>Ga0194131_10001494_pt1 | contig 39964 bp, 35 predicted proteins | sample TA2KigO120mmetaG_FD_148631 | JGI IMG/M metagenome (GOLD analysis project Ga0194131, IMG submission 148631) | Freshwater microbial communities from Lake Tanganyika, Tanzania - TA2015053 Kigoma Offshore 120m | ecosystem: Environmental > Aquatic > Freshwater > Lake | place: Tanzania: Lake...
CAGATAGACCAAGAACTCCAGAGGCTGTGGGACATGGCTGACACTCAGCCCAGCAAGGGACGTTCGGTAACAGTTTCATCTGAGGCAACCAAGTCCCTTCGGTAACAGTTTCTATTGACGCAACACGTGCGGATTGACTCAAATGCTCAGAGGGGGCTGGAACTGTGACATCATTGTGACGAAAAGCACCGGCGGTCCAAGCTGATTAGGACTTCTTCCAGACCTGGACCGCGCTCCTGGAATTCATACTCAACGGGAACCAGCGGCTTCTCCACCGCCACCAAGCGAGCCAGATCCACGGGCGTGGCATATACCACTGCGTCGCATGGCACTGCATTGAGCGTGGCAGCCAAGTCTGCCACTTGCTGCGGGCTTTACCCCAGGGCCGGAATCTCGGTCTTCAGGTGCGGGTACTGCTGGTACGCCGCTTTGATTGTTCCCACCGCGTACTGACTGCCTGGCACTATAGAAGCCGCCCCCAGCCGCCGGGCGGCAATGGTGCCCGCCCCAAAGGCCATGCCGCCGTGGGTTAGGGTTGGCCCGTCGCCCACCACCGCCACCTTTTTCTCCCGGACTAGCTCAGGTTGGGCCACGGTCAGCACTGAGTCGGCCAGAATTACCGGGGCCGCCGGGTTAGCTGAGGCAATATTGGCCTGGACCTGGGCTAGCTGCTCCGGAGTGGCGCTGTCCACCTTGTTGATGATGACCACGTCCGCCATGCGCAGGTTAGCTTCGCCGGGGTGGTAGGCCAGTTCGTGGCCGGGCCGGTGGGGGTCCACCAGCACCAGGTGCAAGTCGGGCCGAAAGAGTGGAAAATCGTTATTGCCGCCGTCCCACAGAATCAGGTCCGCCTCGGATTCAGCCCGGCGCAATATCTGCTCATAGTCCACGCCGGCATAGACCACCATGCCCAGCTTGAGCCACGGCTCATACTCCTCCCGTTCTTCAATGGTCGCCTGCTGTTCTGCCAGGTCAGCATAGCTGGCGAACCGTTGCACCCGCTGGCGCTCCAGATCGCCGTAGGGCATGGGATGGCGCACGGCCACCACTTTACGGCCGCGCTGGAGGAAAAAGCGAGCGACCCGGCGGCTTAGGGCGCTTTTGCCCACGCCCGTGCGCACCGCGCCAATGCTCACCACCGGCCTGGAGGACTCCAGCCAGGTCTGCCGCGGCCCCAGCAGCCCAAAGCTGGCTCCGGCGGCCAGTACAATGGACGCCTTGTGCATCACTTCCAGGTGGGAAAGGTCGCTGTAGGCCAGATAGACCCACTGGACATTTTCTCTGCGCACCAGGGAGACCAGTTCTGCCTCTTCCAGGATGGGGATGCCCTGGGGATAAAGGGAACCGGCTAGTGAGGAGGGGTAAGTGCGCCCGGCAATATCGGGAATCTGGGCGGCGGTGAAGGCCACCACCTGGTACTGGGGGTTATCCCGGAACACCACGTTAAAGTTGTGAAAGTCCCGGCCCGCTGCGCCCATGATGACCACGCGGGTGGGAGTGGGTGCAGTGCTCCTGTTCTTATCATTCATTGAGCTTGCCTCCCTGGCATCTTTCTCAGCAAAAGTTCTGAGTCACATAGACTTTCTCATCTGAACTAACACTCACTCCGATTCCCTGTCTATCGTAGTTTGGTTCCAAGATGTTCTGGCGATGACCTGGGCTATTCATCCACCCATCTACGATTTGTCTTGGGAGTTCTGAGATTGACATGTAATCCTTACCAACAGGAATCCCATTCAAGTAAGTTGTTGATGAATACAGCCAGGCTTGAAAAATATTTTCAGCAATTCCATCAGTGTAGTATGTCCCATAATCCTTCCGACACTTGTACCCCGCAGTGGTGGCCCTGGCAGATGGAGATTGGCCAGACTGGTTTTCATGGGCACGGTAGTCATTCACGGCCATGTCCGCACTATGCTTTCTGGCAATTTCAGAAAGTTTCTGGTCGGAAGCCAGGACTTTGATGCCAGCCTTTTCCCGTTCCATGTTTACCGAAGCGTGAACTTGACCCTCCAAATCGACGACCCATACCGCACTGCCTCGTTGTTGAGACTTCGGAGCAGCAGTAGGAGTTGCCTTCAGTTCAATTGTAGGGACAGGCGTAATTGAGGTAATGTGGGGCATCGTTGGTGCAGACAAAGTCTCAGAGGTGCGATCCGACCTCAGAGCGAACAGGGTGAACCCACCACCCAGTAAAAGCAAAACTAGAGATATGAACAGCACTGTTGTCCAACTCTGACCATTGCTGTACTGCTCTCCTTGGCTGCTCAAAGGTGGTGACCATGAACCTCGACGTCTCCTTTCACATTCCACGCAGGTACAAGCAGGTGGGTGCTTGCCGCGCATGTAATCTCTATCTTCTAAAGGCATATCTCCCTCTCTACCCCAGCCCAATCACACTTCCTTCAGGGTCAACATCTACGTCCAGACCCCGGGGCCGAGTGGGCAGCCCTGGCAGGGTCTCCATCCGCCCCGCCAGAGGGTAGAGAAAGCCCGCACCCACGGAAGCACGGATGTCCGTTACTGCAAAAGTATACCCCCTGGGCCGGTTGCGCAGAGCCGGGTCGTGGGAGATGGACAGGTGGGTCTTAGCCATGCAGATGGGCAGCCCGCCCCAGCCTTGCTCCTCGAACTGGCGCAGACGGCGGCGGGCCTCGGCGGACCAGGTTACGCCGTCGGCTCCGTAAATCTGCCGGGCCAGTGCCAGCACCTTCTCCTCCACCGGCGCATCCAGCGGGTATGCCCAGACCGGCTCCACCAGCCCCTGGGCAGTGCGCACCACCGCCTCGGCCAGGGCCGTAGCTCCCTCGCCGCCGTGGGTGAAGGCGGTGCATTCCACGGCGTCGCTGGCCCCGGCGTCCAGGGCGATTTGCCGGGCGGCGGCCACCTCCTCAGGGCTGTCGCTGCTGAAGCGGTTGATGGCCACCACCACCGGCAGGCCCAGGCCCCGAACAATGCCCACGTGGTGGGCCAGGTTGGGACCGCCCGCCGCGACTTTTTTGGGGTCGGGCCGCTCCAGGTCCCGTCGCGCCGCGCCGCCGTGCCACTTCAGCGCCCGCACGGAAGCCACCAGCACCGCGGCGCTGGGCCGTCCCGACTTGTCGGGACTCTGGCGACATTTGATGTGGATAAACTTCTCAAACCCCAGGTCGGCGCCAAAGCCCGCCTCGGTGACCACGTAGTCAGCATACGCCAGCCCCAGCCGGTCGCCCACCACGGAACTGCACCCGTGGGCGATGTTGCCGAAGGGACCAGCGTGGATGATGGCTCCCTGGCCTTCCAGGGTTTGGGCCAAGTTGGGCAAGATGGCCTGGCGCAGCACCGCCAGCAGCGGGCCGGTGAAGCCTAATTCCCCCACGGTGACCGGCTTGTCCTGGGGTGTAAGTCCCACCACGGTGCGGGCCAGCCGCTGGCGCAGGTCATCCAGGTCTGCGGCCAGGGCCAGGATAGCCATTATCTCCGAGGCAGCTATAATGTCGAAGCGGGCCTCCCGCAGCGGGCTGTTGCCGGAGCCACCCAGGCCGGTGACCACCTGGCGCAAGGCCCGGTCCGAGGCGTCGGTCACGCGAGACCACTGGATGCCCGAAGCCTCCAGGCCGCTGGCTGCGCCCCGGTACACGGCGTTGTCCACCAGCGCCGCCAGCAGGTTGTGGGCGGAGGCCACGGCGTGGGCGTCGCCGGTGAAGTGCAGGTTAATCTCGTCTTCAGGCACCGCCTGCGCCCGCCCGCCGCCGGTGCCGCCGCCCTTGATGCCAAAGATGGGGCCCAGGGACGGCTCCCGCAGGGTGACTACGGCGCGGCGGCCCAGCTTGCCTAGGCCTTGCACCAGCCCTACGGCGGTGGTGGTTTTGCCCTCCCCGGCGGGTGTGGGCGTCATGCCGGTGACGACCACCAACTTTCCGGGCTGGGGGCGTCCCCCGGCCAGCGCCTCTTTGGCTATCTTGGCCTTGTAGCGCCCGTGGGGGATGAGGTGCTGTTCAGCGATGCCCAGGCGGGCGGCGATATCGGTTATTGGTTGCATGGCACTTCCTGCTTATGGCTACGTTGCCAAGAGATTTGGCGGCGGTAAAATGGCGCGGGGGCGAGGCTTGCCTCGCCCCTGCGACTGGACTTGATGGTCTTCCCCTGCCCACGGCAGGTCAAGGCTTTGGCCCTCAATGGTGGTACTGGACTGTCTCATTGAGCCAGACGCTGCGGCTGGAGGGGGCCGCAGGCTGGAATGAGGGCACGGTACTTGACCTTGCCCCGCGGCGGGACAAGGCTTTCAGTACCCTACGCCAGGTGACAGGAACAGCGGGCCTGCGGGGTGCCAGCGTCATGGGGAAGTCCCCCCAACCTTCCCTCGCGAAAGAGGGGCCGAAGCAACTTCCGCCTCCAGCCTCTGGATATCCGTCTCGCTCAGGTTAAAATACTTGGCGTCGGGGTGGTGGAACACCAGGGCGCTGACCGAGGACTCGGGGTCCATCATAAACCCCTCAGTCAGCTCCACGCCCAGATTTTTCGTCACCTCCAGCAGCCGGAACAGCTGGGCCTGATCCTCTAGCCGTGGGCAGGCCGGGTAGCCAAAGGAGTAGCGCCGCCCCCGGTACTGGGCACGGAAGAGGTCCTGGTGGCTGAGTCCCGGCGGATCGCCAAAGCCCCACATGCGCCGGATTTGCTGGTGCAGCAGTTCGGCGAAGGCTTCCGCCGACTCCAGGGCCAGGGCTTGCAAAACATGGCACTCCAGAAAGCGGCCTTCTTCCTTCCACTGGTCTGCCAGGGCGCGCACGCCTGGGCCGATGCTGGTGACGAACATGGCCAAGTAGTCCATCTCCGCCGAGTCCCTGGGCCGCACGTAGTCCGCCAGGCACAGTCCATCTCCGCCGGACTGGCGGCCAAAGTAGAACTGCTCCAGCAAGCTCTCGCCGTCAGGGCCGTAGACCAGCAGCCGCTGCCCTTCCGACTGGCAGGGGAAGAACTTGAACACGGCATTGGCCGCAATGTCCTTACGGGCCAGCACTTGGTCTTCCACCCGGCGCACCGCTTCCCGCAGCTCCAGAGCCGCGGGCTCACCGGCTTCCAGGGCCTCGGCAAACCGGCCTTTGAACCCCAGGTGGCGCACGTAAAGCATCTGGGGGTTGATGTAAGGAAAAATCTGATTGAGGTCGTAGGCCTTGAGCAGATGCAGACGCAGGTCCGGGGGCCGGGGCACGGCAAAGTCCCGGCGCACCTGGGCTGGAGCAGCAACAGGCCCGGCTTCCGCCGCTGTTTCGCCCTGGCGCAGGCGGTCTGACTCCCGCATGGCGGATGTTTCGGCGGCCAGCTTCTGGGACAGCTCCTGGCGCTGGTCCGCATCCTGGATGGCCTGGGCCAAGGCAAGGCCCGACATGGCGTCCCGGGCGTAAGCCACCAGGCCGCCGTACTCCGGGGCAATGCGCAGGCGGGTAAATCGGTTGGACAGGGCTGCGCCGCCCACCAGAATGGGGCAGTCCACCCCCGCCTGGCGGAAGTCCCGCGCCGTCTCCACCATCATCTGCGCCGACTTGACCAGCAACCCAGACAGGCCAATGATGTCGGGGCGGTGCTGCTGGTAGGCGTTAATCAGGTCCTGGGGCGGCACCTTGATGCCCAGGTTAATCACCCGGTAGCCGTTGTTGGACAGTATTATCTCCACCAGGTTTTTGCCGATGTCGTGCACATCGCCTTTGACGGTAGCCAGCACCACCTTGCCCCGGCTGGCGGTATCCAGCTTCTCCATGTGGGGTTCCAGGTGCGCCACCGCGAATTTCATGGCCTCCGCCGATTGCAGCACCTCTGCCACAATGAGCTGGTTAGCGTTGAACTGCCGACCCACTTCGTCCATACCGGCCATCAGGGGGCCGTTGACAATCTCCAGGGGGCTGCGGCCCAGCAGGGCTTCGTCCAGGTCCTCGGCCAGCCCCTCCCGGCTCCCCTCGATTATCGCCAGGGACAGGCGCTGGTCCAGGGGCAGATTGCGCCGCTGCTCCACGGTGGCCTTGGGCGCCTTCTCCCGGAAGTGGGCGGCAAAGGCCGCCACCGGGTCAGCGCCCCGGTTCCAGATCAGGTCTTCGGCCAGCTTCTGCTCCTCGGGGGGGATGGAGGCGTAACGCTGGAGCAGTTCCGAGTTGACTATAGCCATGTCCAGCCCCGCCTGGACGCAGTGGTACAGGAACACCGAGTTCAGCACTTCCCGCCCCGCAGCGGGCAGGCCGAAGGAGACGTTGGAGACGCCCAGAATGATCTTGGTGTCGGGCAAGGCCTGCTTGATAAGCCGCACGCCCTCGATAGTCTCCGCCGCGGAGCCTACGTATTTTTCGTCGCCGGTGCCCGCAGGAAACACCAGGGGGTCAAAGATTATGTCCTGGGGCAGCACGCCATACTTTTGAGTCAGCAGGTCGTAGGAGCGGCGGGCTACCTCCAGCTTGCGCTGGCGGGTAACGGCCTGGGCCTGCTGCGGGTCGTCGTCAATGCAGCCCACCACCAGGGCCGCGCCGTAACGCCGGGCCAGGGGCACCACCGCCTGAAACCGGTGCTCGCCGTCCTCCAGGTTGATGGAGTTGATGATGGACTTGCCCTGCAGGCGTTTCAACGCCTCCTCAATGATGCGGGCGTCGGTGGAATCCACCATGATGGGGACTTTGACTTTCTTGACCAGCACTTCCAGGAAGGCAGTCAGGTCAGCTAGCTCGTCCCGGTCCGGGTCTTGCAAGCACACGTCCAGTACGTGTGCCCCGTTCCGCACCTGGCGGCGGCCCACTTCCGCGGCGGCCTCCAGGTCGCTCTGGGCAATCAGGCGGCGGAACTGGCGGCTGCCCAGCACATTGGTGCGCTCTCCCACAATGGCCGGGCGCAGTTCCTGGTTGACCAGCAGCGCCTCAATGCCGGAAACGCGGGTGTCAGTGGACTGCACGGGCTGGCGTCCCTGCTTGCTCTTGGCCAGCTCCGCCAACAGCCGGATGTGCTCGGCGCCGGTGCCGCAACAGCCGCCCACCACATTCACCCAGCCCGACTCAACAAAGCGGCCAACGGTGGCGGCCATCATCTGAGGCGTTTCGTTGTAGCGGCCATTCTCGTCGGGTAGGCCCGCGTTGGGCACACAGGCTACCGGGAAGCGGGAGATACCGGCCAAAGTGCGCACGTGGTCGGTCATGAATTCCGGGCCGGTGGCGCAGTTAAAACCAATCCACAGCAAGTCCCGGTGGGCCAGGGAGGTGTAAAAGGCTTCCGGGTCCTGCCCCGCCAGCAGGGTGCCCATGGGTTCCACGGTGCCTTGCACCGCCACCGGCACTTGCCGCCCTAGCTGGACAAAGGCGCGGTCAATACCCTCCAGCCCTGCTTTGACGTTGAGGGTGTCCTGGCTGGTCTCCAGCAGCAGCACATCCACGCCCCCTTCCATGAGACCGGCGGCCTGTTCCGCATAGGCGGCGGCCAGCTCGTCAAAGGTGACGCCGCCGGTGACGGAGATGGTCTTGGTGGTGGGCCCCATGGACCCGGCCACAAAGCGGGGCTGGTCCGGCGTGCTGGCAGCATCGGCCAGGCGGCGGGCCAGGGCGGCGGCTTCCCGGTTAATGCGGCGGGCTTCTTGGGCCAAGCCGTACTCCGCCAGCACCACGGAAGTTGCCCCGAAGGTGTTGGTCTCCAGAATGTCCGCCCCGGCATCTAGATACCCCTGGTGAATGTCACCTATCACGTCGGGGCGAGTCAGCACCAGGTGCTCGTTGCACCCTTCGTACTGAGGCCCGCCAAAGTCCTGGGCGGTGAGCCGCCGGGCCTGGATGGCGGTGCCCATAGCTCCGTCCATGACCAGGATTTTTCCGGAGGCCAGCAGAGACTTGAGGGTGGCGATGCGGTCAGCTATGGTCATAATGCCTTTTCCCAGGATTGAAATCCCAGGGAAGTCTAGCAGTTATAGGATGCCTACTCCGGGTTCTCGTACTCCGGGGTCCACTGGGGCGGTTCGCCCTGCCACACCCGCTGGATGTTGGCGTAGGCGTTGTCCGCCCGCTTGGGTATGGACTCCAGGGTTGGCCCGGCGGTATGGGGCGTGATGATGACGTTTTCCAGCTTCAGCAGCGGGTCGTTGGGGTCCGGCGGCTCGTGCTCCATAACGTCCAGCCCGGCGGCGGCGATGGTGCCCTTCTGCAAAGCTTCGGCCAGGGCAGCTTCGTTAATCACGCCACCCCGGCTGGTGTTGATGATGATTGCTGAGGGCTTCATCATCGCCAGCTGCCCCGCCCCAATCATGCCCCGGGTCTCCCGGGTCAGGGGCACGTGCGTGGTAACCACGTCGGAAGTCCGCAGCAAGTCTTCCAGGGAGACGGGCTGCAAGCCCAGGGCTTCTTCCTGGGTGGGCGGCAGGGGATGGTGCTTATCGTAGTATTGCAGATTTACGTCAAAGGCCCTGGCTCGCTTGGCCACCTGCTGGCCGATGTTCCCCATTCCAATAATGCCCAGGGTCTTCCCTTCCAGCTCAAATACGTCCAGCTTGCGGTCCTGCTCCTGCTTCCAGCGGCCCGCCTTGACGTTGTTGGCGTAGTAGGTCAGCCGCCGGTAGCAAGACAGAATTAACATCATGGTATGCTCAGCCACCGCCACCCGGTTGGCCCCGCCGTTGTTGGCTACAGGTATGCCCAGGTCGCCAGCCAGCCGCAAGTTCATTTCGTCGTAGCCTGCGCTGAGAAGCTGGATGAGCTTGCACTTCTTGGCGGCCTGCAGCACCCGGTCGGAAAGGCGGCCAGGGAAGAGCATGATGAAATCGGCATCCCGGACTAGCTCAATCTTTTCATCATCGGGCATGCCGGCAGGGGCATGAATCACGTTCATACCGGGCAGCGCACGGTCCACCACCACCTGGCGCTGCTCCGGAGAAATGTTGGTGAAGAAAACTACCTTGGCTTGGGCCATACAAATGACACACCACCGCAAGAAAGTCACTGGAGACGTGCTTCCTGAAGTTTACCATAGCCAGCCCAGGGCAGGCACAGCCTCCCTGCTGGCGCGCAGGGTCTTTCAGTTATCATTGCAGTCTCGATGATATCGGGACTGCAATGACAGTTACCCGACCCCTTTGGGAATTGAAAGACCCTGGGCTGGCGCGGGTGTGGTGTGGCTTACCAGGGACGCAGCTACTTGGCTGAGGCGGCCAATTCTTGAAACACCTGCCGCCATTTATCGGCGTTGCCCTGGGCGTAGCCGTCCCGGTAGATAATCACTCCCCTGGAGTCAAAGGCCAGCTTGGTAGACTGCACCTGCACGTTCAGGTCGCGCAGGGTCGTTCCCTGGGCTATGCCCACGGCCCAGGGAAAGCCCTGCTTTTCCCGGTAGGATTCCCACGTGGCCAGAGACTCGCCAGGATCGGAGCCGACAATATAAAATGCCACCTTTTCCGCGTACTCGGTCTGGATCGCCTTCAAGCGCTGCAACTCAGCGCGGCAGGTCGGTCACCAGGTGGCCGCAAAGAAGAGGAACGTGGGCTTTCCTTGTGCTGTCAGACCTTCTCCAGTCACAGTGGAGCCATCGGTAAGCTGGAGGGCGAAGTTAGGTGCCCGCTCTCCAACCTTGGCCCCCACCGGCGGCAATGATGGCGGCGCCACGGTGTTAACCTGGGGCGTCTCCGCCAGCGGCAGGGCGGTGGGTCCCACGGTGGGCTGTAGTGCCGGGCTGCTGGCAGGGCCGCAGGCCAATGCGCCCAATGCCACTGACAGCAGGACTGCAAGGCCAACGGGCCAACGCCGAATTAAGCTTTGTGGGATTGAAATGAGCACCTTTACACACCTCCTCGCGTTTAGCGGCGATTCTTGCTTAACTCTACGTAACTTGCCGACAAGAGGATGTATACTGGTGCTCAAGTATATCAATCTCCTGACGAGAGTCAGCTAGGAGCCGCCGTGCCAAATCGCCTGATCCATGAGACCAGCCCATACTTATTGCAGCACGCCCACAACCCGGTGGACTGGCACCCGTGGGGAGAAGAGGCTTTGGCCCGGGCCAAGGCCGAGGACAAGCCCATCCTGTTGAGCATCGGCTATTCGGCCTGCCACTGGTGCCACGTCATGGAGCGGGAATCCTTTGAAGACCCGGCCACCGCGGCGCTGATGAACGAGTTCTTTGTGAGCATCAAGGTTGACCGGGAGGAACGCCCAGACCTGGACGCTGTTTACATGGAAGCAGTGCAGATGCTGACCGGCGGGGGCGGCTGGCCCATGACGGTGTTCCTCACCCCGGAGGGCAAACCCTTTTATGGCGGCACATATTTTCCGCCAGTGGACCACCCCAACATGCCCAGTTTTGCCCGGGTGCTTATGGCCATGTCCCAGGCCTACCAGAACAACCGGGGACAGGTGATTCAAGCAACGCAGCAGCTGGCAGGCAACCTGGGCCGCACCAGCCAACTGCCCAAGGGTTCCAGCCCCCTGACCGCCGACGTGCTGCACCGGGCCTACGCCGCTCTTGCCACCAACTTCGATTACCAGAACGGCGGCTTTGGCGCGGCCCCCAAGTTTCCCCAGCCCATGACTCTGGAGTTTCTGCTGCGTTACCACCACAATGGTTACAGCCCGCGGGCCCTGGAAATGGTGGAAATGACCCTGGAAAAGATGGCCTATGGCGGTATGTACGACCAGGCGGGCGGAGGCTTCCACCGCTACTCCACCGACGCTTTCTGGCTGGTGCCCCACTTTGAAAAGATGCTCTACGACAACGCCCTGCTGGCCCGCCTGTATCTCCACGCCTTCCAGGTCACGGGCCGCTCTCTGTATCGCCGCATCGTAGAGGAAATTTTGGACTACGTGCTGCGGGAGATGACCGGCCCGGAGGGTGGCTTCTACTCGGCCCAAGATGCCGACAGCGAGGGCGAGGAAGGCAAGTTCTTCCTGTGGACGCCCCAGGAAATCCGGGATGTTCTGGGAGAGCAAGAGGGCGACCTGGTGGCCGGCTTTTTCGGTGTCACCGAGGCGGGCAACTTCGAGGGCCGCAACATCCTCAACGTGCCTCAGTCGCGGCAGAACTTTGCCCTGGAAAACGGGCTAACTGAGGCCGCACTGGAGGAAGTGGTGCGCCAGGGCAAGGAGAAGTTGCGCCAGGCGCGGGAGGCGCGGGTGCATCCCCTGCTGGACGACAAGGTGCTGACCTCATGGAATGGCCTGATGCTGCGCAGCTTTGCCGAGGCCGCCACTGTGCTGCACCGGGCCGACTACCTGGCGGCGGCGCGACGCAACGCCCAGTTCCTGCTGGATAACCTGCGTTCCCCTTCGTCAAGCTCAGGGCAGCCCCAGGGCCGCCTGCTGCGCACCTGGCGGCAGGGCCAGGCCAAGCTGCTGGGCTACCTGGAGGACTATGCCTGCCTGGCCGACGGCCTGCTGGCCCTGTACGAGGCCACCTTTGAGCATAGCTGGCTGGCCGAGGCCGTAACCCTGTCCGACCAGATGCTGGAGCTGTTCTGGGACGAAGGGGTGGGCGGCTTCTACGATACCGGCGCTGACCACGAGGCCCTGGTCATTCGCCCTCGGGACATTTTTGATAACGCCCAGCCTTGCGGCGGTTCGGTGGCTACCGAAGTGCTGCTGCGGCTGGCCCTGCTTACCGGCAATCAGGACTACGCCCTGAAGGCGACTGCGCCTTTGCGCGCCCTGCATGACCTGATGGCCCGCGCCCCGGCGGGCACCGGCCACTGGCTGGCGGCGCTGGACTTTTACGTAGCCACGCCCAAGGAAGTGGCGGTCATTGGCCCCAGGGAAAGCCCAGCGACCCAGGCCTTGTTGGAAACGGTATTTGGCCCCTTCCGGCCCAACAAGGTGGTGGCGGGCGCGGCCAGCGCCCAGGCTGCCGCCGCCACCGGCCTGCCCCTGCTGGCCCAGCGAGGCCTGGTCAACGGCCAGTCCGCCGCTTACGTCTGCCAGAACTACGCCTGCCAGATCCCCACCACGGAGCCGGGGGAGTTGGAGAAGCAGTTGGGGAATTCAGGATAAAGCTAGGCAAACTTTAGCATGGCTTCAAGAACTAACTCACCCCTACCCGCCTTTGCCATTTTTGACGACTACCGGCCCACCGTGGCCATGGCCGTGGCAGTGCGCTGGGTCTTGCTCCTGGCATGGTTCTTCCTGAACAACTACCGGGTGGAACAGGACCTAAACCATTCGGTCCTTAACCTGCTGGGGGCGGTACTGGCGGCGGTCAACGGCTACATGACCTGGCGCATCTGGCGGGGACGGAGCATCACCTGGCGGCACGCTTGCACCCTCAGCGCCACCGACCTGGCGGTGATTACGGCGGGCCTTTTTCTGGCCGGTGGCATCAGCAACGACTTTTATGTCTTCTACTACCCTGCCTTGCTGGGCTTCTCCCTCATGTTCCCCCGGCGGGTCAGCTTTGCCGTGGTGGCAGTGGTGGCCGTGCTATATACGGTAATGGCCTTTACTGTATCGCCTACCCTGGATCTGGCCCAGGAGGACGAAAAGAAGCTGGCGGTGCGGCTGATTAACATGGTGGGCATCGTTTCCGCCGGGGCGCTGATTACCAGCTGGGAGCGCCGCCGCCGCCGGGAGGCGGTGGCCGCGGAACGCCAGCGGGCCGCGGAAAACCTGGAGCTGGAACGCCGCGCCCGCCAGGCGGAGCAAGCCGCCGCCCAGGAGCGGGGCCGCATGGCGCGGGAGATTCACGACGGCATTGCCCAGTCCCTGTACATGCTCAGCATCAGCCTGGAGGCCTGCGCCGACCTGGCGGCCAAGGGACAGGCGGGGCTGGACCAGAAACTTGATTCCCTGTCTCGTCTGTCGCGGCAGGCCTTGCTGGACGCCCGCCACTACATCTTTGATCTCACGCCCCAGACCAGCGGCAGCCTATCCCTGGCCCACACCCTGGAGCGCCAGGCCCAGGAGTTCCAGACTGTCACCGGAATTTCCGCCACCCTCACTGTGACCGGGGATGAGTATCCCTTGCCGGCAGCAATGGTTATGGGACTGCACCGCATGGTTCAGGAGAGCCTGTCCAACGTTTACAAGCACGCCCAGGCCCGCACGGTGCAAGTGCGCCTGACTTTTTTGCCTGGTGAGCTGCAACTGGTCATTGCCGACGACGGCCAGGGGTTTGACCCGGCCCAGGCTAAGGGCGGCCACGGCCTGAAAAACTTGGCGGAGCGGGCACGGGAGTTGGGGGCCAGGCTGGAGATTAACAGCGCGCCGGGGAGGGGGACTCTAGTTAGGCTCGCCGCCCCTGTCCCAGAACGGGCCGAAGAACATTCCAGGAGTTAAGACATGCCCCCCATCCGAATCCTCATCGTGGATGACCACGCCATCCTTCGGGAAGGGCTGAAAATGGTGCTGGGCCTGGAGCCGGACCTGGAAGTGGCTGGGGAAGCCTCTAACGGCGCGGAAGGAGTGCGGCTGGCGGCCCAGCTTAAGCCCGACGTGGTGCTGCTGGACGTGCTGATGTTGGGCATTGGCGGCATTGACGCCTGCCGCCAGATTAAGAGCGCCCGCCCGGAGACTCAAGTGCTGATGCTCACCTCCCACCAGGCGGCAGAGGCGGTGGAGGCCGCCGTGCTGGCCGGAGCTTCGGGCTACCTGCTGAAAAACGGCGGACGGGATGATCTGCTCAAGGGGATTCGCGCCGTGGCCCGGGGCGAGTCCTTGCTGAGTCCCAGCGTGGCGGCCCAAGTGCTGGAGCGGCTGGCCCAGCTTTCCCGCAAGGAGCGGGAGCACCAGCAGGACATCCTATCAGACCGGGAAAAGGAGGTGCTGGCCCTGGTGGGCCGGGGCCTGACCAACCGCCAGATTGCCGCCGAGCTGGTGCTGTCCGAGAACACGGTGCGCAACCATTTGAGCCACATTCTGGACAAGCTGGGATTGAGCCGCCGCTCCCAGGCCGCCGCCTACGCGGCCCAGCAGGGAATGCTGGAGGAAACCCCCGACCCTGGGCCGGAGCGTTAGTCCGTGGCCCGCAGCGCCATGCCCTTGGCCTGGATTAGCCGGGACGGTTGGCTGATTGTCCTGGCAAGGGGAGTACGCACCTTCTCCCAGAGCTACTTGGCCGTGTTATTTGGCCTGTACTTGGACCTGCTGGGGTTCAGCCTGGTGCAGATTGGCGGGTTCCTCAGCGCGGGTGTGGCGGGAGCGGCCTTTTTCGCCTTCTTGGCCGGGCTGGTCACGCAAAGAATTGGGCGGCGCAGGCTGCTGGCCGGGTTCATGCTCATGTCCGGGGCGGCCGGCCTGGCCCTGTTCTTTGTGCAGGCCCCCATTCCTATGCTAATCCTCATCTTCCTGGGCAGCGTGGCTGCGGAAGTGGGCGGCGGCGCCAGTCCCACCCAGCCCATTGAGCAGGCCAGCCTGCCCGACACCGCCCCAACACAGCGGCGCACCGACCTTTTTGCCATTTACGGCATTGTGGCCCGCGGGGGCACGGCTCTGGGCGCGTTGGCCGCGGGGCTGCCCGCCCTGTACCAAGGCCCGCTGGGCCTGAGTTCCCTGGAGGCCTACCGGCTGACCTTCCTGGGCTTTGCCGCCCTGCAATTAGTTACCGCCTGGCTCTACTGGTCCCTCTCGGCCAAAGTAGAATCCGGCGGCGGCCCAAGGGGCTGGACCAACCCCCTGAAACTGCCCTCCCGGCGGCGCATCTTCACCCTCACCGGCCTCTATTCCGTAGACACCTTCACCACGTCCATGGTGACGCAAGCCCTGGTAGCCTACTGGTTCACCACCCGCTTTGGCATAGACCTGGGATCAGTGGCATCCATCCTGTTCCTCTCCCACCTGCTTTCGGCCCTGTCCCAATGGCTGGCGGCCCGGCTGGCCGCCCGTTTCGGGCTGTTGAACACCATGGTGTTCACCCACATTCCATCCAGCCTGTTCACCATCGCCGCCACCTTTGCCCCCACCGCCTGGCTGGCGGTGCTGTTCTGGCAGCTGCGCTCCTTCCTGGGGCAGATGGACTCGCCGGTGCGGGACTCCTACACCATGGCGGTGGTGCAGCCTGAGGAGCGGGTGGCAACCGCCAGCCTGAACTTCAGCGGGCGCAGCATCGCCGCCAGCTTTGGCCCGGCGGCCTCCACAGCTCTGTGGAACGCCCTGAACGCCGCCGCGCCCTTCCTGACCAGCAGCGTCCTGAAAATCAGCTACGACCTTTCGCTGTTTGCTCTGTTCCGCAAGGTCAAGGCCCCAGAGGAGGAGGCCCGCCGGTCGCGGCGCAGGTAGCGGGCCTCTCGGCACACAGGGCTTATTCGTTTTCCCAATAACAGTAGGGACGCACCTGCGTGTGCGCCTGCAGCATGGCCCTTAACCGGGGGGCAGACACATAGGTCTGCCCATATCCTCACCGAAGATGAGTCAACCCTGGAGCAGCCGCTGGCCCGGGCGGAAACCTTCAAGTAGCAGCCCAGTCGCCGTTGCTAGAGAGCGTTTATGATGGCGTTAAGCGCGGCGCTGGGGCGCATGGCTTTGCCAGCCAGATCATCATCGGGAAGGTAATAGCCGCCGATGTCTACCCGGTGTCCCTGAACGTCGTTTAGCTCCTGAACGATACGGTCCGCGTTGGCGGCCAGCTTTTGGGCCACCGGGGTAAAGCGGGTTCGCAGCTCGCGGTCCTGCGACTGCTTGGCCAGCGCTTCCGCCCAGTAAAGGGCCAGGTAGAAATGGCTGCCCCGGGTGTCCAGTTCCTTAGCCCGCCGTGACGGCGCCCGGTCATGCTCCAGGTGCTGCCCCACCGCCTGGTCCAGGGTCTCGGCCAAGATCCTTGCCTTGTGGTTCTTATTCACCTGGCCAAAATGCTCGAAGGAAGCAACCTGGGCGCAGAATTCACCCATGGAATCCCACCGCATATGGCCCTCCTCCAAGAACTGCTGCACATGCCTGGGGGCCGTCCCGCCGGCGCCGGTCTCAAATAGCGCCCCCCCGGCCAGCAATGGGACTATGGAGAGCATCTTGGCGCTGGTGCCCAATTCCATAATTGGGAACAGGTCGGTCAAATAATCCCGCAGCACGTTGCCGGTCACGGCAATGGTGTCCTGGCCGGCCCGGCTGCGGGCCAGGGTGAACCGCATCGCCTCCACTGAGGACATGACGCGGATATCCAGTCCGGAGGTGTCCTGCTTGGACAGATAGTTGTTGACTTTCTTAATCAACTCAGCGTCGTGGGCGCGTTTCGGGTCCAGCCAGAAAATGGCTGGCGCGCCGGTGGCCCTGGCCCGGTTGACCCCCAGCTTGACCCAGTCCTGGATTGCCGCGTCTTTGGCCTGGCACATGCGGAAAATATCGCCTTCCTCGACGCTCTGCTCCAACAGCTTCGTGCCTGCCGAATCCACCACCCGGATGGTCCCCTTGCCCGGCGCTTTGAAGGTCTTGTCGTGAGAACCGTACTCTTCAGCCTGCTGGGCCATTAGCCCCACATTGGCCACACTGCCAAGGGTAGAAGGATCAAACGCCCCGTTTTTCTTGCAGTCTTCGATGGCCGTTTGATAAAGCGTGGCGTAAGAACGGTCCGGGATCATGGCGATGGTGTCATGCAGTTGATTGTCCGGCCCCCAAGTGCGGCCGCCGTCGCGAATGATTACCGGCATAGAGGCGTCAATAATCACGTCGCTGGGCACATGCAAACAAGTGATTCCCTTGCCGGAGTCTACCATCCCCAAGTTTGGGCGGGCGTTATAAACGGCCTTGATATCCGCCTCAATTTCCGCACGCTTCGCTTCAGGCAGCCCCTGGATTTTGGTGAGGAGTTCCGCCACACCATTGTCGGGGTTTACTCCTAACTGTTGCAGGACCGCTCCGTGCTTGGCAAACACGTCCTGGTAGAAGACCGATACACAATGGCCAAAAATGATGGGGTCTTGCACCCGCATCATGGTGGACTTCAAATGCAGCGAGAGCAAAACGTCGTCAGATTTAGCCTGCGCCATCTGGCTGGCGTAAAACTGGCGCAACGCTTTAACGTTCATTACGGCGCAGTCAACTATTTCGTTGGCCACCAGCGGCACCCCGGACTTTAGCGCTGTAACCTTGCCGTCGCTGGCCACAAATTCGATGGCGCCCGGACCGGACGCCTTGACAGTCACGGCCTTTTCACTGCCGTAGAAGTCACCGCTAGTCATGTGACCAACGCGGGTCTTGGATACCTGCGGCCAGTCCCGCATCATCCGGTGAGGGTGGCGTTTGCCATGTTCCTTGACTGCGTTGGACGCGCGCCGGTCGGAGTTGCCTTCCCGGATCACCGGGTTAACCGCGCTGCCCAGCACCTTGGCATACCGCTGGCGTATCTCACGCTCTTTATTGTTCTTGGGATCATCGGGATAGTCGGGAATGTCGTATCCTTTCTCCCGCAACTCCTTAATCGCACCTTTTAGCTGGGGAATGGAGGCGCTGATATTGGGAAGCTTGACAATGTTCGCCGAAGGTTCCAAGCACAGCTTCCCCAACATGGTCAGATAATCGGGGATCTTTTGCTCTTCAGTCAGGTTTTCCGGGAAATTCGCGATAATGCGGCCAGCCAGCGAAATATCCCAGGTCTCCAGTTCAATACCCGACCCCTTGGTAAAGGCCTGGAGGATGGGAAGCAACGAGTACGTGGCCAGGGCCGGAGCCTCGTCAACTTTCGTGTAGATAATGGGGGCTACGTTCGCCATGTTCTTCTCCTTGGTAGATCAGTTTCACAGACTGCCTAGTCACCAAAGGCAGCCCTAATTACTGTCCCGCCATTCGCGTTAAGGACTGCATCAAACCAGAAACCAACGGTTCGGACGCCGCAAAATCTGGGGAATTGAAAGATAACCGAAGGGAGAGCCTGTCCCAACGGTCCCCTTGTTTACTAGGGGGATTTTAGACTTGATTCTTGTGCGGGTCAACCGGCCCTGGGCGGAGCCACCGGCCTAGTTGCCGCCTTTTGAAGCCCCGCATATGAGTAGTGTATCAGTTTGCTTAAGGACTCAACTCGTCGCACCCCAACTTGTCGGGGCGCCCAGATTAGGGACATGGCTGAAACCCACCACTGGGTTCCGGCTTGCGCCGGAACGACGAAGGGCTAAGTGATACACCACCCGCATATGTTTCCCAGTGTTTTTTAATGTGCGCTGTTGTATAATTGGTGCGCCGCACAGAGATGTGGGCGCGAAGTGGGACGCCTATGCGAAGAATGAATAGTCGCCCCAATTAGCAACACGCCGCAGGTGATTAAGCTGGCGGCCCAGGTCTTCTGGCAACACTCGATGGGAGGATTCGCCGCCAAATGCGCAGTAAAGTCACGGTGGTGGGCGCTGGTAACGTGGGCGCCACCGCAGCCCAAAGGATACACGGCCTGGGATATGCCGACGTGGTGCTGGTGGATGTGGTGCCAGATCTGCCCCAGGGCAAGGCATTGGACATGCTGGAGTCCGGCCCGGTCATTGGCTCCGACGCCAGCATCATCGGCAGCAATACCTACGAGGCGTCCGCCAACTCGGACGTGGTGGTGATTACCGCAGGCATTGCCCGCAAGCCGGGCATGAGCCGGGATGACTTGCTGCTGACCAACATGAAGATTACCTCGGCGGTGACCCAGGAAGTGGTCAAGCATTCCCCCAACTGCATCATCATCGCCGTCACCAACCCCCTGGACGCTATGCTCCAGAACATCTACGAGACCAGCGGATTTCCCCGCAGCCGGGTCTTTGGCATGGCCGGAGTTCTGGATACCGCCCGGTTCCGCACCTTCATTGCCCAGGAACTGAACGTCTCTGTGGACGACGTGCAGGCCTACGTGCTGGGCGGCCACGGCGACGACATGGTGCCCCTGGTGCGCTACACTACCGTGGGCGGCATCCCCATCAGCGACCTGATGGCCGAGGAGAAGGTGCAGCAGTTGGTGACCCGCGCCCGCCAGGGCGGCGGCGAGATTGTGCAGCTCCTCAAGACCGGCAGCGCCTTTTACGCTCCCTCGGCGTCCATCACCCAGATGGTGGAGGCGGTGCTGCTGGACCGCAAGCGCATATTGCCTTGCTGCGCCTATTTACAAGGCGAGTATGGCATTAACGACCTGTGCGTGGGCGTGCCGGTCAAGCTGGGGGCAGGCGGCATGGAGCAGGTCATTCAAATAAAGCTAACCCGGGATGAGCAGGCGGCGTTGAAGCGCTCCGCCGCCTCGGTAAAAGAGTTGGTGGATGTGATGCGCAAGGCCAAGGGCCAAGGCGCTAAGGCCTGAGGTTCACCCCGGCTTAACTTATGCTGTGATCCAGAGCCCCTCCGCGTTATACGGTGGGGCTTTGATTTAGTGGATGGTCTATGTGGGCAACTCCGGTCAGGAGCAGGGTCATGCTTGCCAGCTACATTGACCAGGCTATGGAACAAGCCGTTTATGAGATTATTGAGGACGAAAAGACGTACTGGGGAGAAATCCCCGGCTTGCAAGGAGCGTGGGCCCGCCGCGCTACCCTGGAATGATTAGATGACGCAACCAATAAGACAATCGGCAATTCACCCGCACCAGTGGAGGCCGACCCATGCCTAAACGCACCCGGTTAGAACAGCAACTCTTGGAAAAAGCAGCCAGATTTCTCCCCGGCGCCAGCACCGGCAACACCAGCTACCCGGACGGGCTGAAGTTCCTGGTGCGGGAGGGCCGCGGCTCCCACATCTGGGACGTCAGCGGCAACGAATACGTGGACTGGCTCATGGGATCGGGGCCGCTGATTTTGGGCCACGCCCATCCCGCCGTCACTGAAGCGGTCATCAAGGCCGTGGAGCAAGGCAGCACCTTCTTTGCCACCAACGAGAAGGCGGTGCTGCTGGCGGAAACCCTGTCCCAGGCCATGCCCTTCGCCCAGAAAGTGCGCTTTACCACCAGCGGCACCGACGCCTGCTTCCAGGCCATGCGCGCCGCCCGGGCCTACCGCCACCGGGACAAAGTTCTGAAGTTCGAGGGGGCCTTTCACGGCACCAGCGACTACGCCCTGATGAGCGTTACGCCTCCCGCGGGAGAAGAGTTCCCCCAGGCCAGGCCCAGCAGCGGCGGAATTCCGGCGGCCATCCAGGACCTGATGCTAATAGCCCCTTTCAACGACCTGGACACCACCGCGGCCATCATCGAGGCCCACCATAACGAGCTGGCGGCGGTCATTGTGGAGCCGTTGCAGCGGGTGCTGGCTCCCCAGCCGGGATTTTTGCAGGGACTGCGACAACTGACCGCCCGCTACGACATCCCACTAATCTTTGACGAAGTGGTCACCGGCTTCCGGCTGGCCTACGGCGGCGCCCAGGAGTTCTACGGAGTCACGCCGGACCTCTGTTCCGTGGGCAAAATCATGGGCGGCGGCTATCCCCTGGCGGCGGTCATGGGCCGCAGCGACATTATGTCCGCTTACGACCAGTCCCAGGCGGCTTCTGAGGACTACATCAACCAGATTGGCACCCTTAACGGCAATCCCATTGCCTGCGCCGCTGGCCTGGCCACTCTGGCGGAACTGCGCAAGCCCGGCGTTTACCAGCGGCTGCGGGAAACGGGAGGCAAGGTGCGCCAGGCGTTGTCCGATACCTGCGCCCGCCACGGCATCGCGGTGCAAAGCTGCGGTGAAGACGCTATCTTCGACATCTTCTTCACCAGCCAGCCCGTAGCAAGCTACCGGGATGGCCTAGCCGCCGACGGGCGGATGCTGGGGAGATTGAACTCCGGTTTGCTGGCGCAGGGCATCCTCAAAGCCTGGCCCCAGAAGTTTTATCCCTCGCTGGTGCACACTCAGGAAGACGTGGCGAAAACCGTGGCCGCCTTTGAGCAAGTCGTGCCCACGCTGCGTAGCTAGAGGTGATGCAGATGCGCGTCCACAAGACCCGTTTCACCGCCGATGACCTCTTTAATCTCTCCGCTCCGGGAAAGCGCCTGGAGTTGGTGAAGGGAGAAATTTTTGAAATGGCGCCTGCGGGTGGAAGGCATGGCAGCGTAGCCATGACAGTGGAAATTTTGCTGGGCACCCATGTGCGGGCATATAGCTTGGGACGCGTGTTCGCTGCCGAAACTGGCTTCATCCTGCGCCGCAGCCCCGACACCGTGCGCGCCCCCGACGCAGCTTTTGTAGCAGCAGGCCGCCTTCCCGATGGAGAACTTCCCACAGGCTTCTTGGAGTTGTCGCCAGACCTGGTGGTGGACGTCGTCTCGCCCAACGATCGCCCCAAAGATGTAGAGGAAAAGGTGGAAGACTGGCTGCGGGCCGGGACTCGCCTGGTATGGGTGATAGACCCCGAGACCCGCAGCGCCACAGTTTACCGCTCCCTGGATGAGGTTGAGCAAATTTCTGAGCAGGAGCAACTGGACGGCGGCGAAGTGGCGCCCGGCTTTAGCTGCACGCTGGCGGAGCTGTTTAAGTAGTGCCCCCATGACTACCGCATCGCTCCTCCAGGGCCTGCGGGTCCTTGATTTATCCATCCTGGTGGCGGGTGGGACCGCCAGCAGCCTGCTGGCCGACTTTGGCGCAGAAGTAGTCAAAGTAGAGCGCCCAGGCTCAGGAGACCCCCTGCGCCGATGGGAACCCATAGCCAGCGGCGTGTCCCTGTGGTGGAAAGTCCATTCCCGCAACAAGAAGTCCATTACTTTGAACCTGGCCAGCGCCCAAGGCCAGGAGTTACTGAAGAAGCTAGCCGCCCAGGCAGACCTGCTCATTGAGGGGTTCAGGCCCGGCGCAATGGAGGGCTGGGGCCTTGGGCCGGAGGTCTTGCTGGGCGTCAACCCAAGGCTGGTGGTGCTGCGCTATTCGGGCTTCGGCCAGACCGGTCCCTACAAAGACCGGCCCGGGTTCGGCACCATTGCCGAGTGCATGAGCGGATACATCGGCATGAACGGCTTCCCTGACACCCCGCCGGTGCTGCCGCCCATTCCTCTTGCCGACGAGGTGGCCGGAGTGTTTGGCGCAATGGCCGCCATGATGGCCCTGTACCGCCGGGACTCTGCCGCCGGGCCATCGGGCCGCGGGCAAGTCATTGACATGAGCCTGTTTGAACCCTTGTTCCGCTTGTGCATCCCCCACATGACCATGTACGACCTGCTGGGGATTGTACGGGAACGGGTGGGCAACGACTTTCCTGATGCCGCGCCCCGCAGCCTGTACCGCACTGCGGACAACCGCTGGCTGGGACTTTCGGCTACATCACAAAGCACCTATGAGGCGCTGGTGCAGGCAATGGGGCTCCCAGAACTGATTGACGACCCGCGGTTCAAGGACAACGTGCGGCGGGTGGAAAACAAGGATGTTTTGAATTCTGTGCTTCAAGGCTGGTTGGGCCAGCGGTCTTTGCAAGAGATCATGGCCCAGCTTGTCCCCGCTGGCGGTGTGGTGGGGCCAGTGTACACCGCGGACCAGATTGTGGACGACCCTCACTACCAGGCCCGCCAGGACATCCTGGAAGTGAACGACCCGGACTTGGGCCGCACCAAGGTGCTGGGTGTGGTGCCCAAGTTTAGCGAGACTCCTGGGCAAGTGACCAATCTGGGACCGTCCCTGGGGGAGCACAACCAGCAAGTGTATGGCACTTGGCTGGGGCTGGCCCAGGGCGACGTGGCGCAACTGGCCCAGCACGGAGTCATCTGAGGTTTACACCCCGAGGTCGGTTGTGGAATCAGTCCTAAGCTCAAAGGCCGACAAATCCAGATTGCTCATCGCCACCCGCAACCGGGGCAAGATGCGGGAGTTCCGCCAGCTGCTCCTTGGGGTGCCTATCCGGCTGGTCTCCCTGGACGAGGTGGGCGTCAGCCTGGAGGTGGAGGAGACCGGGGGCACCTTTGAAGAGAACGCCCGCATCAAGGCCATCGCCTATGCCCAGGCAGCAGGCGGCCGCTTGCTGGCCCTTGCCGACGATTCTGGCCTGGAAGTAGACGCCCTGGGCGGCGCGCCGGGGATTCACTCGGCCAGGTACGGCGGCGACGCCAGCTTCAGCGACCAGGACCGGGTGGCCCTGCTGCTGCGCAACCTGGAGGGAGTCCCCTGGGAGCGCCGCACTGCCCGGTTCCGCAGCGTGATTGCCGTCTGGGCGCCGGGGGGAAGCATCACCACCGTGGTAGGCTCGGTGGCGGGGATGATACAATACGAACCAGCGGGCACTGGGGGATTTGGCTACGATCCTGTCTTCTTCCTGCCTTCCTATGGAGCCACCATGGCCCAACTGGACTTGCTGGAAAAGAACCGCATCAGCCACCGGGCCGATGCCGCCCGCAAGGCCGTCACAGTCCTTCAACGCCTGCTGACCCCTGACCCGTGAAATAATCTGCAAAAGATAAGTGCATGTTGGGCAAGGGAGTTGTTCAGCATGCTTGCGAAAAGTTGGCCCAAAACGCGCCAATACGGCGGTGGAGAACAAGGCGCTTGACCACCATCACTGACAGGTTCAATCGCCCCCTGCGGGACTTGCGTATCTCCGTCACTGACCGGTGCAACTTCCGGTGCACCTATTGCATGCCTGCGGAGATTTTTGGCGACAGCTACAAGTTCCTTCCGAAGGGGGAGGTGCTAACCTTTGAGGAGATTGCGCGGCTGGCCAGCATATTTGTGGGCCTGGGCGTGGGCAAGCTGCGCCTGACCGGCGGCGAGCCCACGCTGCGCCAGGACCTGCCCGACCTGGTGTCCATGCTGGCCCAGATTGAGGGAGCGCATGACTTGACGCTGACCACCAACGGCTACCTGCTGGGACAGCTAGCCCAGCCGCTGGCCGATGCCGGGCTGCGGCGCATAACTGTGAGCCTGGACACTCTGGACGACGCCATTTTCAAGCGCATGAATGGCCGCGGCTTTGGGACCCAGCGAGTGCTGCAGGGCATTGCCGCTGCCGAGGCCGCAGGGCTGGCCCCCATCAAGATTAACTCAGTGGTGCAGAAAGGCGTCAACGATCACACCATTGTGGACCTGGCACAGCACTTCAAGGGGACCGGCCACATCGTCCGGTTCATTGAATACATGGACGTGGGCAATCTCAACGGCTGGAAGTGGGACCATGTGGTGCCTGCCGCGGAAATTATCCGCCGCATTGACGCCGAACTTCCCCTGGAGCCTCTGGAAGCCGGCTACCGGGGTGAAGTGGCCCAGAGATATCGCTATAAGGATGGTACCGGCGAAATCGGCGTGATTGCTTCCGTGACCCAGCCCTTCTGTGGTGACTGCACCCGCGCCCGCCTGTCCACCGATGGCAAAATTTACACCTGCCTGTTCGCCGGCAATGGCCTGAGTTTGCGGGACCACCTGCGGGCTGGGGCCAGCGACCAGGACTTGCAGGACTTGATTGCAGGCCTGTGGGGACGGCGGACGGACCGCTACTCTGAAGAACGCGCCCAGCAGGCTCCTGCCCAGAACCGCCGCCGGAAGATTGAAATGTATCAGATTGGGGGCTGAGAGGTTGCCCTTGGGCAAGATTATTATCGGCATCCACGGGCGCTCCAACAAACCCAGAAAGGAACTCCTGGGACCGTGGTGGGAGCAAGCCATACGGGAGGGCCTGGCAAAAAACCAGGGCCTACCGCCAACGGTCAAGTTTGAATTTCACCTGGCTTATTACAGCGACCTCTTTTTCCCACAGCCCGCTCCCGATGACAATGAACCTTATGTGGAGGCCCTGCCTGGCGCGCTGAAACGGTATGAAACAAGTCTGTGGGACCGGATCCGCGCCTACGGGCAGAACTGGCTGGACGACCCCCTGGACTGGCTGGAGGAACGCAGCGGCAAGCTGTCCCGCTTCGCCAGAAAAATCCTGCAAGAGCGTATGCAGGACCTGTCCAGGTATTACCAGGAGCCAGACCTCCGGACAAATGCCCAGGCCCGCCTGCGCTCCCTAATCCAGAATCTCCAGGGCAACGACATTATGCTCATTGCCCACTCCATGGGTTCCATTGTGGCTTACGAAGCCTTGCGGGACATGGGACAGGAACCAGGCGGTCAACGCGGTATCGTGCCTCAACTGGTGACCCTTGGCTCGCCCCTGGGCCTGACGCCGGTGAAGGGCGAGGTAATGGCGCGTTATAGTGGGCGGCTGCGCACCCCTTCGGTGGTCACACAAAGCTGGGTCAATTTCTCCGACGCCGACGACCATATCTGCATTGACGCCCATCTAGCTGATGACTACGATCAGAACAGCGCAGGCATCAAGGTGCGGGACCAGATGGTCAGCAACGACTTTCCCGACAACCCACATAAAATCTACGGCTACCTGCGGACTCCCGAAGTATCCGAACACATCGCCAGGTTCCTGTGAGCCGAATCACCATCTTTACTGACGGGGCGTGCAAAGGCAACCCCGGCCGGGGCGGCTGGGCAGCGGTCCTGTACGAAAACGGCAGCCAGCGGGTAGTTTCCGGCCATGACCCCTGGACCACCAATAACCGCATGGAAATGCTGGCGGCCATCCGCGGTCTGGAAGCTGCGAGCGGCGCAGACCAGGTAGTCATTTACACCGACAGCGCCCTGGTAGTAAATACCATGACCAAAGGTTGGAAGCGCAACAAGAACCAGGACTTGTGGGACGACCTGGACCGCCTGGCGGCAGGCAGGGAGATTACCTGGAAGTGGGTACGTGGGCACAATGGCACGCCGGGGAACGAGCTTGCCGATTCCATTGCCAGCCGGGAGGCAGGCTTGCCGCCTGCTTTAGAGCGCCAGCAGGCAGCGCCCCATCCATCGAAGAGCATACCCCCAGGGGGTAGTAATAGGAAGCAAAAATGACCAATTTGAACCGTGACACAAGGGCGAACAGGGCAGGGAATGCCTTGACTCACCTGGATGACCAGGGCCGTGTGCAGATGGTAGATGTGGGGGACAAGCCCGTCACCAGCCGGGAAGCCCTGGCCCGTGGTCATGTCACGGTGCTGCCCGAGACCCTGCGCTTGATTCAGCAAGGGCTGATGAAGAAAGGCGACGTGCTGACAGTAGCCCAACTGGCCGGAATCATGGGGGCCAAGCGTACCTCAGAGTTGATTCCCTTGTGCCACCCTTTGCCCTTGGACAAAATCTCCGTAGAGCTATCCGTGGACCCGGAGCAGGGGCGCATCAATATCTCCGCCTCAGCCAGAACCTCTGGGAAGACCGGCGTGGAGATGGAGGCCCTGACCGCCGTGTCGGTGGCGGCGCTGGCGGTCTATGATATGTGCAAGGCCGTGGATCGGGGTATGCGCATTGAGGGCATTCGCCTGGTGCGCAAGCGCGGCGGCCAGAGCGGCGACGTGGACCTGGAAGAGTAGGCCAGAATACAGGCGCGTCTTGGGAAAGCCAGACTTAGCCCATTAATCCCCGGCGGCGCAGCTCTCCTTCCAGCAAGGCGATGGCAGCAGCGGCGTAAATGGCGTACTCGCCGGGAGGCAGTTCCAGTTCTTCCAGCTCTTCCCGGTAGTTTCCGGGCGACACTTCTTCTGCGCTGGTAAGCATCTTCAAGTTAAGGCGGCAGATAATCCCCTCGGGCGTGACCACCACGCAGCCCAGGTCGGGCATGGGCACAGGTGGCGCCAGTTCCAGCGCCTGCAAGGTTTTCATGCCCATGAAGGCAGGGAAAGGCGTAAGCTGCCCGGCCAACTCCTGAAGCCTGCGGCCCAACTCCTGGGGGTCTGCCTGGCAAAAAGGATTGTGGCCCTCTGTGCTCATGTCCCCATAATACTCCCAGACCAAGCATGGGAAAAGCTGCGGGTAGGAAGGAGAGCCTGAAAGTTCAGGGATTGAATTAGGTAAGGATTTGTGGCATCATTGGCCTATGAGATTGGGCGCCTTTGAAATAAACGAGCCTCTGCCGGAACTGCGCAACCCCCATGCGCTGGGCATGATCCGCCCGTGGGTGGACGTAGGCAGCGTGGGTTCACTCACCCTGAGCCGCCTGGAGCGGTTCCTGGGTTCCAAAGAGTTGGGGCGCTTGGTCCGGCCGGGTGAGTTTTTTGACTTCACCCGCTACCGCCCTACGGTAAAACTGGTGCAAGGCCAGCGGGAAGTTACCATCCCCAACAGCGTCATTCGCTACGCCACCACAGAGACCGGCCCAGATTACCTGTTCTTTCACTTGATGGAGCCTCACGCCAACAGCGAGCTGTACATTGACTCCATCATGCAGGTGATTGAGCACTTCAAAGTCCAGCGGTATTGCCGCCTGGGCGCAATGTACGACGCCGTTCCCCATACCCGGCCATTGCTGGTCACCGGTTCCCTGGGTTCGGTGCCTCAGCTCAAGCCCGTTTCCAACTTCAAGTTGCGCCGCAGCACCTACCAGGGCCCCACCACTATCATGAACCTGGTGACTGAGCGTATTGACGGCCTTCAGATTGAGTCCATCAACTTCATGGTGCACTTGCCCCAGTACCTCCAACTGGAAGAAGACTATGCCGGCACCTCGCGCATGATTGAGGTGTTGTCATCCATTTATGAAAACATCCCCGGCGACCTGGCGCCAGTGCGCCGCGGGCAGCGCCAGTACCGTGAGTTGAACTCGGCGGTGGAACGCAACGCCGAGTTAAAATCCCTAATTCAGCAAATGGAAGCCTACTACGACGCCCAGGCCGATGCTGATCAGGCCAAGGAGCAGGAAGCTGCTCCCCCTGCTGCCACGACCCTATCCCCGGAAATTGAGCAGTTCCTCAATGAACTGGGACAGCAGTTTGACAAAGGTTGATCCCGCGCTTCCCCATTGTTCCTAGGTTCCCCCCGCTGAACCACGCCTCGATTGCCTCAGACCCCACTGGCTGCTATCCTTAGCTGCACCCCGCAAAACTCCGTATTCAGGAGGCGGCTCTATCCGGTTCCTGAGGATGCCACCAGATACCCAGCGCCTGACCAGCGTGCTTGGCCCCATTGACGAGGATGTGAACACCCTCAGGGAGCTTCTGGTCCAGTTCACCGAAGTCAGTGAACCGGAGCGGGCTGAGTATCTGCGGCGTATGACGGGCCAACTGGCGGAAATGCCTGCCCGTATTGAGGCGCTGCAGGGACTGCAAGAAATATATGGCGATATTGCCAGAGAACTGGAACGCGTCCGCAACCTCTTGGGGCATCTCCAACGCGAGTTCAGCATCTGGTCCGAGCAGCCCACTCCAGATGCGGCCGAAGGGCTGGCGCAGATTTGCAGGAACATTTTGCGGGAGATGCGGCTGCTATGGATTCCCTGGACTGTCAACCGCAAGTGCCTGGCCCCCCTGAAGGTCGGCAAGACCTTTGACTTTTACCAGGAGTACGCCACCGAACTGAACACCGATATAGGTGAAGACATCCGGCGCAGCGTGTTACTCCAGCTACAGAAGAACAAGGACCTTTGGGGGTGGGTGGATGTGGTGGCAGGGATAATCTACCGGGCAGCTGCCGAAGCCAGGCGCAGAGCTCTCAGCATCTTTCTGGTGCTTGGTTTGCCCTTGCTGGGCCTGCTAGGCTACATGCTATTTGCCCCCGCGCTGCATCCCCAGGGCCCTGAGTGGATACCCTGGGCCATCGGTGTGAACTACCTCATATTCTTCGCAGGGTATGTGGCTCACATCATCAAGAAAGCCACCGAAAGCACCAAGGATCCTTTGTTAGGGGATATCTTGGGATGGATTCACGTCCGTGAGACCCAGCTCTTGTGGCTGGGTGTGAGTATGTGGATAGTTTGGGGGGCCCTGGGAGCTTCCTCAATTTTCCCAGGGTTGGACCTGTTCCGCAAAGTGGACGCCAGCACTGCCATGACGGCATTCACCGCGGGCCTGACCGTGGACACCTTCGCCGCTATAGTGCTGAAGCACTACCAGCGCCGGATTTCCAGCCAGGTGGAGACGCTGAAACAGAAGGCCGAGGAAGCGTAAATGGTTGCAAGAGGGGCCAAATGGAGTGGTGGCAACGAGTGGGATCGAACCACTGACCTAGCGCTTATGAAGCGCCCGCTCTGCCGCTGAGCTACGTTGCCACCGGGGAGCGCCCCGGCCAGCCGTCGGCGGCGCTCCAACCCAGCTATACTACCTGCGGCTCTGGGCGTCTGTCAACGCTGAACGCGCAACTACGCGGGCTGATTCATTTCCGATGAAGGTAGGGGCAGACCGGAGCCTGCTCTGAGCCAACCGAAGGGTGTCGCCCCCATGCCAAGGATACCATCGAGGGCGCACAGGCAGGTGCGCCCCTACGGCTATCGCAAGAATGAATCAGCCCTGAGGCAGCTACATCATGGTGTAGCCGCCACTGACACTGAGCGTCTGGCCAGTAATAAAGCTGGCGGCGTCCGAGGCCAGAAACACCACGGCGTTGGCGACCTCACTGGCCTTGCCCATCCGCCGCAAGATATACCCCCGCTGAACCCGCTCCAGCACCTCATCCGTGAAAATATCGCGCATCTGGTTCCACATGCTCTCGGGACTGATGGACTCGCCTGCGGGCGGCACAATCAAGCCTGGGCAGACAACGTTTAGCCGCAGGCCATAGCGGCCGGTCTCCCGCGCCACTGCTTTGCTCAGGGCAATGATGCCCGCCTTGCAAGCGGAGTACACCGCCTCCCGGTATTCACCCATGCGCCCGGCATCGGAGCTAATGCTTACAATGGCTCCCGACTGCCGTTCAATCATGTGCGGCAACACAGCGTGGATGCAGTTGATGGCCCCCCACAGGTTTACCTGGACCTCTTTTTCCCATTCGCTGCGGGGCTTCTGCATGAACAACCGGTCCACGGTCCAGCCCACGTTATTCACCAGCACGTCCACGCCCCCCAGGGTTGCAATAGTCTTCTCCACCATATCGCCCACCTGCTGGGGGTTGGTTACGTCGGTGGCAATGACCTGGACCCGGCCGCCGGCGTTCATAGCCGCCACTTCCGCCGCCACCTTTTCTCCCTGGCTGGGCGAAAGCTCCGCGATGGCGATGTTGGCGCCCTCCGCAGCAAAGGCGTGGACGATGGCGCGGCCAATGTTGGAGCCGCCGCCGGTAACGATAACGTTCTTTCCCCTGAGGCCCAGGTCCATGAGACAGTCTCCTTGGTCGAGATTCAGGCCCGCGGCCGGGTGGCCTCCGCGGAAGACTCAGCAGATGCAGCCAACCGGCTGGCGGGAGGCTCCACCTTGGGCACGTCCCCAAAACGGAGCCGCAGCAGGCCCTTGATATCTTCCGTGGCGGTGCGCACCACTTTAACCGTGCTGGTGGGATCATCCAACCACAGCACCGGCACCGGCAATATCCGGTAGCCGTTCTTGGCTCCAATAATCAGCAGTTCGGTATCAAAGAACCAGTTGTTGTTTTTGATTTTGGGGACAATGGCGTGGGCTGCCTGCCGTGTAAGTGCCTTGAAGCCGCACTGGGCGTCCACAAAAGAGGTGAAGAACAAGGCCTGGATCATCAGGTTATAGCTTCGGGAGATGAACTCCCGCTTGAAGGAGCGGGAGACCCGCGACTCCTTGCTCAAGCGGCTGCCGATGGCAATGTCATAGCCAGACTCCAAGGCCTGGATTAGCTGCGGCAGGTGGGCCAGGTCGGTGGACAGGTCCACATCCATGTAAGCCACCAGATCGGCGTTGCTCTCCAGCCAGGCGGTGCGCAGGGCGCGGCCCCGGCCCTTCTGGGGCAGGTAGAGGTAACGGACTCCAGCAAACTGGCGGGAAAGCTGCTCCCCGATGCGGCGGGTGCCGTCGGTGGAGGCATTGTCGGCAATCACCACTTGCCAGGGGTTCGTAACGTGCTCCTTGAGAAAGTTGGTGAGGGTGAGGATGCTGCGGGGCAGCGCCTGCTCCTCATTGTAAACAGGCACAACAATTTCGATGGTGGCGCTCATGGAGTCCTCCCAAAGGGCACGGGCTGGCCGCCAGGCGGCAGACGACCTGAGTGTGGAACTATCTTAACCGGCAGAGCGTCCGGCCGCCAACTGACGGAATTCCAATTAACGGCCTAATGGCGGAAGTGCCGCACGCCGGTAAACACCATCGCCAGGTTGTGCTGGTTGGCAGCCGCGATAATTTCTTCGTCACGGATGGAGCCGCCCGGCTGCACAATGGCGGCAACACCGGCCTGGGCCGCCAGCTCAATATTGTCCGGGAAGGGGAAGAAGGCGTCGGAGGCCAGCACGCTATTGTGGGCCTTGTCGCCTGCGGCCCGCTGGGAGAGGTGAACGCTGACTACGCGGTTGGGCTGGCCAGCCCCCATACCCACCAGGGTCCGGTCCTTGACCATGACAATGGCGTTGGACTTGATGTGTTTGACAGTCTTCCAGGCAAAGGCCAGGTCAGCCATTTGCGCGGCAGTGGGTTTGCGGTTGGTGACAGTCTTCCAGGTGGAGGGGTCTTCCTGAATAGCGTCCGGGTGCTGCACCAGCATCCCCCCGGTCACAGGCCGCAAGTCATAAGCCAGGCTGGGCGAATCCTGGGCGGGCTGGACTGCCAGCACGCGCAAGTTGCGCTTCTTCTTGAGCAGTTCCAGCGCCTCTGGCTCATAGCCGGGGGCCACCACTACCTCGTAGAACACCGGCCCCATAGCTTCGGCGGCAGCCAAGGTCACTGGGCGGTTGAAACCCACAATGCCGCCAAAGGCGGATACCGTATCGCCGTCAAAGGCCCGCCGGTAGGCTTCCGCCACGTCGGAGTGGCTGGAGAGGCCGCAAGGGTTGGTGTGCTTGATGACCGTGACAGTTGGTTCCGAGAAATCGCACACGGTGGTCCAAGCGGCGTCGGCATCCAGCAGGTTGTTAAAAGACAACTCCCGCCCGTTAAGCTGCTGGGCGTGGGCCACACCGCCCGCCGCGCCTGGGGCAGTATAAAGCCCGCCAGGCTGGTGGGGGTTCTCGCCATAACGCAGCTCGGCCAACCGGGTCAGGGAGATGTTGACTGTTTCAGGCAATGCGGCCTTATCCCCAGAGCCAGCCGCCAGATATCCTGCCACCGCGGTATCGTACTGGGACACGTGGGCAAAGGCCTTGGCGGCCAGCTTGCGCCGGTCCTCCAGGCCAAGGCCGCCTTCGGCCAGCTTGGCGGCCACCCAATCGTAGTCCGCCGGGTCCACCACCACCGCCACTGAAGGGAAGTTCTTGGCGGCGGCGCGCAGCATGGTGGGGCCGCCAATGTCAATGTTCTCCAGGGCGTCGTCCAGGGTGACGTTGGGCTTGCTAATAGTGGCGACAAAAGGGTACAGGTTGACCACCACCAGGTCAATGGCGTCTATACCCTGTCGCGCCAGCTCCTGCATGTGGGCAGGCAAGTCACGCCGCGCCAGCAGCCCGGCGTGAATCACGGGATGCAGAGTCTTGACCCGGCCGTCCAGGATTTCCGGCGAGCCGGTGACTTCCGACACTTGCTTCACCGGCAGATTGCCTTCCTGGGACAGGGTGCGGTGGGTGCCGCCGGTGCTGATGAGTTCCATGCCCAATCCGTTCAGCTTTTTGGCGAACTCCACCACTCCGGTCTTGTCATAGACGCTAAGTAGTGCCTTCACGTTGCCAGAACCCTCACTTAACCCCAAGAAAGATTGACGAGAACCTACCCCAGAATTACCTGCGCGTCGTCCCGCCGGGGGATAATCCGTCCCACCACATGGGCGTCTGGCACAACGGCTTGCAGCCGCGCCACGTTGGCTTCCGTGCAGACCGCCACCATGCCCAAGCCCATATTGAATACCCGGTACATCTCTTCGTTGCTAATCTGTCCCACTCGCTGGACAATGCGAAAGATGGCCGGGACTTCCCAGCTTCCCGTCTGGAACTGGGCCGCCACCGTGGGGGGCAGTATGGCGGGCATCTTGCCGGGCAAGCCGCCGCCAGTGATGTGGGCCAGGCCCTTGATCAGGCTCAGGGTTGGTTGGAGCAACGGATAGTAGCAACGATGGCGCACCAGCAGTTCCTCGCCCAGGGTGTGGTGCAGCTCATCGAACCGCTGGAACAGGGCCGACGGCCGCTCATCCAGCCCAAACACCTTGCGAACCAGGGAGTAGCCGTTGGTGTGGAGGCCGCTGGAGGGGATGCCCACCAGCAGGTCGCCAGGCGCTATCTGGCTGCCATCAATAACCTGGTCCCGCTCCACGGCGCCCACCACAAAGCCCGCCAAATCAAAATCGTCTCCGGCATACAGGCCAGGCATCTGAGCGGTCTCGCCGCCAATCAGGGCGCAGCCCGTCTCTTTGCAGCCCCAGACTATGCCCCGCAGCAGGGTCTCCATACGCTGTGGGTCCAGCTTGCTGAAGGCGATGTAGTCCAGGAAGAACAGGGGGCGGGCCCCCTTGGTGAGGATGTCATTGACATTCAGACTGACCAGGTCCTGTCCAATGGACTCAAAGTGGCCCAACTGGGCAGCTACTTTCAGCTTGGTGCCCACGCCGTCGGTACTGGCCACCAACACCGGCTGCCGGAAGCCGGACAAGGCATATAGGCCCGCAAAGGTGCTGCCCCCGGCCAGCACTTCTGGCCCGTGGGTCAGGGCGGCAAACCCCTTGATGCGGTCTTTGAGACCTTCCATGGCATCCAGATGGACGCCGGAAGCGCTGTAACTGTTGGGCAGCAAATGAACTAATACTCCGTGAACTTGGTCAGCCATCAAGCAGCTTCGGGATTGGGCATTGCATCAGTTTACCCCAAGGCTTAACCCGTCGCACCCCGACGAGTCTGGGTGCCCAGATACTTACATAGTTTAGGTGTTCTCCTGGATTCCGGCCCCGCAGGAATGACGAAAGGCTAATTGATGCACTACACGGGATTGATATGGCTGTTATGTCAATTCAACCATCGCCGTCGCGGACTACTGCGTTTGCCAGAGACAGCCCACCCCGTTACCCCGCTACGGTTTCTCCAGGGCCAGCTTGTCCCACTCCAACTGAATGGGAACAGGGTAGTTGCCCGTAAAGCAGGCATCGCAGAAGCCGCCGCGATTCCCCCGCACCACCTTCATAAGCCCTGCCACGCTCAAGTACCCCAGGGAATCGGCCCCAATCATTTCCTGGATTTCCGGGATGGTCTTGTTGGCGGCCACCAGTTCCCGGCGGGTAGCCATGTCCACACCCATGTAGCAGGGATGACGGATAGGCGGGGCGCAGACTCGAAGGTGGATTTCCTTGGCCCCGGCCGCCCGCAGCAAGTTGACCACATGGGGGGTTGTGGTGCCGCGGACTATGCTGTCGTCCACCACCACCAGCCGCTGGCCCTCAATAACCTCCGGCAGGGGGTTGAACTTCTGGCGCACGCCCAAATCCCGCAACCGCTGTTCCGGCTGAATGAAGGTGCGCCCCACGTAGCGGTTCTTGACCAAGCCTTCGCTGTAAGGAATGCCCGACTCCCGGGCGTAGCCCACCGCCGCAGCTATGGAGGAGTCAGGCACGCCAATCACCAGGTCAGCATCCACCGGATGCTCCACGGCTAACTGCGCTCCCAGAGCCTGCCGCACTGAGTGGACTTGACGCCCATCCAGAACGCTGTCGGGACGGGAAAAATAAATCATCTCGAACACGCACAGAGCGCGCTGCCCTTTGCTGCCGGAGTAGTAAGCCGAACGCGGACCCTGTTCGTTGATGACAATCACTTCGCCCGGATCAACTTCCCGAAGAAAGGTTGCGCCCAGGTGCTCTAAGGCGCAACTTTCCGAAGCAACAATCCAACCGCCGTTGAGTTGGCCCAGACAGAGTGGCCTGATGCCCAGGGGGTCGCGCACCGCCATCATAGCCGTGGGAGTCAACGCGGTGAAGGAGAAGGCCCCCTCCAGATTGCGCATGCAGTAGAAGGCGCGTTCCTCCCAGGTCTGACCTGGGGCATTGGCCAGCAAGTAGGCAATAGCTTCCGAGTCAGTGGTGGAATTGAATTCGCAAGCCCACTGGTCCTGGAGCTGGTGTTTCAGTTGCAGGGCGTTAATGATATTGCCGTTGTGGGCCAGGGCTAGTACCCCGTGCTGCCCCCGCACCAAGAGCGGCTGGGCGTTGCAGGCCCGGGAGGCGCCGGTGGTGGAGTAGCGGGTGTGGCCTATGGCAAGGGGACCCCGCAACGGAGCAAAATCGGTCTCACGGAAGCTCTGAGTGACCAGCCCCATGGCCGTGTGGACGTTTACATCGTGACCATCAGCGGCGGCGATTCCTGCGCTTTCCTGCCCCCGGTGCTGCAGGGCGAACAGGCCAAAAAAGGCAGTCCGGGCTGCATCGCCCCCCGGCAGATACACTCCCACCACCCCGCACTCTTCCCGGGGGTGATCGAGGGGTCCTGCTTGGTGCTGCCAGTCTGCCCCGTGAACCACATTCATATTTTAAGTGGCCTGCATAGTGGGGTCAACCGGCCATGCCGCTGCCGCATTCCGGTTACTTTTTGCGCCGGGGCATGATGGTTACTTTACGATTTTCGCCGACACCTATACTTTCGGTGGTCACCGAGGGGTGGCTGGAGAGGGAGGTATGGATAACCCGCCGGTCTGCTGGCGACATTGGCTCCAGGGTGATGCTGCGTCCAGTCTGGGCCACCCGTTCTGCAACTTTATTAGCCATATCCCGCAGCGCTACTTCCCGGCGGTTGCGGTAACCCTCCACGTCCAGCACCACCCGGGAAACATCGGAATGGTGGGTCCGGACAATGGAAGTAACCAAAAACTGTAGAGCCTGCAGGGTCTGGCCCCGGCGGCCAATCAGCAAGCCCGAGTCCTCGCCGGTCAAATCAATGACCGGACCATCGGCCTCGCTATCGTGAGACGCCCTAAGTGTACCCGAAACGTTCACATTGGCGGCAGCCAGAATCTTCGTCACGGTCTCCAGGGCCAGGGTTGCGGCATCACCATCGGGCGGTGCCTTTTCCACGGGCGCTGGCGCAACTGCGGCGGGCGCTGGGGCGCGCTCCTGGACAGCGCCTTTCCGTGTTACTTTGACCCGCGCCAACTCCGCGCCAAGGCCCAGGAACCCGGCCTTGCCCCTACTTAGTATTTCGACCTCTACCTCGCTGCGGTCGGCGTTTAGCTCTTTCAGCGCTAATTCTTCGGCTTCTTCGACGGTTCGGGCGGTCAGGATTATTTCGTCCATTCTCCACTATCTCCTTGGGAGCTGCTTCTGGAGCCGGCGAGACCGCCGCTGGGGCGGGCCGTGCCTTGGGAAATATGGGGAAGAGCGGCCCCCAACCTGTAATAAAATACTGGATGGCGATGCCAATGACGTTGGAAATGATCCAGTATAGAGAGAGGCCCACCGGAAATTGAAAGGCAAACACCCCCAGCATTATCGGCATCATCCAGAGCATCATGTTCTGACTGGACTGCTGCCTGGCATCCATGGCCGGTGTGGTGGTCATCTTCTGCTGGACCCAGGTGGAGGCGCCCACCAGCAGGGGGACAACAAACAGGAAGAGGCGGGGGTTGGCCGCCAGGTCCAGGCCAACGAATTTGTGGTTCAGCGGCGCCGCGGCGTGCACCTGGTCAAAAGGCATCCAGGAATACAAGCGCGAGGACAGATTCACCAGGTCGTTAGGGTTGCTGTAAAGAGTCTGAATCAGTACCTGGAACAGGCCAAACAGGATGGGCATCTGGATTATCATGGGCCCCAGACAACCAATGGGGCTTACGCCGGCCTCTTTATAGAGCCGCATGGTCTCCTGAGACATGCGGGCACGGTCCTTGCCGTGCTTTTCCTGAAGTTCCTTAAGCTTTGACTGGATGCTGGTCATGGCCTGCATCTGCCGAATTTGCTTGAGGGCCAGGGGCAGCGTGACCACCCGCACCAGCACGGTGAAGCCGAAAATAGCCAGACCCATCTGGCTGAACAGGAGCACATACAACACCACTAGGGTGTTGAGCATGGGCCGGATTATTACTTCGTTCCAGAGGAACGCCAGAGCCTCCAAGGAACGCTACCTCTTACTCTCGAATCTTGAGCCGGCTATTCGCATTGAGTCTGACCATCTTTGGGCTGGGTCCGGAAGCACCATACCTGGGTCTGCGCTTCCTTTATCTGAATACGGCGGACGGTGCTATCTTGGGCGCCAACGTAAACCGAATCACCCCACGCAGACAAGGGAGCGGTTATGGTGGCGTTGCGCAAAGTCCTGGTGGCTAGTTCCCGCGCCGGCCCCCGGTCCACCGGGGCGGGATCCAGCAGGCTAATCTTGCCGTCCTTGCTGGCTACCACCAAGCCGCGGGGAAGCATCACCGGAGTGGAAACTATAGGGGAATCCATGCTATGTTGCCAGAGCAATCCCCCCGAGGCATCCAGGGCGTAGACGTTGCCGTCCATGGATGGGGCGAAAATGATTCCCTGGCCTCCAACTGCCCCGGCCCAAAACCAGTTCTTGGCGGCGAACTGCCACCGCAATTCCCCGGTTTTAGCCTCCAAGGCATACAAGTGCCGGTCGAAGGAGCCCACTACGATTAAATCTTTGAACAGCAGGGGCCGCGCAACCACAGTCCCGCCGGTGGTAAATCGCCAGAGCTCCCGGCCGTCGCTCAGGGAGACTGCATAGACGTTGTGATCGTGGGAGCCAAAATACGCTACTCCATTGGCTACCAGCGGACTGGACCAGATTTTGTCGCTAGTTGAGAAAGGAGACCAGGCCAGCTCCGCCCCACTGTCCGCATCATACCCGTACAGGTTGCCATCTTCAGAACCTATTACCACCACGCTGCCCTTCTCATCCAGTTGGGGCGCTCCAACCAGGGCCGCCTTTGGCTGAACCAGCGGACGACGCCAACCCCGCTCCCCCAATTGGCCAGTGTCTTTGGGAACAGCGTAGAGGTACCCGTCGCGGGCAGTCACATACACAAACCGGCTGCCAACGGCGGGAGGGCTGTAAATACCAGGAAGGGTCTCCCCACTGGACTCGGCGGGGAAACTCCAGAGGAGGGTTACACCGTCGAACCCCTTATCGGCTAAAGCGCTCAGGCGTCCCTGACGGGTCCCCACATAGACCACACCTTCCCCAGCACTTACGGGGGACCACCCGCCAGCCGCCGCCGTGCTTTGGGCCGATTGGGGCGTGCAGGCCGCTGCTGCAACCAAAAAAACTCCCAACACAGCCAGCCACACTGCCAACCCTCTCCCCTTCACGAGAAGCTGGGAAAGGCCATAGCAGCGACGCCACGCGGTGCTGGGTCTATTTGGAGCGGCATCGGCAGGCGAAATCGGATTTCCCTGGTTTGCCGAGCCGGAATCGTCCATGAAATTCATATACTTAAGGAACAGGATCATGGCCACGCCCACCCAAGGGGTGGCAACGGGCCAATCGTTTCATGGCCAGCCAACAACCCTTAAAAAGTCCGTACCGTTGGATGGCCTCCATGGAGTATTGGGAACATGTGGGCATATAACGGCATACCGCAGGCAGGCAGGGCGACAGCACCTTTTGATAGCTGCGAATAGCCATAACGGCAGCGCGTTTCATCTATCTGCTGCCTTTAATTCCGGGCTCCCCTTGGCTGAAATATTTTCCTCAATCAAGCCTAAACGGCGGAGCAATGAAGTAACAGACCGTTGGAGCTGCCAGAAACTGGCCAGATCTGCCCCCCGCCGGGCAATTACTACAACGTCCCAACCGGGAATAGGTGGAGTAGTGCGGACTGCTTCTCTCAACCTTCGCTTGACTCTGTTCCTAACCACTGCGCCACCCACCCGGCGCCCCACCACAAATCCAATGCGGCTGTAGTCCAACTCGTTGGGCAACACACGGACAACCAGAAGGTCGTTGGCAGTCCCCCGGCCGTACTGGTGAATTTCAGAGAATCTTCTGCTGCTGGTTAGCCGGGTGCTGTGCTGCATCAGCCAGACGGAGTGGTTAGACGGTCAGACGGTGGCGTCCCTTGAATCGCCGCCGGTGCAGTACCTCTCGCCCATCCACAGTCTTGGAACGCGCCCGGAATCCGTGCACCTTGGCGCGGTGGCGCTGTTTAGGCTGTAACGTACGTTTAGGCATGTTTCCCCTTTCCTATGGTGAAGGGATTATATGGCCTGGATATGTGAGCGTCAAGGGCAACGGCAGCCCGGTTACGAAAAAACTACATCCTCTTGCGGGATGCCGCAGGCTACATGGGCCTAAAGATGATGGTATAATGGTGCCCGTTGGCTACCACAGGGCAACCTGTCCAGCCAAGCCAGCCGAAGTGGCGGAACGGTAGACGCGCCGGTCTCAAAAACCGGTGGGGGCAACCTCGTGTCGGTTCGAGTCCGACCTTCGGCACCACCAACTCATGCTCCGCACCTACACCGTGATGATTGATCCAAAGCCCCCGGCGCCGCGGTGTTCCCGGCAAAAAACGTCAAAAGCCTTGTTGGGTGATTTGATGATCATTACAGGGGTTTCAGTGGGCTGGCCCTTGTCCACGGTCAAATCGGCCAACTCTTGTCCAATCTCCGGCGCCAGGGTAGTGTCAAAGGCAATGGGGTGCAGCCGTTCATCGCTGGGGACCAACCGGATTTTGAAAGGTTGTCCTGCCTTGACCTCAATCCTTTTTGGCTCCCAGACTTCCTGGGTCACAAACGCCCCAAGTCCTCCCGATCCACCTTTCCCGCCAATTCGCCATTCAAATACCTGGGGCTCTTGGGATATGGCCTGAGGTTGGGCCGGAGCAGGGTTGCCACTCCCGCCACTACAGGCAGCCACCGCGCCCAGACCCAGGACTGCGCCGGCAACCAGCAGAAACTCCCTTCGGTTCATCCTTTTTGGCCCTCCGATATTCATTGCAGCAGGAAAGTCGATGAATCGCAGGTAGTTTAATGCCTGGGAAGATGCTATGCAAACATGACACAGCACGGAGCAAGAGCATTGCATCTAAGAGCGTGTGTGAGAAATGCCGTCTACCCAGCCCGCTCATCCTGAGCTTGTCGAAGGATGAGTAGCTTTTAGCCCGCTCATGGTTCGACAAGCCCCGACCTAGTCGGGATCCCGATACGTCGGGACTCACCACGAGCGGGAATTGTCACACACCCTCTAAGGGCAAGTGCAGCTACCATCCCATTAATTCAGCCACAGCTAAGACAAGCTTTTCAGGTAGCGGCTGCTAACCCGGCCACGTGTCAACTCAAACAAGAATGTTACCGAAGGGCAGATGATTCACTGATCCAGGAATGTTACCGAAGCATTGTTGCCGGGTCCCTGTGATTGGCTGCCGGGGCAAGCTTGGGGTGCTGCCCCAGCCG
>Ga0194131_10001496_pt1 | contig 39929 bp, 44 predicted proteins | sample TA2KigO120mmetaG_FD_148631 | JGI IMG/M metagenome (GOLD analysis project Ga0194131, IMG submission 148631) | Freshwater microbial communities from Lake Tanganyika, Tanzania - TA2015053 Kigoma Offshore 120m | ecosystem: Environmental > Aquatic > Freshwater > Lake | place: Tanzania: Lake...
CGAGCCACGATCTCGACGGGAATAGGGGCCATGTCAGGAACCGCGCCCGGAGACCTGGCGAACGATGTGGCCGGAACCGCCCGTCCAGGACCATGATCGATGGGCGAATCCGGTTCGTCGATCGTCAAGACGTACGGCCGTGTCCCCCTGCAGGTCGGATAGCGGGAACAGCCATAGAATTGACTGCCTGCGTTCTGTCCCTGCCGCGCCGTTCGCACTACCATCGCCGATCCGCACTGCGGACACGTGGGAACCTCACTCTCCATCGCAGCCGCCTCCTGACATGCTTACAACCCCATCATCCAGCGCTCGAGCACGTCGCAGAGCGCGGCAACACGCCCGGTGTAGACGTGATCGGCGCCGTCGATCAACGCCGTCTCGACCCGGGGCGCGCCCGTCGCGTTCCGACGAATGGTGGCGAGATCGGCGGCAGTACCGATATGAGGCTCGTCACCGCCATAGAGCGCCAGCAGCGGGCACCGGACGCGACTCACCGGGGAATCCACCGAGTCGGCTCCATAGGTGTCCGGCAGGTGATCGGCGCGGTCGACCAGCGCGGCGGCGCCCACGGTTCGCGCCTCGCCGCTCGGAGTGGTGAAGCGCACGATCTCCTCGCCACGACCGGCCGCGACCAGGTCCCGCGCTCGCGCCACCTCGCCGACCTCGGGCAGCAATCGAGATCGAGGTCGGAAAGGACCCGAGGCGGAGCAGAGCCCGATGACCCGTTGGTCCGCGTGCGCAGACACGTACGTCACCGACTTGATCGCGCCGTAGGAATGACCGCAGAGTGCAACCGGCTTTCCGAGACGCTCGTGAGCAAACGAGATCCAGGCGCCGATATCGCGATCGGCCTGACTGAACAGTTCCCAGAGCGCCCCGCCTGCGAACGGAGCGATCGACGGTCCGAACAGGCGGGTACCGACATGATGGCCCCGGCCATTGCCGGCGACGACGGTGAATCCGCGTGACGCCAGCGCCCGGCCGATGAGGACCGCGTGCGGTTCGTCCCACGATCCGGTGAGGCCGTGCGTCCAGAGCAACGTCGGCCCACGACGCACCGCACCGACGGGATGCCAGATCGCCCCGGCGTGAAGGACGCCATCGTCCGTGACAGTCTGAACGAGTTCTTCACGGAAGAGACCGGACATTGGCTGCGCTATCCTACCGTACCCACGTGTCGACGCCGTACGCCGATCTGCCTTCGTACCAGCAACGCGTGGCCGACTTCGTGGGCGCGCACGACATGCGCGCCAGCGGCGAGGCGCGTCTGCTCGACCTGACCGCCGAGGTGGGCGAGCTGGCAAAAGAGGCGCTGCGCGCCACGCGCTACGGGCGGGAACCCCTCATCACCGACGAGAGGTGGGATGACGAGTTGGGCGATGTTTTCTTCTCCCTCGTCTCGCTCGCGAATGCCACGGGCGTGGACCTCGAGAAGGTCCTCGAGGCGGCGCTCGCCAAGTACGCGGCGCGCATCGCACGGCGGGGCAACCCGGCCTCGGGTCGCTGATGCAGGGGAGTTTCACGTTTCAGCGCGTCATCGACCTGACGCGGCCGATCGTTCCGGGGCAGGGGGCGCGACCGTTCCGCATCACCCGCGGCCGAACTGAGGAGCTGACCATCCACGATCCGGTGCCCCACCCCTGGTACGTGATGCACCGTGTGGAGACGATCAGCCACATCGGGACCCACCTCGAGGCGCCGTATCACTGCGTGGAGCAGGGGCGCGACCTTGGCTCGCTGACCGCGGAGGAGCTCGTCGGCGAGGCGGTGATCCTGGACCTCCGCTCCATACCGCCCGACAGCGTCGTGGGTGCCGCGGAGATGGCGAGGGTCGCCGAGGGTGCCGGTGGGGTCCGACCGGGCGATATCGCCTTCCTTCTCACCGGTTACGCTGACCGCGTCGGTACTGCGGCTTACGAGCATCGGCCCAGCCTCACCGGCGAGGCGATGGGCTACCTCATAACGCGGGGCGTCAAACTGGTGGGAACGGATCTCTCCGGGCTGGAAGGGCCGCTCACTCCGGGCCACCTCGCCTGCCATCTGCCGCTGCTCTTGAACGACATCCCGTTCCTGGAGAATCTGGCCAATCTCGAGCAACTCACCCGATCACGGGTCTTCGTCTGCGCGCTGCCGATCCCGGTGGTCGGACTGGACTCCTTCCCGGCTCGGGTCGTCGCCTTCGAGCCGTGAGCGATCGACGGCGCGCAGGCGGACGCGCGCCTGGCTCCGCGCTCCTCCGGCGTGGGCGGTGAGCGCGGCGATGTGCTCTCCCGCCATCGAGGGCGTCGCGGTCAACCGGTAATACTGGGTGCGGCGGGGGAGGCTGCTCGGGCGTACATCGAGCCAGGTTGCATCGGTACCGAGCGCCACGGGAGGAAGACCAGGTCCCCGGTAGGAGACCCGCATGCGCGCCTGGACGGTCACGCCCACTGCGACCTCGCCAAGGTCGACGAGGAGGGGTTCGAGGCTGAGCAGGACCTCGCCCATGGGCGGCACAATCAGGGTCGCCCATTCGTCGCCGCCGTTCGATTCGAAGAGCAGGTGCGCCTCGGTCGCCGCGAGGCGACAGTGGTGATTAGGCACTGAGACGCGCACCATCTGGGCACCACCTGGCTCGATCACGTAGTGCTTTGGCGTCACGATGACGAATGCGGGAAGGGCACGCACCTCCCCATCGATCGGGCTGGATCCGTGGTTCTCGACGACGAGCAGCGCCTCGACATTGGCGTTTTCGCCCCGGAGGCCGCTCAACGTCACCCGTCGGTTCCGCACGACCAAGCGCCCCCCCGAGGGCGGAGGACGCTGACGGACGAACCAGCGGACCTTGCCCTGGCGCGTGGTGGAGGAATGCGCGCCACCGCGGTACGACCGCCCTGTCTCCCGTCGCGCGCGTTCGAGCGCCTCACGATACGCCGCGTTCAATCGCGCCATCTCTGCCACCGCGTCCGGCGAGGGGTTGACGTCGGGGTGGAGCCTCTTCGCGACGCGGCGATAGGCGGCGCGGATCTCCCGGGCATCGGCGAGACGCGAGACACCGAGAACTCGGTAGGGGTCGCCGACGAAGCGCCGCTGTCTCTCACTCACCGAACCTGCAATGATACTTCCGCCCAGTGTGCCGGCAGGGGGAGCGGGCCGCCCGCGCCGCTACCGCTTCCGGTCGGGGGAGGCCGTGCTACGCTGCCGCGGTGCGCGGCGACACCGTGCGGTTGTACACCGCCCTCCTCATCGCGACCTTCTTCTGGGGTTCGCTCCCCATCGCCAGCAAGGCGATCATCGCCGAGGTCGGCCCGCTGCAGCAGTCGCTGGTCCGCGGCGTCACGGCTTTCATCGTGCTTACCGGCTTCGCGCTCGCGACGGGCGGGCCACGGATCGTCACCGACGTGCTGCGGTATCCGCGGGTATTCGTCGTCCAGGGGTTCCTGGGCTTCTTCGCCAGCTCCGTCACGTCGCTTCTCACGCTGAACTACGCGACGGCTTCGCTGCAGACGGTGCTGGTGGGAACCTATCCCGTGATGCTCGCGCTGATGACACGCGGTTCGGAGCGGATCTCGCGCCAGGTGATGGGCGGAACGACGATCGCCCTCCTGGGCGTGGTCGTCGTCGTCGCGGGGGACGATCCGGGTCGCGTGTTCTCGGGCGGCGTCGACCCGCGGGGGGTCGCGCTGGGCCTCCTCACCGCATTCATTATCGCGGCCTCGCAGATGCTGGCGCGGCAGAGTATGGTGAGCGGCGTTCATCCGGTGGGGCTCACCTCGATGGCCGCGGCCGCGTCGGTGCCGATGCTGCTGGTGGTGGCCTGGACATTTGGCGCGCCCGACGAGATCGTCCGGGCGAGTCCGTCGGCGCTCATCGGACTCGGTTACCTCGGGCTGTTTTGCACATCGATCAACTTCGCGCTCTGGTACTGGGGTCTGAAGTACATCAGCGCAGCGCGCGCGGCGAGTATCCAGTACTTGACGACGCCACTCGGGGTCTTTCTAGCCTGGCTCATCCTCGGCGAGCCACTGACCCTGGAGATCGTCGGCGGTGCGGGACTGGTGGTGGGCGGTGTGGTCATCAGCCAGATGCCGCCGCGAGCGGCGTTCCGCATTCCGGCCCGGTAGACTGCGCGCGCATCAGAGGGAGGTTCCGGTGATCGCCGACTACGTTCCGCTGCGCATCGACCACCTGTATAACGCGCCGCTCTCCGCGATCCCGGGCCCAGTCCCTGCCCCGGGCGGCGAGCAGCAGTTCCACGGCTTGCCGTTCCGCATTGGCACCGGCGAGCGTGCCCTCCTGCTCGCCGGCGGTACCGACCTGGCGCCGGTGCACATCGCCCTCGGCGAGTGCATCCAGACGGTCGTGTTCCTCCATCGCCTGATCAATTCGCGCGTCCTGGAAGGCGGGCATCCGGGCGAACTGGTCGCGACCTACCGATTCCGTCGCGGCGCGGGGTCGTTCGTCGACGTGCCCATCCGCGAGCGGTTCGAGATCGGCGCGTCGGTCGGATGGGGCCAGATCCCGTTCGCCTCGATGCCCGATGGGAAGCAGGAACCGATCGCGCGGTGGCGCGGCCCCTGGGGCGCGGCGGGTAATCGGCAGACGGAGGTGCGCGCGGCGTTCCAGGCGTACTTCCTGTGGTGCTGGCGGAACGATCGGCCGGAGATCCCGATCGCGAGCATCGAGGTGATGCCGGCTGGGCCGCGCTTCGTCATCGCCGCGCTGACCCTTGGCGGGGTGGATGAGAACCCCCTCGTCCATCGCGGAACGCTCCCCGTGCGCGTGGACCTCAAGAACGAGGCGCTCGCCCGGCGGCCGTTGGACGCGGGCGATCGATCCGGCATCGAGATTCAGGTGGATCGCGGCGTGGCGGGCTACGCCTATCCGATCGCGACGCCGGACGCGGAGCCGTTTCTGGCCGACCCCATGGCGGGCTGGGGAGCGGCGCCGAACCCGGGCTCCTCACCCACTTACGCCCAGGTCGCGGCAGCGCCATCGGCGACCCTCGGCGTCGCATCGCGGGGCGATGCGATCGAGGCGGTTCGCTGGGGCGACCTCGAACGCGAGCGGACCATCGAGACGCCGCGAACACGGATCCAGATCGTCGAGGAGGCGCGCAATTGGGTCGAGACCGTGGTGCTGGACGACGCCACAGGACGGCCCCTCCCCTGCCGCGTCCACTTCCGCTCGCCCCACGGCGTGCCCTACCAACCCCACGGCCACCACGCCCACGTGCACTCCAATCTGGATACCTGGCACATCGACGTGGGCGGCGACCTGCGCCTCGGAGAGATCACCTACGCGTACATCGATGGGACGTGCGCCGGCTGGCTCCCCCGCGGCGACGTGATCGTCGACATCGCCCGCGGATACGAATACCAGCCGATGCGCGCTCGCGTCACCATCGCGCCCGATCAACGGCGGCTTGAACTGCGGCTCAGGCGCATCGCCGATATGAATGCCCGCCGCTGGTTTAGCGGCGACACGCACGTCCACTTCCTTTCCACACAGGGGAGCCACTTCGAGGCTCGAGGCGAGGACCTCAACGTCGTCAACCTGCTCCTCTCGCAGTGGGGCAATCTGTTCACAAACACCGAGGAGTTCACCGGTGAGCCGTCGATCTCGCGAGATGGCACATCGATCGTGTGGGCAACGCAGGAGAACCGCCAGCACCTGCTCGGCCACCTGACGCTGCTGGGACTCCGGAGGGCTGTCTACCCCTGGTGCTCGGACGGCCCTAGCGAGGCGGAACTGGGCGGCGCCCTCGAAACCACGCTCTCGGCCTGGGCAGATGCGTGCCATGCCCAGGGAGGAACGGTGGTGCTGCCGCATCTCCCCACGCCAAATGGCGAACCGGCGACGCTCATCGCCACCGGGCGCGTGGATGCGGTCGAGATGATTCGGATGGATCAGTACTACCACCAGGAATACTACCGGTACCTCAACTCGGGCTATCGACTGCCGCTCGTTGGTGGGACGGACAAGATGTCGAGCGAAGTAGCGGTCGGCCAGTACCGCACGTACGTGCGCATCCCCGAGGGTGAGGAGTTCACGTATGAGAACTGGTGCGCAAACCTTCGGCGCGGTCGCACGATCCTCAGCGGCGGACCGATCCTCACCTTCAGCGTTGATGGGCACGAGGTGGGGGACACGCTGCGACTACCCGCGGACGGCGGCACGGTGGAGGTCGTCGCTTCAGCCCGCTCCACCATCCCGATCCATACGCTGCAGATCGTCGAGAAGGGGGCGGTCGTGGCCGAGACGGTGGACTTGAAAGGCGCGTCACACCTGGAGATCCGTACCCGCCTTCGCATTTCGGGTCATTCGTGGCTGTGCGCCCGCGCGTCCGGTCCCGATTACGGGGGCTTGCACCATCACGACGTGTGGCGGCGAGGCGTGTTCGCGCACACCTCCCCGATCTACGTGGCGACCGGGGGCGAGTGGCAGATGGTGCAGCGCGAGGGGCTGGAGTACATGCTCACGCTGGTGGATGGCAGCCTGCGCTACATCCGCGAGTTGAGCCCGCGGCGGCCCGGGGAGCGCGCTCTGCATCATCACGGCGAGATCGACCATCAGGCGTTCCTCGAGCGGCCATTCCTGGAGGCACGCGAGGCGCTCCACCGGCGCCTGCACGCGCTTCACGTTCCACACTGAAACGGGGGAGGCCTGTGCCTCCCCCGTTTCCTGGCGCACCCGCCCGAGGACTCACCGCACGGTGATGCCTCTGGCGCCGGATTCGATTGAGAGTTCGACTCGATTCGGATTGGTACCGAAGTCCGCGCTCTGGTAGGCGCCGCCGCCGATCGCGATCTGGCCAGCACCGAACTTGAGATCGACCGTCGCATTGGTTGCACCGATCAATGGCTGCTCGAACTCCTGCGTGCGCGGCTCGCCGGAACTCTGCCAGATCGTGAAGCGTGGTCCTGCCGTCAGGGCGAGCGCGCCGACGAGGAAGAGGCTGGCGACGAGCGCGCCGAGGTAGAAGCCTCGAATCCGGCCCCGAAACAGGATTTCGATCCCGACCAGAACGACGATGAGCGGCCAGAGACGCCACAGGTTCGTCCAGATCTTGGATGGCAGATACCCGAGGTTCTGGCCCAGAAAGGCGAGGTCGATGGAGATCAGGATCAGCGGCAATATGACGCTGCCCGATCGTTCACGGCGGGGCGGGTGCTCTAGCGAGGGCGCGCGCGATTGGGTTGCCTGTTCTATGGAAATGTGACCTCCGTAACGAAATGGTCGATTCGGCCTAGCGCATGCGCCGGAAGAGAAGGAAACCATTAACCGCGACCAACATCAGCGGCCACATCGTGCGCCAGGTCCACCAGTCGAAGATGCCGGCCTGGCCGATCAGGAAGACAGCGCCGAGAAGAGCCAGGAACAGCCCGACGCCGACCTGGCGCCGCTCGGGGTTCTCCTGCGGCGGGGCCAGACGAACCTGACGATGGAGAGTAGGACGAGGCTGTCGGATCGTCCGCTCCCGTGGGCACCGGCCCGGACGCGATCGGAGCCCCAGGATCCCGGGGAACCACGAACCACATCACGATGTAGCCGAGAATCGCAGTGCCGGCCGTCGCGATCGTCGCACCTACCCAGATCAGCCGAATCAGAGTCGGGTCCATCTCGAAATACTCGGCAAGTCCACCGCAGACGCCGGACCACATCGCCTCGCGCGAACTGCGGTACAGGCGCTTGCCTCGCCGATTGCCCTGTGTGTCGTACATTGCCATGAACCTCCTGCAACAATTCGACGTACGACGGAACGGGGATGTTGCGGGGACTTTGCCCGCAACAATCGGCCAGCGGGCGGCGTCTGATTCCTATGGAGAGGAAGGGCGATGCCGGAGCCAAGCGCCGAGATCCTCTTCCGGGCGGCACGCGGCGACCGGGTCGCCCTGGGGCGTCTGATCGAGCAGCAGCAGACCTACATCTACAGCATCGCGATGTCGCTGCTGCGCCCCCCCCCCGACGAGGCCGATGCCACTCAGGAGACCTGCCTTCGGCTGATGCGATCGCTCTCCACCTTTCGCAGCGACACCCGCTTCACGACGTGGCTCTATCGGGTGGCGACTACCACCGCCCTGGACTTCGCGCGACGTCGCGACGGCGCCGCCCTCTCACTGGACGTGGCGGACGACGACACCTCACCGGTGATGCGCCTTGTCGAGCAGGACCCCCTCGTCAACCCGGAACAGGGATTCGCCGAGCGCGAACTACGAGAAGGCGTGCGGCGGGCGCTCGCCGAACTTCCGGCCGCACAGAGGCCTGCACTCACCCTGCATTATTTCGACGATATGAAGTACGAAGAGATCGGCACGGTGATGGACGTGCCCGTCAATACCGTCAAGAGCCACATACTTCGAGGGAAGGCGCGGCTGGCCACCCTGCTCGACCCGCCGGGAGGTTGAGATGGACTGCGTGAGCGTCCGTCACGAGTTCGCCATCCGTTCGGGTTTCTCCGCGGCCGAGGTTCAGGCGCATCTGGTCGGCTGTCCGGCGTGTGCCTTGTGGGCCCGGTCGCTTCGGGCAGTCGACGATGTCGCGCGCCCGGCACTGATCGTCGAGCCTCCACCGCAGTTGGCGCTGCGCCTGGCCGAACTCGCGGCGCTCACGCCCATCGTGAGGGCCACGCCGCATCGGTTGGGACCGGAGTGACTGCTCATCTCCGCGACGCTGATCGCCCTGATCGCGGCGCAGGTGTACACGCTCAGCCTCTGGGCCAGCGGAGCAATCGGCCTCTCCGTCGGGGACATTCCGCTCGCGCTGACCGTCCTGTTCGGGTCTCCAGCACTGGGAGTGGGCACCATCGCGCGCCTTGCCCAGGACTATCTCGCGGGGCTGGCGATGTGGCTCCTGCTCGGCGCGGCGCTCTGGGTGGCGACCGCCGAACGACCTGTGGAGCGCGTCGCGCGGGCCTTCGCAGCCCTGCGCCGCTCGTAGCCCGCTCGAAGTCCCTCGCGGCGTCGGGATGGGGCTACGATTCCCTCCGAACGACCAGCTGGGAGACTTTTCGATGGGAGCGCCGGCCGGGTCCGCGTCGCCTGGGGTTACCGACCCGTTCGCGGGCGGTGCCGCCGTGCGCACCAGGGCTCCGCAGAGCGCACGCCGCTGGTGGATCGTCGGCGTCGTGCTCGTGGCCGTGGCGGTTCTCGGCATTTAGGCGAGTGGGGCGGTGCCCTCGCAACCCCCACACCGACGCCCGCGCCCAACGCGGTACCGTACGACGCGCGCGGCCGCGTGGTACCGCTGGGGCAGGCGCACATTGCGCCCCTGCAGGGGCGATCGTGCGTTCGATCGGTACGACACGGGGATCGTCGATCGCGGATCGCGCTGAGGTCGCGCAGATCGGCGACCTCAGCGCCCTGCGCATCGAGACCATCGACATCGACGAATATCGGATCAGCCGGATCGCCCAGGGTCAGGGAGCGTTGGTGACCGTGGGCGCGCTCGGAGAGCGGCGCGATCTGCGCAGACGCGCCTCCTCGGTGATACTGACGCCGCGCGTCGCGCCGAACGGCGATCGGCATTACCCGATCGTCATCGCTCTGGAGGGCGGCTCAGCCGATCTCCGACCCGGCATGTCGGCGCGCATCCGCTTCGACGAGGAGGCGTCTGGCTGAACTCCGACATCGATACGGTCGCGCAAGCCGGGAGGCGGCTCGCAATCGCGCGGAAGTTACCCGGCGCCGTGAGACCGAGTTCCCGCGGGCGCGAGCGTCGGCCGAAACCACTCCCGCCCACCGTTCGCTTCCGTCTGGCGCGCTGGTCGGCGGAGGAGTTGATCCTCTTCGACGACGAGCGGCGCGAGTCGTGGATCCTCTATCCGCCCAGGTCGCTCTACGCGCGGCGCCGGGGGATCGTAGGGCGCGCCCTGGTGGTGGAACAGCGCCCGTGGGCGCCGGAGAAGGTGCCCTTCGAGCACGTCGTCACCGTGACCGACGGTTGCGTACGACACGGGATGGAGTGCGCGGCCCGTCAGGCGATCGAGGCAGCCGTCCAGACGGGGTTCGACCCCTTCGCCTGAATCAGGGTTCGCTGCGCTCGACAGCAACACGACGGCCTTCCCACAGCGAGGCGATCGCCGCGCTGGTGATCTCCACCGCGCGAAGGCCATCGATCCCATCGGCGTGGAATGGCGACCCACCGGCGATCGCGGCACCGAACGCCTCGACCTCGGCGACGAAGTGATCGGGAACCGCGGCACGCACCGTCCTGGCGCTGATGCCCCCGTGCTCGTTCGGTGTCGTCACCTCGAGGTGACCGTGACCGGCGTTCATGTCGACCGAGTCATACGCGATGACTCGCCCGCGGCTGCCATAGATCACCGCGTCGTTGCGCGAGAACGGGAAGCGACCCGAGCACATCATGTGGGCCTGGGCGCCGCCCTCGAACTCGAGGCAGATCTGAGAGAGCCGATCGAGCGGCCGTTCGCTACTCTGGCCGTCGCTGAGGGCCGCCACCCTTGTGACCTCTCTGCCGACGAGGAAGCGGAGGGTATCCATCACGTGCACACCCATCCCCATCAGCGCACCACCGCCGCCCATCATGCGGGCGTCGCTCTTCCACGGGCTATTCGGGATTGTGGAGGGGACGAACGAGTGGAGGACGAACGCCGCCGTGGTGTAGACGACATCCCCGATCTCGCCGGCGGTGACGATGCGCGCCGCCTCCCTCAGGACGCTGTGATGGCGCATGTGGTAGCCCACGCCCAGGTGCCGCCCGTTCTCCCGGGCCGCGCGGACGATCGCCCGCGCCTCATCCGCCGAAACGGCCATCGGCTTCTCGACGATGATGTGCTTGCCCGCTCGGGCCGCCGCGATCGCGTGCTCGGCGTGCAGCGCGTTCGGCGTGGAGATGAATACGGCATCGACATCGCGGTCATCGAGGGCCTCGGCGAGCGATCGGTAGGCCAGCTCGGCGCCGTGGCGCTCGGCGAAGGCCGCGCCCCGGGCGGGATCCTGGCTCCAAACGCCGCGGAGCACGGCGTTCTTCGCCGCGTTCACCGCGGGCGCGATGCGCAGTTCAGGATGACGACCCGCACCCAACAGAGCCCAGCGAACTACATCACTCATGTCGGTATGATGCCATGGGTGGGACAGGCACGGTTCCGGCGCCCGGGTCGGGTGGCGATACGGTGACGGGTCGTCGTTCGGTCGCGTCGGGAGCGCCCTGGGAGGCGATCGTCGGCTACTCGCGAGCCGTGCGTGTCGGCGACACCGTGCACGTCGCGGGGACCACATCGGCCGATGTCACGGGCAACGTCGTCGGCGAAGGAGATGCCACAGCCCAGACGCGCGAGATCCTGCGCAAGATCGCGGCCGCTCTCGGGCAACTGGGGGCGTCAACGCAGGACGTCGTGCGCACGCGCATCTTCGTGACTGATATCGATCAATGGGAGGCGATCGGGCGAGCGCACGGCGAGTATTTCGGGACGATTCGGCCGGCCGCAACAATGGTGGAGGTCTCCCGCTTGATCGACCCGCGGATGCTCGTGGAGATCGAGGTGGACGCGATCATCGCTGCGGAGCATCCCGCGCCGTAGGGAGGTGGACCTCAACGATCTGGTGCAAGTCCTCCTCGGCGGGTCGGCCGGCGCCCTCATCGGTGCCGGTGCGGGTGTGGTCGCGACTGTCCTCGTTCTGCGCCGCCGACAGATCGAAACCGCGGCGGGCGATCGCGTCACCCGCGGACCCGGAACCGAGCGTCCCGTAGCGTATGCGGTGCTGATGGACCGGATCAGTCAGGTGATGGTCGCCTACAGCGATCTGATCGACGCCGACAACGCCGCCGATCGCGCGGCGATGGATGCGGCGGCGGACCGGATGCGGCGCGCATCATCGCTCGTGGCCGAGGAGAGCGGCGTGTCCGACGGTGCGGTGCGTGCCGCTCTGCGCGACCTAGTCTCCTTTCTCGACGAGACCAGGGTCCGCATCGACGCCCGCCTCTCCTTCGCCCGGCCCGACACCGCCGCAGGTGAGTTGCGGGTCCGCGCCCCGGCACTTGCCGAGTCGGTGGCGCGACTCAATCAGGCGATGGCACAGCGGCGCAGCTAGTCAGTCACCGCCGTCGAAGATCACGCGAGACCCCTGGGGATCGATCACGATATTGAGTTCGCGAGGAGTGCCCAGCGCGGTGCGGACCGCGTCCTGGCGCTCCGGCGGGCAGTAGAGCAGGAGGAATCCCCCGCCACCTGCGCCGGTCACTTTGCCACCCAGAGCGCCCGCCGCCAGCGCGCGCTGATACATCTCGTCAATCGCGTCGTTGGAGACACCGCTGGCGAGTCCCTTCTTGAGTCGCCAGGCGGCATCGAGCAGGCGGCCCAGTTCGTCCACCATCCCCGAAGTCAGCGCCGCGCACGCCTCCCGGGCGAGGTCGCACAGACCGGTGAGCGACGCAAAGTTCTCCTCCGCACGCTGGTTCTGCTCGGAGAGCACCACACCGGAGCGCCGCTGCTGCCCCGTATAGAGGAGCATCAGGTGATTTTCCAGACGCCGCAGCGTGGCGCCGGCGAGGACGATGCTATCAATGGCGACCGACTCGTCGGCGCGGAACTCATAGACCCGGAGGCCGCCGAAGGCGCTAGCGTACTGATCCTGCTTCCCGATCGGCCGCCCCAGCACATCGATCTCGATCGCGCAGGCCTCCTCGGCCAGTTGTTGCCGCGAGGGTAGATGGCCCTGATACACGTAGAACGCCTGAAGGAGCGCGACGAGGATTGCCGATGATGACCCTAGGCCGGTTCCCTCGGCGGGGACATCGGCCAGAGTCGTCACCTCTACGCCACCCCGTACGCCTGTCCGGCGCATCGCCTCCCGTACGAGATCGTGCCCCAGGTCGTCGACGGTTGCGACGATCTCCTTGCGGGAGTAGTTCACGTAGATCATGTCGTCGAATCGACGTTTGACGATCGCAAACACGTACTTGTCGATCGCCGCGTTGAGGCACAGGCCCGGGGAGTGCGCGTAGTAGCTGCGGAGGTCCGACCCGCCGCCCAGGAGACCGATCCGCAGCGGCGCTCGGGTGATGATCATCGCGTGACTTGACTGTAACACCGCTCCTGACGACCGGATCGCGGCGTCGTCGACACTCAGGCGTCCCCTCGCCCGGACGCGCCTACACTCTCGTGTGCCTGTGATCTGCTTGCCGGGGGATCTGCCCCCGCGATGAGAAGCCCGTGACCGCGCGCGCCCGCTGGAGTTTTGCGGTGGCCGCCATCGCGATGGTGGCGATTCTGGGCGCGGCGATGCCCGCGATGCAGATCGCGCGCGACATCCGCACCGTGCTCGTGCTCGCCGGCGACGCACGCGTGGCAACGCGCCAGGATCGGCCGCCCGCGTGTCTGCGCTCCACGGGTTCCGACGCGATCGGCGGCGTTGGGGAGGCCTGTCAGGCCGTCGGCCGCCTGCGCACGACGGGCCAGCCCTTGCTCTTCCTGCTGGGGCCACTCGGGCTCGTCCCCGGATTCGGTGGCGCCGACCAAATACCGGCCTTGCTGGATGTGACGCTCGCTTTCTGCCGCGCTGCGTCGATCGGGCAATCGCTGGTTCGGGATCTGGACGCCACGCCGGGTTCGTCCGGCGAGCGCGTGCTGGCGCTGACGAGCCGTCGCTGGTCCGACCTTCGATCACTCGCCGATGAACTGGATGGCGCGCTGGAGATCGAGTCGCGTCTGGATGAGCGTCGCTTCGCGGGAACTCTCGCACCCGCGGGTTCGGTGGTGCGGCGCCTCCGGGCGTTACGTCCGTCGATCGAGACCGCGCGCGACGCCGCACGCGACGCCGAGGCCATCGTCGGGGAGGCCCTCGGCGCCAACGGGCCACGGACCTATCTCATTCTGGGTCAGAACAATGAGGAACTCCGCGCCACCGGCGGCTTCATAGGCACGATTGGGGTCATGACCGTCGATCGCGGCCGCATCGTGCGCTCGGACTTTCGCTCGAGCTACGACTGGGATGGCGCGACCGAGTACGCGCAACTCCCGCCTGCGCCCCTCATGCAGTACATGGGGTTCGCCCGGTGGTATCTGCGGGACGCGAACTGGTGGATCGATTACCAGGAAAGCGCCCGCGAGATCCGCAGATTCTGGTCGGAAAGCCAGGGTGACACGATTCACGGCGTCATCGCGGTGGACCGCGGCGCGCTCGATCTGGTCCTCGCCGCGCTGGGCGGCGTGGACGTCCCGGAACTGGGTGGATTCGTCACCGCGGCGCAGGCGACGGAGTCGCTCGACCGGCAACGTCGCCAGATCGCGGTCCAGCGCAACCACGCGGCGTACCACGAGACGAAGACAGCGCTCCTGAATGCGCTGAGCAAGGCGATCATGGCCCGCGCGCTGCTAACTCCACCGGTGGATGCGCTACCAGCGATCGCGGCCTCGCTGATCTGCGGTCTGGAGACGAAGCACATCCTGCTCAACTTCGCCCACCCCGAGATGGCCGCTTTGATCTCGGGCGCCGGTTGGGACGGGCGGGTAGCCGCGTGGCCGGGTGACGTCCTCGCGATCGTGGACACCAGTGTCTCGTACGGCAAGACCGCGCCGTACCTCCGGAAGTCCGGCGTGTACCGACGCGCCCAGGACGGCAACGTCACCCTCACCGTGCGGTACGAGAACGGCTTTACGCCCGTGCCGGGAGGGCAATGGGACCCACTGATCGATGGAACGTTCTTCGACTGGCGGGCAGGCGTCTTCCGGCGCGTTCAGGGCGCGTGGGTCGGGTTCGTCCGCATCCTGCTGCCGCCGGATACGACGGTGGACGCGTGGTCCGGATGGGACGATCGAGTCACGCGTCTTCCCGACGAGGGCGGGCTCCTGACAGTTGGCGGGCCTATCCTGGTGTATCCGGGAGAGGCCCGCCTGGTGACGCTCTCGTATCGGCTGCCACCCGAGGTGCGGGCGAGTCCGCTAAAAGTTCTCGCTCAGGCGGGCGGCATCGCCTACAGTCTCCACGTCCTGTACCCATCGGGTCCGGCGGCGCATCACACGATCGAGGACCGAGACGTCGTCGTGACGGCTGGCTAGCCCTAAGGTCATATCGTCGCCAGAGGGCCGACATCACTACCCTTTCGTGGAGGTTCTGGCGAGGGCGTTGAGACACATCCTGTTTCGGGTCGTCGTGGTGGCGGTTCTCGCGGTCTTGGCGGCATTACCCGTGCTCCCCTCTACGGCGTACGGACAGACCGTGCCGCGTCTACCGGGGCTACCGCCGTCGCAGCCTGCGCCAGCGCTGCCGCCACCCTCTCAGCCGGGAAGTCCGGCCGCCGAGCCGACGCCGACGCCACCCTTCCTTCCCGCGCCGGTGGTCGTCGTGACGCCCGTTCCGGCAACTGCGCCTCCCGTCGGCGGATCTCCGGCTGGTGCAGCCCTTGTCGTGCCTGTCCCCGCTCCCCAGCGGTCACCTGTGGGACTCGTCCCGCTCAACCTAGACGCCCCGCGCGTCAGCTTCGTTTCGGTGGGCGGCGAGTTGATCGATGTGTTCGTCCCACTCGAGTTTCTCCAGCGGTTGCTCGGTTCCGGCGGCTCGGGTCGGCCGCAGCTTGCTTTCACGCCTGGTGTGCTCCTTGCGCCTTCGGCTGCGCCACCTGGCGCCAGCCTCGGGCCGGGGATCGGCCTTCAGATCACCGATCTCGGAATCGATCCCGAGCAGATCGGCATCCTCACCAGCACGGTCGACGTCGTCCTGTCGATTGTCGGCACGTCGGGCGTCCAGAGTTCACGGCTCGGCTGGCTGCGGCCGACCTATCGCGCCGACGGTACGGTCGCCGGCTTCACGCGGCCAAGCGTCGTTCTCGATGTCGATCGTGGTACGCTGACGGTTCGGCTGCCCGCGGCCGACCTCCTGCGAGGAGTTGTCCTCGTGCCCGCCACGTACAACACAGCCGAGCTACCCTCGTCAGCCGTTCAGGTGGTCACACCGGCACTGCTGATCGTCAATCCGCCGGCTCCATCGTTCAGCTGGGTCGACCCGACCGGAAATCCGACCGTCCCCTTCTGACCGAGCCCCGCTGACGGCCGGGCGCAATACCATGCGGCCGTGCGAGCGCTCGCTCCCGTGCTGGTCACGACCATTCTCGCGGGGACACTGCTCGGCGGCTGCGGGCGCACGCTGCCGAGTGTGCCGTCGGTTGCGGAGGCGATGCCGCCCGCGATAGCTCTCGCGCCGCCGAGTCCAACGGCGCCGCTCCTCGTTCCAACGATCGGCCCGCCACGTGTACCGACCGCAATCCCCACACTGGTCTCCCGTACGCGCACGCCGACGGCCCAGCCGGAACCCCCGGCCATAGACGCCCGCATCGCGCCCCGCATCCCGCTCGCGACGCCAACGCCGCTCGGCGCTCTCCAGGCACCCCGACCTCCCGAAGGGCCGCTACCCGCGGGCGACCTCCGGTGGATCCCCGTGCCCTATCGCTCGCAATTCGACGGCAACCCTTACGAGGACAGCGACTGTGGTCCGGCATCGCTCTCCATGGTCCTAGCCGCCTTCGGGAAGACCGTTCCGGCGGTCGAGGTGCGAGGCCTGGTGAACCAGCTGCAGGGAACACAGGGCGTGTACGACGCGGGTACGGCGATAGAGAACCTGGCCGAGATCGGGCGTCGTCACGGCTTGAGGCCCTACGGACTCGAAGCTCCCGGAGGCGGCTTCACGGTTTGGAGTCTGATTGGCCTCCGGCAGGCGATCGATGCCGGGAACCCCGTCATTCCCCAGGTCTGGTACCGCGGGCTGCCGGATCGGCGCCAACGGCCGTATGACGGCGATCACTACATCGTGATCACCGGCTACGTCGGCGATGCGTTCATCTACAACGATCCCGTCGATCGCGATGCGCCGGGGAACGCGCGAGTCATGAGCGCGGCCCAGCTAGACCTTGCCTGGCGCAACGGAGACTTTCCCTATGCTGCGGTGGCCTTCGCCGGGTCGGCGGAGAGACCGGCGCTGGCGGCGCGTATCATCCCTCGACCCTGACGGTCCAAGGAGATCACGTGCATATCGGCGAACAGCTCGGCGACCTTTCCGACCGCAAACTGACGTGGGTGGCGCAGATCGGTGTCGAGCATGTCGCCGTGAACACCACCGCCGGCACAGGCATCCAGAACGACGATGGGACGTGGAATGTGGCGCCCATCCGCGCGATGGTCAACCGGTTGCGCCGTGGGTTCGGCCTGAGCGCCGATGTCCTCAACCTGGGGATCGAGGCCGTCTACTACGAAAGGTCCCGGTTCCCCGGGCTCTGGACCGGACTCGACGGGCGCGACGCGCAGATCGGCACGATCGTGCAGAACATCCGCGCCGCCGGGGAGGCCGGCGTGCCATGCCTCAAGTACAACTGCAACATCATCGGCATCCTGCGCACGGGTCGCACCGTCGGTCGCGGCGGTGCCACCTACAGCCACTTCGACGTTCAGAAGTGGCAGGATCACTCGCTGACGCCGCTGGGAGCATTGACCGAGGGCCAGATGTGGGACAACGTCGCCTACGTTCTCGAGAGGATCATCCCCGCGGCTGAGGAGGCGGGCGTGCGCCTCGCGGTGCATCCCCACGATCCGGCGCTCCCGCGGGGCACCGGGCTCCGCGGCATCCATTCACTGCTGGGCACGGTAGAGGGCATGAAGAAGTGGGTCTCGTTGTATCCGAGCCGCGTCAACGGCTTCAATTTCTGCCAGGGGACTGTTGCCGAAATGTGTGATGACCCAGCGCGCGAGGTTCCTCGGGCGATCCGCCATTTCGGGGCCGACGGCCGCATCTTCATGGTCCACTTTCGGAACATCCGTGGTGGCTACGCGAACTTCGAGGAGGTCTACCCGGATAACGGCGAGGTCGACTTCGTCGATGCGATCCGCGTTTACGATGAGGTTGGCTACGACGGAATGCTCTGCCCGGATCATGTACCCCATTCGGAGAGCGACCCGGATAACGAACGGCAGCACTCCTACGCGCTGGGGTACACACGCGGACTCATCGATGCGCGGAGGCGCGCGATGCGCTAGCCGAGCCGTGGGGCGCGCTCGGGCCCCGACCTGGCCGCTCTACGAGAGGCGATCCGCTCGATGGGCGGCGACGAACTCGTGACCCGCCTCGAGCACCCATTCGTGCAGGTTGATTCCCACAGTCAGGTCGCTCGCGACGACCTTCCCGGCGGCGCGCGTCCGCCGCTCGGCGTCATCCGTAAGGCGCACCCGTTCGGGATGATCCGGCTGGTTCGGGTAACCGAGTGAGGCGCTGAAGTCGTTGGGGCCGCCGGTGATTCCGGTGAGTCCGGGCACGGCCAGGATCTCGTCCAGATGGTCGTAACCGGCCTTCGTCTCGATCTGGGCGAAGGAGAGGATGTTCTCGTTCGCCCAGCGTGAGAACCCATCCCGGGAACCGAAACGTTCCAGATAGACGGCCGTGTCGTTGAAGAGGGAGCCGCGGCCCCACCCCCACGATCGGGTCCCCTCCGGCGGGTAGCGACAGGCGTTCGCGAGCGCGCGAGCCTGGGCGCCCGACTCGACACGCGGACCGGTGACCCCTTGCACGCCGCGGTCGAGCCACAGGTTGATCATGGCCGGCTCCACCCAGGGGACGCGGGCTACCACCGTCAGTCCACAGCCGTCCGCGACCCGGCACATGAGATCGACGCTCTCCGATCCGAAGGCGCCGTGTTCGCCGTCAAGGCTGATCGCATCGAAGCCAGCTTGAGCCGCCAACTCGACGATCTCGGCAGACGGAAAGGAGAGCAGGATTGTGAGCGCCTTCAGGCCCTGACGGTTCTTTCGGAGGATGGTGTTCTCTCGCATCAAGGCGGCAGTATACTGGTCGCCCGGGCGGCTACGGATCCAGGGGCACCGACGGCGCGGATCGGTGGCCCGCTATGCTCCGGCCTCCGTGCCCTTCGCCATTGCGCTGCTGCCGCTGGGGATCGCGGTCGGGTGGATTGTCGTCCTGCGGCGTTCCTCGATGGGCGGCGCGGCGGCCGGACTGGCGACGGCGCTGATCCTGGTCGTGCTCGCACCTGGCTACGGCCTCGGCCTAGAGCCGATCTGGCTGGGACTGCTGCGTGGCGCGCTCGTCGCCTCCATCGTGGCATACGTCCTGTTCTTCGGGGTCCTTCTGGCTCGCCTGATGAGCGAGGGACGCGGCGAGGCGCGTCTGGCCGGTCTCCTGGCTCACCTTCCCGGCGATCGCGCCGCGCGGGCGATGATCCTCGCGATCCCGATCGGTGCGTTCTTCGAGTCGGTTAGCGGGTTCGGCGTCGGCGTCGCGGTCGTCGGACCGCTCCTCGCCGGTCTGCGCCTGGCGCCGCGGCAAGTGGGTACGCTCGCGCTGCTCTCGCAGAACGCGGTGCCGTGGGGAGCGGCGGCGGTAGGAATCGTCTTCAGCGCCGCACTCACCGGGCTTCCCCTCATCGATATCAGCGTGGGATGCACGCTGCTACTCGCGCTAGCACTCCCGCTGTATCCGCTGACGGCGCTCGGTGTCGCGGGAGGCCGCCCGGCGCTACGGAGCCACGGCGTGCTCGCCGTGGCCATCGGCGCGGGCATGGCGGCCGCGACGTATGTTGGCGCACACGTCGCGGGAACCGAACTCGCGATCGTCGTGGGTGGTCCGCTCGTCGCGGTGGGCGCCATCGCCGCGACCGCGCTGACGCGCGGTCGATCGAATGACGACGAAAGGGCATCGGTGTGGCAAGCCGTGCGCGGAGCAACCCCGGCGCTCATCCCTTTCGCGACCTTGATCGCGGTGATGCTCTCCAGTCGAGCGATCGAGCCGCTCCACCGCTGGCTGGGCGACCGCGCGGTCCTGGAGGTCGAGGCGATCACGTTTCGGCTGCCGATTCTCCAGAGCGCGGGCACGGCGCTGGCGATCGCCTGCCTGGTCGCGATCGCCACACTTCAGATATCGCGTGAGACCGTAGTCGCTCAGGTGGGTCGGTCGTTCGCACTCTGGATGCGATCGACGTTCACACTCATCTGCTTCACGGCGATGGCCGAACTCATGCTGCGCTCGGGAATGACGACGGCGATCGCGACGACGATGGCGAGCAACCTGCTGGGAAGCTACGCGATTGCAGCGCCGATTCTCGGGGGACTGAGCGGATTCCTCACCGGATCCAACGCCGGAGGAACGGCCATGTTGCTGTCGCTCCAGGTGCAGGCCGCCGAACGAGCGGGGCTGCCGATTCCGATCGTGGTCGCGGCCCAGAACGCCGCCGCGTCGGCATTCAGCATGGCCTCGCCCGGGCGGGTTGTGCTCGCCGCGGCGCTCTGTGGCGAGCGGGATGCCGAGGGATCCCTGATGCGTTTCGGCGCGGTCCTCTGTGCCGGGGTCCTTCTCCTGATGATTGTGGCCATACTTCTCTGGCTGACGCTCGCCGCCTGACTTGGGCACCAGAGAAGTCGGGCGAGGCCACGCGAAAGCACTACACTTTCGATCGCTCCCGGCCGGGAGTTCAGTGCGCGCGCGGCGCGCGATTGCGCCCGCCGGCATTTCGGAGGCGTCGACGTGCTCCGCCTGACGCAACTGGTCAAGAACTTCGGCGACCGCGCGATCTTGCGCGGGGTGAACCTCACCCTTTCGGCAGGCGAGAAGGCGGCCCTCGTCGGGCCGAATGGCGTCGGAAAGACCACCCTTATGCGCATCATCGTCGGCGGTGAGGCGGCCGATGGCGGCGTACGCCGCATCGACGCGAACTGGACGCTTGGCTTCCTGCCGCAAGACGCTGGAGTACGAAGCAATCGCGCGCTGTGGGATGAGATGTTCGCGGCGTTCCCCGAACTGCTGGCGGTCAACGCGGCGCTGCGCGAGGTCGAAGCGGCCATGGCTGATGCTCAAGGCGATGAACTCGATCGACTCGTCACCCAACAGTCGGACCTCTTCGAGGAGTTCGAACGACTGAACGGCTACACGGTCGAGGCGGATGCCCATACCGTCCTCGCCGGACTCGGGTTCGTGGAGGGCGACTACACCAAGAAGGCGCTTGAGTTCTCCGGCGGCTGGCAGATGCGCATCGCGCTGGCCAAGCTCCTCGTGCGACGACCAGACGTGATCCTGCTGGACGAACCGACGAACCATCTCGACGCGCGCGCCGTCTCGTGGCTGGAAGGTTACCTTGCCGAGTATCCCGGCGCCGCGATCATCGTTTCCCACGATCGGCACTTCCTCGACCGGGTGATCAGCCGAGTCCTCGAGCTCGAGGAGGGCATCCTCGTCGAATACAACGGGAACTACACCGCGTTCGAGGCCGAGAAGAGACGACGGGCTGAGGCGCGCGCGAACGCCTACGCCCGGCAGCAGAAGTTCATCAAACGGCAGCAGGAGTTCATCAACCGCTTCCGATCCAATGCTCGACGCGCGTCGCTCGTAAAGTCGCGAGAGCGCCTCCTCGCCCGGCTGATTCGAGAGGCAGCGCCGCCCTCGGAACAGAACGCGATGAAGCTACGGTTTGCCGAGGCGCGCCCGATGCCGGCGGAGATCATCAACGCCGAGAACGTCGCCAGGGCGTACGGCGATCACGCGGTGATTGCCGGTGTCGATCTACGTATCATTCCCGGTCAGCGCGTCGCCTTCGTCGGACCAAACGGTGCCGGTAAGTCCACGCTTCTGCGCGTACTCGCGGGGATCGAGGAGCCGACCGAGGGGGCTGTGAAACGTACGACGGTCGGGTATTTCGCTCAGGATCAGAGTCAGACGCTCGACGAGAGCCGCACCGTCCTGGCCGAGGTCATGGCGAATGCGCCAGCTGACTGGGGCGAAGAGCGCGCGCGGGGACTTCTCGGCCGTTTCCAGTACTCGCGAGAGACCGTCCGCAAGCAGATCGCGACCCTGTCCGGGGGCGAGCGTAGTCGCCTGTCACTGGCGAAACTGCTCCTCAAACCCGTGCACGGCCTGGTCATGGATGAGCCCACCAACCACCTCGATCGCGCCACCCGGCAATCGCTCATCGAGGCCCTGAAGGAGTTCAAGGGCGCGATCCTGTTCGCATCACACGATCCGGAACTGCTCGAATCGCTGGCAACGCATGTGCTCGACATTCGCGATGGGCTCGCTACGTTGCACACCAGCGACTACGCGGGCTTCAAGAAGCGGATCGAGAAACTCGTGGAGGAGGAGGCTGAGGAGGCCGAGGAGGACCCCCGCGTGATCGCTCTCGAGGAGGAGATCGAGCACCTCGAGGAGCGGCGTGAGGCGATCGAGGACGCGCTGCAGGCGCTCCAGGGCGAGGCGAAGCTGGCATCCCAGCGCGAGCACGCCGAGGTCAAGTCCCGGCTCGCGAAGGCCGAGGCGGAGCTCGAGACCCTCGCTCTGGCGACCGTCTGATGGCGGCCCTTCCGAGATGAACGCTCAGATGAAGTCGGGGGGCGGCGCGTGAGGCCCGGTGTTGTCGGCTACATCCCCTCGAACCCCGCCGAGATCACCCCGACTCTGGCGCAGTCCATCCGCGCTTTCGGCTACACCGGGGTGACCGTGCGCGTGGTGGATCCACTCGGCGCCAGCGAGGCGGCGCTTCGGAACGCGGGAACAATCCTGCGCGATGCCGGAGTGGAGGTCGTGCAGTGCAACCCGCAGTACGAGATGCTGGTCGATCCGATCGACGAACGGCGGGCCCTCGGGATCCGGCAACTCCGAGCCGCGGCACGCTGTGCCCACCTGCTGGGCGCGCACACGACCTACGTGCGCCCCGGATCGGTCAGTCCGTCCGGTCCCTGGAAACCGCACCCCGAGAACACCCGGCTGCGCACGATCGAGCGCTTGCTCGCGAGTCTGCGCGCCGTGGCACCCGCAGGGGAGGATGTGGGCATACCGTTCGCGCTGGAAGGTGCCGATTGCTCGCCCCTCGACACGCCGGAACGCATCCGCGACGTGCTCGAGGCGGTCGGTTCACCGGCGATGCGATTCAACGCCGACCCGGTCAACCTGGTCGGTTCGCTCGAGGATCTGTACGACAACGCGGTGATCACCAATAGGCTCTTCGATCTCTGCGGGCGCTGGATCGTGGCTGCCCACGTGAAGGACATCACGTACGTGGAGAGCCTCACCGTGCACCTCGAAGAGGTGCCGCTCGGTGAGGGGATCTTCGACCAGACGACCTTCGCGCGACGTTTCGAGACTGTGTGCCCCGATGGATACTTCATGCTCGAACATTTGCCTGACGACGCGTATCCGCGCGCGAAGGCGAACCTCGACGGGGTGCTCGCCGCGACAGGCATCGCCTGGCGCATCTGATTACCGACGTCTAGGCACTGTTGCCTATTCTGCCGCGGAAGAACAGACGGCAGCGCTGGACGGCGGATAGCATAGGCACGATGACTGGTACGGTCTGGTGGATGTGGGCACTGGCTGCGGTTTTGCTCGCGCTGGGCGAACTCGCCGCGCCAGGGGCCTTCTACATGCTGCTCCTCGGCTTTGCCGCGGTGATCGTCGCCGCGGCGGGGGGGTTCGGCCTGCTGCCGGGAATTGTCGAGCAGATCCTGCTCTTCACGATCGTGTCGGCGATCCTCCTCTTCTTCGTCCGCAGCGTCATCGCGGCGCGGCTCCGCCCGCTGGGGGGGGCGATCATCTCCGACCCTGCCGGCGAGACGGTGCGCGCCATCGGCGACATTCCCGCCGGAGAGCGCGGTCAGGTTCTGATGCGGGGCACCGTCTGGATCGCGCGCAATGTCGGCGAGGAGCCGATTCAGGCCGATGCCGATTGCCGCGTTCTCGCCACGGAGGGCATCGAACTGCGGGTGCGTGCCGATGGAACCTGACTGAGGAGGGAAGTCCGTGGAGGCTCTGATCGTTCCCATCGCGCTGCTCGTCCTGGCCGTAATCGTCGTCATCCGCACCGCCGTGGTCGTTCCGCAGCAGGAGGCGTATGTCGTCGAGCGGCTGGGGAAGTACCACCAGACCCTCCAGGCCGGGTTCCACATCCTGGTCCCGTTCGTGGACTCGATCACCTACAGGCACACGCTGAAGGAGATCGCCATCGACGTACCGGAGCAGATCTGCATCACCCGGGATAACGTGCAGGTTCACGTCGACGGCATCCTCTACATCCAGGTGCTCGACCCGGCGCGCGCGTCCTACGGCATCTCGAACTACCAGTTCGCGATCGTCCAGCTGGCACAGACGACACTCCGCAGCGAGATCGGCAAGATCGAGCTCGATCGCACGTTCGAGGAACGGAGTCGGATCAACTTCCTCGTGGTCAGCGAGTTGGACAAGGCGACCGAGCCCTGGGGCGTGAAGGTGCTGCGATACGAGATTCGGAACATCACTCCCCCGCACGACGTCCTCCAGGCCATGGAGAAGCAGATGCGCGCCGAGCGGGAGAAGCGCGCCGTCATCCTGTCGTCGGAAGGTCAGCGCGACGCCGTGATCAACGCCGCTGAAGGCGACAAGCAGCAGGTCATCAAGGCCTCCGAGGCGACCCGACAAAAGCAGGTCAACGAGGCGGAGGGGCAGGCCGCGGCCATCCTCGCCATCGCGACCGCAACCGCCGAGGGGATCCGCCAGGTCGCGGCGGCGATTCAGGCGCAAGGTGGCGCCGAGGCGGTGCAGTTGCGCGTCGCCGAGCAGTACATCACCGAATTCGGCAAGTTGGCGCAGACGGGCAATACCCTCATCGTTCCCGCGAGCATCAGCGATGTCGGAGGGATGATCGCCTCCGCGATGTCGGTAATACAGAAGACTTCGGGGGGGAACGGAGGGACCGCCGCGCGCGGCTGATGGCACCGGCCTCGCCGCCGAGCCCCGGCGAGAGAGCGTCGCCTGGTCGATGACGCGGCGGCGCTTCACTCTCTCATCGGCGGTCTACTGCACGATGTACTCCCGCAGGAAGACTTCCTCGACCGGGGCTTTCGGCAGGATACTATTGACTGCGTCGCGGACGGTCTGCTTGAGCCGCACCTTCCCTTCCTCGCCCTTGATCTGCTCGTAGCCCAGCGAACCCATCGCCTGATTCACCGTATCGCGCACGAGCGATTCCGTGGGATTCAAGCCGGTCGGTGCGCGCGGGATCCCGGACTGCGCGCTCTCGCGCACCGGCGTCGGAGTTCGTCGCGCCGCCTCGATTGCCTGAGCCGGTGAATCGGCCTCGCGCATGCGCAGCGTGAACGTTCCCCGCGCCTGACGCCCATCGGGCAGGCTCGAGATCAGGTTGATCACTTCGAGATCGACGGTGGGCGGCGTGCCGTCACCCACCGATGCCGAGGGCGCAGTCGGGGCGAAAATGCGGAGATTGCCCGGTCCGAGCGCAGCGACGAAGGCGGCGACGACGATCGACATCGTCACGACCGCGATGAGGATCGCGAGCCCAACCTCGCGGACATCGCGCCAGCCGCCTCCGGCGAGTCGGCGCTGAATGGTCCGCCGCCCGATGCGGTAATCCTGCCCCGATCCGGCATTTGTCGGGCGGCGCGCCATGCTCCGATTCTACGGCCGTTTCTCCTCCGCACCGCGGATTGCCTGAGAGACAAGGAGCACGGCACCGAGGATCGTCGCCGCGAGCGCGAGCACACCGACCCGCTGGGACAGGGCTGCGATCGGATCGATATTCGGGAGCACCGTGAATCGGAAGTTGCCCTCGTTGTAGTCGCCGTCGTTGGCCGACAGGGTCTTCCAGATCGCCCGATAGGTGCCTGGTGGCAGGTGGCGCACTGCCGCGCGCAGTGTCTGTGGTCCGTCGGCAACCGACTCGCCGATCGCGATCGGCCGGTCGGCCAGATTCAGGAGCGACAGCGAGCTTCCCGGCATCACAATGGGCAGATCGAAGATCGCGACGATCTCGCGCGGCGCTTCGGAAAGCCGCGCTCCCTCGATGGGCGCGGATCGATCGAGCAACACGTGATGCGCCGAAGCACCTCCGGGGAGCGGCGCCAACAGCGCGAGGAGCGTCAGTAGAGCGAACGACCTCAGCGCCACGGCTGCGCCGATCGCCCGGCCTGCGGCTGCGGACGGAACGGTCGGGTCTCGATACGACCGATGTCGAGATCGACTCCCAGACCGGGCGCGGTCGGGACGAACACCGTACCCTCGGCGCGGGTTAGAGGCTCGGACGAGCAGATCTCGTCGCGCAGGGCGCGATCATCCTCCATGTCCTCGAGAATGAGGAAGTTGGGAATACTCGCGGCGAGGTGCACGCTCGTGGCGTACATGATCGGACCGCCCGGCACGTGGGGCGCAATCGGTCGATAGTAGGTGTCGGCGAGGCTCGCGATCTTCCGCCACTCGGTGATCCCTCCGGCGTGCATGGCGTCGGGCTGGTAGACGTCCGCGGCGCCCATCTCGATGAGCTCGCGGAACTCCCAGCGGGCGAGAAGTCGCTCGCCACAGGCGATCGGCACAGGGAGTTCCTGTTTCAGCTGCACCATTGCACGCGCGTTCTCGAAACCGATCGGCTCCTCGAACCAGAGCGGCCGATAGGGTGCGAGCAGATTGCCGAAACGTACCGCGGTGCGATGCGTGAAGGACTCACCGCACTCGATGGCGATATCGACCTCCTGCCCGGCGGCGTCGCGCGCCGCGGCCATCAGCGAGCGAGCGCGCTCCATCGCGCGCGACTCGTTCTCGGCGAGGTCGGTTCCGCGCACGGGGCTCCACTTGAACGCGGTATAGCCACGCCGCACCGCATCCTCGGCCCCACGGGCTGCGTCGTCGGGCGTTCGGACGCCTGCGAGCCAGTGACTGGCGTAGACGCGCAGTCGATCGCGGAGCGGTCCGCCGAGGAGGCGGCACACCGGCACACCCAGGCGCTTGCCTTCGATGTCCCAGAGCGCGCAATCGAGCCCTGCCAGAGCGGTCATGAGAATCGGGCCGCCGCGCCAGCGCCACCCGTGGTAGAGCCGATACCAGTGCGCCTCGACGCCGGACGGATCGCGCCCGATCAGATCGGCGGCCATTTCGTGGATCGCCGTCTCCACCGACCGAGTGCTGCCGTGGAGCGACGCCTCGCCCCAACCATAGAGTCCCGGCTGGTCGGTCTCGACCCGCACGAAGAGCCAGTTGACCCAGTTCGCCCACATCACGAAGGTGCGGACTCGCGTGATCCTAGTCATCGGACGGGAACCCCGGCGTCAGACCCGGGCGGCCGCGATCAACTCACGCGCGTAGGCGGCGCCACGCGCATCCTGGCTCAACTGATCGCCCGTATTGGCCCCCTCGATCGACATGTAGCCGTCAAACCCCGCCGCGACCATTGCCGACACTGCGAATCGGTAGTCGATGTCGCCATCCGGGAGCGGCACACGCAGGTAGACCGCCTTCTCGATCTTCTCGAAATGGACGCGCTTGAGATTCTTGCAATGCCAGTAGGTCGAGCGCGGAGCGAGTGCGACGATCGCGGCTTCGCACGTCTCCTCCGGGTGGTCGAACTGCCAGAAGATGTTCCCCAGGTCCGGATTGACGCCTACGTTCGGCAGGCCGATGAGGTCGAGCAGGTGCACTCCTGACCATGAGTTGTCGGCGATGGATCCCTGATGGATCTCGATCGCGAGTTTCAGGCCCCGGTCAGCACACTGCTGGCCAATCACGCGCAGGTGCCGCGCCGTCTCCGCGAAGTCGGTCTCTGTCGCATAGCGGCTCGCGCCCTGCGAGACCGGTTCACCACGGCGCTCCGCGCCGGGACCGTTCGCCAGCGTCGCTGGCGTCACGATGGTCGTGTTCACCACCTGGGCGCCGATCCACGATGCGTAGTCGACGACCTTCGCCATCCGCTCGCGAACGCCCGGGCCTTCCTTCGGGTGCGCGACCGGCCCTCCGCCACGGACGCACACCGCGGGAACGCCGGCATCGCGCAATTCGCGGCCGAACTCCTTGGCGGCGCGCTCGGAGACGTCGCCTCGCAGGGCGCCGCCGATCGGGATCTCGACGCCGTCGAAACCGGCCGCCTGCACATGCTTCAGGTACTTGCTCCGCAAGGGTGGATCCGGCATCTCCCCGAAATTGTCCTTCTGACTCGGGTAGAAGACGCCGCGCCGCAGCGCATAGCACAGCTTCATCAGATGCCTCCCGCGACCTGGAACTTATAGAACGATCTTCGCACAGCAGGCATCGCTGCATCGGCATCGGCATCGGCGTCGGCGTCGGCGTCGGCGTCTGCGGTCGTGTCAGGGGATGCGTGTGACCCCGTCGGTCCTGAGCAGGTGACGCTTGATCGCGAGGCCTTCCGGCAGACTGCGTGCGTAGCCGCCGATACGACCGCCGACCGCCAGAACACGATGGCATGGGATGACGATGGGAACCGGATTGGCGCCGAGCGCGTTGCCGACCGCTCGGGCCGCGCGCGGATGCCCGATCCGCTCGGCGACCTCGCCGTAGGTGGCCCACGCTCCCGGCTGGATACGGCTTGTCTCCTCGAGCACCATTCGGGTGAACAGGTTCACCGAGGAGAGATCGACCGCCACGTCGAACGCGCGCCGCTTCCCGGCGAAGTACTCCTCCAGTTCGGCGACCAGTTGCTGATTCGGGTCGTGCTCGCGCAGCGGTATCCAGCCAGCGCTGGCGAGCCAGTCGAGAAAACGACCGGTACTGGTGCGGAAATTGATGCCGCGTACACGGCCCGTGTCGTCGGAGGCGAGGTGCAACTCACCGACGGGACTCTCCATCGTCGTCCAGTAGGCAGCCCGCGGCGGCGGCGGCGCATCCACGTCGAGCGCCTCGCGGATCAGCGTCGAGAAGTCAGGTCGATCGTTCACAGAGTCACGTACTCCTCGCCAAACTCAGCACGGATGCGCCTCACCGCTTCCGACACGCTCGCGCGTGCCGCGACCACGCTGCACCCGATCGCGGCCGCCACCTCGTCGTACTCTCGTCCGTCGAGGTGACGCAGGATCAGCGCAGCGCGCTGGCGTGGTGGCAGCCCAGCGACGAAGACGCGGACGCGCTGGAGCAAATCATCGACATCGCTGCCGACGACCGCGCGATGGTCGATCACGCTCTCCTCAAGTCCGACGCTTGGACGATGGCGGCGCACATGATTCAGGAACTGCGTCGTTGCAATGCGGTAGATCCACGGCCGTTCGGTGTCATTGCTCCGCAGATCGGCGATCGAGCGATACGCCCGCAGGAAGCTCTCCTGACAGAGGTCCTCGGACAGCGCGCGATCGCCAGCCGTCACCCGGAACAGGTAGCGGTAGATTGCAGCGTAGTGGCGCGCGAACAGGCCGTTGAACCGATCGATCCGCACTTGACCGTCGGCCGTGGTTTCGCCCTCACGGCGCGCGTCACATACTGCGCGAGCGGCGATCGGCGGGTCGACCGTCGAGAGGCGTGGTGTCGCTGGAATCATGGAAGACAGACGCGACAGGGGCGGAACCCGGCCGATTGGGCGGCCGCGGCGTCCGCGAAGGCAAGCGGCGGCCGCCGCAACCGTGGCGTGTAGCGGCACGAAGGCCGGCAATAGATGCCCGTGCTCGGCACGCCGATCCGCTGAGGCTCCGCCAACGCACGGGCAGCCTCGGCCGAGGGCAGGCGCTGGGCCACTGGCGCGCCCTCGTGAGTCAGGAGCCACAGCTTCCGCTCCACGCCGCCGGCGTAGCCGCGCAGCGTCCCGTCTGCGCCAATGACCCGATGGCAGGGGATCACGATCGGAAGAGGGTTCCTTGCGTTCGCGGCCCCGACCGCCCGCGCCGCCCTATCACGGCCCAAAGCCCGGGCGATGACGCGATAGGTCCGCACCGAACCGGAGGGTATCGCCTTCACGGCGTCCCAGACCGCGCGCTGGCCGGGGGTACCGCCCGGTTCAAGAGGCAGGTGGAAGGCGGTGATGTCACCGGCGAAGTAGCCATCAAGCTGCGCGCTCGCTCGCCGCACGAGTTCATCCGGTTCTCGCAGATCGATCGCGCCGCGCCGTGCGAGTCGCGCGGGGGCGGTGGCAATCTCCTCCTCGAAAAGGATGGCGACCAGCACCCGCCCATCGCTCGCCAGGCCGAGATGACCTATCGGTGTGTCGATCACACCCCAATGCAGCGGTTCCACACTCCTGCCCCCCCGACTGTCCTCTGTCATCATCCTGGACACGCGACGAGGCGCGTTTGTGAGATGGATAGTGGATTCCTGGCAATCAGCGCGGGAGCAGTCCTTGGCGCGAACCTCCGCTTCGCCCTCACTCTCGCGCTCGAGCGACTCTTCCCTGCCTTTCCCCTTGGGACGCTCGCCGTGAACGTCGTCGGCAGCCTGATTGCCGGGATAGCAATCGGCTGGATCGAGGCTGGCGCGGCGCCCGCCGGCGCCATCCGGTTATTCCTGGTCGTGGGCTTCTGCGGCGCATTCACGACGTTCTCTGCGTTCTCCCTGGAGACCTTCTCTCTCGCCCGCGCCGGATTGGTGACCGCCGCCACCGGGTACGTCGTCGCCTCGATCGCGCTATGCCTGGCCGCAACCGGGTTGGGCTTCCTGCTCGGGGGTGCGGCGCGGCCGTGATCGAGACCACGCCCGAGAGGAGAAGCGAGCGGGCTTAGAATGCCGTGGCGGAGGGATGCCGGCGTGACGGTACGTATCGCGATGCTCGGCTCAGGTTTCGTCTCGGAGTTGTACATGCTTGGCCTCGACGAGGTGCGCGGCCACGACGTTATCGTGAACTACTCCCGTTCGGCGAGCCGAGCCGCGGAGTTCGGCGCGCGGTGGAAGATCCCTCACCAGTCGACCGATCTGGCGGCGGCGATCCAGAGGCCGGACATCGATCTCGTCGTCATCGGTCTGCCGAACGTGCACCACGTCGAGGCGACGCGCCTCGCCTGCGAGGCCAGGAAGCACGTCGTCTGCACCAAGCCGCTGGGTCGGACCGCCGCCGAAGCGAAGGCGATGCTCGATCTCGTCACGGCGGCGGGAGTCATCAACGGCTACGCCGAGACTGAGGTGTTCTCGCCAGCGGTGATGCGGGTGCGCAGTCTCATCGACGATGGCGCAATCGGGCGGATCTTCACGATCCGTTCCCGCGAGGCACATTCCGGTCCGCACGCCGACCATTTCTGGGACGAACAACTGACCGGAGGCGGCGCACTCATGGACATGGGCTGCCACATGTTCGAGGCGTTCCGGTACCTTCTCGGCAAAGATGACCGACCGACCGAAGTGATCGCCTGGGGAGATCGCCTGGTCCACCACACACGCACCACCGCGGAAGACAACGCGATCGCCATGGTCCGGTTCGCATCCGGGGCGATGGGGGTAGCGGAGACGTCCTGGGCCGCGCTGGGTGGGATGGACTTGCGCAACGAGGTCTACGGCGATCGCGGGGCTGCGTACACGGATGTCACCAGAGGCACGCCGGTGCGAGCATTCACTCTGGGCGATGCGGGCTATCTGATGGAGAAGACGAGCGCTTCGTCCGGCTGGGTCTTTCCCCAGCCGGACGAAGCGCGGGTCTACGGCTTCCATGAAGAGATGCGCCATTTCGTAGAGTGCGTCGCGGCGGGCCGTCAGCCGCGTGAGACGTACCACGACGGGTGGGTAATCAACGTGATGATGGACGCGGCGTATCGATCGATGCGATCGAAGCGGTGGGAAGCCATCGAGGTCTAGGCGGTGGCCCAGGTGCTCGTGGTTGAGGAAGACCCGCTGATGTTGGAACTCGTCGCCTTGGCCATGCGCGAGGACGGTCACGAGGTGACCGTCGCGACTGACGCGGAGAAGGCGCTGCCCCTGTTCGCGCGCACGCGCGCCGGGGCGCTGATCATCGATGTCGGCCTGCCGGGAAGAAGCGGGCTCGATCTCTGTCAGACAATCCGGGAGTCGAGCCGCGTACCGGTTCTCTTCCTTATGTCTCGCGCGCTGCTCCAGGACAAGGTGCGCGGGTTCCGCGTGGGTGGCGACGACTACCTCCTCAAACCGTTCGCCGCCACGGAACTGACCGAGCGGGTCGCGGCGCTTCTACGCCGGAGCGCCTGGACCCAGGCGCTCACCACAACGGTGGAGATCGATGGTCTTTCCATCTCCAGCGACGGCTCGGTCACGCGCAATCCGATCCCGCGCCCCAGCGATGCTCGCGAAGATGGCCGCGACGCTCGACGCGCTCTCCGGCCGCCGACTGATTCTGTTCTACGACTGCGGCTGGGGCGAGTCTGAGGTGCGCGCGTATGGCCTCGAGTGGCCGCCCGAGCTCGATCGGATCGAGCGGATGGAAGAGGGCATCGAGCTGATCCGCGCGTTCTGGGCCGCGCGGACGCCGCTCGACTTCCGCGGCCGCTTCTTCGAGACGAACGGTGCCCTCTGCCTACCGGCGCCGCTCCAGGCGCCGCGACCGCCGATCTGGCTCGGCGAGGCGCGGCACGATCGCTGAGCAGACGCAGTCGCGCGGGACGCCGATGGCTGGAACAGCGTTCCGGCGAGCCTCAACACGCTTCGGGCGAAGATCGCGACGATCGAGGCGGCGTGCGCGCGAATCGGTCGCGATCCGGCCGAGATCGAGCTATCGCTCGAAACGCAGATCCTGATCGCGCCGACCGAGCGCGAGGCGCGGCAGATCGTTGAGTCGATCGTTGCGCTGCCCGATCCGCGCGGCCGACCGGTGGACAAGCGAATCGCCGCGTACCTTGCCGACGCAAGCCTCCCACCGCTGGACAGCGCGATCGATGACTGCCTCGTTGGCACGCCCGCATCGGTGGCGGCCCGCGTGCGCCAGTACGTCGATCTCGGCATCAGTCATTTCATGCTCTGGTTTCTGGATGTCCCGTCGCTCGATGGGGCGCGCCTGTTTGCCGACACGATTGCGAAGGAGTACCGAACGTGAGCGATCGACCGCGCGTCCTGGTCTGCGCGAACACGAACGCTCACGATCGCTACATCGTCGAGCCCGACGTGTCGCGTCTGCGCGCGTTCGCCGATCTCGACTGGCTGCCGAGCGAGGGTCGGCAGCGACCCGGCGCGACGGGCTGGGAGTGGGGCGGGCCATCGAGCGATCCGGCCGACCGCGAGCGAATGCGCGCGCGGATCGCCGATGCCGACGCGCTGATCGTGTGCCACGGCTCGCCGTACGTCGACGACGAGATCCTCGCGGCGGCTCCGAAGCTGCGGATCATCGGCGAACTCGAGGGCGACCGCTTCGCGAATCGGATCGATGTGGGCGCGGCGACCGCGCGCGGCATCCGCGTCACGGACACGACGCACGGCTCGTCTCTTCCGGTCGCCGAGTGGGCGCTTGGGCTGGTGCTCGTCGGTCTTCGCAACGCCGGCGCGCACTTCCGCCGCTTGACCGCCGGCGAGTATTACCGGCCGGGCGACGATCTGGCGAACGACCCAGGCTGGCGGATGAGCGAGCTCACCGGTCGTCGCGTCGGGCTGCTTGGCCTCGGCCACATCGGGCGACGCCTGATCGAACTGCTCGGGCCGTTCCGCTGCGACATCTCGGTTCACGATCCGTACGTTGCGAAGGAGGTCGCGCTCGCGGTCGGCGCGCGCGAAGCGTGGTGACGGCGTCCGCTTCGCGCTCGACGTGTTCGATCCCGAGCCGATCCCGGCCGACAGCGAGGTCCGGCAACTGCCGAATGTGTTCCTCTCGCCCCACATCGCGAGCTTCAGCCAGCTCTGTGGTCCGCGCTTCTTCACATTCATGGTCGACGAACTCGAGCGCTTCTTCGGCGGCCACGAAACGATGTTCGATATCACGCCGCGCGGGCTGGCGAACCGGCGGGGATTGTCGTCGGCGTAGGTCGCCATCGGTGGCGTTTTGCGCCCAGTCAGGCAGGGCCGAGCCCGTCCACACTGCGCGACCGCCAAGGCGAGAGGCCGCGCGCCAAAACCGCCTCCGTGCGACACTCAATGCCACAGATCGCGTAGACCGAGGGGAACGATGAGCGTCGCGTCGCGCGCACCCCGAGTGGGCGATATCGCCCCTGAGATCGCGTTGCCGCTGGTCGGGGGCGGCGTGACATGGCTCTCGGCGTACCGAGGACGCAGATTGCTCGTATTCATGTGGGGGGCGTGCTGACGCTGCCGCGAGCAGTTGCCCGTGTGGCAGCAGTTCTCGACAGCGGACGGGGTGGCGATCTCTGCTTTCTGAGCGTCACGGTCGATACGGATCCGTCGCGCGTGCCGCCCTTCGCGACGCCGTACCGGTTTCCGACCGCGATCGGCAGCCTGGGCGTGCTCGGACGAACATTCGACTTCGATGTTGTGCCCAACGGCATCCTGATCGATGCGGGTGGCGTCATACGCCATCTTCACATCGGCGGCTTCGATATTCGACGCGAAGGTGTCGCCGCCCGCGTGACCGCGCTCGCCACCGGCGGAGCCGAGCCCCCTCGGCGCCGTTCCGACAGGGTCCGCCCGACATCGAGGTCCTCCGCGCCGAGATCGCCTCGAACGGGTTCGAGGCGCCCCCCTTCGAGGCGATCTCGGCGATGCGCTCGCGCGTGAGGCCCGATCGGACGAAGCCATCGCCGCGTACGATCGTGCCGAGGCGCTCGACCCGAGCGACTGGTCGGCGCCATTCGCGCGGGGCAGCGCCCTCACCGCGGCGGGGCGCACCGACGAGGCCGTGGTGGCGTACCGCGCTCGCGCGTGATCCCCGCAACTTCACTGTCCGCAAGCAGATCTGGCGCGCCGCGCACCCGGAGTGGTTCTACCCGACGATCGATCTCGACTGGCAGCGCGAGCAACTCGACCGCGAGGGGTGGAAGAGTGGATAACGATCGGCAGGGCGATCGCGTCAGCGCGAATCGGGTGCCGCGGATGGTGACAGATCGAGCCGAGCCGACTAAGATCTGTCGCCTTCGATCGTCGTCCGGCGGGATGTCTGCTCAGATCGTGCACTCAAATTGCGGTAGCGGCGCGACAGGGAGATAATGCTGCGTAACGCGACGAGGTAGGAAAACTGTGAAGCGTGCCAGTCTGATCAGTCGTCGTCATTTGCTGACCGCGGGGTTGATGGGTGGCGCCGCCGCCCTCCTGGCGGCGTGCTCCGCACCCGTGCCGACGCCGGCGCCGCCAGCGCCGAAGCCAGCTGAAGCCGCCAAGCCCGCCGAGGCGCCCAAGCCAGCTGAAGCCGCCAAGCCCGCCGAGGCGCCCAAGCCAGCTGAAGCCGCCAAGCCCGCCGAGGCGCCCAAGCCGGCAGCGCTCGCGCCGGGGATGCTCCGCCCGACAGACGGCCCTGCCAAGCGCGGTGGCGTACTGAAGGCTGCATTCGGCGTCACGATGTCGAATTTCGACATGAACCAGGGCGCCGGCGGTCACGTCCTCTGGCAGCTCTACAACAACCTGGTACGCTGGAGCCCGGTCGATGGTCTCTCCACGATCGTTCCCGACCTCGCCGAATCGTGGGAGGCCACGACGGACGGCAAGGCATACACCTTCAAGCTGCGCCAGGGCGTCAAGTACCACGACGGGACGCCGTTCTCGTCGGCCGATGTCGCGGCGACCTTCAACCGGATCCTGAACCCGGTTGAGGGCACCGTCAGCACCAACAAGTCGCTGTTCGCGGCGATCGACAAGATCGAGACCCCCGACCCGGCTACCGTCAAGTTCACGCTCAGCAAGCCGATTCCGTACTTCCTTGAGGCGATGGCGTCGAATGGCGCGGTCATCTACTCGAAGAAGTCGATCGATGACAACAAGGGCGACCTGCGCAAGGTGATCGCTCCCGGAACCGGCGCCTTCAAGTTCAAGGACCACAAGGTTGGCGAGCGCTGGCTTTTCGACAAGAACACCGAGTACTGGGACAAGGAGCTCCCGTACCTCGACGGCCTCGAGTTCATTCACGCACCTGCGTGGAGCGACCGCGGCACAGCCGTGCTCACATCACAGGCGGACATGTCGTGGAACGTCTCCCAGGAGACGTGGGCCGAGGGCAAGAAGCGGACGAACGACATCAAGGTTAACCTGTTCCCGAGCACGGGTGCCTACATGCTCTATTTCAACGGCGCGAAGAAGCCGCTCGATGACGCGCGCGTTCGGCGCGCGATGCACCTGTCCCTCAGCCGACAGGATCTCTTCGTCGCGTTCCAGACACAGGAGCCGATGGAGATCACGCGCTACCAGTCGCACGGCAGCCCGTTCGCGATGGCTCCGGCCGATGTCGCCAAGTTGCCGGGCTACCGGCCCGACAAGACCGCGGATATCGCCGAGGCGAAGAAACTGCTCGCCGAGGCCGGCGTCGCACCCGGCACCACATTCGAATTGCTCTCGGCGAACGTCGCGCCGCACGCCGAACTGCTGGCACCGGCCGTCCAGGGGATGCTGAAGAAGATCGGTATCGAGACCAAGATCCGCACGGTCGAGCGCGGCAACCTGGTCGAGGAACTGAAGAAGGGTTCGTTCGAGATCAATCTCAACACGACCGGATCGGCGACGATCGATCCCATCACCCATTGGTTGGTCGCCCACAAGACGGGCGGCTCATCCAACTTCTCCAAGTACTCAAATCCTGAGCTCGACAAGCTGTTCGACCAGATCGAGATCGAGCGTGATGAGGCGAAGCGGCGGCAGATGATCCGTCAGGCCGAGGACATTCTTGACAAGGACTCGCCCTGGGCGATCATCGGCTGGACGAACCACCTGCCAATGTGGCGTGCCAATGTCAAGGGGTTGGCGCTCGACAAGCGCAAGTTTGTGGAGTGGGGCCGCTTCGACGTCGCGTGGCTCGATAAGTAACCGGGAGCCCAGGCTGTTGATGGTGCGGGCGCGCGGGCGCTCGCACCATCGCTTCCTCCGATGACCTCCTACATCGTCAACCGTTGTCTCATCGCGTTCCCGACGCTGTTCGGTATCTCGCTGATCATCTTCTTCGCAATGCGCATCCTTCCCGGCGACCCACTCGCGATCATCGAGAACGCGTCGAGCGGAAGCGTCACGATCCTCAACGACGCCGAGTTGAAAGCGGCGCGCGATTCACTCGGCCTGAACGACCCGTACTACGTCCAGTACCTGCGCTGGGTCGGCGATGTGCTGCGCGGCGACCTCGGAAGCTCGTTCTGGCGCGGCGAGCCTATCCGCGAACTGATCTTCCGACGCGGTCCGATTTCGATTCAGATCGCGGTCATGGCCGTGTTCGTCTCGTGGGTGATCGGTGTGCCGCTCGGCGTCATCAGCGCCACCAACCGGAACTCAGTCATCGACTATCTCTCGCGCGCGCTCACAATGTTCTTTCTCGCCGTGCCCGCGTTCTGGATCGGACTCGTTGTCGTTCTCGTCGGCGTGCTCGTGTTCACGTGGAGGCCCCCGCTCTCGATCGTGTATTTCCAGGATGACCCGGTTCGCAACCTGCAAATGACGCTCGGTCCGGCGCTGGCGCTGGGCATCGGACTCGCGGCGGCGATGGCACGCCTAACGCGCTCGGCGATCCTCGACGCGCTCTATCAGGACTACGCGCGAACCGCGCGCGCCAAGGGGTTGCGCGAGCGGGTGGTTGTGTGGCGCCACGTCCTGCGGAACGCCCTGCTCCCGGTCATCACGCTCTCTGGGTTGAGCTTCGGCGCGCTGCTCGGCGGCTCGGTCGCGACGGAGCGCGCGTTCGGTTTTCCCGGACTCGGACTCGCGCTCGTTCAGGCGCTCGGTGAGCGAGACTGGGTCATCATCCAGAATCTCGTCCTGATGTACGGCGTCATCTACACGGTCGTGAATCTGCTCGTCGACCTCTCCTACGCCTGGCTGGACCCACGGATCAGGTACCAGTGAGCGGACGCGTCGCGACCGCCGATCCGGCGATCCCGGCCGCGAGCCCGGTCGACCTGAGCGAATACGACTCGCTCGCCACACATCTACGCCGTTTTGCGCGGCAGTCGCCGGCGGCGGTCGGGGCGGCCCTCCTGTTGCTGTTCGTCATCGCCATCGGCGCGCTCGCGCCCCTGATCGCGCCGTACGATCCGATCCTCAACTCCTTCACCGAGGTTCGCCAGCAGCCGAGCGCCGCACACTGGCTCGGGACCGATCACCTCGGGCGCGACACGCTCAGCCGCATCATTTACGGCACACGCGTCACGATGCTCGTCGCGGTGTCGTCGGTCGTGATCGGTGAACTTCTCGGCTTCATCTGGGGCGTCTCGACCGGCTACATCGGTGGCAGATTCGACCTGATCAGTCAGCGGATCATCGAGGTGATGATGTCGTTCCCGACATTGATCCTAGCATTGCTCCTGCTCGTGAGTCTCGGCGCAGGACTCCATACCGTTATCGTCGCGATCGCGGTGACACGCGTTCCCGGGACGACCCGGATTATTCGCTCGGCCGCGCTCCAGTTTCGCGAGGTCGCGTTTGTCGAGGCCGCGCGCGCGCTTGGCGCCTCGCCGCTGTGGGTGATGGCGCGCCACATCGCCCCGCAATGCGTCGGCCCAATGCTCATCCTCGTCAGCCTGAATCTCGGTGGCGCGATCTTCACCGAGTCGGCACTGAGCTTCCTCGGCCTCGGCGTGCCGCCACCAAACCCGAGCTGGGGAAACATGCTCGGCGGGGTGCTGGCCGAACAGTTCCGGCCCTCGTGGTGGCTCGTGGTGTTCCCGGGCATTGCGATCACCGTAACGGTGATGGCGACGAATCTGCTCGGCGATGGCCTGCGGGATTTCCTGGATCCACGGTTGCGCGGGCTGATCGACTGAGTTGGCGGGGGCCGAGTAGCGTGTCGAAAGCGAAGAGGAGGGGCTCGTGACCCGGTTGAAGGTCGGCGTGATCGGTTGCGGCGCGATCGCCCAGCTACAGCACCTGCCGCACATGCGCGAACTCGAGGACGAGTTCGAGATCGCAGGACTGTGCGATCTCTCGCCCGGTCTGCTCGGATTCGTCGGCGATCAGTACGGCGTCGCCCCAACTCGACGGTTCCGCGACTACCGCGAGCTCGTCGCGAGCGACATCGACGCCGTGATCGTGTGCCCGAACAGTTCGCACGCCGAACCGGCAATCGCCGCGGCAGAGGCGGGCAAGCACCTGTTTGTCGAGAAGCCAATGTGCGTCACGGTCGAGCAGGCCGAGGCGATGGTCGCCGCCGCCGATCGCGCTGGGGTGATCCTTCAGGTCGGCTACATGAAGCGGCACAGCCCGGCGTATCAGCACGCGCGCCGAGCGATCGCCGCGATGGGAGACACGCGCTTCATTCAGGTGAATCACCTGCATCCGAACAACGCGCTCCATCTGCGCGAGTTCCCGATCCGGCGCTTCGACGACCTCCCCGCGAGCCTTCGCGACGTGGGGCTGACCGAACACCGGCGACTCGTCAGTCAGGCGCTTGGCCTGGCGGATCCTGGCCGGCTGACGCAGGATGTCGCCGCGGCATTCCAACACGTCCTCGGCAGCTTGATCCACGACATCGGCAACCTCTCGGGCGTGTTCGGCCCGCCCGAGAGGGTCGTTTCGACTGAGATCTGGCGCGGCGGCAGCGCGCTGACAACGATCCTCGCTTACGCCGGTGACAAACGCGCGGTCTGCACCTGGATCGACCTCCCCGACCTCCAACTGTTCGAAGAGACGATGGAGGTGTACGGCGGACGCGAGCGGGTAATCGTCAGTTTCCCGACCGGCTTCTCGATCGGGGCCGACACCGTCGCGACCGAGTACGGCATCGACGCGGACGGTCACCCGTGGCAGCGCGAGCAACGCTGGCACGACAACCCGTTCAAGATCGAACTGCGCCACTTCCGCGAGTGCGTGCGGTGCGGGACGCAGCCGATCACCTCGGGTCGCGACGCCATCCACGACATCGCGCTCGTCGCGAAGATCATTCGTGCGTACCTGGACGCGTGCGGGTAGCGTCCGTTCCCGCCCGGCGACAGTCTGTGCACAGGCCGGGGAGCGCCCGCTAGTCGGTGATCGGTTTGAGCTTCGTGCGTCGCACTCGCCGCGGCCGAATCCCGAGCCGCTCGATCGCCGCTCGCAGCGTGTGCGGCTCCACGCCGAGCGCGCGTGCCGCCGCCGCGGCATTTCCACCGGTCTGTTCGAGCGCGCGGAGGTAAAGTGAGTTCCCGGTGAGATGCGCAGCCGCCATGTTATGTTCACTCGGCTCAGTCGGACTGGGGTCGATTGGGCGGGAGGACACGGGCGTGCGCACGATGCCGGCGGCGCTGGCGCGGTGGAAGC
>Ga0194131_10001497_pt1 | contig 39920 bp, 32 predicted proteins | sample TA2KigO120mmetaG_FD_148631 | JGI IMG/M metagenome (GOLD analysis project Ga0194131, IMG submission 148631) | Freshwater microbial communities from Lake Tanganyika, Tanzania - TA2015053 Kigoma Offshore 120m | ecosystem: Environmental > Aquatic > Freshwater > Lake | place: Tanzania: Lake...
GCGCGTCAGGTGGCGTGGCTGGCGACCGCGCCCGCCGCCGACCATCCGCGCGGAATCGGTGATCCGGGCGATGGCGTGCGCGCGGTGGCCGGGCAGGTCCGCATCCGCCTCGATCCGGTGGCGGCCACCGTCGACCTCGGTCGCGCGTGGTCCGGCGAGCTGAACCGCGCGTTCGCCCCGGGCATCGTGACGCTGGTCCGGATCGAGTGGCTGCAGGCGCTGGCGCAGGCGCCGATCCGCGGCGCCAACGTCCATCCATCGCTGCGCGGCGCGCTCGCCCAGGAACTCGACGATGAGGACGCCGCGGTCGCGCACTGGGCGCGTGCGGCGATCGGCCACCTGCTGGAGCGGGACGCGGCGACGCCGTCCGCCGAGCTGAAAGCCGCGTGGCTGGCGCTCGGCGAATGGCAGCCGGCGCGCGCCGGATCGTGACGGAGCGGCGGATGGTCGTCGTCGAGACACACTGGAGCCCGGTCGAACGCGCCTACACCGGCCGCGAGCTGCGGTCCCACTTCGCCTTCGACGAATTCGCGCTGGTCGGCGACTCGGCGGTGGCATGGCTCGGTCCGTGTCGCGTCGACGTGGCCGACCTGGTGGACAAGGTCGACGCGCGCGCCGGCGCCTTCATCGCCAGCCCGGCGATGGTGCACGTGATCGTCGAGCACTTCGGCGTCGCGCTGGTCGAGGCGGTGTTGCGGCAGCGCCTGCTGGCGCGGCTCGCCGGCGATCTGCTGCGGGAGGGCGGTGCGCCCGAGGTTCGCGTTCGCGGCAACGACCTGTTCGCGGCCGGCCGGAAGGCGAGCGTCTCGGTCGCGACGCGGTCGCCGACGTCGGCTCTGATCCACTTCGGCATCAATGTCCGCACCGACGGGACGCCGCTGCCGACCTATGGCCTCGCGGAAGCGGGGATCGGAGCGGAAAGATTCGCCCGGGAGCTGCTCGGAAGGTACGCCGCCGAGATCGTCGATATTCATCGCGCAGCGGCCAAGGTCCGCGCGGTCACGTGAGCGGGGCGGTGGGCGAAGCGACGGTCAACTCGGTGTCCACGGCACGTCCATCCCGCTGGAAGGCGGCGGTGCGCGGCGTCGTCGCGTTGGCGCTCCTCGGGTTCGTCCTCTCAATCGTGCCGTGGGACGATCGCCTGACCTGCACGGCCGAGTTCGGCGACGAGTCGCTGATCGGCCGCATCGAGCATGCGGCCGACGGCGACGTCGTGCGATTCGTGGTCACGACGGGCGAGCGGACCGGGCTCGCCGTCGAGTTCGTGCCCGCGGTCGGCGACGACGAGACGATGTGGAGCGCGCTGGTGCTCACCGGCGCCGACGGCGTGCCGCGCCGCATCGAGCTGACCGAGGCGGTGCGCAGGGAACTGGGCAACCAGCCGGAGGCGGGGCTGCGCACGACGCTGCAGCGGCTCGCGTCGGCGCCGGGAGCGCTGTTCCAGGCGCTGCTGCTCTACGTGCTCGGCGCGATGCTGTCGTTCCAGCGCTGGCAGGTGCTGCTGAAGGCGGCCGGGGTCGAGGCGCGCTTCTGGCGCGTGCAGAAGCTCGGCTTCCTCGGCCTCTTCTTCAGCAACATCATCCCCGGCATGACCGGCGGCGACCTGGTCAAGGCGATCATGGTCGCGCGCGATCATCCGGAGCAGAAGCCGGCCGCCGTGCTCTCGGTGATCGTCGATCGGGCGATCGGGTTGCTCGGCCTCGCCGTGGTCGCGTCGGCGGCGCTGCTGTTCCAGCACGGCCGCTTCCCCGAGACCGAACTGAAGCTCAACCTGATCCTCGGCGCGATCGTCGCCGGCGCCTGCGTGGTGATGTCGCGACGACTGCGCCGCGCGATCCGGCTCGACCGGCTGTTGTCGGCGCTGCCGTTCGCCGAGGTCCTGAAGAAGCTCGATCGTGCGGCGCTGCTCTACCGCAACGCCGGCTGGCAGGTGGCCTACTCGGTGGTCGTTTCGTTCGCGGTCCACGGCATGATCCTCTGGTCGATCAGCCGACTCGGCGGCGCGGTCGGCATCCGCATCGGGCTGCTCGACTACTTCGCGCTGGCGCCGCTGGCCCTGATCGCGCAGTCGCTGCCGCTCACTCCAGGTGGCGTCGGCGTCGGCGAGTACGCGTTCATCCACTTCTTCGCGCCGGCCGGTGTCGCGCGCGCGGCCGCGCTGGCGCTGGCGGTCTCCTACCGCGTGATCCAGATGCTGGTCTCGCTCATCGGCGGCGCGCTGCTGTTCGCCAGCCACGAGCGGCGGGTGAGCGACGAGGAGATGCGGACGCAGGGCGCCTGACGTCGCGGACGCTACGCTGCCCGCCCTTCTTCGGCGGGAGAGAGCGATGGCGCTGCTGGTGCTCGGTTCGGTCGCGTTCGACGACGTGCGCACGCCTTCGGGGTACCGCGAGCGGGTGCTCGGCGGTTCCGCGACCTACTTCGCGTGGGCCGCGGCGACCCTGGTGCAGACCGACCTGATCGCGGCGGTCGGACGCGACTTTCCCGACGAGTTCATGGCGGCGCTGCGCGGGCGCGGCATCGGGCTCGACGGGCTGGTGAAGATGGCCGACGTCGACACGTTCCACTGGAGCGGGCGCTACGGCGACGACCTGAACGTCGCCCAGACCAACTGGGTGAAGGTCAACGTGCTCGGCAAGTGGAAGCCGCTGGTGCCGCCGGCGTGGCGCGAGCATCCGTTCGTGTTCCTCGCCAACGACGCGCCGCAGAATCAGCTGGCGGCGCTGGGACAGGTGACGAAGCCGAGGCTGGTGTTGTGCGACACGCGCGACCTCTGGATCGACCAGGATCGCGCCGGCCTCGAGGAGGTGATGCGGCGCACCGACGGCATCGTGCTGAACGACGGCGAGGCGCGCCAACTGACCGGAGAACGCAACCTGATCCGTGCCGCGCACCGGCTGCATGCGCTGGGGAGCCGGATCGCCATCATCAAGAAGGGCGAGCACGGCGCGTTCCTCTCGGTCGATGGCCAGGGCTTCGCCCTGCCGGCCTACCCGGTGGCGGAGGTGGTCGACCCGACCGGCGCCGGCGACTCCTTCGCGGGGGGCCTGATGGGCTGGCTCGCCCGCGGTGGCGTGGCCGATCGCAAGGCGCTGAAACAGGCGATGCTGGCAGGGACGATCACGGCGTCGTTCTGCGTCGAGGACTTCTCGCTCGACCGACTGAAGTCGCTCGATCTCGCCGCGTTCGAGCGGCGGATGGAGGAGTTCCGGCAGTTCCTCTCGCTGTAGGCGGCAGCGGGGAACTCGCGGGGGCGTCACCGTGCGCCGTGGCGGACGTCGTGATGCGGTCGTGGCACACGCGATCGGTCCGCCAGCGTGGCCGCGGCAGGTGACGGGCGATCGACGCGGGCCGCTGGGGCCGCCGGAAAATCGGGGTGACACGCCACCCACGGAAAAAGCGGATCCAGCGACTTGAACTCGCCGCTCCGGTCTGTTCTACTTTCGTTCGTAGATGGCGGCAAACGCTCCGTGGGCGGTGAAGAGGCGCCGACCTGCAGAGCCAGACGGAGGAGGGACAGGATGAGCGGCAATTCGAGTTCGAGCGGGGCTGGCGGCGCGAACGAGACGCGCAAGCAGGCGGTGCAGGACGTGGTGGGCCAGATCGAGAAGCAGTTCGGCAAGGGCGCGATCATGCGCCTCGGCGAAGGGCGGATCCAGGCGGTCTCCGGGATCTCGACCGGCTGCCTCTCGCTCGACCTGGCGCTCGGCGGCGTCGGTATCCCGCGGGACCGCGTCACCGAGATCTTTGGGCCGGAAAGCTCGGGCAAGACGACGCTGACGCTGCACTGCATCGCCAACGTGCAGAAGCAGGGTGGCATCGCCGCCTTCATCGATGCCGAACACGCGCTCGATCCGGTCTATGCGCGCAAGCTCGGCGTCGACCTCGATCAGTTGCTGGTCTCGCAGCCGGACACCGGCGAGCAGGCGCTCGAGATCTGCGAGATGCTGATCCGCAGCGGCGGCGTCGACATGGTGGTGATCGACTCGGTCGCGGCGCTGGTGCCGAAAGCCGAGATCGAAGGCGAGATGGGCGATTCGCACGTCGGTCTGCAGGCGCGGCTGATGTCGCAGGCGTTGCGCAAGCTGACGGGCGTGATCGCGAAGTCGCACTGCGCCGTGATCTTCATCAACCAGATTCGCGAGAAGATCGGCGTCATGTTCGGCAACCCGGAGACCACCACCGGCGGCCGCGCGCTCAAGTTCTATTCCTCGGTCCGCATCGACATCCGGCGCGTCGGCGCCCTGAAGGTGGGGGAGGAGACGGTCGGCAACCGGACGAAGGCGACCGTGGTCAAGAACAAGATCGCGCCGCCGTTCCGGAAGACCGAGTTCGACATCCTCTACAACGAGGGCATCTCGTACTTCGGCGACCTGATCGACCTGGCATCGACCCACAACGTCCTCGAGAAGTCGGGGACTTGGTTCTCGTTCGGCGCGTTGCGTCTCGGGCAGGGGCGCGACAAGGCGGTCGAGTTCCTGCGGGCGAACAAGGATGTGGCGGCGAAGGTGGACGCGCTGGTTCGCGAGAAGCTGGCGCCGCCGGTCGAGCCGGGTGCGGGCGGTTCGGCCTCGGCCAGCGGCAACGGGTCGGCGCATGGCACGGCGAACGGCGCCGCCGCGGGTGTGACTTCGGCCGGTGGGACGTCGTCTGTCGGCGCCGGGGCGGGTCCGCGCCCGGCGGTCGCTGCCGCGATGCGCGACGGTGACGCGAAGCGGCAACCGCCGGTCGCTCCCGCGAAGAAGTGATCCCTCTCGCCACGCGGCGCTGGGCGGTTCCACCGCTCCCTGCGTGGCGCGCCATCGAATGGCACGGGCCTGCAGGTCGATCGACCTGCGGGCCCGTGTCGTCGATGGACGACCCGGCGTCGCGCGCGGCCGGCCGGAACGGGAAGCCGTCGCGCTGTGGTTGAATGCGGGGCTCCCGGTCCCCTGACCTGAACAGCGACCCGTGAAAGAGCCTGCGATGGACTCCGCCTCGATCCGTTCGACCTTCCTCGAGTTCTTCCGGGCGCGCGGGCACACCGTGTGGCCGTCGGCCTCGCTGGTGCCGGACGACGATCCGACGCTGCTGTTCACGGGCGCCGGGATGAACCAGTTCAAGGACATGTTCCTCGGTCGCGGCACCCATCCGTTCCGACGGGCGACGACGACCCAGAAGTGCGTGCGCCTGCCCGACCTCGACAACGTTGGTCGTACTCCGAGCCACCACACCTTCTTCGAGATGCTCGGCAACTTCAGCTTCGGCGACTATTTCAAGGCCGAAGCGATCGAATGGGCCGATCAGTTGCTCCGCGACGGCTACGGACTGAAGCGGGAACAGCTCGCCATCACCGTCTACCGCGACGACGACGAAGCCGAGACGCAGTGGAAGAAGCTTGGCTATCGCCGCATCTGGCGGTTCGGCGAGAAGGACAACTTCTGGCCGTCGGAAGCGCCGTCGAAGGGGCCGAACGGTCCGTGCGGCCCGTGCTCGGAGATCTACTTCGATTGGGGGCCGCAACCGGGCTGCACGGCTGGCTCCGCCTGCGATCCGGCCTGCGACTGCCGGCGCTACCTCGAGGTCTGGAACCTCGTCTTCACCCAGTTCGATCGGCGCGACGGGGGCGAGCTCAAGCCGCTGCCGCAGCGCAACATCGACACCGGGATGGGGCTCGAGCGCATCGTGCGGGTCCTGCAGGGCGGGAAGAACAACTACGAGACCGACCTGTTCGCGCCGATCCTCGCTCGGCTCGCGCGGATCGCCGGACATGCGTACGGCGAATCGCCGGCGATCGACCGACCGATGAAGCGGATCGCCGACCATGTGCGCACGACGGTGTTCGCCATCGCCGACGGCGTCGTGCCCAGCAACGAACGGCAGGGCTACGTCGTGCGCAAGATCATGCGCCGTGCGCTGGCGGACGGACTCGACGCGCTCGCGATCAAGGGGCCGTTCCTCGCCGAGATCGCTCCCGCGCTGCTCGAGGTGAAGGGGCTGGCGCAGGTCTTTCCCGAGATCGAGCGCCATGCGCAGAAGGTCGTGCAGGTCATCCACGAGGAAGAGCGCAAGTTCCTCGAGACCTATGCCAAGGGGCGCGAGCGACTGAGCGCTGAGGTGGCGCGCCTCAAGTCGGCCGGCGGCAAGGTGCTGCCGGGCGCCGTCGCGTTCTTTCTGTGGGACACCGCCGGGTTCCCGGTCGACCTGACGCAGCGGATCCTCGAGGACGACGGCCTTGGGCTGGACGAGGCGGGCTTCGAGACGGCGATGGAGGAGCAGCGGCAGCGATCGCGCGCCGGATCGACGATGAAGGGGGACGTGTTCGCCGGAGGCCCGCTGAAGGAACTGAAGCGCGAACTCGCGGGGACCACCTTCACCGGGTACGCCGAGGATGCGCGGACGGCGGCCCCGCGCCTGCTGCTGCGCGACGGGGCGGCGCTGTCGAACGCGAGCGAGGGCGAGGAGGTGACGCTCGTCTTCTCCGATACGCCGTTCTACGCCGAGGGCGGCGGGCAGGTCGGCGATCGGGGCGAGTTCCGTTCCGACTCGTTCCGTGTGCGCATCCGGGACACGACGCGCCAGGACGGGTTCCACCTCCATCACGGCACGGTGGTCGCCGGCAGCGTCGCCGTCGGCCAGCCCGGAGTGCTTGCGGTCGACCTCACCGGGCATCGCGCGCCCACGCGCCGCAACCACACGGCGACCCATCTGCTGCACTGGGCGCTGCGGCGGGTGCTGGGGACGGCCGTGGAGCAGAAGGGGTCGCTGGTCGATGCCGCGCGGCTGCGCTTCGACTTCTCGTTCCAGGGAGCGGTCCCGCCGGCGCGGTTGCGCGAAGTCGAGCTGCTGGTGAATCAGCAGGTGCTGGCCAATCTCGACGTCGCCACCGACGAGTGCGCCTACGAGGCGGCAGTCAAGTCGGGCGCGATGGCGCTGTTCGGCGAGAAGTACGGCGATCTCGTGCGCGTGGTGGCGGTGCGCGACCGCGATCCGGCGGCGGGACGCGACTCGATCGAGCTGTGCGGCGGCACGCATGCGCGACGTTCGGGCGACATCGGCGCGTTCAGGATCGTCGCGGAAGGGGGCGTGGCGGCGGGGATCCGGCGCATCGAGGCCGTGACCGGACTTCCTGCGCTCGAGTGGATGCAGCAGCGCGACGACCTGCTGCGCGGAGTCGCCGCGCAGCTGAAGTCGACGGTGGACGAAGTGCCGGCCCGACTCACCCATCTGCAGGACGAAGTGAAGAAGCTGCGGAAGGACGTCGAGAAGGCGGCGAAGGCGCAATCGAGCGGCCAGTTCGAGCAGTTGCTGGAGAAGGTGGTCGAGATCGGCGGCGTGCGTGCCGTCCTCGCCGCGGTCGACTTCGGCGGCGAGCCGCTCATGGCGCTGGTCGACCAGCTCAAGGCGCGCCTGACGGGCGGGGCGGTGGTCGTGCTGATCGGCAAGGACGGGGACAAGGCGCCGTTGCTGGTCCATGTCGACGCTGCTGCGCAGGCGCGCGGACTCAAGGCCGGCGAGATCTGCCGGCAGGTCGCCGCCGAACTGGGCGGCGGTGGGGGCGGCAATCCGACGCTCGGCCGCGGTCAGGGACGAAGCGATCGGCCGGCTGCGGCGGCGCTCGAGCGGGCGCGGGCGCTGTTGGCCGGGTGACCGACCGCGGTCGCTGCAGCCCGGGGCGGTCCCGGGTGTTCCGACCGCCGCCCGCGCGGCCTCTGCCATTGATTGCCCCGGGAGGCCGCCGTAACCTCCCCGGCTTCCGCCTGTGGCGGCAACTCCCGCGTCGACGAGTCGCTCGTCGGTGGGGTTGCCGGCGGGCACGTGCCGGATTGCGGGACTCGCGGTCGCTGAAAGGTCGCGCGACCGGGATCCGTGCGGCTCGCGTTGGCGACGGAGAGGTCGATTCGATGGCAGTCCCGAAGAAGAAGACGTCGCAGTCCCGCAAGGGGATGCGCCGCTCCCACCATGCATTGTCGGCGCCCGGGAATGCCCGTTGCGGGCGCTGCGGCGCGATGACGCGGCCGCACACGGTCTGCGACCGCTGCGGCTACTACGGCAAGCTGCAGGTGGTCGCTGACGCCGGCGCCGAGCCGAAGGCGAGCTGAGCCTCCATCTGCCCCGGTTCCCGCGCACCCCGCGACGGAGGAACGCATGAAGATTGCGGTGGACGCCATGGGCGGCGACCACGCGCCGCAGGAGATCCTCTGCGGCGTCGCGCGCGCGTTCGACAAGGGGTTCGTCCGCCCGTCGGACGTCCTGCTGGTCGGTCACCCGGAACGGGTCGAGCGCTGGTTCGCCGAGGCCCCGCTCCTGCGCCAGTGCGAGTTTCGTCCGGCGACGGACGACGTCGCGATGGGGGAGTCGGCGGTCAAGGTGCTGCGCCGCCCGCAGTCGTCGATCATGGTCGCCATGGACGCCGTCAAGAGCGGCGCGGCCGGCGCGTTCATCTCCGCCGGGAGCACCGGCGCGTGCGTGGCGGCCGCGTGGCGCGTGCTCGGACCGCTGAAGAACGTCGATCGCCCGGGGATCGCGGTCACCTTCGAGGGGGCGAACGGTCCGCTGACGATCCTCGACGTGGGTGCAAACATCCATGCCACGCCTGAGCATCTGCTGCAGTACGGCGTGATGGGCGAGCTGTTCAGCCGCAACGTCCTCGGTCTGGCCAAGCCGCGGGTGGCGCTCCTCAACATCGGCGAGGAGGAGGAGAAGGGCAACAAGCTGGTCAAGAGCACGCGCGACCTGTTCAGTACGGCGCCGTTCACCTTCGTCGGCAACGTCGAGGGCAACCAGCTCCTCTCCGGCAAGGCCGACGTCGTGGTGTGCGAGGGCTTCGTCGGGAACGTCGTGCTGAAGGTGTTCGAAGGCGTCGGCCACTACTTCCACGACGCCGTGAAGGGGCCGCTGCAGGACCCGGCTGCGCAGCAGTCGCCGCTCGGGCACGCGGTGCGCAAGGTGACGCAGAAGCTCGACTACGCCGAGTACGGCGGCGCGCCGCTGCTCGGCGTCGACGGTCTGGTGATGATCATGCACGGGCGGTCGGATCGCCGCGCGATGGCGAATGCGCTCCGGGTGTCGGCGCAGTTCGTCAAGGCGGACGTCAATCGCCAGATCCGCGCGGCGTTCGACGCGGCCGCTTCCGCCGGCGGAGCGGGCGCTTGAGCGCGCCGGGCGGGATGATCCGCGCGGGGATCCGCGGCACCGGTTCGGCCGTGCCGCCGAAGGCGCTGACCAACGCCGATCTCGAGCGGATGGTCGATACCAACGACGAGTGGATCACCACCCGCACCGGCATCAAGGAGCGGCGGGTCGTCGTCGAGGGTGAGTCGACGGCGACGTTGGCGGCCGAAGCGGCCAGGCGGGCGCTCGCGGCGGCGGGTCTCGAGGCGCGGGCGCTCGACCTGGTGATCGTCGCGACGGTGACGCCGGACAATCAGTTCCCGTCGACCGCCTGCAAGGTGCAGGCGCTGATCGGCGCCGATCGTGCCGGTGCATTCGACCTCTCGGCGGCGTGCTCCGGGTTCCTCTATTCGCTGCACGTCGCGCGCTCGATGGTCGCTTCCGGCGCGGCCCGGAACGTCATGGTGATCGGCGCCGAGACGCTGTCGCGGATCGTCGACTACACCGATCGCACGTCGTGCATCCTGTTCGGCGATGGCGCCGGCGCCGCAGTGGTCTCGAACGAGTTCGAGCGCGGAGAGATCCTGCCGCACCACATCTATGCCGACGGCGAAGGCTACGAGATCATGTGGCTCCAGGCGGGCGGCTCGGCCCAGCGCATCACTCCCGAGGCGATGGCGGCGGGACAGCACTTCCTCCGCATCCGCGGGCGCGAGGTCTACAAGTTCGCGGTCAGCCGATTCGTCGAGCTCGTCACCGAGCAGCGGTCGGCCCACCCCGAACTCGAACTCGGCCTCGTGATCCCGCACCAGGTGAACCTGCGGATCATCGAGAGTGCGCGCGAGAAGCTCGACATCCCGATGGAGCGGATCTTCTGCAACATCGAGAAGTACGGGAACACCTCCGCCGCATCGATCGGCATCGCGCTCGACGAGGCGGTCCGCAGCGGCGCGCTCGACGCAGCGCGCGGCAAGCAGGTGGTGTTCTGCGCGTTCGGCGCCGGGCTGACCTGGGCGTCGGGGAGTCTGCGCTGGTGAGCGTCTCGGCGGCGCCGGCCGTCGCAGCGGGCCGGGCAGGGACGGAGCGAGGAGATCGGTGATGCGCGCGATCCTGTTTCCCGGGCAGGGTGCCCAGCAGGTCGGCATGTGCAGGAGCTTCCTCGCCGAGTCGAAGGCGGCGCGCGAGCTGTTCGCGCGGGCGAGCGAGGTGCTGGCGCTCGACCTCGCCCGCCTCTGCCTCGACGGGCCGGAGGCGGAGCTCGAGAAGACCGACCGCTGCCAGCCGGCGATCTTCGTCTGCAGCGCCGCCATCGTCAGCGCGCTCGAGGAGCGTGGCGCGTACGCGCGCGCCGACTTCGACGTGACCGCCGGACTCTCGCTCGGCGAATACACCGCGCTCTGGTTCGCCGGCGCGATCGGCTTCGAGGATTGCGTGCGCGTGGTGCGCGAACGCGGTCAGGGCATGCAGCTCGCCTCGGAGGCGGCACCGAGCGGAATGCTGGCGCTGCTCGGCGCGAACGAGGAGCTCGCCCGCAGCGTCTGCGACAAGCGGGCCGAACGCGACGTCCTGACGCCGGCCAACTTCCTCTGCCCCGGCAACATCGCGATCTCGGGCGCCCGCGCGGCGCTCGATCGCGTCACGGCGAACGCGCGGGCCGACGGCGTGCGCAAGGCGATCCCGCTCAAGGTCGCGGGCGCCTTCCATTCGGCGCTGATGGCGCCGGGCGTCCCGCAGCTCGAACGCGCGCTCGCATCGGTCCGTCTCACCGCACCGCGCATCCCGGTGCTGTCGAACGTCACCGCAGCGCCGCACGGCGCGGTCGAGTCGATCGTCCCGCGGCTGCTGCAGCAGGTCACCTCGCCGGTGCGCTGGGAGGCGTCGATGCGCGCCCTCGTGGCGCAGGGTTGCCTCGATTACGTCGAGCCCGGTCCGGGCGGCGTGCTGACCGGGCTCCTGGCGAAGATCGAGCCGACGGCGCGTTGCCGGAACATCCAGAAGATCGAGGACCTCGCCGCCGGGACGGCATCAGGAGCGGAGCGATGAGCACGGGACCGCTCGCCGGTCGGGTGGCGCTGGTGACCGGCGCCTCGCGCGGGATCGGTCGCGCGATCGCCGCGCGGCTCGCGGCGGATGGCGCCGACGTCGCGGTCGTCGCGCGCAGCGTCGAGGCGCTCGCCGCGAGTCGCGCCGAGATCGAGGCGGCGGGGCGGCGCTGCTTCCCGCTCGCGCTCGACGTCGCCGACGGCGCCGCCGTGACCGAGGCGGTCAAGCGCCTCGTCGCCGAGGCGGGGCGCCTCGACATCGTCGTCAACAACGCCGGCGTCACGCGCGACGGCCTGCTGATGCGGATGAGCGACGAGGACTGGGACGCGGTGATGGCGATCGACCTGAAGGGCGTCTTCCTGGTCTGTCGCGCGGCGGCGCGGGCGCTGGCGAAGAGCCCGGCCGGCCGCATCGTCAACATCAGCTCGATCGTCGGCATGATCGGCAATGCCGGGCAGTCCAACTACGCCGCCGCCAAGGCGGGGCTGTTCGGCTTCACGCGGTCGCTGGCGAAGGAACTCGCCGGTCGCAAGGTCACCGCCAACGTGATCTGTCCCGGATTCATCGAGACCGACATGACCGCCGTGCTGCCGGAGGCGATGAAGCAGCAATCGCTCGGCCAGATCCCGCTCGGCCGATTCGGGGCGGGTGCCGACATCGCGGCGCTGACCGCTTTCCTCTGCAGCGACGCGGCCGGCTACGTCACCGGGACGGTGATTCCGGTGGATGGCGGGCTCGCCATCGGCGGTTTCGGGGGTTGAAGGGCGTCGCGCCGGGCGCCAGGGGGCGTCTGGCGCGCATTGCCGCACAGGAATCGCGTTATCATTCCGCCCGCTTCGGGAAGCCCGGCGCCATGCGCAGGCCGCTTGCCCCGGGGGCGAACGAGGAACGGGGCCTGGGCAAGAGGCCATCTACGAGGCCATACGGAGGACCGCGGGTGTCTCAGAGCATCGAAGAGCGCGTGATCAACATCATTTGCGAGCAGATGGGCGCGAGCAAGGACAAGATCACGATGGCGACCTCGTTCGTGAACGACCTTGGTGCCGATTCGCTCGACACGGTCGAACTCGTCATGGAGTTCGAGGACGAGTTCGACGTGAACATCCCCGACGACGAGGCGGAGAAGATCCAGACCGTCGGCGATGCGATCAAGTACATCAAGGAGCGGGTGGAGTAAGCGCCCGGTGTCCAAGCGTCGCGTCGTCATCACCGGCGTCGGCGCCGTCACTCCGCTTGGGGTCGGTGCCGAGCTCTCCTTCGAGCGGCTGCTGAAGGGTGAGTCGGGCGTCGGCCCGATCTCGTCCTTCGAGGTCGCCGCATTCGCCACGCGAATCGCCGGCGAGTGCCGCGACTTCCAGGTGGAGCAGCACTTCCCGCGCATCGAGGCGAAGAAGCTCGATCGCTTCACGCAGTTAGCGCTGGTCGCGGCGAAGGAAGCGCTCGACGGCTCCGGCGTGAAGTCGTCGCAGTTCGACCCGACGCGGGCGGGCGTGGTGATCGGTTCGGGGATCGGCGGCATCGCCGAGCTCGAGGCGCAGGACAAGGTGCTCGGTGAGCGCGGGCCCGACCGCATCACCCCGTTCTTCATCCCGAAGATGATGATGAATGCGGCCGCGGGGCAGATCTCGATCTACCACGGCCTCGAAGGGCCGAACTTCGCGACGGCGTCGGCGTGCGCGTCGGCCTCCCATGCCATCGGGATGGCCTTGCGCGCGATCCAGTACGACGAGGCCGACGTGATCGTCGCCGGCGGCAGCGAGGCGACGGTGACGCCGCTGGCGATCGGCGGCTTCTGCGCGCTGAAGGCGATGTCGCGCCGGAACGACGATCCCGCCGGGGCGAGTCGCCCGTTCGATCGGGATCGGGACGGCTTCGTCATGGGCGAAGGCGCGGCGATCCTGGTCCTCGAGGAGGCCGAGCACGCGCGCCGCCGCGGCGCCCGGATCTTCGCCGAGCTCTGCGGATTCGGCACGACCGCCGACGCGCACCACATCACCGCGCCGAAGGAAGACGGCATCGGCCCGACGCGGGCGATGCAGATCGCCCTGCGCGATGGCGGGGTGGACCCGGCGGCGGTCGACTACATCAACGCGCACGGCACGTCGACCGAGTACAACGACGTGGTCGAGACCCTCGCGATCAGGAACGTGTTCGGTGCGCATGCGCCGCGGATCGCCATCTCTTCCACCAAGTCGATGATCGGCCACCTGCTCGGCGCGGCCGGTGCGGTCGGCGCGATGGTCTCGGCTCTGTCGGTGGCCCGCGGGGTCGTCCATCCGACCCGCAATCTCGTGAATCCCGACCCGCGCTGCGACCTCGACTACGTGCCGGGAGCGGCGCGCGAGATGCGCGTGCGTGCGGCGCTCTGCAACGCGCTCGGATTCGGCGGCCACAACGCCTGTCTCGCCTTCCGGTCGTTCGCCGGCTGAGCCTGCGGCACCGGGAGTCGACTCGCTTGACCGCCAAGGACGCTGCGCTGCGGACCCGCCTCTGCGAGGCCGACCAGGGCCACGTCTTCCGTTTCTATGACGATCTGTCCGCCGAGCAGCGGACGACGCTGCTGGCGCAGCTGCGCTCGATCGATCTGGCGCTGGTGAAGAAACTGATCGACCGCCATCTCGCGGTCGAGACCGAGCCGCACACGCCGAAGCTGGCGCCGGCCGAGGTCATCCCGCTTGCGGCGGACGCCGCCGGTCGAGCCGAGGCCGCCGCGAGCCGCAAGGTCGGCGAGGAGGCGCTGCGCGCCGGTCGGCTCGCCGTGCTGGTCGTCGCCGGCGGGCAGGCGACGCGACTCGGCTACGACGCGCCGAAGGGCTGCTTTCCGATCGGGCCGGTGTCGGGCAAGTCGCTGTTCCAGGTCCACGCGGAAAAGGTGCTGGCGCTGTCCCGGCGGTACGGTCGTGCGGTGCCGCTGCTGCTCCTCGTCAGCCCGGACAATCACGGGCCGACCCGACGCTTCTTCGAGCAGCACTCGTACTTCGGCCTGCCGGCCGCGGACGTGACGTTCTTCGAGCAGGGCATGCTGCCGGCGCTCGATCGCGACGGCCGCCTGCTCCTCGCCGAGCGCGGGCGCATCTTCCTCAGCCCCGACGGCCACGGCGGCGTCTACCGCGCGGCGGTGCGCTCCGGCGCCGTCGCCGCCCTGCGCAAGCGCGGCGTCGACACGTTGTTCTACTTCCAGGTCGACAATCCGCTGGTGTCCGTCGGCGATCCGGTCTTCATCGGTCACCACCTCCGCCAGGAGAGCGAGTTTTCGTTGAAGGTCGTGGCGAAGCGCGACGCCGCGGAGAAGGTCGGCGTGTTCGCGCAGCTCGATGGCCGCCCCGGCATCGTCGAGTACTCGGACCTCTCGGCGGAGCTGCGCGAGGCGCGGTCGCCCGAGGGTCGGCTCGTGTACGGGGCCGGCAGCATCGCGATCCACGCCTTCAGCCTCGCCTTCTTCGAGCGGCTGGGGCAGGGGGCGCTCGAGCTGCCGTATCACTTCGCGCGCAAGAAGGTGCCCTACATCGACGAGGCCGGCGACCTGGTCAATCCGGCCGAGCCCAACGGCGTCAAGTTCGAGAGCTTCGTCTTCGACGGACTGGCGCTGGCGCGGCGCACCATGGCGATGGAGGTCGCTCGCGACGAGGAGTTCGCCCCCGTCAAGAACCGGACCGGCGAGGATTCTCCCGAGTCGTGTCGGCAGGCGTGGTCCGCGCTCCACCGCAGATGGCTCGCGGCGGCGGGGCTGCGCCTTCGCGCCGACGCCGTGGCCGAGGTCGGGCCGTTGCTTGCGCTGGACGCCGAGGAGCTGGCGGCCAAGGTGGCGGCCGGCACCATCGGTCGCGCGTGGTTTGACCACGCCTGACGGGAGCCGCAGCGGAGCTTACGATCGCGCGCATGGCGGCACTCCGGGTGGCGGTCGTCTTCGGCGGTCCCTCTGCCGAGCATGACATCTCGATCCGCAGCGCCGACAGCCTGATCGAGTGGCTGTCGGCCGGCGGGGTTCGGGTCGAGGCGGTGCATCTGCGCCGCGACCGTCGCGTCGCCAGCGCGACGATCCCGCCGCGGGCGGCGCGACCGTCGGAAGCCAGCGCTCTTGCGGCGGCGGCGCCGGAACCGGTGCCGCTCGGCGCGGCGGTCACCCGGCTCGCGAGCGAGGTGGATGCCGCGTTCCCGATGGTCCACGGCACGCTCGGCGAGGATGGCTCGCTGCAGGGGTTCTTCGCCACGCTCGGGATCCCGTGCGTCGGCTGCGGAGTCGGCGCCTCCGCCGTCGCCATGGACAAGCAGCTGGCGAAGTCGGTGCTGATGGCGACGACGTCGCTGCGGATGCCGCGCGGCACGCGCATCGCGCGACACCAGGCGCAGCACGCTGAGTCGGTCGACGCCGCCTGCGCCCGGCTCGAACTGCCGCTCATCGTCAAGCCGGTCGATGGCGGCTCGAGCTACGGGCTCAGCCGCGTGACGACGCGTGCGGCGCTCGCGGATGCGGTGCGGCGGGCGGTCGCGGTGGAAGGGGCGACCGGGGCGCTGGTGGAGGAGCAGGTGGTCGGGGACGAGGTGACCTGCGCGGTGGTGGGGGACGCGGCGAGCGGCATCGCCACCTTCCCGCCGATCCTGATCCGGCCGCGGCATGGCGGCCTGTTCGATCTTGACGCCAAGTACACGCCGGGCGCGACCGATGAGATCTGCCCGGCGCCGTTCCCCGCGGGCACCCTGCGCCGGATCGAGGCGGCGGCTGCCGATGCGTATCAGGCGCTCGGCGGCAGCGGTTTCGCGCGGGTCGACTTCATGCTGGCCGATGGCGTTCCCTGGTTCCTCGAACTGAACACTCTGCCCGGCCTGACCCGCGAGTCGCTGTTCCCGAAGGCCGCGCGAGCGGCGGGGCGCGACCTGCCGGAACTGTTCGTCGGCATGGTGCGTGGCGCGATCGGCGTCGCCGCGCAGGCGCGGGCGGCCATACGATGATCCGTGTCGCCGTGAACGGCGCCCATGGGCGCATGGGGCGCCTGGCCTGCGCCGCGATCGAGGCCGCGCCCGATCTCGAACTGGTCGCCCGCAGCGGCCGGGGCGACGACGTCGTGGCGGCGGCACGCGCGGGCGGTGCCGAGGTGGTCGTGGACTTCACCCTGCCCGACGTCGTCGGTGGTGCGGCCAGGGCGGTGATCGCGGCCGGCATCCGGCCGGTGATCGGCACGAGCGGCATGACTCAGGTCTTGCGCGAGGAACTGGCGGCTGCCTGCGCGGCCCGGCGACTGGGCGGGGTCGTGGTACCGAACTTCGCCGTCGGCGCGATCGTGATGATGCGACTGGCGGAGCTGGCGGCACGTTTCCTCCCGGCCGTGGAGATCGTCGAGGCGCATCACGCGCAGAAGCAGGATGCGCCGAGCGGCACCGCGATCGCCACCGCCGAACGGCTGGCCGCAGTCCGCGTGGCGTGCGGATCGAAGGGCGTCGCGGCCGGCGCCGTCGAGTCGCGGGCGCGTGGCGAGGAGCGCGCGGGCATACGCATGCACTCGCTGCGCCTGCCGGGCGTCGTCGCGGAGCAGTCGATCACCTTCGGCGAGACGGGACAAAAGCTGGTCATCGAGCACGTGGCCTACTCGCGCGAGGCCTACATGCCTGGCGTCCTGCTCGCCTGCCGCGGCGTCATGAAGCTCGATCGCCTCGTCGTCGGACTCGATGATCTGCTGTTCACCGCATGAGTGCGCCGCGTGCGGCCGATGGGCGCGCATTTGCTAGAAGCACACGCCATCGCTGGCGGCCGCGAATGGCTGCTGCCAGCCTGAACGAACGACCCACCGGCCGGGGTGGCGGAACGGCAGACGCGGTGGACTCAAAATCCACTGTCCGCAAGGACGTGAGGGTTCAAGTCCCTCCCTCGGCACCACGAACGCGCTCGAAGCGGCGGTCGGCGTCGCGTCGATCCGCAGCGGCGCGTGGCAGCACGGACGGCGGCGCTGGCGGCGGCGCTGACGGCTGGCGAGGGCGCGCGCGGCGGAGTGCGCAACTTGCGGCGGCGCGGCGCGAGCCCTAGAGTCTGCCGCCCTCGTGGGCGGTTAACTCAGCGGTAGAGTACTATCCTCACACGGTAGGAGTCACAGGTTCAAATCCTGTACCGCCCACCACGTTCGGCAACCGTGTCGCCGTGTCGCCGTGTCCCAGTTCGCCACGAACTCTTCGGCCGCCCTCGGCGCGCTGGCCGTCACGCCGACTTGCTCGCCCGTTCCGCGGTCGGTTCGAGCGACTCAAATCCGTGACCCGTTCGGATCGGATGCGTCCCGTGACCAGCGCCTCCGTGCGCGGTGAGATCCCGGCCAGGCGCGCGTCGCCATGGTCGTCCACGGCCGCGGTCAGCCGTCGCTCGATCGGGAACCGGGAAATCGCTGCCCGACCTTCGTCCGAGGGAAAGTGACCGCGCTCCCGGCGGATCGCAAGGTCGGCGGCATCCTGCGCCGATGACGGGCGCAGGCTCGCCCGATTTTTTCCGAAGAGGCAGGTGAATCCGGCCACCGCCAGGGCATGGCGGTGGGCCCACTGCTAGCATCGATTTTGCATCGGCGGTGTCGGTTGCGCCGGACCGTCCGTGGCTGGAGAGAGGACGATGTTCCAGATCGCCGCGCACATCGTGCTGCTGGCCGTTCAGGGAGCCGAGGCTGAGCCGACCGCTCGATCGGCTGCGGCGGCGCCCGCACTGCCCATCGCGCAAGGTGGCGGGGCTGGAGGTACCGGCAGCATCCTGAAGGGCGGCGCCGTGAGGGGATCCGGCGGTGTGCATGGCACTTGGCCCGCGTACGGCGGGGCGACCGTCGTGAAACGGCGCACTCCCGTCTCCCAGGTTCAGGTGTTCAAGTCCGGCGGCATCGGCGCGGCGGGCCCCGCAGCGGCGCGCGCGACCCCGTCTGGCGCTGTTCCCGGCCAGCCCAAGCCGGCTGCGCCAGGCGAAGTGGCGCCGGTTCCCGGCGCCTCGCTGCCGCCGCTCGTCCTGCGCGCCCTCGAGGCGGGACCACTGACGCCCGGTCAGGCCCGCGCGTTGGTCGAACTGCTGGTGAGCTCGAATCGCGCGGCAGAGCCGTCGCGCGAACCGACCAGCATTATCACGCGGCCAGCGGATCTCGATCTGCTCGAGCTCGGCCGACTGCTCGAGGCGGCGAGCAGCGAGCCAGCGGAGGCGGACGCAACGGGTCCGGCGATCGTCGACGCCGCACGCCTGCGACGCTGGTTCACCGCTCTTGATCGTTCGAGCGATGCCGCGGTCACGTTCCTCGAGTGGTGCGATCGGACCGGGGGTTCGCTCGACGCCTTCCTGGCGTTCGATCGCGACAACGACGGCCGGCTCTCGTTCGAGGAGTTGGCCCGGCCGCTGGTGGTGAACGAGGCGAGCGACGGCGGACGCGGCGTCGATCCGGAATTGCTCGAGTGGGCCCTCGAGCGGGAACCGGCGGCGGGCGCGGCGAGCTTCGCCGTCGATCTCTCCGCACTCACGGCCGAGGAACTGGTGCAGCTGGCGCGCGCCGAGATCGCCGCAGACAAGGCCCGCCGAGCGACGCGCCAGGTGGCGGCACAAGTCCGGAAGGACGCGGGCGCTGTGGGCACGGGAGCGAAGGCGGCGGACCCCGGCACGGTGCCGGGAACTCCGGCAGCGGTTCCGCCACGCCAAAACTGAGTCCGATCCGTCTGGCCGCCAGCGCCGGGCGATTCAGGCTCGCGCCGGGGACGCCTCGGGAAGCGTACCGCTCCGTTCGCGCGCCTCGACCAGGCGCAGGAATGCCTGCTCGAGGTCGGCGGCGCCACACCGGGCGATCAGCTCCGCCGGCGCCCCTTCGGCGACGAGTTCCCCGTCGAGCAAGACACCGACCTGGTCGGCGAGCTTGGCGGCTTCCGTCATGACGTGAGTCGAGAACAGGACGGTCCGTCCGTCCCTCCGACAGGACTCGATCAGCTCGAGGATCGCCCGCGCCGCGAGCACGTCGAGGCCGGCGGTCGGTTCGTCGAGGATCAGGACCGGCGGGTCGTGCACGATGGTCCTGGCGATGCCGACCTTCTGCTTCTGCCCGATCGACAGCTTGTCGCAGCGGCGATCGAGGAACTCTGCCATCCGGAGTCGATCGGAGAGCTCGGCGACGCGGCGCGCCAACGTCGCCTCCGGCACCGAGTTCAGTCGGCCGAAGTAGGCGATCACCTCGCGTGCCGTGAGTCGACCGTAGGGCGCAGTGTTCCCGGTCAGGAAACCGATCGAGCGTCGGATGGCGGCCGGCTCGGCGAGGGAGTGGCCGGCGACGCGAACCGTGCCGGCCGACGCGGTCAGCGTCGTCGCGATGATGCGCAGGGCGGTGGTCTTGCCGGCGCCGTTGGGGCCGAGCAGCGCATAGACCTGGGCCGGCAGGCAGCGGAAGGAGACGTCGCGCAACGCGCGCTTCGCCGCCGTTTTCCGCGTCGCGGGGTAGTCCTTGCACAGGCCGTCGACTTCGATCATGCGCCGGGCTCCCGCTTGATCCGCGGTACCCTACGGTGGCGGGGACGCGATGCAAGCGCTGCAGCGAGCGGCGCGCGACGGAGCAAGAGATGGGGCACGCCGGAGGAGTGGACGGCCGCGAACATGACCGGGCGCGGCGAGCCGTGTTCGGCTGGCTCGGAGGCGCGATCCTCCACGAGACCAACAACGTGCTGACGGTCATGGCGGGCGTGCGCCAGCTCGCAAGAGCCGGCGTGCCGATGTCGGACCGGATCGGCACGATGATCGATCAGCAGCTGGCGAAGATGGAGACGCTCGTCGGCTGGATCCGTCGCCTGGCACCCGAGGACGCCGCGGGCGATGCGGCCGCCCGGACGGCCGGAGCGGTCGCCGAGACGGTCGAGCGCGTGACGGAGCTCGCCTGGCGGGGCCGCGGGGTGCGTTTCGAGCGTCAGGTCGATCCCGGGGCCCCGCCGCCGGCGGACCCGGAAGCGGCCGCGCTGGTCCTGCTCTGCCTCCTGCTGCCGGTCGATCCGGTCCGCAGCGGCGGCAACGGTGCGGTGCGGCTGGTCGTCGAGAAGCAGGGGGATGGCCTTGCCTTCGAGCTGCGCGTCGCGCCGGCGCCCGTCATCCGGGCCGACGATCCGGACCATGCGCGTGCGCGGGCGCTGATCGCGGCGGCTGGCGGCGTCCTCGTCGCTGCGGAAGCGGCGGCGGAGTCGCGTTGGCGGGTCGAGTTCGGTGCGGTGCGACCGCACCTCTGAACGATCGAGCGTCGCCACGCGACGGCGAAACGAAGTCGATTGCGCGCCCCGAGCTGATACCCTCTTCGCCCTTTGCCGGGCCGCCGGCGGCGGTGGCAGCGCGGGCGCACGGTCGCAGAACGAGCGGAGGAGGAGACGCCAGTGAAGATGAGCCTTCGTCGCGCCGGCAGGTCGTCGCTCCTGCTGGCAGTCGCGTTCGCGGCCAGCTGCGGGACCTCCAACGAGTGCCCGCTCGGCAGCTGCCCGCTCACCGACCTCCACGCGAAGGGCGACGCCGAGGCGTCGGCGTTCATGGCGCGCTACGACCAGGGGCCGGCGCGCGCCATCGAGACGCACCCGAAGGAGACGCGGCTGCGCGACCTGCGCCAACTCACCTTCGCCGGGCAGAACGCCGAGGCGTACTTCTCCTTCGAGGGCGACCAGCTCATCTTCCAGTCGACGCGCGCCGATCTCGTCGCAGACCAGATCTTCACCATGGACCTCGCCGCGGGCGGGCTGCGGCTGGTGAGCACGGGGCTCGGCAAGACGACGTGCGGCTACTTCCTGCCGGGCGGGCGCCGGATCCTCTACGCCTCGACGCACCTCGACTCGCCGGTCCCGCCGGCGGCGCCGGACCCGCAGAAGTACGGCTACGTCTGGAAGTTCAACGATGGCTTCGACATCTTCTCGGCCGCGCCGGATGGCCGCGACCTGCGTCGCCTGACGAGCACCCCCGGCTACGACGCCGAGTGCACCGTCTCGCCCGACGGCAAGTGGATCGTCTTCACCTCGATGCGCTCGGGCGACCTCGAGCTGTGGAAGATGCGGACCGACGGCAGCGACCTGACGCAGCTGACGCACGAACTCGGCTACGACGGCGGCGCGTTCTTCACGCCGGACAGCCGGCGGATCGTCTATCGCGGCTTGACGCCCGCCGGTGGCGAGCAGGAGGCGGCGTACCGCGAGATGATGCAGCTCGGCATGTGGCGGCCCGGCCCGCTCGAGCTGCGCATCATGGATGCCGACGGCGCGAACAAGCGGACCTTCCTCGCCAACGGCGCGTCGAACTGGGCGCCATTCATGCTGCCGGACGGGGAGCGCGTGATCTTCTCCTCGAACCTCCACGACACCGATCCGAAGAACCGGAACTTCGACCTCTACATGATCCGGGTGGATGGCAGCGGGCTGGAGCGGATCACCTGGGACGAGCAGTTCGACGGTTTCCCGATGGTGAGCCCGGATGGGAAGTTCCTCGTCTGGGCCGCCAATCGACACGGCGTCCGCCCGCGGGAGACCAATCTGTTCCTCGCCGAGCTCGCGGACTGAATCGCGCGGGCCGGGCCGCGCTCACGCCTCGCGTTCGCGCTCGACGATCGGACCGGCCGCCGCGGCCGTGACGGATGGCGTCGCGGCCCGGACGGCGGCCGCCGCGGCGCCTTCCGCGTCGGCTTCCTTGGCGTCCGGCGGCGCGAACAGCTCGCCCTGTTGTTCCCGCTGTTCGACGATGGCGCGCGCGGCGCGGACGAGTTCGTCGAGATCGAGCGGCTTGCGCAGCGCGACCGTGCGCGAGCGGCGCAGGAAGGCGGCGGTCTCCTTACCGAGCGCATCGCCGGTCACGAACAGGATGCGGCGCAGCAGCGAGGGGCGCGTGCGCGCGATCTCCTCGTAGAGCCGGATTCCGTCGAGTCCGGGCCGGCGCATGTCGCTGATCACGAGGTCGACCGACTCGCTGAGCAGGTACGGCAGCGCGTCCTCGCCGTCGGCGAAGGTGATGACGTGGTTGTCGTGGCCGGTGAAGCTCCGGGTGAGGACTTCGCGCAGCGACGGCTCATCCTCGACGATCACGACGCGCTTTCCGCTGATGGGGAGCGGTCGCGGCGGCGGCGGCGCGAGCGGCGCCGGCGGCGCAGCGGTGGCCGCCGGCAGCGACAGGCGCAGCGTCGCGCCGGGCGGCCCCCTTCGGGTGATCCGGATCTCGCCGCTGTGGTCGCGGAGGATCTCCCGGCACAGGGTCAGTCCGAGCCCGGTGCCCGACCCGTCATGCCGCGAGGTGAAGAAGGGCTCGAACACGCGCTCCCGCAGGTGGGCCGGGATGCCGGGTCCGTCGTCCGTCACTTCGATGATCACGCGGCGACGGGTGCTGCGCGCCCGGATCGAGACATTGCCGCAGTTGCGCACCGCGCTGATGCTCTGCTGGGCGTTGGTCAGCAGGTTGATCAGCACCTGCGAGAGCAGCGCTTCATCGCCCTCGATCGGCGGCAGGTCCGGGGCCACGTCGAATTCGAGCTTGATCGAGCGCAGCGCGAAGTCGCGCCGCTTGAGCTCCGCGCAGCGGGCGACGAGGTCGTCGGGTCGCAGGATCGAGCGGTCGCCCCGGCCGCCACGACTGAAGCGCAGCAGGTTCTGGGCGACGCGCGCGGTGCGGAGCGCCTCCTCGTGGACGCGCGCGAGGTCGCGATGGGCATCGGGCGGAAGCGGTTGCGCCAGAAGGTACTGCGCGTAGCCGATGATCCCCGACAGCGCATTGTTGATCTCGTGCACGACTACCGCGACCAGGCGGCCGGCCGATGCGAGGCGCGACAGGTGATAGACCTGCTGCTGCAGCCCGCTCACCAGGGCGCCCTCGTGGAAGAGGAGCAGCGTCCCGTCGGCGAGCGGAATCTCCGCTGCGGGCGACGTCCCCTGCGGATCCTCGCGCCGCAGTTCCGCGGCGAGTCGGGTCAGCAGCGCGGCGGGTGCGCGATCGAAGAGCTTGGCGGCCAGCCGGTTGGCGGCGGCGACCCGTCCCTGCGCATCGACGCGCAGCGCGGGGAGCGGGACGGTGTCGATCCACTCCATTCGGCCTTCCACGCGCGGCGCCATGTTGGCTGGGGGCATGGTTCGAGCGAACCGGACGGATCATAGTGGGGTGCCGGCGTGACGATCAACGCGGCGCCACGGCGACGGCGTTGCGGAAATGTTGGCCAATCGCGGCGCCGGCGCCCGGGCCGGGCAGCGCCCGCGCCAAACCAGCTTCAGTCACCGGGCCGCGTCGTCGATGGAGCCGCTCCGGCAGGGGAGCGCACCGAATGGCCACCGAATTCCTTGGCGACGTCCGCAGCGAGCTGACCTCGCGGGCGACGCGGACGACGCTCGACGAACTTCGGAAGAAGGGCCTCGAGCAGGTCCGGGTGATCCGGTCGAGCCAGGTCCTCGACCTGATCGCGCAGGCGGTCGACCGCGCGCTGGCATTGCGCGGGTCGCCGGCGGCGCCCGAGGAGCGCGCCGACCTGCTCAAGGACTCGGCCGCCATCTTCCGCGAGATGCTGCGCTCGGAGATGGAGAAGCAGCAGGGCGTCGCCCAGAAGTCCATGGAAGAGATCCGCTCGCGGCTCGAGGTCGAGGCGGCCGAGCTGAAGCAGCTCGAGCAGCGCCTCACCGAGCGCGACGACCAGCTGGTCGATGCGCAGGCGCGCCGCGCGGAACTCGAAGCGGAGCTGCGCGTGTTGCGGCAGCGCGCCGAGGCCGGCAGCCCGCAGGACCTGCTCGACGAGCTGAAGGCTCTGCGCCGCGACATCGCCCGCCCCGAGCCGGCGGCGCCGCCCGTCGGCGCTGCGGTGGAGCCGCTCTCCGGCGCGATCGAGAAGCGCATCGAGTCGCTCGGCGCGGAGCTGGCCTCGAAGATCGAGCGGATCGGCCGCCACGTCGGCGCCGCGGCGCCGGACGAGACCCCGGTCGAGATCAGCGGCCTGTTCCAGTCGATCCCCGAGCTCGAGGGCAACCTCGACGCGGTCGAAGCGAAGGAACGGAAGGGCAGCGACGTCAGCGATGCCCTGGCTCGGATGAAGAGCCTGCGCGAGGCGAAGCCCGGCGCTTGAGCCGCCGGATTCGCCGTGCCGATCTAAGCACTGGGATGGCCGTCACCAGGCAACCACGGGACACGAGGGAAGCAATCAACATGGGCAGCGCAGAGATGACCGGCAGCGAGGGAATGGCGGGGAGCGCGACGGGCACCGCATCCGTGGGCGGCCGACCGGCCATGACGGCGAAGCTCGCCGGCAAGGGTCTCGACATCGGCACGGCCAACATCCTCGCGGCGGTGCGCGACCAGAAGGGCGGCATCGTCGTCCGCTGCGAGCGCAACGCCTTCCTCGACATCCAGGGCGACGTGCACAGCCGTTCGATGCTGACGCGGCTCAACGTCCCCTACGTGGTTCACGACAACTCGCTGATCGTGCTCGGCGCCTCGGCGTTCGAGCTGGCGAACGTCTTCGGCCGGCCGACGCGCCGCCCGATGAAGGACGGCCTCATCTCCTCGCAGGAGAAGGAGGCCCTGCCGATGATGCAGATGATCATCAAGAAGACGCTCGGCGAGCCGTGCGTCCCGAACGAGCCGTGCTTCTTCTCCGTCCCCGCCGAGTCGGTGGACAAGGAGAACAACATCGTCTACCACCAGGGGCTGTTCGCCGGGATGCTGCAGAAGCTCGGCTACAACCCGACCCCGATGAACGAGGGCCACGCGGTCACGTTCGCGGAACTGGCGGCCGAGGAATTCACCGGCATCGGCATCAGCTTCGGCGGCGGGATGGTGAACGTCTGCGTCGCGTACAAGACGATCGCGGCGCTCACCTTCTCGGTGGCGCGCGGCGGCGACTGGATCGACGGCAACGCCGCGACCGTCCTCGGCCTGCCGTCCTCCAAGGTGACCTTCATCAAGGAGAGCGGGATGGACATCCGCTCGCCGAAGGGCCGTGAGCAGGAGGCGATCGCGATCTACTACCGGAACCTGATCTCCTACACCCTGCAGAACATCCGCAACCGCCTCGCGATGGGGCGCGACCTGCCGAGCTTCAGCGAGCCGGTCGAGATCGTCTGCGCCGGCGGCGGTTCGCTCATCCAGGGCTTCATCGAGGTGTTCCGCGAGGAAGTGCAGAAGGTGAAGCTGCCGATCCCGCTGAAGGGCGTGCGCCTCGGCAAGGAGCCGCTCAATTCGGTTTCGCAGGGCTGCCTCGTCGCCGCCGTCTCGTCGATGGAATGACGGTCCGGCGGGGCGGGCGGCTGCCGCCGGTCGAACGCGGCGGACCTCCGGTCAGGCGCGTTCAGTCGAGCGTGAACCAGACGCTCGCTGGCTGCGCGGGATCTGCCACGGCGTCCGCATGGAGGTCGCCGAGGCGGATCGTGTAGCGACCGGCCGGCACGTCGATCGTCGCGCGGCCGGCTCGGTCGGTGCGGAGGTGGTAGCGCCCGTCGCTCCCGGCGCCCGTCGACACCGCCTCGACCGACAACGCGACTCCCGGGCCGGCGGCGGCAGCGCCACGCCGGACCGTGGTCTCGATCCGCGCCAGCGGAGCGACCGGCAACTTCGAGAACGACCCGATCCGGCCAAGTTCGAGCGTCGATCCGGTGCCGCGAAGCGAGCGGGCCCGGATGCGCAGGTCGGCGCTGCCGGTCCTGCTGATCGCGACGCAGCCGGCGGAATCGGGGCACGCGGTGGCAAGCAGCGTCCCGGCGCGGTCGAGGAGTTCGACCACGGCATCGGCGGGGACCTGCACGCGGGCGTCTGGCGCCCGCCACTCGAGAGCGACGCCGTCGCCGGTCACGGCGGGCAGCCCGCGCCAGCCGTCGATCCAGAGCTCGTGGAGGGTCTCCGCCACGGCGATGACGGCGTGCGCACCGCGCTCGCCGACGGCCAGCACGAAGCGACCGTCCAGCTCCACCGACGACGTCGACGCGACGGCCGCTGAAGCCGACGCTCCGGCGTGGTCCGGGAGGGCGACGACGCGCAGGCGTGCGTCGCGCGGCGGTGCACCGCGGATGCGTCCGGCGAACCGCTCGCGCGGCAGCGGCCAGCGGAGCGTCTGCAGCAGGCCGGCGCCGAGCTCGATCCGCCGTTCGTCGGCGACGTGCGACTGCCACCGACTCGCCTCCCACTCGTCGAACAGGCGCACGCGTGCCGACCCCGGTTCGAGCGCGTCGATCTCGACGCAGCCCTCCGGACCGAGTGGAGCGGTTCGCACCGCTCCGTCCGATTGCACGACCAGCACGTGGAGCGCCGCCGCGCGGGCACCCGCGGTCGCGGGAACCTCGATGCGAAGGGCGGCGGTCGGCGGCCAGGTCCAATCGACGCGCTCGCAACGGGTCGCGAGGGAACGGATCGCCAAGCCACCATCGGGTCGCTCGCACCACCACTCCGAGGAGCCGGTCCCGGCGGAGAGCGTGGCGCAGCCGGCCGCATCGGTCGTGACCGGGTCGGCCGAGACGAGGGGCGAGCAGGCGCCGTCCGGGCGGCGCAATGCGGGGAACAGGCGGACTCCGGGCATCGGTCGACCGTCGGCGTCGAGCCAGCACACCGCGCGCTGCTCGAGTGTTGGGACGGCGACGGTGACGGGTGCCATCGCGTCCCGATCGGCGTCGATCCGCGTCGTGGTCGTCGCGCCGCCCGGAGCGGTCACGCTGAGCTCGTGGGGGATGCGCGCGAGCCACGGCAGTTGCCCGCGACCGTCGGCGTCGGTGACGGCACGGCGCGCCGGTGCGAAGAACGAGTGGTGGTCATGCTCGTCGCGACCGTGCAGCGCGATCGCGAGGACGGTTGCGGCGGCGAGCGGATTCCCGTCCGCGTCGGTCACGATCACCTCGACGTCGCGCAACGGACGCAGCATCAGGAAGAGATCGTCGCAGGGCGGACGGAACGGGCCGAAGACGCCGTCGGAGAATCCTTCGGCGCGGACGGTCACGTGATACTCCGCCGCCGCCGACGTCCATGGCATCGCGAAGCCGCCGTCGTCATCGCTGCGGACCCAGCCGGTCGTGAACTGGTGGGTGAGGTTGCCGACGATGACGCGCGCCCCGGAGATGGGGGTGCCGTCCTCGGCGACGATGACGCCGCGGAAGCGGGACTCGACACCAAGTCGGAGTTCGATGTCAGCGACCGCGAGTTCCGCGCGGCGCAGTTCGAGCCGCGCCGGGGCGCAACCGTCGCAGCGCGCACAGAGCACGAGGTCATGGTCGGGGACCGGGTCGAGCACGAATGCGCCGTCGGCGTCGGATGCACCGATCAGGCGCTCGTCGACCGGCAGCGTGCCGAGGCGTCCGACCGTGACGGTGGCTCCGCCAAGCGGAACTCCGGACGGATCGAGGACCGTGCCGTGCAGTGTCGTGACGGCAGCCAGATCGATGCGCAGTGCGCGGCCGGGGTGCACGTCGAGGAGCTCGGCCGGAGCGCGACCGGCGGCCTCGATTCGGAGTCGCCACGGGGCGGCCGCCGCTGGACGGAGATCGAACGCGGCGCCGATCGGATGGGCCGACTCCTGCGTCGGGTCGGCCATCGACGCCACGCGCAATTCCGCGGCGACCAGCGGCGCGCCATCCTCGGCCCGGAACAGCGCACCGGCGAGTCGCTCGCGCGCGACGATGACCAGCACGATCGCTGCCGTCGACCGCGACGGCACGACGGCTTGCGCCGTGACCACCGCCTCGCCGCGAGCGACGATGCGGTCGCCGGATGCCGCCTGAAGCGTGCAATACCGGGCGCCGGCGTGCACGGTCGTCAGGGCGCGTGGAGGTGATGCCCGCTCCGTGCCGGGCTCGACGGTCACTTCGAGCACGGTCGATTCGAGGCCGGCGGCGCAATCGAGCTCCACGCGCCAATCGCGCAGCATCGCCGCCGATCCGGTCGGAGCCGAAGCGGGCGCCTCGACGCGTCGCTCGGCGCTCACCACGGTCGGGGGCGCTGGCATCGGCGCGTCCGCGCAGGCGCGGGTCGCTTCGCTGCCGGGGCCGTCCGGGCGTGGAGCCGCGGCGCGGTCACGCTCGCCCGGCGGGCTGCAGGCGAGTCGCGCCAGCGGCAGCAGCAGCGCCGCAACGAGCAGGCCGACGCCACCGGCACGCAGCACGCCGCATCTCATGACTTCTGGCCGCGCTTCGATCGATCCTGCGGCGGCGGGGGGGGCGGGGGCGGCGGCAACACCGACCGCACGACGTCGGTCGTTCCGGTCCCGGTCTGTGGGCCGCCGCCCGGCGTCGGTTTGCCGCCTGACGCGCGGAACGCCGCGGCCCAGAGCGGCGCGGAGGCGCCGAGGAAGAGGAGCGCGAGCAACGGGGAGAGGGCGACACGCCACGCGCGCGCGCGGCGTGCTGCTCGTTCCGGGGTCATCGGCAGGCTCCATTCGCGTGGGGGAGAGCGACGTGTTCCTGCAGCCGGCGGGCGACGTCGCGGGCGTGGCGTGGCGATCGATCGCATCGATCGGCGATGGCGAGGCAATGGCGTTCGAGCGCGGCGGAACGGGCGCGAACGACCCGACGCGACGCCGCCCGGAGCGCCGCATCGAGGTGTCGGTCCGCGATCGTGTCCGCTCCGGTCACCGCGGCGTAGACGGCTGCCGTCCAATGCGCGGCGACGTGGTCCGGGCGCAGGCGCGCCGCGTCCAGCGCCAGTTCCGTGGCGGTGCCGAGCTCTCCGCGGTCGCCGGCAAGGAGCGCGCGATGGAGCAGCGCCGACGCGCGCGCGTGGGCCGAGCGCGCCACGCGCGCGGCACCGGCGAAGCCGTCGGCGGCGGCGTCGAGCGCACCATCGAGCCAATCGAGTTGCGCACCGACGAGTCGTGCCGGCGCGGAGTCCGGGTCGAGTGCGATCGCGCCCGCCAGCAGCTGGCGCGCGTGGCTGCGCAGGTTCGCGTCGATCGGCGATGGTGTCGCCGCCGCCAGGAGTCGGTCGAGGCAGAGTTCGGTTGCGGCGGGCAGCGCGCCGAGCGATCGCGGATCGGGTCCGAGCGCGGCGAGCACGCCGGTGACGGACCGATCGGCCGGATCATCGTCGCGGATCGACTCCCGCGGAAACGACTCGCGGAACTCGCGATCGAGTTCGAGCAGCGCGGTCGCGAGCTCGACGAGTTTCAGCGCCGTCTGGCGCGCGACGCGGGTCCGGAACTCCTGCAGCAGGATCATGGTGCGCTCCGGGGGGCAAACAGGGCAGTCGGCCGGGCGCACGCCCGGACCCAGGTGGCGGCGTGTTCGAGCGCGCAGCGGAAGCGCTCGAACGCGGCCTGGCGCGAGAGCAGCTCGGCGATCGACGTCGAGCGATGGGGGGCGGCGCCGTCGTCGGCGACAGGGGAGAGGAGTCGGCGCCGATCGTGGCGCGAGTCCTCGAGCAACGCCTGCGCGGCGACGACGGTCGCCGTCTTCCCCTCGAACAGGCGGGCGGCGACGTCGACGAGCTCGTCGGGAAGCTCGATCCACTCGGCGATGTTGAGCGCGATCGGATCGGTGGACTGCTCGCCTGGCGGCGATGGGACGAAGCCGAGGACCTCATCGACGAACGTGCGCACGACGCGGCGACAGCGGTGCGCCATGGCCCCGTATGCCGCGCGTCGACCGGCGTCGTCCCGGCCGCGCAGTTCGGTCAGGGCTTGCGCCAGCACCTCAGCCGTCGCGGTCGTGGTGCGCATCGGCAGCGCGAAGAGGTTGCGCAGGACATCGAGTTCGCGGCCGACGTCATCACGGTGCAGTCGGCACCAGGCGAACAGCGGCTCGACACCGGCTTCGGCGGCGACCAGTTGGGTGAGTTCGAGCCAGGCGTCACCGACGTGCGGACAGGTCGCGGGATCGATGCCGAGCGCCCGCAGCGATGACGCTTCGTCCGGACGCAGTGGCCGCTGACCGAAACGAACGGCACGGTCATCCGCGCGAGGTGTGCCCATGGGGCCGATCCACGCGTGCGCGACCGCCAGGCGCGCAACCTCCGATTCCCGTCCCTTCAGCCGCCAATCATTGCCCGGTGTTCAAGTTGTGCAAGATGGGACAAATATCTGGTCAGTCGTTGAGCGGCGGCTGGCGGCAGCCATTCCGAGTCATTGTCCCGGGGAGCTCAGGCGCTGAAAGCCCAACTCATAACGTCTGATAATCAATCTTCTGTTGTGATTCGCCGGGGACAACCGACCGGCTTGAGCGGGTATGGGCTGGCCGGGTCTGGACTCGCCGGGTCTGGACCTGGTGGATCAGCGCGCCGTCGACCGGGCGTACGCCGACAGCGCCGCCATCTGGCGGTACAGGTCGTGTTCGTCGACACCGACCGGGCTCTTGAAGAATGCTGCCAGATGGTCCATCGGGCCGCTCTCGCCCCGTTCGAGCGCCAAGGTCGCGAATCGGACGAGGTCGAGGACCAGCGGCGCCGCCAGGATCGAGTCGCACCCCTGCCAGGTGAACTGCATCGCCATCGGGTGGCCGAGGAAGCCGCGAAAATGGATGTAGTCCCACGCGACCTTGTTGTCGCCGAGGGACTCGACGTAATCGATGCCGACCCGGGTCTTGACCGGCTGGCCAAGGATGCTGGCGACGACGCGGTCCTTCGAGGCGAGTTTCGACTGCTTGTTGGCGTCGTCGGCGAGGACGCTGCCGTCGCGATTGCCGAGGATGTTGTAGCCCACCCACGACATCACCTTGAGGCACCGCGCGCGGAACATCGGCGCGAGCCCTGACTTCACCAAGGTCTCGCCGGTCTTGCCGTCGTTGCCCATCCAAGGCAGTCGGAGCTGCGTCGCCAGCGCGCGGATCGCTCCGCAGAGACTCGACGCCGAAGGGGTGAAGTTGATGAACGCGGCGCCGGCCCGCAGCGCGGCGCAGGCGTAGAGTGCGCCCGGGCGCACGTCTTCCGGGCTGCCGTCGAGCGCGCGCTCCAGGTCGGCCACGGTCTCGAGGGCCGGCAGCGCCGCCGGCGGCGGTTCGGTCGAAGCGAGATTCACGACGATCAAGGCGCGCGCGGCGTGCTTCGCACGGAACTGCTCGAGGTCGCGGGTCAGTGCCGTGACGAGTTCGCGCGCGGTGCCACCGTGAAGCACATGGTCAGCGGTGGCGATGCGATGGATCGCTCCCCCACCTCCGGCGGCGGCACCCGGCCTGATGTCGGCGTCGATCGCGGCGAGATCGGATTCGAGCGCGTCGATCCAGTCCGGCCGCAGCGATTGATTCTCGGCCGCGATCGCGCGCGCAGCGGCGGCCAACCGCACCAAGCGGATCTCGTGGCCGCCGAAACGGAAGTCCGCCAGTTCCGGCAACCCCAACGCGGAAAACGCCGGATCGTCGCTCACCAGCGCGGTCCGTTCGGCGAAGCCGCGGACGACGGCCAGCGCGCCGACGGCGACGGTGGTCGAGAGTGCGCCACCCGCTCCGATCAGCCAAACCCCGATCGGGCCGTTCTTGTTCGCCATGCAGATCATCGATCTCGGCAGGGTCGCGGAATTCGTAAGGGGGCGACCAGACTAACCCGTCCGATTCATGAGCCCCTAATCCGGGTTGGACGGTCGGCGCATGCCAGCGGGGGAAACCCGCGCTCCTTCCGCAGCGGGTCGATGGACCCGCAGCGTCGGAACCGCAATTTCCCTCCTCGTCCTGCACCAACGTCCCATCGCCTCGCGACGGGGCGCGTGAATCAGACGGGCTAACGCAACGTCGCGGCAGCGGTTGTACGCCCGCAAGGCGCGTGTTTTTCAACGCGGGGGGGGGCTTGTGCGCCCTACCTGCTGTGGGTAAGTTTTGTGGAAGCCCAAGCTCTAGTGATGGACCACAAAAAGGAGGGTGCTTTGGCCGTCATCGCCAAGGAGCGAGCGCCGCGTTCGACCAGGAAGAAGCGCGCCCCGAACATCCTTGAGCAGTTGATCGCCGGGTGCGACGCCGAGCGCGTCGCGGTGCAATTCGTCGATGGTCGCGTGTTGGAGGGAGCGCTCCTTTTCAACCCGATCAAGCGCTGCGGCAAGCTCATCAACGTCGATCAGGAATTCTCGCTCGACTTCGACCCGATCGAGGTCAAGGAGATCAAGGTCCTGGTCGCCCGGCTCCCCACCGCGCCCGTCGACCGCGTCGAGGCGCGTCCGGAACGCGAGAACCGGTTGATCGAGGCCGGCGACGAGGGCGACGAGGACTGACGTCGCGCGCACAGCCGGCGCTCGGGCGCAACCTGCGCCGCGGCTTGTGGTCGCGCCAAACGTTGCGAGACGGTAACGCCCGGCGGTTCCGGTGGCGGATTCCGGGGCGCACTCGGTCACTCCTCCCGATTCTCCGGGGGGGCACCGCCCGATGTTCGCGGAGCGATCGTTGCTTAGATTCACGCACTCGGTGCAGGAGGGAGAGGCGGTCCGCCTCCCCTCGGCGACCATCCACAGCGAAGGGAGAGAGCGACCCATGTCGAAGGCTTGGCTCAAGTCCGGCCTGGCGGCGGGCCTGGTAATGCTGTTCGGCGCGTCCGCGTGGGCGCACGGCGGCAACTACAAGGGCCCGACCGATACCGTCCCGCCGAATCTCGGTGGCGGTGGTGACACCACCCCGCCTGGCAACCCGGGTGGACCCGGGACGCCTGGGCCTGGCGCGCCGACGACCGGCGGAGCCAAGGGACCCACGACCGGCGGCGCCCCGACCGGTCCGACGGGTGCCGGCAGCGGCGGCATGCGGCCGACCACCGGCGGCCTCGGTGGCCGGCGCGCTGGTGGCGAAGGCTTCGAACGCTGGGAGTTCTGGTGGGAGCACAACAAGGATCCGTTCCTCGATCTCAAGGCGCGGCTTGCGGCCAGTGCGCCCACGTCGGGCGGCGGCGGCTTCCTGACCGGCCGGGCGAAGCCGGTCGAGGCCACCAGCGTCAATCGTCCGAGCCCGAGCGAGATCAAGAACAACCTGGTTCCGGGGTTCATTGGAGCGCTGAAGGAAACGCATCCGGACATCGTCGACTCGGCTTGCCTGGCGATCGGGCGCACGCTGCGCAGCGAGGATGCGGCGGAAGCCGTCGCCGTGCTGACCAAGGCGCTGAGCCACAAGGAGAAGACTGCGCGCGAGGCCGCCACCCTCGGTCTCGGCGTGCTCGGCGCCGGCGATTCCGTGCCGACGCTGCTTCATCTGCTGAACGACACGTCGGAAGGCAAGCAGCTGACGGGTCGTTCGGAGGGCGTCGAGGACATGGTCCGCGGCTTCGCGGCTGCCGCGCTCGGCTTCATCGGTGACGCGCGCGCCATCGGTGATCTGCGCAAGATCGTCTCCGACCAGACGCTGGCGTCGAAGCTCGACGTCAAGGCGATGTCGATCCTCGCGCTCGGGATGATGCCCGACCAGCACGAGGAGATCGTGACCTTCCTGCTCGGCTGCATGGACGATCGTTCGTTGAACACGTACGTGCGGGCGCAGGCGCCCGTCGCCCTCGGCCGCCTCAACCGGCAGAAGAAGGAAGGCTCCGCGGCGGCCCAGTCGGTGCTGCCGAAGATCGTCGCGCTCTTCAACGACGACAAGGCCGACAATGACCTGCGTCGTTCGCTCGCGATCACCATCGGCATGCTGACGTCGCTCTCGAGCGACGCCGCCGGAGACGCGATCGATGCGCTGCTGAACGCCGTTGCCAAGGGCAACGATGACCAGACGCGCCACTACTCGATCATGGCGCTCGCCGAGATCGGCGCGCGCGATGCCGAGCCGGCGAAGAACGAAGCGGTGCACACCAAGCTGCGCGAGTTCTTCCTGCGCGAGCTGACCCAGCCCAAGCGCATCACCCACCAGCCCTACGGGGCGCTCGGTCTCGCGGTCTACGCCCGCAACCCGGCGCTCGACCCGCAGGTGAAGACCAACGCCCAGGCCAAGCTGCTCGAGGCGTTCGAGCAGACCAGCAACCCGTCGTACAAGGGTGCCATGGCCGTCGGCTGCGGCCTGCTCGACTACCCGCTCTCCACGGAGTCGCTGTGGAAGGAGTTCGAGAATTCGAACGACCAGTCACTGAAGGGCTACATCGCCATGTCGCTCGGCCTGATGCGGCAGACCGGCAAGGCGGAGCCGTTCCGCAAGCTGATCGTCGCGAAGGGCCTCGAGCCGAAGTTCCGGCTGCAGCTCGCCCGCGCGCTCGGGCTGATGGGCGACAAGGAGGCGGTCGAGACGCTGGTGACCTACCTGCAGGCAGCCGAGACTCAGGCGGAGTCGGCGTCGGCGGCGCAGGCGCTCGGCCTGATCGGCGACCGCAGCGCGGTCGATCCGCTGCTGACGATCCTCCGCAATGAGTCGAAGCAGCCGCAGGCGCGTGGTTTCGCTGCGGTGGCGCTCGGCATCATCGCGGAGAAGACCCAGCTGCCGTGGAACGCGGTGTTCTCGGTGAACTCGAACTACCGGGCCAAGGTGCCGGCCCTGTCCGAGATTCTCGACATCCTCTGATCCGCTTCGGCGGATCCATCGAGTTCGGCTCCGCTGCGGCGGATCGAACTCGACCCATTCGGCGGGCAGTTGCGCCGAGTTCGTTGCAAGGTTCGATGGCCCACTCCGACATCGTCGGGGTGGGCCATCTTCGTCGACGGCCACCCGCCCCGATCGCGACTGGGTCAGCGCGCGCGAAGGGTCGACACGAGGGTCCATCCGAGAGCCAGCGCGACGGCCGCCAGCGTGATCCACCCGGCCATCGCCACGCGCTGCGCGTCGACCGCGACACCCGCAAGTTCGCGACGATGCGCGGCGAGGGCGGTTCGTTCCCCGTCGATCCGCGCCCGGAGTGCCGAATCGGTTGCCTGCAGCGCCGCCCGATCGAGATCCGCCGCCGCCAGCGCGAGGTCGCCGGCGAGCCAGCCCGAGTAACCGCGCTGCAGCAGCGCGGGCGCGCTCGCGCCGGCCGCGACGAGGTGAGCGTCGACCGTGGCGATGCTCGTGGCGTAGAGCCCGCGCTGGCGCTCGAGCCATGCCCGGTAGAGCATCCAGTCGCCGTCGGTCGCCGGCACCGCTCCGAGCTTCGCGATGGCGGCGTCCAGCTCCCCCGCCGCGAGCGCGGCGTCGACCGCCGCGGCGAGCGCGTTCGGCTCGTCGGCCGGCTGCTGCGCCGTCGCCGTCGCGCGGAGATTCACGGGGGCTCCGGCGCGGCGGCGAGCATCGCCGTGGCCCGCGCCGCCAGCCGGCGCTGCTGCAACGCGTCGAACCAGCCATCGCCATCGCGCAAGGCGCGCTGCCCGCTCGCGGCCGTGGCGCGGAACCACTGGCCGGGCGCCCGCAGACTCGCCGCGAGGTCCTGCAATGCGACCGGCCATTCGACCGTAGCGAAAGCGTCGGGCCCGCGGGCTCGCTCGTCGCGAGTCGCCCAGACCAGCTGGTTGGCGGTGCGCGGCAGCGACGCGACCACCACGCCTTCCGGAAAGACCGCCGCGAGCGTCGCGACGATCGCTTCGGTGACCGGATCGCTCGCGCCATAGCCGAACGCGTTCAGGGCGACGGTGCCGCCGGGGACGAGTCGTCGCTTCAGCGCGGCGAAGAACTCGACCGACGCCACGTGCGGCGGGACGAACGACTGGCGGGCGTAGCAATCGACCAGGATGAGCTCGTATTCGTGACGGGCATGGTCGGCGAAGGTGCGCGCGTCGAGGTCGGTGAAGACGCGCAGTCGCGGGTCGTCGGGCAACCCGAGGTGGCTGCGACCGAGCGCGACGGCGCCGGGATCGATCTCGACGCCATCGATCGACAGATCGCAGCGCGGTCCGGCCAGCGCCAGCAGCTGTCGCGCGTGCGTGCCCGCGGCGAGGCCGAGGATCGCGACGCGCAATCGGCCGTCGCGGATCGAGTCGAGCGCCAGCAGATTGACGTAGTCGTAGTAGAAGCCGCCGGTCAGCTCTCCGGTCGCCGGCGTGAGCGACTGGAACGAGTCGTGCCCCTCGTCGATCGCGAGCACCAGCGTCCCGGCGCCGAGGTCGTCGCGCCGCCGCACCTCGAGGTGCTGGTAGCGGCTGTCGATCGCCACCACCGGTGCGCCGGCGGCCGCGCCGAATGGCGCTGCCCGGACGCCCCGCGCATGCGCCGCCAGCGTCGCGGTCGCTCCGAGCAGCAGGACGAGCCCGGCCGCTGCCCGCCGCCGCGCCGACCAGAACAGCGGCAGCGACGACAGCGCGATCAACCCGGCGGCGGCCACCATCGTGCCGCGGGTGCCGAGCGCCTCGTAGAGGAGATCTTCGGTGGCGAAGCTCCCGGCGATCGAGCCGAGCGTCGCCGCACCGTAGAGCAGCCCGCTGGTCCGCCCGAGCTCCTCGATCCGGGTCGCCGCGCAGCGCACGAGGAACGGCGCCACCATGCCGAGCAGCAGCACCGGCGGGAAGAAGCAGACCGCGGTCGCGACGAAGGAGCCGCGGCGCAGGAACGGATAGGCCACCTCGAGCGGCAACGCCTCCGGCAGCAGCCAGCGCGCCACCGGCCCGGTGAGGAACGCCGCGAGCGCCACCAGCAGCGCCCCGGCGCAGAGCAGCGCCCCGAGGAGCGCCGGATCGCGCCGGCGATCGGCGAGCCGCCCGCCCAGCATGTTCCCGAGCGCAAGCCCGGCGAGCACCAGGCCGATGACGTTGCTCCAGACGAAATGCGCCTGGCCGAACCAAGGCGCCAGCGCCCGTGGCGCCATCATCTCGACGACGAGGACGCCCGCTCCGCAGAGGAATGCGGTCAGCCAGTAGGCGAGGAGCACGCCGCGTCCCCTTGCGTCGATCCTGGACCCGCTCGCCACGCCGCCGGGGCGGCCGCGGTCATCCGCCGAGGTCGACGCGGATGCTCGCGACGTAGATCTCGCCGGTGTTCGAGTACGGGCGCAAGTAGGCCCATTGCAGCGTGTCCTCGAGGATCCGCTTCACCGGGCCGTTGAACCGCACCACATCCTTCATCTTCTCGCTCGCCGCGGCCTTGGCTTCGTCGCTCGCCGTCGCCTCGTCGATCTCGACAACGTAGCGATGGATGACCTTCACCGGCTTCGACAGGTCGAGCATGCGGTCGTTGAGGAAGATCTCGAAGCCGCTGACCTTCTCGCTGGTGACCACCGTCACCTCGTTCGCCTCCCGGTCGATCGCGGCGTCGATCAGGAACCGCATCGTCTCACGGGTCGCATCCTGATCCGTCACCCGGAACCAGCTCCCGGCCGCGTAGACGAAGTCGCTGGTCTCGATCCCGACCTTGGTCGGCGAATACTCCTTCGGGTGATCGGTCAGCCACTGGATGAGGGTCGCGTCGTCGATGGTCGGGTGGTGGGCGAGGACCAGGCCCTCCTTCCCGGCCCACTCGTCGTGGAACGACTTGCCCGCGTCGCCGACGAACAGCACCGGCGTGCCACGGCAGTTCTTCTCGAAGTCGATCCGCTGCGGCGGAGCGCCGCGGACGATGGCGCCGGTCAGGACCCCCGGGAAGCGTGCGCAGAACAGCATCGCCGCCGCGGCCGCCTCGCCGGTGCCGTCGACGTAGATGCGCGACGGATCGTGGTTCACGTTCTTGAAGATGAACTCGGAGAGCGCGCGGAACGCCCACAACGCGCCATGGTCGCTGTCCCAGCGCGGACGCGACCAGGAGACGTTGTCGCTGCCACGGAGCGCGATGTCCATCACGGGACAGATCACGATCGCCTTGGTCAGCAGCTCCTTCGAGAAGGTCGCCGTGGCCCAGGCCTTCACTTCCGCATCGATCGCCTTGGCCTTGGTCAGGTCCTTCGCGCTCTTCACCTCGTCGATCGTCGTGTGCAGCGCGAGGATCACCGGATAGGCGACCTTGGCGAAGTCGTTCGGCAGCGAGATGTAGGCCTTCAACTTGTTGTTGAAGATCCCGGTCAGTTCCTTCTCGTTCGCGCGCGTGTCGATCGGGCTCTCCATCTCGGCGACCTTCAGGTCGCCGCGCCCGACGATCGCGGCGGTCGGCTTCTCCACCATCAGCCCGCGGCGGATGATCTCGCGCCAGTCCTCGATCGCGAGCAGCGGGTCGGCGATCTTCGCCGTCTTGGCGACCTTGCCCGCCTCCTCGATGAGCTTCTGCAGCTCCTTGTTGGCCTTCTGCAGCTCCTCCTTCTCGATGTGCGCGTAGTACGTGCGCACCATCTTTCCGAGCTTCTCCTGGTTGCTCGTGCCGAACAGCGTCTGCAGTTCTTCCTTCTCGAACGGGAGCGTGCCGGCGGCCGGAAGCGCGGCGGTGGCGAGGCCGCCGAGCAGGGCGACGCCGAGGATCGAGGCGCGGATCATCGCGTTCTCCAGAGGCGCTGGCCGGGCGGCGGCAGGAACCGCTGCGCGACGGCCAAGGTCCGTTCCAGCAAGGGTTTGCGGAGGCTATCGGGGCGCGCGTGCGAGTCAACGCGCGAGCGCGCACCGCCCCCCCGGTCAGCGCGAGCCGCCGCCAGCCCCGCCGGTTGCAACGCCCGCGTGTCCGGCAGCGTCAACGCTCCCGCGCCCCGTCGATCTGCGTCAGGCAGAGCTCGCGATAGAAGCGGACGCGCGGGCGCTCCGGATCGAGTTCGAGCGTCCGCGCGAACCACGCGGCGGCGGCCACCGCGTCGCCGTCGTCACGCAGGGCGAAGATGCCGAGGTTCTCGCCGCCATCGGCCGATCCGGCGGAGAGCGCGCGCTCGAACCACTGCCTTGCCGCCGCCGCGTCCCCGCGCGCCCGCACCAGCAACCCATAGTCGTTCAGCAGTTGCGGATCCTCCGGCAGTGCCGCCAGCCCCGCTTCGTAGGCGGCGGCCGCTGCCGCGAGATCGCCGAGCGACTTGTGGCAGAGCGGCACCCCGAGGTGCGCCCACGGATTGGCCGGATCGCGCTCCAGCACGCGCCGATAGAGATCGAGCGCCGCGGCGAACCGCCGCGATTGCGCTCGTGCCACCGCCACCCCGATCAAGCCGTCGAGCGCCTCGCGGCCGGCTTGCCCGCGCCGACCGAGCAGCGGCTCGAACCACTCGAGCGCAGCCTCGGCGTCACCGCGACGGAGCAGGGCGCGCCCGACGGACCCGCGCGCGAGCTCGCCGTAGCGCGGCGAGTCGATGCAGGGCCGCAGATCCTCGAGCGCGCCGTCGGCATCCCCCATCCGCAGCCGCGTCGCCCCGCGGTAGTAGCGGAACGCCAGCACCTCGGGGAACCGCTCGAGCAGCTGCGAATACGCCGCGAGCTGTCGTTCCCACGAGCCGTCGGCCTGCGCCTCCCACAGCTGGAAGGCGACGTCGAAGCCGTCGGCGCCCGCCATGGTCGCGTCGATCGCGGCCGGGAGCGCCGCCGTCGCGTCGCGCCGCAACGCCAGCGAGTGGAGCCGCTGCAGTGCCGCGTCCGGCAGGGCGATCCAGCCCGCCGCCGTCCCGGCGGCGAGCAACGCCTCGGCCTCGCCGGAGCGATCGCGCAGCGTCAGGTAGCGCACCAGCTCCGCCACCAGCCGCCTCCGCACCGGCGGCAGCAGCTCCTGCGGCACCGCGAGCGCCGCCCGCAAGGTCGTCTCCGCCTGCGCGTCGAGACCGAGTTCGATGTCGCTGGCGGCCGCGCCGATCGCGGCGTCGGCGCGCAGCGCCGGCTCGCGCTGCGCCGAACGGAACCAGTGCGCCGCCTCCTCCAGCACGGCGAGGCGGAGCGAGCGACCGAGCTCCGAAGTCGCCGCCAGCTCGGCGGCCCGCTCCATCAGCACCAGCGCCAGTTCGAGCTCCGCGGCGGCAGACGGAGTCGCCGCGAGACGCGCGCGCGCCAGGTCCTCGGCATCCGCCCGTCGCCCCGCCTCGAGCGCGGCCGCGACCGGGGCCGACAGCGGCGACGACTCGGGCGCGTCCTGCGCGGATGGCAGCGCGGCCGCGCTGCCGAGGCCGCCGGCGCCGCTGATGACGGCGATCCATGCCGCGCAGCGCAGCCGCTGCCACGCCGCCGGCG
>Ga0194131_10001499_pt1 | contig 39877 bp, 33 predicted proteins | sample TA2KigO120mmetaG_FD_148631 | JGI IMG/M metagenome (GOLD analysis project Ga0194131, IMG submission 148631) | Freshwater microbial communities from Lake Tanganyika, Tanzania - TA2015053 Kigoma Offshore 120m | ecosystem: Environmental > Aquatic > Freshwater > Lake | place: Tanzania: Lake...
GGAGACAACATAGTACATTTTCGAAAAGTGAAAGCGTTCAAATCTCTCAATGGCTGCTGCAATGTCTCGGGTGAGATATAAAGTGGTTCCATCTTTTTTTTGAATTAACGCCGGAGGTTCAATGTCGGGAAGTGTAACAATATAGGCCCCTTCGCTAAGTTGCGCTCCTGATTTGGTCTTGATCTTCTTAAGCCACCCAACCAGTTTGGGGATGTAAAAACTTTCTCCTTCAGTGTGATGAAAAAAGACATTCATTTTGTTTAACGTCTTTTCCATATTGGCCACACTGATGTCTCGGATGAGTTTCCAAAGGTCTGTCGCTTCGGGTTCTTGGGCTTCGAGTCTTTGAAGCCATTTGGAAGTTTTTTCTAAATAGGTCGGATTGTTTTCTAATTCGTGATGAAACTTAATGTAAATATCTAAAAGGTGTTTCATCGAGCGATCGATATCGTTTAACGAGAGAAGATCTTTTTGTCCCCAGAGTTCAAAAGCGGCGAGAAGTCTCGCAAATTGTGTTCCCCAGTCCCCGACAAAATTGATCCGTTCCGTTTTAAAGCCCAAAAAATCATAAATATTAGCTAAGACATTTCCGATCAACGTGCTTCGAATGTGATGAAAAAAGAGTGGCTTAGCGATATTTGGAGAGCAGTATTCAAGAACGATGGATTGAGGAGCGGGTTGAGATTCACTTCCGTATCGATCTTTTTCACTTAGAATTTTTGAAAGTGTCGTAGTGAACATCTGTTCCGGTTTGAATCGAAAATTGGCGTAGGGGCCGGCTGCCGAAGCTGTGGCAATGGGACTTTTAAATTGTTGCGCGAGTTCTATGGCGAGTTTTCCGGCCGGTTTGTTTAGAAGTTTTCCCAATTTAAAGCAGGGTAAAGCTACATGCCCCATCTCAAGATTGGGTGGGGTTCCTAATTCTTGATAGACGCTCTGTGGGGTAATTTCCGGATTCGAAAGTGAATGGGCTATCTGTTGCGCAAGTTTTTGTTTTAAATTGTAAAAGGGCATCGGAAGGTTTTATCGAATTCCATTTAAGACTTCAAGGAGAGGTTGGAACGAATGAAGGTTGTACTTTAGAGTAGTTTTGGAGGGTTTTTTTATCAAAAAGGTCGTTCAAAATCTCTCTGGCGCCAGTTAAAGGCCCTAGAGGGTAGGGTAGGAAACAACGCAGCGCAGGCAATAGGGAGTAGACGCCTACTTTGCGGGTTTTTACTTGAAGCAATGAGTGAGAGTAGAGTTCTCTGGAACTTGATTCTAGCATTTCAATGAGGTTTTTCCGATGTTCCTCGCAATAACAGCTTTCAAGCCCCAAAGGGACCGATTGGTTAATGAGCTTTTTTAAAGCCTCGGGAAATTGAGCCTGAAAGCGTTTGAGGGCAAATTTAAAGTGCTCTGAGATAGATTCTAAAGAAAATTGGGTTCGATCGGTGATCCAGAGTGTGATTTTCTGAGCCTGAGAATCTCCGGAATTGATCATAGGCCAGATTTCTCTATCGGGTTCGGGAAGGACATCCTGATCGAGAAAAAGTGTTAAAGGGCTAATGTTCTGTGGCAGTCGAAATTGGGAGAACTCTAGAAAAATGGGGTAGTGGCTTAAAGGACTTAGAAGATCCAAATCGCTAAACAGAGTTTCGCGCCAAGAAGGGTTGCTTAGGCCAAAAAGCTGTTTCAAGGGCAAGTTAAAAACTAAATTTTGAGTTAAAATCTTTTCGCCCGTTGGCAAAGTGCATTGATAGTGTTTAGTTTTTGAACCCGCTTCTTGGCCCTTTACCTCTTCAATGATGAGAGCCCTTGCACGCAATGGAATCTCCCACGTTTGAAGTGATAAGATGGGTTCGACTAGGTCTAGGGCGGTCTCATAAGATAGCTCGGTAGAACAAAGTGCCGCCCAAATCATATTTTCCGGTGTCATTTGGCGGCATCGACCCAACTGTTTCCAGAGTGCCTGGGCATAAGTGAGGAGCTCGGGGTGAAGTGCCAACGCTTTTTGGATAGTTCTGCGATCTTCCGCCTTAAGAGAAGCTAGATTTTTAGCAAGGTTTTGTACCAGCTGGGCGGAGATAGCCGGAAAGTCTTGAATGATTCTATCCAGAGACCATTTCAATCGGCTTTTAGGTAAAGCTATTTCAGGAGAAACAAAAGAAGTTGCGGAGATGTTAAAGGCCTCAGCAATGGGGCGACTGAGAAAAAAGGGGCTAAGTTCAGTTTCGGTTTTAAGCCATCCCAGTTGAGGAGTTGTTCTAATGGGCTGTTTTGAGTTTCTTTTCGAAAGATTTCTTGTGGGGTATATTTTTTCAAATTCTCGAAGCAGCCAAAGGCCGGCCGGTTCGTTGCCTATCACTAAAAGGTCTAAAGGTTGGGGTATATTTTGCATTCCGATTTAAGCCCGTTTAAACTCTAAAAGATAGTACAGAAGGTCCTAATTGGAAAGGGAAGCTCTCATGATAAAAAAAGGGTTCATTCTTTTAAGCTTTTTAAGCTGTGTTTTCGGATGGGGAGCTGTGCTTTCAGAGCCTGGAGTCTATCTTTTGCCGATGAACTGTTCGGAGCTTTTACCCGACCCAACCCCTTTTACAAATTATCTTGAAGCGGTGGGACGGGGTTTGGTTTCTTCTAACTCAAAATTATCTTCCAGGATTTTTAAAGTCCTAGCGATTCGACAAAAAGTTGGGGATGCTTTTGATAGACAGAGGGATCAGCATCCCGTTGACGTTTTGGTTCGAAAGACTCTTTGTTTTTATCGCGACACTAAAGAGCCTTTAAAACCTGTGACCTATGACGACACTAATTTTGTTTCCTATCTTTCTGCTTCGATGCCGGAACTTGAAAAAAAAGTAAACGATATTGTCTTTCAGTTTGAATTAGAAGAGGCGAGTCGAAAACAATTTGAAAAGATTTTGGAGGGAAATTCACAATTGATTAGAAGGCTCAAAACAGACGCCGAAGAAGCGGCCCAAGCCGAGATAGATAAAATTGCCAGAAAAGCTCGTTCACAAGTAAAGGGACCGTAAAATGCCCGTTAAAAAAAGGGGGATTCCCAGTTCAGCTTTCATTATCTCTCTGGCCAAGGGGGCCGGTGGGATATTGATGAAATGTTTTGACAAGCCACATCAAATTGAAGTGAAACCCAATGCCGGGATTGTGACCGAAGCCGACAAGGCCGCCGAGCGCTACTTGGTGAATAAGATCTTAAGAAAATTCCCTAAAAGTTCGATAGTAACAGAAGAAACTGGGGAGTATCCGGGGGATTCAGGACTCTTGTGGGTCATCGATCCTCTTGATGGGACTTCCAATTATGCTCATGGTTTTCCTTGGTTCTGTGTTTCTATAGGTTTGTATTTTGAGGGGAAACCTAAAGCTGGAGTGATTTATCAGCCCTTTACTCGTGAACTCTATTATGCCGAGAAGGGGAAGGGGGCTTTTCTCAATGGGAAAAGAATCCGAGTTTCAAAGACGAAACGACTTGAAGAATCGCTGGTAGGGACCGGGTTTTATTACTCAAAAGCTAGGTCTCTGGCACGAGAAGTCGATGTTTTTCGTCAAATGAATGAAATCGCTCTGGCAGTGAGAAGGCCTGGAAGTGCAGCTTTGGATTTGGCCTGTGTGGCTGCTGGGCGTTTTGATGGTTTCTGGGAAAGAGGACTTTCCTCTTGGGATGTTGCTGCCGGCTTTCTTTTAGTTGAGGAAGCTGGAGGAAAAGTGACAGACTACGGGGGTAAAGAGACGTCTATTTTTGGTAAAAAATGTTTGGCTTCCAATGGGCGAATCCACCGAAGGATGCAGGCCATTGTGAATAAAATTAAATAGGACCTAAAAACAAGGACGTTTCAGGTCTCATTAGGCGAAAGTCAAATGGGAAAAGTCTGGATCGTTCTTATCAATAAATCCCCACGAGGGCCTCTCACTCTAGAAGAGGTCGAATCCCTTCTTTCGGAAAAGATTCTTAAGCGTTCCGATCTTGCTTTAAAACTCAATCCCGAACTCCCCGATGAAAGAACTCATTGGAAATTTCTATGGCAGTTTGAGGAGTTCGATCGAAGATTAAATAAGGATCAACGATTAAATAAGGATTCTAAGGCAGAGATTACACAAAGGTTGTCAGACCAACCAGAGGAAAGACGAGCCCCCCTCTCAGAAAACGAGATCAAAGGTCAATTATCAGATCAGCTCCCCGATGAGTTTGCTGGGATCAATCCTGAGGATCTGGTGGTGAAGAGCCAAAAGATAAAAGATCGGGGATTAGGTGCTTTATTCGTTTCAGATGGGGAAAAAGATATTGAAACTTTGCCGTACGAGACTCAAAGTCCCAAAAGCCTGTTGCCGAGAGTTGCCCTGGTTGCTTTAGTGTTAGTCTCGCTATTTGCGTATTTTAAACCCAAGGGGAGTTCAGTTCTAGTTTCAAAAGAACTGAAGCCGGTTTTAAATGCTACGCGAAATCCGTCTGAAACTCTAACCCCCCCGCTGCGTGAGAAGCCTTCCCAACCCATCGAATTACAAAAGAGTGTTTCTCTAGAAAAGGTTCGCCAGGAACCCTCTCAACTTCCCAAACAGAACGAAATAAGCCTCGAAGATTATCGTAAGTTAAAAGAAGAACGACAAGAAAAGGAACGCGAAGAAGAACAAGACCGGGAGCGAATTAAAGAAGCGGAAAGACGCCTATCTGAAGAAGAGGACGACCCACGAGAAATTGCAGAAAATGAAGGGGAAGATCAAGACGCCTCTCTCCAACTTCCTTTAAAGAAGTCGAAAAAGGCTAAAGCTAAAAAGAGAGCTAAAAGACGAATTCAGGCGGAAGAAGAAAGTGATTTAGACTCTCAACAGCGTGAAGATAGCCAATCAGAAAATCAAGTCGAAAACCAAGAAGAAGATCAAGACTAAAATCTGTAAATATGTTAGCTCCTCAATATGGAGTTAATTCTTAAGACAAATTTAGAGCGAATTTTGGGCGAGTTTCAGAGCTTTCGTTTTGTCATCGCTTGCTCCGGGGGAGTGGACTCCATGGTGTTGTGCGAACTGGCAAGTCAGTTATTAACTAAGAACCAGCTTGTGATAGCCCATTTCAATCATCTAACCCGCGGGGACGAATCTCAAGCCGATTTGGAGTTGGTGAAGAGTTTTGCGCAGGAAAAAGGGATTCTTTTTATTTCGGACAGAAGACAAGGAGACAAAGTTGGTGAAGCTGACCTAAGGAAAGAGAGAAATGCTTTTCTTGAAGGTGTACGGGAATCTTATCAGTGTGATTTTATTCTTTTGGCGCACCATTTACAGGACCAGCTTGAGACTTTTTTGATGCGACTTCTTCGAGGAACCGGACTAGACGGATTGTCTGTGATGCAACCTAAAAACGGCAGATGGATCCGCCCCTTTTTAAATCTTTCCAAAGAGACACTTCTTGAGGAGGCTAAGGAACGAAACATTTCTTTCCGTCATGATTCTTCAAACTTCGAACCCGGCTACTTCAGAAATCAAGTGCGACTTAACTTGTTGCCCGAAATGGAGAAATTGGCCCAAGTCTATGGGGGAAGAGAAAAGTGGCTTCAACGATTACCGCTTCTTTTTGACGAACTTTTGTGGGCTAAGAAGGAACTTCTTTCCCAGACTGAAGAATGGCTTGGGGAGGTGTTAGTCGAAACTGAGTATTGGGTGAGAATCCCTAAATCCTCTTTTGAAGCCCATTCCCATTTTCAAAAGGCTCGGGCTTTAAGATGGATTTTAGCACGCTGTCGAGTTGAACCTATTTCTCAGCAAGAAATGAAACAGGCTCTGACGAGAATAGAAAAAGGGGTTAAGAGGTTCTCGGTTACTGGAGTCGATATCTTCTATTCATGTGGTTATCTTTATTTTTCTCACCAAAGATCGGCAGATTTACGACCGAAACTTAAGTTTACTTTCACAGAAAATGAAGCTCGGTGTTCTCAATTAGGGTTAGTGTTAAAGCCACAAAACAAATGGAAAGGGGTTGAATTGAGAACTTATCAACCGGGGGACCGTTTTGAAGGCAAAAAACTCAAAGAGTATTTTCTAAAAAATAGAATTCCTAGACCTGAGCGAGATTTAATACCTCTCATTGCCAAAGAGAAATCAAGCGAAGTAATTTGGATTCTTTCTAAAAAGAGTGATTGCGTTTTAATTGAAAACCTTAATTTCCCCTTTTCGTTTCTTAAAAAAGAGGAAGTCTAGATTAGGCTCGTTTCTGAAAAGTTTGAATCAACCGTCTCTGCTCGGCCATGATGATTCGTAAGGGAATAGGCTTTTTTAGTTCAATACTGACTGTGTTAGCGTTGACTCTTTGTATTGTTCCAAAAACCAGAAAGGATTCGCCTGACTGGAAAGTCAAAGAGCCGGCAAAGGTGTTGCCCGATTTAAAGTTAACTGTTGATTTTGGCTGAAATCTTAAACCTTGCTCTGAGAGATCAAGAACTTTAAGAGGCTCTCCAGAAGAAAGCAACTTGGGGGCACTTTCTGAGGGATACTCGACTCTAAAATGTTGTCGTCTATTTTCACTCACCGATAGTTCCCCTTCAAAAGTTAGCTTTTAAGGCCAAATTAACGCTTTGAGGTTCACTTCTTTTGTTTCGGAATTTAAACAAAAAATATTTAGTTTTGGCCTGGTGCGGATATTAAGATTTGGAGCGGTGTTACAAACTTCAAAATGAGTTAAGGCAAAATCGAAAAAATCCCGATAAGACAGTTAGTAAACCTTCTGGAAATAAATATGAAATCTTCTCAAAAGACAATATTTGCCTGGTTTTTACTTGCCATGATGGCCATCGTTCTCTTTCAAACGGCAAAAGTAGCTCAGGGAAATCATAAGATAACTTTCAATAAATTTATTGAAGCCGTTAAGAAAAACCAAATTGAAAGTGTGACTTATAAATCGCATGGACGCATTGAGGGGCGTTTTAATTCTTCTGCTCCGGAGCCGGAAAAAGGACAAGTTTTTGAGACGATTGGAGACACGTCTTCAGAGTTTTACACTAAGTTGCTCAATGAACATGACTTGATTCCCAATTATGAGTCGGATGAAAATAGCTCGATGTGGATGCAATTCCTCATCGGATGGGGCCCTATGCTTTTTGTTCTTGGCTTATTATTGATTTTCTTACGCCAAATTCAAGCCAGCGGTGGGAAGGCAATGCAATTTGGGCGTTCGAGAGCGAGACTTTTAACTGAAGGGAACACAAAAGTTAATTTTTCTGATGTTGCAGGTTGTGATGAAGCTAAAGAAGAGTTGAAAGAGGTTGTTGATTTCTTAAAAGACCCCAAAAAATTCACAAGATTAGGAGGAAGAATTCCTAAAGGAGTTTTATTAGTAGGAAGTCCGGGAACCGGAAAAACTCTTTTAGCTAAAGCCGTCGCTGGCGAGGCGATGGTTCCGTTTTTTAGTATTAGTGGCTCCGATTTCGTCGAGATGTTCGTGGGAGTCGGGGCTTCTCGAGTGAGAGATTTATTCGAACAAGGAAGAAAACATGCCCCATGTATCATTTTTATAGATGAAATCGATGCGGTAGGTAGACAAAGAGGAGCAGGACTTGGCGGAGGACATGACGAGAGGGAACAGACTTTAAATCAATTATTGGTGGAAATGGACGGTTTCGATTCCAAAGAAGGGGTCATCTTAGTTGCTGCAACCAACCGACCCGATGTCTTAGATCCGGCATTGCTTCGTCCTGGACGATTTGATCGGAATGTGGTCGTAGCTAAACCCGATGTGAGAGGGCGAGAAGGTATTTTGAAGGTCCATACTCGAAAGACTCCGATCGGAAAAGATGTCGAACTTTCGGTTATTGCCCGCGGCACCCCAGGATTTTCAGGAGCCGATTTGCAAAATTTAGTTAACGAAGCTGCTTTAGCGGCTGCCCGAAAAAATAAGACCATTATCAACATGACTGAGTTTGAATATGCCAAGGATAAAGTCCTTATGGGAACCGAACGAAAGTCGATGTTGATTGGCCCCGAAGAGAAGAAGGCTGTTGCTTATCATGAAGCAGGACATACGATCGTTGGGAAGAGCTTAAAAGGTTTAGATCCGGTTCATAAAGTGACTATTATTCCTCGGGGGATGGCTTTGGGTGTAACCCAAACCCTACCAACGGAAGATCAACTGACTTTGTCTAAAGAAAAGGCTGAAAATATGATCTCCTTTCTTATGGGGGGATGCATTGCTGAGAGTTTAGTCTTTGGGCAAAAGACAACCGGAGCCGGTAATGACATTGAGAGAGCGACCGAGCTTGCTCGAAGGATGGTGTGCGAGTGGGGGATGAGTGATGCTATTGGTCCTGTAGCTATTGCCAAAAAGGAAGAGAATGTCTTTTTAGGTAGAGAATTTTCCCAGCGGCATGATCTAAGTCAAAAAACGGCTGAGATCGTGGACAGTGAAATTCATCGCCTTATCACTGTGAACTACGATCGAGGGGTTGAGATTTTAAAAGGCAAAATGGAGGTTCTTCACGCTATGGCCGCAGCCCTGTTGGAAAGAGAGACTCTGGAGCGAGTAGAGATTGAATTAATAATGGAAGGTAAACCCCTTCCAGCTTTTGAGATTGAGCCAAAGTCTTCCCCAGACACCAATAACGCAGCTAGCGTAGGAACCGAAGGATTTCCTCAGGTCTTTCCGAACGTCAAACCGAAATCCGAAGTTGCTTAATTGACACATTTTTCTAAGTCTTTTTGTCAATAATGACGAAGAGTTTGTGTTCGTGTCTCTACGGTTAATGCGACGAGTAATTTTATGTTTGAGTTCATCGGGAACATTCGAGAAATCTTAAGGTGGCAAGACCTTTTTGATATTTTATTGGTTTGTGTCATCGTTTACCGTGTTCTACTGTTGATTCGTGGAACACGAGCGGTGCAAATGCTCACCGGGTTTGGCATTATCCTGATTGGGTATTATTTAGCAGAGCAGTTAAAACTCTTCACGCTACATACGATTCTGATCGAATTTTTTAATAATCTTATTTTGATTTTAATCATCGTATTTCAAGATGAAATTAGAAAAGCTTTAACACAAGTGGGCCGAAACCCCTTCTTTACTTCAACCAATTCCATAGAAGAGGTAGGGATTGTCGATGAAATTTGTCGAGCGGCTCTCATGTTAGCCGGACAAAAAGTGGGGGCACTTATTGTTATGGAGAGAGAGACTGGATTAAAAAATTACATCGAGGCGGGAATTCAGATTGATTCAAAAGTCACTGAGGATCTTCTTGTGAGTATTTTTCATCCTACGTCTCCGATCCATGATGGGGCTGTGATTATTCGTAATTCCAGAGTGTCAAGTGCAGGTTGTTTATTGCCTATCTCGCGAGACCCCTCTATTAATAAAGAATTGGGAACCCGGCATCGAGCTGCTCTAGGACTGACTCATGAAACCGACGCTGTAGTTATAGTAGTCAGTGAAGAGCGAGGAGAGATTTCGTTGGTTCACCATGGGACTATCATTCGAGAACTGGATGTCAATAGTCTTCGAGCTCAACTTCTTCAGCTTTTGGGACTAAGAGGATTCGAAGGCCTTTTCGAGAATCGGGAGGGAACATGAAGTTATTTCATTCCCCTTCAAAAAAGTGGCCTGTTTTTAACAATAAAGGAAGTGTGCAATGGAGTGAAAGCTTAGCCTTGAAGGCTGTAAGCTTACTTCTTTCATTGATTTTGTGGGTTACGATTTTGGGATATCGCCGAGAAGAGGTAAAAAAAATGGTGAGGCTAGAGCCTCAATTACCCCCGGGTATGATGATAGTAAATAAAATCCCTCTGGCTATTCAATTTACTCTTTCAGGTCCCAGGGTGATGCTTGAGGCAGCCCAAAAAAGAATTCAACCTATTCGATTAGATTTGACCCACACCAGGCAAGCGACCAATGGTTTTAGTGTTACCGAAGACCTTTTAGGAGAGCTTCCTCCCGGTGTTCGAGTGACGTATATCTACCCTCCGCAGGTGCTGATCCGTCTTGAAGAAGTGGTAGAAAAATACGTTCCGGTGAGGCCAAGCCTTGCCGGAAAGTTAAGGCACGGATACGAAGTAGTGAGTGTGAAAGCAAGCCCCTCTAAAGTCTCGGTTTCGGGACCTAAAGGATTGTTAGAAACACTTGAATTTATAGGGACGGAGGCATTAAATATCGAGGGTCAGAATGGCAACATCGACGGCGTAGTTGATGCTGAAGTGGATGAAGTGCAGGGGTTTCAACTTTCTAGAGACAAAACGGTAAAAGTCCGGGTAGTCGTTAGAAAAGTAAATTTAGAAAATTAAGGAAGTGAGAGATGGCTAAGGAGAGTAAACTTTTTGGAACGGATGGGGTGAGGGGGATTGCAAATCAATACCCCATGACAAGTGAAGTTGCGATGGAGATCGGACGCGCCACGGCCTATCTCTTTTGCAAGAAAGACAATCGAGGGCTACCCAAAAATACCAAAGTCGTAATTGGAAAAGACACTCGCCGTTCAGGTTATATGTTGGAAAATGCACTTTCGGCCGGGTTTTGTTCAATGGGGGCTAAAGTCTTTTTAGTAGGGCCACTTCCAACTCCGGGAATTGCTTTTATCACTAGAAGCATGAGAGCTGATGCCGGAGTTATTATTTCGGCAAGCCATAATCTCTATCACTACAATGGGATTAAGATCTTTGATCGAAATGGGTACAAATTACCTGATTCCACAGAAAAAGAGATCGAGCAAGTGATGTTCTCCGAAGAACTTAATCGGTATCGACCCACCATGGATTTTATTGGAACGGCCAAAAGGATTGAAGATGCGATTGGACGATATATCGTCTTCATCAAGGATACTTTCCCTCATGAGCAGACCTTAGATGGCATCAGGGTAGTTTTAGATTGCGCCAATGGAGCCGCATATAAAGTGGCTCCGATCGTGTTTGAAGAGTTGGGGGCCGAAGTTTTTACGATTCACAGTTCTCCTAATGGCGAGAATATAAACGATCAGTGTGGAGCCGTTTATCCACAAGCCATGTGCAAAGCGGTACATGAACACCGTGCTGAGATTGGAGTTGCTCTAGACGGAGATGCCGATCGCTGTATTCTTTCGGATGAGAACGGAGAAGTGGTCGATGGGGATCAGATCATGGCTATTTGTGCGTTACATATGTTGGAAGAGGGGACGCTTAACAAGAACACACTTGTAACGACAGCAATGAGTAACATGGGATTAACCGTTGCCGTGAAACGTGCGGGTGGAAAAGTGATTCATGCTCAAGTGGGTGACCGTTATATTGTTGAGACCATGAAGAAACAAAAACTCAATTTGGGTGGGGAACAATCCGGCCATTTGGTTTTTTTGGAACATAATACAACCGGAGATGGCATGATGGCGGCTTTAAAAATCCTATCCATTATGAAAAAAACCGGAAAAAAACTTTCGGAACTAAAACGTCAAATGATTCAATATCCTCAAGTTCTCGAAAATGTGATTGTGAAACAAAAAGATGATTTTGAGCGTTTCCCCAATATTATAAGCACCATAAAAAAAGTCGAAGCCGCACTTGGAGAAAATGGCCGAGTTTTAGTGAGATATTCCGGAACGGAGCCTTTGGCTCGAGTGATGGTTGAAGGCGAAGATTATTTGAAGATCAAAGAATATGCTTCCGATATTGCCCAAACGATACGAACCCAGCTGGGCTAATGCTATTTTATGCAACCCTTAGTGACCTCTCATCAGATGCAGGAGATTGATCGGCGGACTATTTCCGACATGGGATTACCCGAACTCCTTCTAATGGAGCACGCAGCTTTAGGCGTGGTCAAAGCTCTGCAACAAAGATTTGGGGACCTTTTACCGAGAACTCGGGGAATTATTTTAGCAGGCATGGGAAACAATGGGGGAGATGCTCTTGCCGTCGCTAGAATTCTCGATTCGATAGGAGTAAAAAAAATATTTGTTGGCGTTTTGGGAACTTCTAAAAAACTTAAGCCTTCAACCAAAGCGCAGAGTCAGATTTTAGGAAAATTAGGGATTCCCGTTTTTTGGCCTAAAAAACCTGATCTCGAGCTTTTTGAGTCTTGTGATTGGATTATTGACGGTATTTTTGGAACAGGTCTAACCCGAGATGTCCAAGCTCCCTATCTTCAATGGATAAATTATACGAATCAATATGAAGGAAAAAAGTGGATTATCTCCATTGATGTTCCAAGCGGTCTTGATAGCGATACGGGGCAAGTGTGTGGCAAAGCTGTTAAGGCGTCTCAGACTGTGACGCTAGGGTTTATCAAGAAAGGGCTAGTGACAGGCTCTGCTGCGGATTATGTTGGGCTTCTGACTCTAGAGCCAATTCAAATTCCTAGGTTAATTCCGTTTTCGGTGAATGCTTTTCTTTATGGAGCCCAAGATGCAATTAAGCTCCCTCAGAGGCGACCTACCAGTCATAAAGGAACTTTCGGCCATGTTTATGTTTGGGCTCCTGAAGATGATAAACAGGGAGCCGGGATATTGACCTGTTTAGGAGCTTTAAGAAGTGGAGCAGGGCTTGTAACTTTAGTGGGAAGCAAGGAGCGTTTAAAAGCGATTCGAGAGCGGCTTCCGCCTGAGATAATGACCGAAGAGGCCAGCGAAAACCTTTTTAAAAACAGCTCTGGAGTCTGGGTTCAAGGTCCTGGAATGGGAATTAAAGACATTGAACAGAGCTTTGCTTTTTTAGAGAAAGCCATACAGGTCGGCTGGAAATGTGTCCTTGATGCCGATCTACTTAATGCTGCCTCATCGAATCTTGCGACCTTTTTAAAAATTATAAAGAAATCGGGCGTCGATCAAGTAATTCTGACTCCACATCCAAAAGAAGCGGCTCGATTACTTGATGAAGAGGTCAGAGAAATTGAAAGAGATCGATTTGCTTTTGTAAAAAAATTGGCTGAAAAAATTAATTGTTCGATTGTTTTAAAGGGAAAAGGGACCTTAATCCAATCTCCCGAGCGGCCTTGTGTGGTCGTGTGTTCTGGTGATACGGGCCTTTCAAAAGGCGGTACCGGGGATTTACTGGCTGGAGTTTTAGCCAGCTTTTTAGCCCAGGGACTCTCTATTGAATTAGGAGCACCGTTAGCAGTTTATATTCATGGGAAGGTTTCGGAACGAGTGACTCAAGTTTTTGGCCATGAACGATCCACATTGGCTGGTGACTTAGCAAACCAAATCATTGAAGTCCTTAGAGAGCTGGAGTCGCAATGACTCAACAAAAAGGTCTCATTCTACCGTTAGATTTGATTGAGTCCGTGAGCGAAAAAATACTCAAAGAGTTTCCTGAAGGGGCCATCGTGGGGCTAAGCGGAGAATTAGGGAGTGGAAAGACAACTTTGGTCCGCTCGGTTATCAAGACTATCGCTAAGCGACAAGGATTAAAGATCGATCGGGTAGTCAGCCCCTCGTTTGTGCTTCATCAAAGTTACGAGATGTTAAAACCCATGGTTCATCATTTTGACCTCTATCGACTGAATAAAGTTGATGAAGCGATGCTTATAGAACTTGAATATTTCGACATTATTGCTAAGGCGGAAGAGGCCAAAGGATTTGTTTTTGTGGAATGGCCTGAGTTATGTGTGGATAAGAGAGTTTTACGGTTAAGGCTTCAAATCAGTATTCAAATTGAAGAGAATTCTCGCCAGTATCTGTTTCAGACGATTAAGTAAACGAAATGGGGGGTTTTTGCCTATTAATGGGGTCAGGGTCTACTTTTTTGTCATTTTGGCAATGGTTAGGGATATTTTTCTATTACGTCGTATAAGTAACATTATGTAAATATAAATAAGGGTAGGGGCCGTCATCCGAGGGCTGTTTCAATCTATCCTCCTTAATAACTTAAACAGCCCTCGGAAACTCTTTTTTCAAGGGGAAAAGTCCTAATAGTCGACCAGGGTTCTAAACCAGATATCGACAAACAATAACGGTTGTTCCTTTCCATCGAGTTTTCTGATGTAGGTCGAACGTTCACGAGTTTGATTTCCAAATTCATCCATTTCGAGAAGCTCGATGTAGTTTAAGTTTAAGGATTGAATCCGAAACCTTTCTAAACGTTCGAGTTCCTTTCTTTGACTATAACCATCAAAGTTACGATCAAACCACAATCTTAGACTTGGCCACTCCTTGTCTTTCTGAGTCAATAGGCCATCCAAGTTGGAATCAAATTCTTTTAAAGCTTCAAACCCATTGGGAGCGCGTTTTCCCGATTTTAAGCGAGTTGCGGATCCAAAGAGTTCACTGCCATCGTCTATGATCCCATTACTATTATTATCTCGCACAAGGAAAGCATTATTAGAACCGCTGATCCAGCCCGTGTAGATTTCTCTACCGTCCGCATTAAGATCAAACTGAACACCTTCTTCAGGGCCGCTTAATTTTATCCCTTCACCAGTGAGATCTAACACAATCGGACTGTATTGCTTATCACAAGCCTCTTCATTAGTGCCTTGAGACAATCCTCGACCGTTCCAAACATCTAAAGCAATTTGCTTGGGGATTCGGTTGGCTTTAAATGTGGCCGGAACTACACTTAGAAATTCGCTTTTCTTAGCGCCAAAGCAACTTCCATCGCCATCGGAATCTTCACACACGCTAGTCACGATGGCAGCTTTTAACCAATCTCTTCCAAGCTTGCGCTTTAGTTCTTTTAAGTTAAAAGATTGTATTTTCCTGTATTTTTTCTCGTAGAGGCTCACACCTTTTAAGTCGTAGGAAGCAATCAAGAACCTCTCTTTGTTTTGGTTTTCAGCGGAGAGAACTCCCCACTTTTGATAGACCTGATGGTTGCTATAAAGATTGCGAAACATTTCACCTAAGCCAATCCGACCTTTAGGGACGATGGCTTCAATGGCTAAAATAGGATTTTTCGCCTCTTCAAAGAAGAGATCGGTTGATCGTGATCTTCGAATGCTGCAAATTCTTCCCAAATTTACAATCAACTTTCGCTCGTTGGGCTGGCAAGTTCCGTGAAAAGGGTTACAAGCTGTACAAGGGCAAGATGGGTCCTCATCGTTGTTGCCCACGTTGGAGTTTGGACATGTCCCATTTGAACCGGTATTTGAACCTCCTCCTGTGTTATTTGAGGAGCTGGAAGAACCGTTTGTTCCATCTGAACTTGGTGTTGAACCGGAATTATTGGAACCGGACGTAGTTCCTCCCGAATTGGAAGTATTTCCGGAATTAGCATCCGAACTCGATGAACCATTAGAATCGGGCACCGTTACAACGTTATTCGAAGAGCTAGAAGTTCCTCCAGGTGGTGTTACACTTCCATTATTATTTGAAGCACTCGAAGAGGAGTCTGAATTAGGAAGAGGTCCACTGTCATTACCTCCGGGAACTGAAGGATTTGAACTGGGAGGGCTCCCCGAATTGGAACCTGGAGAGGAATTGCCGGTGCTGCCCCCGCTATCAGAAGAGCTTGAGCCTCCGCCAGTGGAGTTAGAGGCTGTATCAGAGGACGAACCCGAACCTGCAGAGCCTGACCCTCCTGGGACATCTGTGTTATTGGTCGAACCGGTGTTTCCGGTAGTTGAACCAGGAATGCTGCCATTGTCATTTCCAGAAACCGTTCCTCCGCCCGGAATAGTTCCAGAATCGGTCCCACCGGGCTGAACTATGCTTGTTCCTCCGCTACTTGTCCCACTAGAATTGCTGCCGGTTCCCGAAGAAGGCGCGCCACTGTCCGAGGGGTTAGAAACCAAAGGCAAAGTCGTAGTTGGAGTTGTAGTAACATTTCCAGTTGATCCTGAGGAGGACCCTGAATCTGGGGGAGTTGTACTAGGAGGAACGGTCCCTGAAGTTCCGCCCGTACCAGGCTGGACAATAGTACCTCCGTCACTGGAACCCGTTCCAGTGTTCCCTCCCGGAATAAACCCGCCATCGGAGTTGCCTCTAGTAAAAAGAGAAAACGAAGCTAAGCTTGAGTTTTGACTCTCCTGTAATAAACTGTTTGAGCTTTGAGGTGATAACTCCACGCCTGGAGCAGTTTCTCCTGGATTAAAAGAGCTGTTTCCTAAAATTATATTCTCTTCAGCGCTTCGAATGGAACTTCCTTTTGAGCAAGAAATAAGGGTGAAACAGACCAGTGCGGTAGCTAAGATTGTTATCAAGCTTACTTTTTTATTTTGCGCTTCCATAACGCCTCCTATGAAATCATTCGTTTCCGTGAACTATTCTTTCCGAGTTAATTTTTTTGTGAATAAACCACTTCTACTATTGCTCCTTTTTGAGGAGATAGTCCTGTAAATACTATGGAATTTGTTTCTGCTTCATAAACGTAATTTTCCGGAGCAAAGGGTATCAACACTTGATTGACATAAACGCTAAGCCCAATGCCAGTCGAAGGATGAGAAAGTTTAAAAACACTTCCCCTATCAGCGATAACTTTAGCAACTCCGTTGAAGCTTGAAGCAAGATTTAAATTACAGACGCTTCCGCTTGAACTTAATCCTCCTACTGCTTCTTGAAGAGCGATATAGCGACTACCCGGGAATTCAACTTCACAGCCCCCTGAGGGAAGTCCAACGATAGGAAAAATCATAACATCCGAATCCTCATTCTTTTTTAAAGTGGAAAAGTAATTGGTGTATCTGTCCATAGTAAAAGGAACCCAGTTAGTGTTAGTCTCTGGTTGAGAGCCCCAACATTCCTCTTTACAAGACCAGTCGTCCGAGTCTGTCATGAAAACAATTATTAGAGGCACACCGGGCCGAGAAAACTCAGAGCCATGTTGAAGGACTGCTTGATAAGCCGCTTCAAGCCCTTGCTCCCAAAAAGCGGTATCCGATTCAGTGATATTTTGCATAACGGCCGCAAAATCGGCTGCTGGAGAAACGGCAGAACTTTTAACCACCTTAACTCCAGTACTACTAGCCACAAGATTACCTCTGACCCCTTTCGAGTCAGGTAAAATGGGGGAAAAGCCACCAAACATATCTACCGTAGTTATCGAGATCTGATAATCCACCGCTTTTCGGCTATTTAAAATATTAAGAAAGGTTTGCATATTGTCTTTAACGTAATCCCTACGATCTTGAAAACTTCCAGAAGTATCAAACACAAACAGAAAGTCATATTTGTTCTCGCTATAGGTTTGAACATAAACATCACTGCGCAGAGTATTGGTGTAGAAACCCTCTTTCGAGTTGCAGTGAGTCATTACGGTTAAGAGTAAAAATCCCAATACGATTTTCCCTAGTCTTTTCATAGCGTCATTCCTAATCATTTAAAGTTACGGAGATTCAAAAGGAGCTCACGGGCAGCGGGAGATGAAGTCGTTTTCTATTTTTATGATACACCGCTTATAACCTTTTTTTTGCGCCTTGCCGAAATAGGTACTGGGAGCTTCTGAAAGTACTTAAAAACTTTTGGGAATTCGAAGTTGTCATTTTATTGAAACAATATTTTTCACAATTGGGATCTATGAATTTATTGATCTTTTTAAGCAAACTGTTCAGACACCCCCTTTTGACCCTGCATGAGTACAAGTTCTACAATGGGGTTGAGTTTCATTTTGTTTTAAAAAAGGTGCTGTATGAGCTTTAAATCTAACAAAGCCGCTTTACCCCCAAAACGTCGTCTTCGCGTCTATGCCCGGATTTTTCTTGAAGGAGAGGTCTATATTCACAATGAAAAAGCTCTCTATATTGCTCCCATCAATAATATTAGTGCCGGGGGTTGTTTCGTAGATCAGCTCAATAACATTCCGGAGGGTTCTGAAGTTAAAATTATCATTAAGTCAGAGCGTCTCAATAACCCGATTCAGGCCACAGGTGTCGTTGTCCGGATTGAGAAACAAGTTCGAAAGGGCTCAGCGATAGAGTTTACATCCATTGCAGAAGACTCCAGAGAAGCGATTCAAACCCTAGTTTATGAAAATAAAATTCAAGATGCTTTAAAGATTATTTAAAAAAGAGGCAAACTATGAAATGGTTATTGAGTGTAATTCTTGCGACTACCCTATCCGTTCATGCTAAATCGATCGACAATCGAATTCGAATCCAGAAGAAAAGCAGTCTTCAGATGAGCGATATGAGCGCTGAAGATTTTAATGAAGAAAAACAGACTTTATTGAATAAGAAACGAATTACACTTATTCAGGATATAAAAAAGTTCATTCGTGAAGCGAGATCCAATGATCAAAAGGCTGAACTAAACCTACGTTTGGGAAGTCTATACATGGAGGAGTACCATTTTCTTCTAGCAAAAGCCCAATCTCGTTTTGAGAAAGAATCCATTGCGGCTGCAACACTAAAAACCAAGGGAATCAACCCCGCTATACTCGACACTTCAGAAGCCATGGCATCGCTCGAAAAAGCGAAAATTATTTATAAGGATCTCATCGATCGCTTTCCCAAGCACTCTCGCAAAGATGAAATGCTTTATTTTCTGTCAATACTCACTCAAGACAAAGGAAATACAGACGAAGCCATCGGCTATTTGAAACGGATTATTTCAGAAACTCCATCATCAAAATTTTTGGCCGAAGCACTCCTTCAGCTAGGAGACTACTACTTTGAAAAAAACAATTTCAAGTTATCTGAAGAGTATTTCGATCGAGTTCTAACTGCAAAAAACCCAAAAACAATTCCCTATGCCATGTATAAAAAAGCATGGTGCGCATACAATAACCAGCGGCATCAAGCCTCAATTGATCAGTTTAAATCGGTTATTGAACTTGAGTCTGCTGATAACTCTGCCTATTTAATGCGCTTAAAAAACGAAGCTTTGAGAGACATCGCCCTCCCCTTTGTCGAACTTCATAAAGGCGAAGAGGCTTTAGCTTTTTTCTTAAGCCAGCCTGAACCCTTCAACCGAGCCGGCTTGGAATCTATGGCCAATCTATTTTTGGAAAAGGCTGACTATAAAAATACGATCCTTTTTAATGAACACTTACTTTCTATTGATCCTAATGGCCCTAAGAATCCGGATTATGATCTAGCGGTTATCGAGGCTTTACGTCTAAGCGGAAATACGGCAAAGGCAATTGAAAGGCTATTTCAACAGCTGCCTCTCTATCTGCAGGGGTCAGGATGGTATGAGCTAAATTCAGGCTCTCTCGCTTTAGTCAAAGGGGCCGCCAATCGTTATGAGGAAATTGCAAGAAAATACGCTTTAGAATTACACGCTGAGGGGCAAAAAACCCATAATGATAAGCTCTATGAAAATGCTAAGACACTTTATAAAAAATACTTAGAATTCTTTGCCGGATCCACTCACTCCCCTACTATCCGTTTTTATTTGGCCGAAATTCTCTATAAGCAGGAGCAATATTTAGCCGCTGCGGACCAATACTATATGGTCTATAAAATCCCAACCGCCGGTAACCTAAGAATCGATTCCATCCACTATGCTCTTATCGCTTTAGATAAAGAGATGAATACCCAACGAAAAAAGGATGGATTAACAGAAATATCTAAGTCCTCGAATGCGAAACTCAATAACACGGAAAACGACTCAAAACCCACTGCTCTTAGCCCAGTTGAAACTAAATTTAGTATCGTGGGCGAGGATTATATTTCGAAGTTTCCAAAAGCAAAAGATACCGCTGATATTCTGTACCAAATCGCTTATCTCAAGTACTCCCACGCACAATTCCCCGAGGCCTATCAATCTTTCTGGGGAATTGTTCAAAGCTATACGGGACACCCAACAACTTATAGCGCGGCAGGACTCATCCTGGATATTTTAAACCGAAAGAAGGATTACAAAAAATTAGTCACGGCTTGCCAAAAATTTTTGGCTACACCTACCCTTACCAAGACCGAATTTAAATCAGATGTTGCCAATATCTTGCGCCATTCAGAGCTAAAAAGAATTCAAATGGTTGAAACTAAGGGGTCCTTCAAAGAGGCTGCGCAGGCTTATGTGGAATACATCAAGGCCTATGGCGGCCAGGATGAAGCTTTGTATGAAAAAGCTTTATTTAATGCTGCAGTGAACTTTTATAAAGTCGGAGCTACCCTAGAGGCTTTAGAGCAACAAGAACGCTTTTTGCGTCGGTTTACCCAAAGCCCTTTGAGAGAAAATATGCTACTTCAAGTGGCTAAAACCTACGAAGGGTTGGCTAATTTTGAAAAAGCAGCTCAGTATTTCGAACAGTTCTCAACTCAATATCCTAATAACAAGCAGGCATCAACTGCACTAAGATTGTCCGGACTTTATTTTTGGGGTGCTAGAAACGAGTCAAAGGCGGAAGCGGTCATGAAGACCTATCTGGCCAGGTTCCCCAAAGAATCATCCATCGTCACTAACGATTTATTGGAACTCTATGAGAGCACAGGAGCAAAAAATAAATTGGTGAAATATTATTTAGAGTCTCGGGCTCAAAGAGGAGCCTCTTATGCTCAGTACCTCTCAGACACTCTAAAAATCGCTGAGTTACAAGGAGCTTCCACAGGTCGCTTGCCCGTAAAAACAATGGAAGAGGCTCTCGGGGTAGCGCAAAAATTTCAAAGGGATCTCTTAAAAACAAAGGGTGGAATCGAACAAACGGCCAAAGTTTTATTCTGGTTTGCTTCTCAAAAAGAAAGTGTCTTTAACCGAATCAAACTAGCTCTTCCTCAAAGACATCTAGAAATCAACTTAAAAAGAAAACTGGCTTTACTTAAAGAGCTTGAGCTTGAATTTTCTTCGATTGCTAAGCTGGGTGGAGGCGAATGGGGACTTGGAGCTATCTATAAAACCGCTAGCGCCTATCGCACTCTTGCGATGGATGTCAATCAAGCGCCGGTTCCGGCCGAGCTCACTGGAGAACAATTGGAACAATATCGAACCGAACTAAAACGACAAATGGTAACTCCGTTTAACGAGAAGGCTCTTAATTTAGTGGGGCAATGCTTAGATAAAGCCCAGGAGTTTAATCTCTTATCTCAGTGGACCTCAAAATGTTATTCCTTAGGTAATGAGCTAAATTCGGAACGCTACCCGTCCATGAAAACCTTCTATCTTCCCTCTTACAGAGTCGCAAGTTGGCCCGACTTTAAAAGTAATCGGCTTGAATCGGGGAAACTAAAAGCTTATACCTATCCGTTTGAATCAACGGCTTTATTTAGTCAAAACGGTTCGAGAGCCATTGCCAGCATCCCCAACGGACTTCCTGCTCTTTTTGAAGGGGGAACCGCCTTTGGTTCTGAATCCAACTATTCGACACCCAATCTGTTCAACTATTCTCTTTTGGATTCTCGAAGAAGGGATTCTCTTTCCAAAGCTGTGGATGAGAATAAACCGGCCAAGGGTTCTAATTACGCTTATCTCCATTACTTAAGAACGGTTAACCCTCAGCGAGCATTAAATTCCATTCAACAGGCGATTCAGTTAGATGCTGGGAACCCTGCCCTGCTTAATCTTCTGGGGCTTTGTTACATGGACTTAGGGCAATATGTCTCTGCAAAAATCACATGGATTTCAATGTTAGCCCGCGGTGAAGATTCTCCGGAAATACAAAACAACTTAGGGGTTCTTTATATGCTTCAAGGGAAAGAGAAAGAGGCCCTTGAATTTTTTAGAGAAGCCGCCCAAAAAGAAAATGCGATGGCGGCCTGGACCAATCTTGGCTTTATTTCGTTAAAATACAGAAACGGTTTTGAAGCTAAGCAATTCTTTCAGAAAGCCACTACTTTTGAGGAGATGGATATCCCCAGCCGCGTAGGCTATGGAACGGCACTGATTCAAAATAGAGAATTTGATACGGCTAAAGAATATCTTTCTGAAACAGTTTCCAAATTCAAAACCGATCCGTTTGGAAAACTGGCTTATACCTATCTGCTCTTAGACTTAAATGAAGAGACTCAAGCTAGACAACTCATGGAAGACTACGCACAAAAGCAGAACGATATCGATAGGGATTCTAATTTTAGGCAAGCGATTCAAGATCTCAGACGTGGGGCAAAACCTTCGGCTTCATCCAGCGAACTCCCCTCGCTTTAATACCAAACTACCCAAAGGTATGGCTTTACTTTTGGCAGTCCTTAACGCTTAAAGTCACCAAAAGTAAAGCCATACCTTTGGGTAGTTATTTGTTTTTTCGGGCGATAAGGAAATCTCTTAAGTAGTGGTAGCCAGAAAGAAGAGAAGTGAATAAAGCGATATAGAGAATCCATGTTCCTACTTTTACCGCGGGCAAACCAAAAGCTGTTCCGTACCACATCAAAAAACCAAGACCAATCATTTGAAATGTTAATTTAACTTTTCCCGATTGTCCGGCAGCAATCACTAGACCCTCCCCGGCCGCTACAGCTCGAAGGGCCGTTATCAAAAACTCTCTTGAGAGAAGAACTATTACTAACCACGCGTCTACCCTGCCTAACTTCATCAACATAATTAAACTAACAAGAAGAAAAAGTTTATCAGCGACAGGATCCAAGAATTTTCCTAGCAAGCTTTCTATCTCCCACTTTCGAGCATAGTAACCATCTAGAAGATCTGTGACACCAGCAACTATGACAACAAAAGCTGCCAACCGTCCAGGCGAAAACCGAAACATCGTATCAAGCTGAAAAGGCAACTGTTCCGTATCGCTATCTAAAAGCAGAGCTAAAAAAGGTATCAATAAAATTCTAAGGATCGTCAAACAATTAGGTAAATTGAGAATGTTGGTTTGAGATTTAAATTGTTTTAGGAAACTCATGGAATTTGGATACTACTCTACTCCGAGTTAATTCAAAAGGGGTCTAAATTCTGGTTCCTTTTGAGGTTCGTATAATTGTTTTTATGTTTCCACGAACATTAAAATCTCCGAAAACCTCAATCCAATGAGGATCAATAGCCTCAAGTAAGTCATTCATGATCTTATTCACTGCAGCTTCATGAAAAATCGCCATATTTCGAAAGGAATTAATATACAGCTTTAGCGACTTAAGCTCGACACACTTCTCTTTCGGCTGATACTTAATATGGATTGTTCCAAAGTCGGGAAACCCGCTACGGGGACAAACTGCAGTCCATTCCGGGCAAGTAAACTCGATATCATACCGTCTAGTTTTCTCGGGGTTTTCAAAAGACTCAAGGCCGACAAACGGGGTAGTTCCAAAATCAAATTCATTCATTTGGTGGTTTTACAATAAACCTAAATCAAAAGCAATTTGAGCTCTCAGACCAAAAAGGCGCCCCTCAGAACTGCTGGGCAAATTATAAAACAGATGAAAAGCGGCTTTGATTAAAACATTCTGTTGGATTTCGAAATCCAATGTCCCACCGACCAAAAGCAACCAAAGCTTGTCGGCCTTGATTTGAAGGGCCTCTGAAAGCTCACTTGTCTGGTTGGCTGAAATTGGAAAGAGTATTTCGGTTCCGATATCGCCCCAAATCGAAGGGTCTGACGAATTCTTAAATCCCCCACCCTGTTCGACTAAAAACTGCGCTTGGGTACCGACTCCAATATACCTAATGGTCTGTGTGAATTGTGCGTTGGTAGCATCCACATAGATGCCTCCCCCATCGATAGTTCTTCCTAATCTAAAATACTGATAGGAAGAGCCAATCCCCATTCTAAAAAAGGGTGTTTGATAGTACCCCGACAGACCTCCGCTGTATCCTAGCCCGCGCGAGAGCTTGTCGTTGTAGGCCACTTTGGCAAAAGGGCCATCAAATTTAATATTAGCCCCAAAAAACCAAAGTGCGCGCCTCTTCTCTTTAACCGAAGCAAGCCTTCGTCTATAGCGCCGTTTTTTGGGGTCATTAAGCCCCCGAATCCCACCCGAAGGACTTTTTGAATTAGAGAAAGGAGAGATTTTTGAATCAAGAGAGGATTCTCCAAGCCCCGAATTTCTGTCCTCGGCCCTCACAAAACTTGAAAACAAAGCTCCTAGCAAACAAGCTAAAACGAAAACGCGTTTCTTCACAGGGCGATCCTTTTTTTACAAACTCTTCCGACCTTGAGCGTGACTAACGCCCAAGTTAACAAGCAGATAAGAGAGTAAAGATAGGAACTGCCATTTCTCTTAAGAGCAACTGAAGAACATCCTTTAAACCCAACATAGGCTTCTAAACTTGCAGGATTTTTAAAAGCCCCTTGAGCAGAGCCTAAAAATTTAACTTCAGAATATAAGAGTTGTCGGATGCGCTCAACGTGCGTTCCCCCATATAGCGCCTTATCGGCCTTCACCAGCGACTCGACCGAAGAAACAAACCCCGGATTTGCTCCATGAAATGTTAAACTTTTGAGCATGAGTTTATCGGTATCATCTTTTTCAAATTCCTTACGAAGCCTCCAGAGCGCTGAGGCCCATGACAAACCCGCATAATGAGGATCTCTAACAGCATCCGTCTCTTGATAAGCTAGTAAATTCGCCACATTCCTTTGAACCCCAGAGCACGCTGGAAATGAAACCAAACCCTTCGTAATATCTGTTCCATTAAGAGAACTCAGCTGAGACGCGGCAGCATAATCTGAATAACCTTCGTGAATGATATCTCCCACACCACTTCCAAACTCTATCCCGGAAAACTGGTCCGTTAAATAATGTTGGTATTCGTGCACAATCACAAAACCCTCCCGGGCCAAATTATTCAAGGTCTGAGCCCCCGAACAACCCGAGATTGACTGCGTGGTTCTAGAGGGAGGAAGGAAAACCAAACACCGTTTCTCATCGGCCCCATCTCCGCACGCCTCATCAATAAATCCCGCATTATCAAAACCATCTCCAAAGGAGACAAATTTTGAATTCACCACAACAAAAAGAGGATCATTGGGCAAAGAAAGCCCGAGAGCAGTCAAGTAAGCACTAATTCCTACGCGAAATTGCTGAAGGTGATAAAAAACGTTCACGGCATCAAAAGCCTGGTTGGCGCAATCCGAATCGATTCCGGTACACGTGTCGATATATTCTGTAGGGACGGTTTTAAAACTTGACTCCCCGCTGTAATCGGCGGGAGTGACATCCTTTCGGACATAAGACCTTACTGTAGTGCGCGACCCTTCTTCTCTCACCACTTTGTGCGTGGAGGTTTCGAGTTTATTATTATTATTATTATCGTTGACCGTAATATCCACCGAATCGAGTGGGTTATTTGAGACAATGCTATCCTTATACGCCTTCACCGTGACTGTTGGGCGGGCCTTACGAATTCGTTGAAATTCCGACAAGACATTTCCCGAGTCGGCATCCACCACAAGGTAAGTCGCAAGTCTCGTGTTTTTAGGAACTATGTTTATCAAGTAAGAAGACCGGAAGGGCTTAAGAGCTTGCCCCCTAAAAAGAATCGGCTCCCACTGCCAAGACTTGATCTGAACCCCTCGAGGTTTAACCCATTTTTCACTAACAGTTCGAGCAACTCTAGCTCGTTGCTCAACCGAATCAGAAACTAACGAAACTGATAGGGACGATTCCAGATCGCTTGAAGCATACTCGATTCCAGTCTCACGGTTATAATGAATACTTAAACCCACCCCATCAACGCGATAGCCTTGATAGTATAGATGGTAATGGGTGTGGAAATGCGTCGCATCCTCTACCCTTTTTCGCTCGCGCCAAACATACGAAGGGCCTAGGCTTCCAAAGTTTTCCGCAAGAAACTTTTTAATCTCACTCAACTCATCGCGTCTTGTCGCGCCGGCTTCTTTCGGTCGATTAAACTCCCACTCTCGACCCAGGCCGCTGGAATAACGCTGAATATCAGCTTTGCTCATCGAGGATAAAAAAGCGTTGAACAAAACCCCTGCAATGAGCACAAAGTTTGTCTTGTTAGGTTTCATGGATTATCTAATTTAAAGTCTCGACAAATTTACTAAAAACGTCAACTTCAGCAATCAATTTAGGACATAAATCTTAAAATGGTTTAAAATTAGGGAAACCTAACAACTTCAACCCAGGATTCTCCTATGTTTATGACCCGCTGGCTCTACCGTTTGTTAAGTTTTTTTGAGTCGCATGGGACTCCACAAGGAACCAGTCTTGGAATATGCTGCGGACTGTTATTGGCGTTAGCTCCCATTAACACCCTCCAATTTTGGGTTTTTATTTCTTTTATATTCCTACTGCAACTTAACTTAACGGCACTCCTTTTTTCCTGGGGGCTTTTTCTCATCCCTAGCACCCTAGCTACCCCCCTATTTAAAAAGTTAGGGCTTTCGTTACTTATTTCAAAACCCTTATTTTCACTCTGGGCTTTTCTCTATGATCTTCCTGTGCTCCCTTACACAGATTTTTACAATCCCGAGGTTTTAGGGAAACTTACCTTTGCCCTTTTTGGTGTGATTCCCATTTTTGTTTTTTCGTTAAAAGCAACAATTTGGTTAGAACCTATCGTCTACCACTGGTGGAGAACAACCAAACTTTATACCCTTTATCGAGGATATAAACCCTATGCAACAAAATAGACCCCCGTTTTTTAGAAAAAAAGGACTGCTTCCACTCCTCGTTATTTGGGGCATTCTAGGAACGACAATTTATTTTGAGTTTGAGACCTCAGTCAAAGAATGGCTCGAAAACAAGGCTTCTCTTGCCTACGGAGCTAAAATTGATATCGATAAAGTTTCAGTAAATCTACTTAAAGGCAGAGCCTCACTAAATAAAGTTCAAATCACTAACCCCTCGCAGCCCTTAAAAAACTTTTTAGTCATCTCTTCAATCGATATTCGATTTAGCCTTAAAGAACTCTTTAAAAAGAAGTTGGTCATTTATTCCATGGAAGTTACTGGCATCACCCCATCCACGCTGAGATCCTATTCAGGAGCTTTAGAAGACGGGGATACCAACGGCGTTTCTCCGGTACTGTGGGAGAGAACGGATACCGGGGTTTTCTCTAAGACTCGTAATCAAATAAAAGAAGGCGCCTTTAAACATGTCTCACAAATCACAACCGGGGCCTACACTTTGGGAAAACTTCCCAACCTTAAAAAAACCTTGACCTCCTTAAAATATTTAGAGGAGTTAAACCACTCTTTTGGCAAAGCGACACAAGCCTGGAGAACCCAGGCTAACACCCTTCCCACCCCCTCCCAAATGTACAAATGGCAGACCGAAATCGCGCAGTGGCGAAAGTCAGATCGAGAGATTGCATCCTCTGAAAACCAGAATGAACGACGTAAACTTGCAGCACTTATCAGAGAAAAACACGACTCGCTCAAAGTACAGCTCCGATCTGCCAATGAACAGGTGGGACAATTTAAGACTAAATTGGAACAACTGGAGCCTCTTTTAAATCAGGACATTGAAATTATAAAAAAAGAGCTCAGTCTTCCTAGCAGCGAATCGACCGATCTCTCTTCTGAGCTTTTCGGCCTACAACTTGTTTCCTTGCTAGAAAAATTATCTTTCTGGTCTCAAGCTTATCGATTTTATGGTCATTCTATTTCGGAAAAGGCGGGTTATAAGTTGGTTTCCGTAGAAACAACTGATCATAAGACCTTATTGCACTTTCTAAACGCTAAATCTTATCCTCCATTTTATATTCAAAAAGCCACTTTTTCCGAGGGAAATGCCAATTCACCCACGGACAATTTTGTTCGTGGTGAAATAAAAGATTTTCTATTTTTTTCCCCTTTCTATAAGAAGGATTTTAAATTTAACCTAGAAGCCTCTTTTCCATCGGTAGAGTTAGATTCTCTAAAAACAGAACTTACTGCTAGTTACCGAGACAATACTCCGGTAGAAACTTTTCAGTTGGAAATATCAGCTTTGCCCATCACAGAAACCGCTATTCGACGGACTTCAGACTTTGAAATAAAAATTTTAAGTGGCATAGCTCGATTTGAGACCTCTGGAAAATTTGAGGGACCTAAGTTAGAGGCAAGTGGAGAATTCGAATTGACTGGAGCCAAATTTTTTACGCAATCCCAATTTCAACCTTTTCAAAATATGTTGGATGACTTAACTCATTATCGAACTAATTTGTTAGCTACTGCCGAAGTCAGCTCTGAAGCCGATAATCTGACTATGAACATAGAAAGTGATTTTGGTAAAAAGCTAGCCTCTTCAATTAAAGATACTTTTACCCAGCAGATTACCCAAATTGACGACACCTTACGGTCTCATATTTTAGATAGCCTCTTTCCAATCAGACAGACTTTTCAGGACACGCTTCAAGATGCTGAAAATATTTCTTTAGCTCAAATGCGGAGCACTCTAACGGAGCTTGAACTCCTGATTAGTTTTACAAGAAAATACGATCCGCATCCCAGGACGGTCAGCCGTCCGGCGAGCGCTGGATAATTTGTTTAACCTACCGTTTTTAAGTGCCTCAATAATCCAAGATCTTGCTTCCGCCTAGCAAATTCCAAAGCCTCTACAAGTTCATCCGAATCTTGAAAAAACTCTCTTGGAATTTGCATTAGAGTCTTAATCGCTTGTTCATCTCTTCCGCTATCTCGCTCTAAAGTAAAACGATAGTAAGTCATCCAAGCAGAATTAATCGCATCGCCCGAAGCCTTGGTGCTCCCAAAGTTCGCCCGATTAAATACCTCCAGAGCAGCTTCTTTGGCTCCAACTTTACTATAACACCGACTTAAATGAAAACTCATGCTACTATCCAGGGGATTTAGATCATGAGCTTTCTTCGCATAAACTAGGGCTTGCTCATAAACACCTATTTCGAGATAAAACAATGAAATATAGAAATCGACCTTCTTCTCCCAGCCCTTCTCGCACCTTAATTTATCATAATACTCAAGAGCCAGATGATCTTTACCTAAAATAAAGTAGCTATTGCCGATAGCTGCTAAACCCAAAGGTAACCAGTCCTGATTCTTGCAAATTTCTTTGATAGCCCACTGGTGGGTTGCTTCGTCTTTCGTTTTAGCTGCAACATAAGCCAGATTAAAAACACCGGCCCTTAAACGTGAATTAATCTCCAGAGCTTTTTGATAACAAAACTTCGCTTCTTCAATGCGCCCTGCACAAAAGCTTAAATTCCCTTCGACAACGTATAAATACTCTCTTGAAAACTGCAGCTTCTCATGTTTCCAGAAACGAACCCAATTTGGCCTTTCATCGTAAATTTTACTTTTTCGTCCTGTTAAAGCTTCCAAGACGAATTGAAAAACCCCATCAGTCCATCCTTCGTAGTTTTCCCACAATACAAGAACAGCCTCGATCAAAGCTTCTTTAAACAAAAAGCCCTCTTCTGCAATTTCATTGATCGGACCAAATTCACTAAAAAACTGGCTATCGATTTCCAAAAACCCTGCGCGATCGGGACTCACAAAACACAAGTGGTAAAGCGATTTAATAGCCTCGTCGTGAGTTAAAATCTCTTGTTTTTTTTCTGTTGAAAACCAGTGGATCTCGGCAAGCCAGTAAAGCGTTGATTTTAGTTCTTCATCGCACTCAATCTCTTCAGCTAATAGCTTTCGCCCGAACTCTCTTGCCAAAGTTATCTCTCCTCTCCTAATGAGGTTAAGCATTAAGAATGGAATGCCCGATTCTTTTTGTATGGAATCAGATAATCGGTCGATAAAGCTTCTTGATTTAGTGATTTCAAAAGAAACTCCCAGAATTTTTTCGATGAGACTTCGCGCCTCAATCCCTACAATTGAATCCTCTTTTTCAGCTAAAGATTGCACCTGCAAAAGAAGATCGGAAACACTTAGTGCTGCTTCTAGTATTTGTTCCTTAGATAAGTTTTGAAGTAATGCCTTCTGAAAAGGGTCTGCAGCCGTATTAACTCTAGACTGAAAAAGAATATTCTGTTGCAAACCGCGGTTGCCTCGCAAAGCCGTTTTTGAATCTATCAAAAGCTTAAGTTCAAAAAGGGTGCGATACTTCTTCGCCCATTGCTTCTGGTCTTGCTCAGGTGAAGATCCCAGCCATTCCGAAAGCCTTAAACCGGCAAGAGTAAAAGCATTTTCACTGGCCTCATGATACCAATGCCAGAAGACTTCCACTTCAGATTCGGTTTTGTTTTTTCTTGTAAATTGTTTTCGTGAAAACTTATAGATCCTAAGCCACGGCTGCAAGCGCATCAAAAGTGTTTCAGCACAGAGCCATGCAATAAAAGCAAAAATGAAGAAGTACTGCTCAAAGTAGATTCCCACACCCAACATCAGTGTCGTTAGGAGACTAAGCCCTGTCCACACCCAGCGGCGCCTATTTTCCACTAACATCCTCCGGTCAACTCTCATACGTATCTCACGCACATCCACAAACTCCTTAAGGCATGGGTTCCCAATCCCTTAAGGAGTACAAAGAAAGAGCAACCTCAATGCCAGGCTGTTAATACGACTTAGGCATCCGTATTCGCTGCGAATACGATCTTATTAAAACTGAAAGCCCAAAGATGGCAGGTAGAGTGTGTACAATTACCACAGTAAGCCTAATCAAGAGGGGCAGGGACCTTTGACTGTTCGATAAAAATCTCCTAGTTTTCCTTTTAATGTCTTTAAAAGGAAAACATGCGTTTATTACTGGTTGTGGCAAGCGGCTTGGTCGTTCTATGGCCGAAGAGCTCCTAAAGCACGGCATGGATATCTCCGCCCACTACCGAAACTCACAAAAAGAGGTTCATGAGCTTCAAGAATGGGCTCAAACGAACGGACTTGGGCAAGTTCTCCCTATTCCAGCTGATCTAAGAAGCAGCGAAGCTATTAAACGGGCCGTAGAGGCCGCAACTCAAAACTTGGGACCGGTTGACCTGCTCATTAATTCGGCGAGTGATTTTTATCCAACCCCTATCGGATCGGTCACGACAGAAATTTGGGACTCTCTTTTCGAACTCAATTTAAGGGCACCGTTTTTTTTAACTCAGCAAATCGTCAAAACGATGAACCCTGGAGCCAATGTTATTTTTATCTCCGACACCCATGCCACCAAACCCATCGCAAAGTATGCTCCCTACTGCGCAACTAAAGCAGCCCTTGTTTCTCTTAGCCGTTCTTTAGCCAAAGAGCTATCTCCCGATATTCGTGTAAATTCGATTAGTCCTGGAACTCTTCTAGCTCAGCATGGAGCGACCCAAGAGGAAACAACGAGAGCCGCTCAACGAACACTCCTTGGCCGAATCGGGTGCCCAAATGATTTAATTCAAGGGCTTTTATTTTTAATTCGCAGTTCTTATATCACCGGTTTTGATCTTGTTATTGATGGCGGAAGAGGGCTCCTCTGATAACATCATTATTCCTTTTTCTCCTCGTCCTCATGCTTAATGGCCCATCTATTAATGGCGGGTAGATACATTTGGGATAAATTCCAGTTTACAGTGAAATAAGTCATCTGGGTTTCTAACCAGTTTTCCTCATCCTGGGCCACAATCAGCCGTTTACTTGCCTCTTCTTGAAGTAATATCAAAGACAAAACCAAACGTGGAAATTTACCCTGGACTTCTTCATCTTTGACTAACCCCTTGTTGATAACTTCCTCTAACCACAATGGGTTGATATCTACAGCCTCTAGACCCAGAAACCCTTTTACCCAGGGTTCAAAGAACTTTTCCTTTTTTTGATTAAAAGCGCTTATTTTTAGTTTTTTGGTGATGACCAAAGAGTTAGACTCCTTCCACGCTTCCAGAAAGCCACTCTGAAGCGCCCATGCAATCGAAGGATGCATTTTAGCGCTACTGAGGAGCTTCTCTCGATCTTCTTTGGGAAGAAACATGGCATCAGCAGTTAAGCTGAGGGACAAAGCAACAGCTAAAGCAGTCTGGTTCTCAGAAGCAGAAGTCACTTCAACCACTTTTCTCCATAACCCTTTTAAAACCGTTTCATCTAAAGCTTTGCCCTGCAAAAGAACCTTCAGAGCTTCATTAACTTCCTGAGTTCCTGGTTCAATCGCCGGGCTATATCCCACTGAAGCATTGGCCACAGAAAACCCTGCTTTAAGCAAGTTGTTTTTTTCATCAACTGTATATTCCCGAATCGACTGTTTCACACCACGATTAAAGGCTCCGGCCGAATCATTAAAAACCAAAGCAAACTGTTCGGCTTCTCGAGCAGCTAAAGCTAGTCCGGTTAGTACTTTGCCTAATGAGTCCGCTTGCGACGAGGCTGCCATATTCTCTACTTTTGCCGATAGTTCTTGGACTATGAGCGGCTCGTCGGCTCCAAACCTTTTTAAAATCGATATAGTATCCACTGCGGAGGACAGATCCCTGCCCTCTATTAATCCCCTTTTGCCTTGAAGTTCTTGAGAAATCATCTCTTGAGTGATGAGATAAGCTAAGGTCGACCTTGCAGCTTTAGGACTCAACAAGGCTAACTGCCCCAATACAGGCAGTAGCTCTCGACTGGACATAGGCTGTCTTCTTAATTGGTCCTCCATTTTATTTTCTATTGCAAACTCAATCTTTTTCTTCCCATCCACTGTTAAGCTTGAAAACCCGCTAACAATTTCATCAAAGCGAAATGGAGTGCGGTTAAATTTCACTCCCAAAGCCATCTCTGAAGCTACAATCGCATTTCGAGCTACTGCGCAGTCTGGACTTGCTACTAAATTAACCACCGACCGAAAATTAAACCGCTCACCATTGGCGAAACTAGCTATATCCCCTGCCTTAACACGGCAGGCACCATCGTTTAGGGCCTCATTTGGCTCGTTCGTTTTTCTACTTGGATTTTTTATTTCTTTTCCTGGAAGATACTCATCATCTTCGTGACTTCCTTCTTTAGCCGATAGGCTCTGAGCGGCAATAGTAAAAATCAACATCGCAAACAGCACCTTAGTATTGATAATGTTTTTTTTAGTTTCCAAAAAGTATTTCATAAGGAGTTTTAGGTTTAAGTTTTTGTTGTTTTTCTAAGAGTAGCGGGTCCCCAAGCTTTTTTGTTTTTTTGTTTAATATTTCACTTTCTTTCGGCTCTGAAGTTAGTATTCTACTTGGAAGGGGCTCCCCAACTTTGTCATTTAATTCGAGCATTTCACTTTTAGACTGAATTAGTTCGACACTTTTCTCGCCATTGACTTTCCAAAAATACTTTCCAGGCTGCTCAAAAAGAATTTGAGCCGTATTCGTTGAACTTTTTGTTTTTATGCTCTTTTTAAAGGCCTCATCAATGGCCATTTCAAGTTCATACTTCACCCCTTTTAAAGGAACTCCTATCCATTCAAAGTTAACCCATTGACGTTCCGAAAATCGATAGAGCCCCCTCTGGGGTGTTTTCAATAAGATTTGATAATCGCTTAGCCTATTTAGAACTAATTTAGGACTTGTCACAGATCGCATTGGCTCAAACATAACTTGTCTATTAATTAGGTTTAAGGCTCTATCGGTCAGTTCGCTATGTTTGATAACCAAAGGATTGATATCGGGTAAAAAGGTTAACTCTGCTTTATCGAAATACAATGCCTTGGGAGTCATCTTACTCATATTTAAAAAACGGGCTGATTCCGGATCGATTTTAAGCTTTCCCTCTAAAAGAGTTATTTCAAGCGAATCCAACATGGCCTCGTCGAACTGAACAAGGGTCTCAGGCTCCAAAATAAACTTCTTATCTTTCCAACTGAATTCGGCTGTGGCGCCGCTCGGAATATAAACCATATCTTTTAGAAAAATATCGGTTTCCGTTGGACTATTACCCCAGCGAAGACTCTTAGCATGGCGAACCCGAATCGGCTTTGTCGACTTCATCACCCCGATTTGAATTAATCCCTCGGCCCAATAAAATTCCAAATGATCCCAGAAGATAAAATAGCCTGATAACAAAGCCACTAAAAGAGCCACGCCTAAAGTCACTCTATCGGCGGTCTCTTGCGGCAGTATAGGGATCTTAGAATTCATTACATAGTCCTTCTTTCTGCTTATCGTCATTTTTAGGCTAAGGGTTTAGCTTACTTAGTTGCATTGGGTCATTTTACTCTATATCAACTTCAATACACTGTGATCTCAGACCTTCACCCTTTTGGGCTTTTGAAGAGGTTCAAACGGCCGGTTTACGGCAGGAGATTTCCCCATAAGTGTCACTTCGTCTTCACTCTTTTAGATAAGCACACATTAACTCGATGATTTAATTCATTGTAATACTTGCAGAATACAAATTCTTAAGTGGCATATACGTTGCTTTCTCTAATTACCGTTGAGGGCTTCAGCCCTGAACGAAATATAATTGAGCCCATGTTGCAGTGGGAACGTTGTGGAGGTTATCAGAAATGGCTCAAAGAGATCGCAATCAAGGTTTTGGATTCATGTATGCCGATATTACGAAACTCATCGCCAAAAAGAGGGAGATAGAAAATACTGAGGGCTTCTCTCCTATCCAGCCCGAAGGCAAGACACTCAATTTCAATCGTGATAAAAGCCCCGTTGTTTCAAAACAGGCATTAGAAATTTCCTCAACCCTCAATACTCAACAAATGATTCAAGATCGAAATAACACGATAGCTACACTCAAAGACAATTTGGATCGCTTACAATCACTACATCACAAACTGCACTCGATGTTAGACGAACTCAATAAAATCACCGAAAAAGATACCAAGAAGAAATAAAACCCAATCACTTTTAGGGAATGTAGGGTTGCAGATGATAGGGAAGCTTAGTGCGCTTTGCGTGGTCTAAATTTGCGGGCCATCTTTCAGGCGGTTCTTTGGGCTTTTTACACACTTTTTTGTGAGAAGTGTCCCCAGGACAATACCAGGTATCCGCCAACTCCACATGAATCACCGTTGGCCCGCCGTAAAAACTCTCGTACTGTTTGGGATCCATCGTGGTTAAAACCAGCCGATCGATTTTCTTTTTTCCAATCTGGTCGTAATGTCTAAGTCGCAATTGGTAAACTCTAAAACTACCCCAAGCAGGGGAGCTGCCCCAAAAAAATAGAGAAAGAATAGCTAAATACCATTTCATCCTTCTCTTTATCGACTTAAGAACGCCCGTTTTTTAAGCAAATTTTAGACACGAGACATCAAGTCATCCAACGAACCAACTGAACACTTAATTCATAGAGTAAAATTAATGGGATAAGAACCAGGGCTAAAGTAAAGGCGTCAGGTGTCGGAGTTATAGCTGCAGCCACCACAGCTAAAATTAAATAGGCTTGAGGGCGAAAGCGCGTCAACCAACTCGATTGAAGAACTCCAAGTTTCGCCAAAATCACCGTAACAACAGGGAGCTCAAACAAGACTCCTATGGAGACCAAAAGCTGTAGAGTCAACGAAAAATAGTCGACCATATTAATTAAAGGCTTCTCGTTGTGGCCGCCAAATTCGATAAGAAATCGATAACCGGCAGGAATCACAAAAAAGTAAGAAAACAAAACTCCTACAAAAAAAGCGGTAGAACCCATGAGTAAAAAAGGAATAGCAAATTTTCTTTCGCTTGGCTTTAAAGCCGGGGAAATAAAATTCCACACCTGTTTTAATAAAAATGGGGCCGTTAAAATCAAACTCGAATAAACACTTACTTTCAAATAAACAAAAAACTTATCGGTAATGCCGGTGAAATAGAGACTCTTCTGTCCTGAAGGTAAAACCGACAAAATCGGGGCTTCGAGAAACTGGATCAGTCGTTCACTGTAAACATAAGTCAAACAGAAGCCTAAAGAAACAATCAGTAGCGATTTAATCAAAACAGCTCTTAATTCTTCTAAGTGCTCCCAAAGCGGCATAGAGGCTTTGTCCAAAGGGGAGACGGTAGGAGGGCGCTCTAAATTTGGAATATCTTCCATGAGCACAAACTATGTCTGCTCTTAAAAAGAATCAATAACTTTTAATGAAGAATTATATAGGGAACTAACCCAATAAAACTCCAAGAAAACTTATCAAATCTGATAAGAGTGGTCCTCTATAAGCCTTTGCAATTGAAGAAAAAACATGTCAAACCAGCCTCTTCAAAAGCCTACTTAAAGGGAGCAGGTGTTTATTTTTCTGCCCTTTTCTCAACCAGTTTTCTATAATGAATTATCAACAAAATATCAGGAGGTTTCCTTGGTCCTTCCATTTCTGATCACCGGCTTTGTCGCGGGCATTTTGTCGGGGTTGTTTGGAATTGGAGGGGGGCTCGTCATTGTCCCGGCTTTAATCTACTTATTTAAAGTCCCGCAACACACTGCAACCGCAACTTCACTCGTGGCTTTATTGTTACCGGTCGGGCTGCTCGCGGTTTACGAATATTATCGGTCCGGAAAACTCACGCCGGAAAATATCCAATGGGGACTCTTAATTGCTCTAGGGCTTTTCCTAGGCGCTTTCGTTGGAGCTAAAGTATCGAATTATTTATCCGAAATCATCCTACGCAAGAGCTTTGCACTCATTTTATTTTTTGGGGCAATAAAAATGTGGTTCCAACTTTAATGAACGCAATTTTCGTCTTGAACTTCTTCTTTTTCTTCTTCGCTCTCGGCAATTTCATCGGCCGTAGCTTCTCTAGCCTCTCTGACTTCAATACTAAAAAACAGGTCCTCACCGGCTAATTCATGATTCCCGTCCAAAGTAGCCACAGTTCCTGCGACTTTAGTGACAGTAAAAGCATGATAATAATTTTCAGCCACTTCGATCTCAACCGCTAGCCCTACGGTGACCTTTTGATTGGCGGGAAATTGGTCTAAAGGAACTTCAATCACAAGCTTATCTTCTCTTTCTCCATAAGCTTCGGAGGCGGGAACTTTAATCTCTTTTTTGTCCCCTTTTTTCAAATCTTTTAATCGAGACTCAAGGCCCGGAATAATTTGTTTTGAGCCTTCCACATAACGCATGGGTTCGCCATTATCCTCTTTGGAATTATCCAACACTTCACCGGCAGTATTTTTTAAAAGATAATCAAATTCGATTAAACGGCGTTTCATTATTTCCCCCAAGAAAGTTGTTTTATCCCGTAATGGCTGAACGGAATAAGACTACACCAAGAGGAAAGTAGGTTGAAAGTAAAAAGTAGATACCTGCCCACTAAAAGGGAACCGGTATAAAAAGTCGGGGCGTCAGTAATTGGGATGGTCTTTTTGATTTATTTTAAACCAAAAATAAAGTTGAGCATCGAAATAAAAGTTCGAGAACGAATGGCAGAGGAAGGCTCAGCAACGTTTTGGATATTTGCAAGTCCCATATCGTACCTTAAATCCACGCCCACAGCGAGCTGAGGATTCGCCCAAAATCCGATCCAGCTTCCAAAAGAAACTCCAAAGTCATTGGCAAAATCACTTTTAAGAGGAGTCGCAGTTCCACTGACTTGACGTGTAGCTGCTACCATCATCCCTGCGAGGTAGGGGCCGGCCCTTAGTTGAAACTCTCGAGCAAGATTCCATTTTACCCAGATAGGAAACTCTAAGTACGAGAGGTCGTATTGGATAACAGAATTTTCGGATTTCAGTTGATAACCCTTGGAAGTGTAAAGCATGTCAATGCCAAGACTGATCTGGTTCATGATTTTATAATCGACACCAAAACCAAAGGCCAAGCCCGTTTGACCGGTTACATTTCCCGCCCCTTCACTCTGGTGGCTTGTAAAACTAAATCCACCGTACACCAGGCCGGAAAGTTTTCGTTGGGTGTACCCTCCACTTCCTAGGCGCCTCTCACCCCAAACGGAAGTAGCGCTTAAAAGCATAAATAAAACCAAAATGGATTTAAACTTTACCAAATAGACCTCTCCATGAAACGTATCGGCGACTCTAGCTAAAAGCCTTATAGCTCTTAGCGTTACCGCGAACGGCTATTGAATTATTTTTAAAAATAGACGACACTAAAGGACAAAGAGTTGAACTTTTTTTCAAAAGCACTGTGTTATTGAAGAAGTTCTCCTACTCATTGTTTTTAGAAGCCCCATTGTTTCTAAAGACATTTACAAGGAGCTCTCACTTATGTTCACCCAGAAACCCTGGAATCCCGTCTTTTCATCGCAAGAAAGTTTAACCTCCCATAAAGTTGTAAAATGTGCCAACGGCCTTAAAGAAACCACCCCAATTTCAGAGTACTTTGGAGAGCTGACTTTCACTTTGGGAGAGATGAGAGAAAAGTTACCCAAAGAGGCTTACCAAAATTTAATCAAAGCGCTCGATCACGGCAAAAAGCTTAACTCGGATACAGCTGAAGCCATTGCAACCATCATCAAAGAGTGGGCTGTTCAAAAAGGAGCCACTCACTTTTGTCACTGGTTTCAACCCATGACAGGGCTCACAGCTGAAAAGCACGACGCTTTTATTTCAATTCAGCACTCCCACCACTCAGAGCTAAAGGTCATCGAACGCTTTACAGGGGGCCAATTGATCCAAGGAGAGCCCGATGCTTCGAGTTTTCCCTCAGGCGGAATGAGATCGACCTTTGAAGCAAGAGGTTACACAGCTTGGGACCCCTCCTCTCCTCTCTTTATTATTGATGGAGAATATGGAAAAACGCTTTGTATCCCTTGTGTCTTTTTTGGATATCACGGCGAGGCTTTGGACAATAAAACCCCGCTGCTTCGTTCCTGCCAGGCATTATCTCAAGAAGGCATTGAATTTCTGAAATGCCTTGGAGATCTCGATGCGAAATCGATCACGGCCACACTCGGACCCGAACAGGAATATTTTCTCATCGACAAACACCATGCCCAAGCCCGTCCCGATATCGTGATGACGGGACGTACACTCCAAGGGGCATCGTCTCCTCGAGGACAACAACTTGAAGACCACTACTTTGGCTCCATTCCAAGTCGAGCCCAGGCTTTTATGGTGGAGCTGGAAAATGAACTCTATCGCCTTGGGGTTCCCGTAAAAACCAGACACAACGAGGTCGCCCCTAGTCAATTCGAGTTGGCTCCGATTTTCGAAAATGTAAACATCGCAGCCGATCACAACACACTCACCATGGAAACCATGAAACGGGTGGCAAGCCGACACGGTTTGGTCTGTTTAATCAACGAAAAACCGTTTGCCGGGATCAATGGGAGCGGAAAACACTGCAATTGGAGTATCTCAAACGACAAGGGTGAAAACCTCTTAGATCCGGGAACCACACCACACCAGAATTTGCGATTCCTAGCTGTTGTGTCGGTAGTTCTCCAAGCCGTTCATCGCCATGCTGATGTCCTAAGGGCCGCCATCGCGTCTCCCGGCAATGACCATCGATTGGGTGGAAACGAAGCCCCTCCGGCAATCATTTCCGTTTTCTTAGGATCACTGCTTGATAATATCTTTAACTCAATTGAACGAGGAGAAGCTAATCAAGCAACTGAGGCACAAATAATTAATCTTGGCGTAGGTCATATTCCCAATATCTCTAAGGACTATACCGACCGCAATCGCACTAGCCCATTTGCTTTCACAGGAAATAAATTTGAATTTAGAGCGGTGGGAGCTTCAGCTAACGTCTCGGTCCCGGTCAGCATTCTCAATGCAGCTGTGGCAGAGTCGTTTAGAGACGCAACAAAAAGACTTAAAGAACTTATCACTAAAAAGAAAAACAGAGATGAAGCGGTAATGGATTTAATCAAAGAGTTAACACTTGCTCACAAAACCATTCGATTCGAAGGTAATAACTACTCTGAAGAATGGAAAAAAGAAGCTACAAAACGGAGCCTCCCGATACTAAACACAACAGCGGAGGCCTTAGAGGTTCTAAACCAAGAAAAAGCTACCGAATTTCTCGTCTCAACAAAAGTGTTAACTCGACCTGAGATTCAGTCGAGGTACCACATCGCAGTAGAACGCTACAACAAAACACTAGAAATTGAACTCAGAGCTCTGTGTGAACTGGCAAGGGGCTTTATTATTCCGGCGCTTGAGAACCAAATAAAAAATTCGGGGGACACGCTAAAGATTATACAAACACCTGGAACAAAAACACTTCAAGGCAAGCGACTCACTCAAATGGAAGAAATTTTAGGAAGTCTTCTCAAAGGGCTAGAGGAGCTAACTCTTAATCTAGAACAACTTACTGAAAAAGGAAGTGAGGCCGACATCATGAAGTTAATAGCAACACAGCTTTCACCCCAGGCAGTTCGATTAAGACGCGCCTGCGATGAAGCAGAAACATTAATCTCTGATGCTATCTGGCCTTTACCCAAATATCGTGAAATGCTTTTTTTAAATAGCCAGGCTTGATAGCCTTGGTCCTCTATAAGTCTTTGGATTTTAAGAAAAC
>Ga0194131_10001503_pt1 | contig 39847 bp, 38 predicted proteins | sample TA2KigO120mmetaG_FD_148631 | JGI IMG/M metagenome (GOLD analysis project Ga0194131, IMG submission 148631) | Freshwater microbial communities from Lake Tanganyika, Tanzania - TA2015053 Kigoma Offshore 120m | ecosystem: Environmental > Aquatic > Freshwater > Lake | place: Tanzania: Lake...
CTGCAAGGCGGCATTCGATGCCGATCTTGATCAGCACGGCAACACCAACGTTGTGGTGCGTGACTACTGGGAAGATTGTTAATCGGCGTGGGCTCTCTCTACCCGTGATTCCGGACGTATTGCGGCGTCGCCGCGTACGCCGTCATCTCACTTTGAGGCCGGCGGCCTTCGCAATTGGCACCCATTTTGCGACCTCTCGCCTTTGAAAATCGGCGAGCGCTTCCGGCGTCTGCTGCTCGCGCGGGAATATCTGTTGTCCAAGGCCATCAAGTCGGGAGCGCACGCTTGCATCAGCCAGAATTTCGACGACCGTTGCATTGAGTTTGGAAACGATGTCTCTCGGGGTGTCTTTGGGCGCCCAAAGCGCGATCCAGACTGAGCCGTAGAAGCCAGGCAGACCGGCCTCGTCGACAGTCGGAACGTCGGGCGCTCCCGGGAGCCGGCGATCGGCCATCACCGCATATGCCTTGATTTTTTCGGCTTTCACCAACGGAATCGAAAGCGACGAGAGATCAATGATGATGTCGATACGTCCGGCGAGAAGATCCTGCATCGCGAGGTTGGCGCCGCGATAGGGCACGAAGGCAAAGCGGGTGTCGGTCAATTTCTGGAACAATGCGCCGCTGAGATGAAGAATGCTGCCGAGGCCGGTCGTACCTTGCGTTGCTTTGTCAGGATTGTCTTTGAGCCAGGCAATCAATCCCTTCAGGTCGTTTGTCGGCAAATCTTTCCTCGATACAATAATTAATGGTTGCGTTGACAGCAGAGCAATCGAAGTAAAATCGTCAACCACGTCGTACGGCAACGACATCGTTGCCCCATTGATGACGTGACTGCCAGCCGAACCCACGCAAAGCGTGTATCCGTCGCCAGCCGCTCGGGCGACCCGGCCCGCTCCGATGCTACCCCCGCCGCCAGTTACGTTCTCGACGACGACCGATTGACCGAGTCTCTGCTGCATCCCTGCGGCAAGAACTCGCGCAATCGTGTCCGCCGCTCCTCCTGCCGGGAAGGGCGAGACCAGCGTAATCGGCCGCGATGGATAGGATTGCGCGCGCGCGTCCACGGTTGCCGCGACGCCGAACGCCGCCGCGGCCGAAAGCACACTTCTCCTGCTGATCATGTATCGCTCCCTTTATTTTCGCCGTTGCTTGTTGTGTTTGGATTTCGCTGTGGGATCTCGATGACCGACTTGTCACGCAAGTTGCTGCCAGTCGCGATTATCGTTGTGGAATCTTCGAGTCGGCGACCACCTTTTTCCATTTCGCGATCTGGGACGAGATCATGGTCTCCATTTCCTTGGGCGTACTGGCCCCCGGGTTCATGCCGAGTTTGCGCAGGCGTTCGACGGCGCCCGTATCCGCCAAAACCGATCTGACCGCTTCGTAGAGGCGTTGAACGATCGGCTGCGGCAGGCCGCGCGGCGACGCCAGCCCCATCCAGCTCTGCACGTCGTATCCCGGAACCGTTGTGGCCACCGGCTCGATCTCAGGCATGCTCGGCCAACGATTGCTGCTGGTCACGCCGAGCACCCGCACAACCCCGCCTGTGTATTGAGGCTCGACGACGCTCATGGACTCGAAGGACACATCGATCTGTCCGCCGATCAGGTCCATGATCGGGCCGGTGCCCCCGCGATACGGCACATGAGTCATCTTGACCCCGGCCATCGAGGTAAACAGTTCGCCGGCGAGATGCTGGGTCGAGCCGACGCCCGGCGAAGAATAGGTCAGCTTGCCTGGGGACGACTTGGCGACCTTGATCAGATCGGCGACCGACTTGATCGCGCTGTCGCTTCGGACCGCGATCAGGAAGGCGAAATAGCCGTAGGTCGAGATCATCTGGAAGTCGTTCATTGGATCGAACGACAAGGATTTGTAGATGGCCGCGGAAACCGCGTGTGCGCCGGTCAGGGAAACCAGCGTGTATCCGTCCGGTGGCGACTTGAGCAGCCGTGCGGAGGCCGTGTTGCCTCCCGCGCCGGGCCGCGGCTCGACGACGACCGGCTGCTTGAGACGCGTGCTCAGACCGTCGGCGAACACGCGAGATATAACGTCGCCGTTTCCACCTGCCGCGAATCCGTGAGTGAGCAGAATCGAGCGCGTCGGGTAAGATTCCTGTGCGGCTGCGCCTTCAATCAGCAGGAACGTCGATAGGATTCCGGCGCACAGAGTCCGCCAAGCGGTCGCCAACATGATCGTTCTCTCCATTGTTTGGATGTTTCCGTTGGCGCGCCCTTCGGCGTCCATTCGTAACGGCGCAGGAGTCCGACCAGTTGCCACTCAGATTTTCGCGATCCCGGCCTGGCCTATGATGTCCCGGTACATCGGCACCTCCTTTGCAATCCGTTCCGCGTGGCCCTTGCTTCCCCTGGCTTCCACGTTGAATCCGGACTTCACCAGCAACGCCTGCATCCCTGGATCGGAAAGGATATTGAGAGTGGCCTTTTCGACGGCCGATATGACTTCTCGAGGCGTTTTCGACGGTGCGACCAGCCCGACATAGTTTTCGAACACGTAGTCCTTGAAACCGGCCTCGGACATGGTCGGAATCTCAGGCAGATCGTGCCAACGCTTTGCGCCAGAGGTTGCGAGCCCGACGATCGTGCCCGCCTTGATCTGCGGATGCGCCGGAGCCAAAGCGCCGCAGCTGATCTGTACGGTATTTTCGAGAAGCGACTTGAGCGCCAGACCTCCGCCGGTAAACACGACTGTCGCCATCCCGCCCAAACCTTCGCGGACTTTGAGTATCTCGATCAGGAGCTGCGGCGTGGTGCCAATGGGGGGCGTCGAAACATTGAACTTTCTTGGATCGGATTTCACTTTGTCGACCAGTTCGCGGAGCGTCTTGACGCCGAGTTCTTTCTTGACGGTGAAGACGTTGGGCGTCGTTGCGATTTCGGCGATTGGCACAAAGTCCTTGAACGGATCGTAGGGTAAGGTTTTGTAGAGGCCTGGATTGACGACGTAGGCGCTGGTCGTGATCATCAGTGTGTAGCCATCGGGCTCCGAGCGCGCGACCATTCCCATTCCGATATTGCCGCCACCGCCGCCGCGGTTCTCGACCACAAACGAGCCGCCCATCGCCTGCTGAAGGTGAGCCGCCAATAGGCGCCCGATGATGTCGGAAGGGCCTCCCGGCGAATTGGGCACCACGATCCGAACCGGGCGATCCGGATATGCCGCAAGCGCCGAGCGAACTCTGAGAATGCTCGGCGCGGCGACGCCAGCGGCGATGATCGTCATACCCTTGACGAGACGGCGGCGGGTTAAGGCATTATGGCGGTTGCAGTGCATGGACTGGTGCTCCCCTTTCGTGTCGATTGGCTTTGCTATGCCGGAGTGTCCGTTGCCGTCTTCATCGCTTGTGAATCGGGCTGTTGGGTCTGAAGGCATGGAACGCGAAGGCGAACGTCACGTCGTAAACGACGTCGAGCATTCGGCCTCCGGTGCGGCGCTGAACGACAACATTGCCGACGTCGCGCCCGCTCGATATGGCCGCCTTGTCGAGCGCAGAGGCCTGGCCGGGTTCCCACCGTAGGATCAGGTCCCCCTGCTCGACCGTTCCCCGCTGCCGGAGCAGCGACAGGGCCCACGCCTCGTGCTTGCCGGGCGCGGTCTCGACGGCGACCACACGCTCCATCGGCTCGATGCCTTGCGGCAGGCTTCCGTCGTACAGAAACGGCTTCTGCCCGAGGGTGTCGTATCCGACATAGGGGTTGACGCCGTAGTTGCGGGCGTTGGGATCGTTCGGCACCAGAACCCGCCCCGCCGGATGCCGCTTCCGGAAGCGATCGAACGATTCCAGCCGCGACGGCACCAGCTGTAGCTCGGCGCCGGTCAAGGTCCCGACAATGGCTTGACCCGTAAATTGCTGCCACCAGCTTTCCGTCTGACGGTCGTACATCACCAAGTCGGAATGCCGAAGCTTGCCGGTGGCGCCGAAATCGAGCACGCGTCCGTCAAGACTGCGATCGAACGTCAGGGCTGCGTTGCACAGCGGGCAATACGTCACGGCCAGCGGCCGGCCGCCGACGGTATCGTTGACGATCTCATGCCAGATCAGAATGCGGATCGGATACGCGCGCGCGTCGCTGCCGACGGATACCGACACGACCGGTTCGTTGCCGGCGATGCGGGTGCTCCAGCCACGCGCGCCGCCCGCCGACAGCGTCTCGAACTTCGGCCTGTCGATCGACGGGATGCCGTCCTTGGGCGGCCCGCCGGACTTGATCTCACCGAAGGGCACGTTGTGCTTCGAAAAGTCGGTCTGCGGCCATTCCTGTCGCCACACGTCCGGCGCCGCGGCCAAAGGCGCAGCTGTCGCAATCGCACCCATAACGATGAAGGCCGTGGCTGAAGCTACGCACGTGATCGAACGCGGAAAGATCATGGTTTCCTCCGATCGGCGCTTCAAATTCGGCCGTTACTTGTCCTTCACCGCTTCGTTCGTGAGGGTATCGAGCGCCTGCTCCATGGCGGCAAAGACGTTGTCGCGGCCGGATATGGCGTACTCCGCCTTGAGGATCGCAGGCTTGGCATAGGCGAGCCAGACCTGTCCGCTGTCGTCGGCCCACGCGAGCACCTTCATGGGCAACTCAAGTCCCGCCTTGCGATTGGCCTGCATCAGTGGCGTGCCGAGTTTCGGATTTCCGAAGATCAGCAACTGGGTCGGCGGAAGCTTTTCGCCGACGCGCTCGGCGGCCGCCGCATGATCCACGCGCGCCGCGATCCCGATGCCGCGCTTCTTTAGCGCCTCGGCGAGGCGGTCGACGGTCGCCGCAACAGAATGAGGGCTCTTCTTGACGATCAGCTTGTCGTCGATATTCGCCGCCCAAGCCGGAATGGCTGCGAGAAGCGCCAGCGCAATCACAAATAACCTCATCGTCGTCTCCATTTTTTTAACAGTCGAAACCCGTCGTAACCGCTCCGTAGGACACGAAACGCCCGAATTCACATCGTCCTAGTCACGCGTAGTACTCGCTCCGATTGCCGTTGGGTCGTCTGAGCCACTCTCAAAGCAACAGGAGCAAAATCTTGGGGAACGCGATCAACGCCACGGTCACGATCAGCATGATCGCGACGTAAGGCGCAGCACCGATAAAGACCTGATTCAAAGTGACCCTCGGATCGTTGATTGTGGATCGCACGACATAGACTGCGATTCCGAGCGGCGGCGTCAGAAGACCCATCTCCACCGCGATCACCGACACGATCCCGAACCACACCAGGTCGCCTCCGAAGCCGGTCACAATGGGCAGCGTCAGCGGCAACACGATCAGCATGAGCGAGATCGACTCGAGAAACATCCCGAGCACAAGCACCATCAGAACGTACACCGCCATGAACGCGTAGTAGCCCATGTGGGCGTCGGCGATTAGTGAGCTCAGCATCTGGGGGAATCCGGACAGCGCCAGCATTCGCCCGTAGATGTTGGCCGCAAGGATCAGGAATAAAATGGCGACTGTGACGTGGCCGGTCTCAACCAGCACCGTCCGCAGCCGACCCCAGGTCAGTCGCCGCCGGACCAGTCCGATAACGAGGGCGCCGGCCGCGCCGGCTTCGACCGGCGTATAAAATCCGCCGTACATTCCGCCGAGAACGAGCGTAATCAGAGCAGCAATCGGCAGCAATTTGACGGCTGCGGACGCAAGATTTTCTTCGGCCATGTCGTCCACCGACGGGTTTCCGACGAACGCAGGCCAAAGATGCGCCATCGCAAACACGGCGACCGCCATGGCGGTCGCCAGCATCAGGCCTGGAACGATGGCGGCGATAAACAGAATACCGACCGACTGCTCCGCGACGAAACCGTAAACGATCAGCAGAAGGCTCGGCGGAATGAGCATGCCGAGGACCGAGCTTCCGGCAACGGTACCGACCGCAAACTTCGGAGTGTATCCGTGCTGGATCATGTGCGGAGCGGCGATCTTTGGTCGGCCCCCATCGAGTGGTCCAGGTGGAATGTTAGTTCAGAGTTGGCCTTTTCGCTAGTTGGAGCGTGGCCGGCGGAGCTGGTCGGCGTAGCGCAGCCGGCCACGCGGCGAATGCAGGTACGAACACCTCGGGTGCAGGCGGCTTGTAGCCGAGGGATTCATGCGGCCGTATGGCGTTGAAGTGACGTCGCCATCATCGAATTTGAGTCAGAGCCATTCTTGGACGCTTGTTCACAGTCGATCCTGACGACGAGACGGACTGGCCACGACAGCACGCGTGGCTGGCGAAGCAGCTCAACAAGCTGCATCAACTGTTTGCCGGGCGCATTGGTTCGCTCGACAATGAGAGGCACGAGGACGCGCTCTAACATCGGGCAACGCCCGGATCCGACTGCGCAACCGGATTTGCCGAATGACAGGTTATGGAACGCTGGGTGCGATAGGAGTGCCCCTCGACGCGCGCTTTTTCTCATCAATGCTCCTCAAGGATGCGCCCGTACCCACAAATCCGATCCTCGACGCCACATGTGCGGAGCGCATTCCAGTAGGACACCACGTTGAGACACAGCACGGGCTTGCCGAACCATCGTTCGGCTTCGGCCGCGGTGGTCGCGTTGGCCAGGTTGGTGCCGACCTGCAAGATCGCATCGATATCGTCGCCGTTGAGATCGCGCAGGTGACCGCGGACGATGTCCGGTGGAACTTCGGCAATGGCCCATGGTGAAGGGCACTTGAGGCCGACCAGCTTTGCGACATCGAAGCCGGCCTCCTGCAGATAGATCCGGACGATCTCGTCTCCGGAAGGCTGGTGTGGCGTCAGCACGGCGATGCGTTTGGCGCCGAACGCTTTCAGCGCGGCGACCGCGGCGGTTGAGCCGATCGTTGCTCCAACTCCCGCCTTGTCGGCGAGCGCCTTCTGGAATTGCTCGGCGCCCTTGATGCCGCCCGAGAACGCCTCGATAGCGACGCCGAAGATCAGATGGTCGGGCCGGCAGGTCATCAATTGTTCGATCGCGCTGTCCATGCCTTCGCGCATGGCTCGCATGTGATCGGCGAAGCCTTGCTCGGAAATGGTCTGCGTCTTCAGCGTCGAGCGGCCGATATGATTGGTCACGCCGCGCGGTTTCAGCAGTTCGCTTTCCGGCTGGACCACCGTGTTCGTGCTGGGAACCACGATCCCTATTTTCTTGCGGTTGCCGAGAATATCCACTGAGGCTCCTTTGCTTCTGCTGACGCAGACGGAAGGCTCGTGCGCGCATTCAGTGCGCGGCGCCTTTGACATTCATCTCGGTCATGATCTGCGCCTTGTACGACATGAATTCCGAACTCGTGAGGCTGTTGATCGAACGCGGCCGCGGCAGCGTAATCGGAATTTCGCGGGCGATCCGTCCGGGCCGGACCGACATGACAAGGACTCGGTCCGCGAGCAGGATGGCCTCGTCGATGTCGTGCGTCACGAACAGCACGGATGTTCGCCGCGACTGCCAGACGTCGAGCAGCAGTTGCTGCATCTGCATCCGGGTCTGTGCGTCCAGCGCACCGAACGGCTCGTCCATCAGAAGCGCGCGCGGCCGCATCACCAGCACCCGCGCGATGCCAACGCGCTGCCGCATCCCGCCGGATAGCTGTACGGGCAGGGAGTCCGTGAACGCCTCGAGGCCGACCAGCCGCAGCAACTCACGGGTGAGAGGCTCGAAGGTGTTGCGAGGGATCCCCTGGACCTCCGGACCGAAAGTCACATTTTTCCAGACCGTGAGCCAGGGCAGCAGCGCGGCCTCCTGGAACACCACGCCGCGGTCCGGACCGGGGCTCGAAACCGGGCCGCCATCGATCCGTACACTGCCTTCCGTTGGGTTTTCAAAGCCGGCGAGCAGATTGAGCACGGTGGATTTGCCGCAGCCCGAAGGGCCGAGCAGCGCGACGAACTCTCCATCGTTCACCGAGAACGTGACATCTTGCAGCGCGGCGATGTCGCGCGCGCCGTAAAATGTCTTGCCGACATGTTCGAAGCTGACTTTAGCCATCGCGCGCCTCAGGCTTGAAAGGACTGCATGCGGCGCCAGCCCAGCACCCAGCGTTCCAGCATCAGGATAAGCCGGTCGCTGAGGAAACCGAGCGCGCCGATCGAGGCCATGTCCGCGATCACGACGTCCATGCGGCCGACATAGTAGGCATCCCAAAGCACGTAGCCGAGCCCCGACTTGACCGCGACCATTTCGGACACGATCACCGCGGTCCAGCCGATGCCGAGGCCGACGCGCAGGCCGGTGAAGATCGACGGCAGCGACGCCGGCAATACCACGCGCCGCAGCACGGTCATGCGTCCTGCGCCCATCATCAGCGCCGCGCGCACGAGATTGCGTTCGACGTCGCGCGCGCCCTGGCTTGCGTTGATGACAATCGGATAGAACGCGCCGAGCGCGATGAGGAAGACCGAACCGATGTCCTGAATGCCGAACACCGCGATTGAGAAAGGCAACCACGCGGTGATCGGGATCGGCCGCAACACCTGAACCGTCGGATCGATGGTGCTGGTGGCAAGGTTGTTCCAGCCGATCAAGATGCCCAACGGAATCCCAATGATGATGGCGCATGCGAAGCCCTGCGCCACGCGTTGTGTCGAGAACAGCACATTGGAAAGCCACGTACCGCTGTAGGGATTGAGGCCCAGGCCGGCCTGGCCAAACGCCCACTGGTACCAAGCGTCCCAGACCCGCTCCGGCGTCGGCAGCACACCGCCGAACAGCGATCCGCCGGTGCCGGCCCATTGCCAGAGCGCGATGACGGAAACCGGGAGAATGATCGCGAGCGCAACATTCCGCACGCTTCGTGAAAGCGCTGGAGCTTGTCGCTTCGGCACCGTCGCGCCGTCCGGCCGAGCGGGTTTCGCGGCCGGCGAATGCGTGGGAGCAACGCTCATCCGGCTTTCCTCATTTAAGCCGGCACTACTTCTTCAGTGCTTGCGCCACGAGGGAGCCGTCCCAGAACTTTTCGATCTGGCCTGAGACGTCCTTCTGGATTACGCCGAGATCCGCGAACGCCTTGGCCTGGCGCTTGATCTGATCGACCGAAACGACCTCGCCAAGCTTGATCATTTTCGAGGCCTCGGCCGACACCTTGGGATCGATGCCGGTGAACTGCGCGTAGGCGCTTGCGAACTTGGCCGGTGAACTCGCCATTTCCTCCTGCGCCTTGAGATAGGACCACACAAAACGTTCGACAGCGGCGCGCTTCTTGTCGAGCGCGTCCTTCGACGCGGCGATGATGCCGAGTTCGGGCCCGACCGCCTTGGACTGGCTGTATTCGAGGTTTTTCGCGAAGAAGCCGTAGCCCTCCATTACCGGAGTCGACTCGAACGGCTCCCAAGTAATGATGGCGTCGACCTCCCCCTTCTTCAGAGCTTGATTGAAGTTGGCGCCGCCACCCTGGATGTTGACGGCCTGGAAGCTGTTGTAGGGAATTCCCTTCTCAACGAGCGTCGCGGCGAACTGGAACCACACCGCCGAACCAGGGGCGATCGCCACCTTCTTGCCCTTTAGATCGTTCCACGAGTCAAGTTTCACTCCGACGCGGCCGATGACGTACTTTGGCGACGACCCGACGCCCATGAGGCCGATTACGCTGGTCGAGCCTTGCGACAATGCAATCGCGAGATCGGCGGGCCCGACCGAAGCGATATCGAGGGAGCCGGCCAGCAGCGCGGTGCGTGCGTCGGCATAGCGGACGAACTCCACCATTTTGGTCTCGACGCCGAGCTTCTTCAGTTGATCCGGAACCTGCAAGATCGGAGCGAGATGTCCGACCTTCTGGTAGCCGATGTTGATTTGCATCGGCGGTGACACTGGTTTCGGTTCGGGACCGACGGCCAGGGCATAGGTCGATATGAGCGCGGCGGCAACGCCGGCCATGGCAGTGTTGAGGACTTTCATGCGTGTTCTCCTGTCGAGCACAAGTCACGGTTACTGCAATCGAAAGGACGCGGCGTTATGTGTTGGAGCATAGCACCGTCAGATCGCTTTTTGCCGCCGCAGCGCAGCGATTTCCTGTTCGGTACATCCGATTTCAGCGAGAACCTCTGCAGTGTTCGCGCCGATCGCGGGTAGAGGACTGCGGACTGTCGCCGGTGTTCGTGACAAATCGACCGGCTGGTTCACCACCTTGATGTCGCCCCGCACTGGATGGTGCATGGCGGCGGCCATCCCGAGATGGCGCACCTGCGGGTCTTCGAACACGGCATCCATCTTGTAGATCGGGCCGGCCGGCACGCCGGCGGCCTCCAGCAGGTCGAGCCAAGCCTGAGACGGCTTTGCGACAAAGATCGTCGCGATCTCCGCGTTGAGCTGGGGTCGGTTTTGGAACCGAAGTTTAGCGGTCTTGTAATCGGGACGCTCCGCCATCCCGGGATGGCCGATAGCGACGCAGAAGCTCTTCCACTGACCTTGCCCGCCAACGCCGATGTTGATGTAGCCGTCAGCGGTGCGTACGACGCCCATCGGCGTCGAGTAGGGGTGGTCGTTGCCGGCCTGCTCCGGCACCACGTTATCGATGAGATAGCGAGCGGCCTGAAAGTCCATCATGGCGATCTGCGATTGCAGCAATGACGTCCTGATCCATTGCCCCTCGCCGGAGCGGTTGCGTTCCGACAATGCAATCAGGATGCCAATGGCGGCGTAAAGACCTGACGACGTGTCCGCGACTGCGATCCCCGCCCGCATCGGACCTTCGCCGGGGAATCCGGTGACCCACATCAGTCCGCCCATGCCTTGCGCGATCTGATCGAACCCGGCGCGGTTGCGGTATGGGCCAGTCTCGCCGAATCCGGAAATCGATGCGAGGATGATGCGCGGGTTGACCGCGCGAAGGTCCTCGTAGCCGATGCCGAGCCGCGCCTTCACGTCGGGCCGGAAATTCTCAACGACCACATCCGCCGACTTCACCAGCCGCTTGAACAGATCGACGCCGCTTGGGGTCTTCAGGTTGATCGTGATCGACCGCTTGTTGCGATGCAGATTCTGCATGTCGTAGCCGTCGCGGGCTCCGCTCATGCCTTCGTTTGGGTCCACGCCGGGCGGCGCCTCAATCTTGATCACGTCAGCGCCGAAGTCGGCGAAGATGCGGCAGCACGTCGGGCCTGCCCGCACGCGCGAGATATCCAGAATACGCAAGTGCGAAAGCGCACCGTGGGAGCAATCGGTCGTCATGCAGCTGCTTCGCCCTCGTTAGCTGTCGTCTCCGCGACGGCTGTCGGCACACGGCCATGCCAATCGGTCCTGCCCTGGAACAGTGCGGCCAGCGCCAGCAACTGGGCGTCTTGCTGTGGCTGTCCGACGATCTGAAGTCCCACAGGCCGGCCGTTACCGTCGAAACCCACGGGCACGGACATAGCCGGCAGTCCGAGGTAATTCACGAACCGCGTGAAGTTGCTGAGGCGGTACAGCGTTTGCGGCCGGAATTGATCCGACGCCGGATCGGTCTCCGCTGCATCCGGAACGGCAATCGGCATCACCGGAGTAAGCGCGACGTCCGCGCCGCCAAGCGTGTCGAGAAATTCGTCGCGCAGCCGATCTCGCTCGGCGAGGCATTCGTCGATCGTGGTCGCAGAAATATCGAGTCCCTTTTGCATGCGCTTGCGGAGGAGAGCATCGCGGATGTTGCCGAGATCGCGGTGGATGCGGGCAGCTTCGCCCTGCATCACCGTCATCGCATGCTCGTCGGCCCGCTTTGGAAAGCCACTCGCGTTCGCGATGCGCACACCAAGACTGGCGAGTGTCACGATCGCAGCATCGCAGACCGTGCGGATCTCGGGCGCGCTCTGTTCGAAAAAATCGGCCAGCCGGACCGCGCGCGATACGTTTGCAGGTGGGTAGGTGCCGCCAGATACGACGGGCCACAGCAACGCCAGGTCCGTTGCGCTGCGCGCAAGCAAGCCGACCGTGTCGAGGCTCGGCGACAGTGTCATCGCGCCGGCCTCCGGAATCGCGCCGTGCGTCGGCTTCAGCGATGTCACGCTGCAGCAAGCCGCCGGAATACGAACGGAGCCGCCGGTGTCGCTGCCGAGCGCTGCAAACGCGCAACCTGCAGCGACAAGCGCAGCAGACCCGCTCGATGAGCCGCCCGTCACCGCTTCCAGATCCCACGGGTTCAGCACGCGCCCGCGCTCGGCATTGTGGCCGGATGGCTCATAGGCGAGCGTTGTCATTTCGGCCGCGGCGATGAGCGACGCGCCAGCACGATCGAGCCGCAGGAGAATTTCGGCGCGTTGGCCACCGGTTGAGGGTGATGTGCCAAGGCCGTGGCTTGGCTTGTGGACACCGGTCGCGAACATGTCCTTCACGACATAGGGTAGGCCCGCAAGCGGTCCGCTGCGGGTCTCCGGCTCCGGCAATATGGCGGCGACGGCGTTGAGGTGGACGCCCAGTGTGCCGGTGCGGCGACGGCATGCCGCAGCTGCGGCGGTCCGCTCGTTTTGGCTCAGCGACGGCCAGTCTGAAAGCCGCTTCACACCCGCCATCCGTTCGATGTTCGCCGGCAAAGCGTGACCGGAAACCGCATGCGCGGCCATTACAATAACTTCGAACCCGGTATCGAAATTTGCGAAATCTCGGAATCCACCGAGCCTGCAGGCAAAACAGCCTGGATTTCAGGCGGGACCATTGGCGGCGCGGATCGCCGTGAGATGATCGATCAGGCGCCTGCAGGACGGATCGAGTTCTTCGTTCGCGCGAAAGCAAATCGCGAACTGCCGTCGCGCCCAAGGCTCCGCCAGCTTGACGAGTTTCAGCCCGAATGCCTCGCGCAGCGGCTTGGCCGCCTTTTCCGGCAGGATGCCGACGCCCAGACCTTGGCCGATCAGCAGCGACATCACCTCGAACGAGCGCACTTGGACGCGCAGCCGCATAAAGTGGCCTCCCTCACGCGCGCGATCGGACAGGAGCCGGTGGACTGCAGTGCCGTTCTCGAGCGACACGAAGTCTTCGCCGATGATGTCGTCGAACGACAACTCCCTCCGCTTGCCCAAGTGATGGTTGCGGGGCAGGGCGACAACGAGGTGGTCGCCGTGATAGTCGATCAGTACGAGACCATCGGTTTCCACGCCCCGCACGATCATCCCGAGATCGGCCTGCTTGTGACGCACGGCCTCAATGGTGGAGATGCTGGGGCGCTCCTCCAGGTCGAGCTTGATGTCGGGATTCTGCTTGGCGAAGTTGGAAAGGTCATCCGCGAGACGCTGGACCAAAACCGAACTCGACGCGCATACCCGCACGTAGCCGCGCGTGCCCGTGCGATGTTCTTCCATGCTGGCCGTGAGCTTGTCGCCTAGCCGCAGCACATCGCGCGCATAGCGCATCATGGTTAAGCCGGCCGCGGTAGGCTCGATGCCGTGCGGGCGCCGCACGATGAGCGGGCTTCCGGCCTCTTGCTCCAGGATCTGAATGCGGCGGCTCGCGGCGGACACGGCGATATGATGCTGCGCGGCGGCCTTGCTGAGGCTGCGGAATTCGCAAGCGGAGAGAAAAATTCTCAAGCTCTGGAGGTCATGCGACAGCATGGACATCACCGGTCGGGCCCTGGATTGCAGGGGTCGGTTCAGAATTCGTGGGGGCACGGCCGTTATTCTCGGCTTGCGAAACGGGCAAATGGCTCTGCCACCGGCATTTGACCGCTCGAGGCCGTCCTGCCGCGTCAATTCTAATCTGGCTGTGCCGAAACCCCATCTTCCGCGATGCTCGACGGTGCCTGTCTTCTTAGTCGAGTTTTCGAATAGTACGAAATCATATTTCTGCGCTTTCGGCTTGGAGGGCCGGGCGGTCGGTTGAAAAATAGTGGCCGAAAAGTGCACTTGCGGGCGGACGGCACGAGGCTGACTTGGAACTCAACCTTGCTGGAAAGGCCGCCCTCATCACCGGCGGTTCACGTGGCATCGGCCGGGCGATTGCCGAGGAGCTGGCAGCCGAAGGCTGCAACCTGGTGCTGGTGTCGCGTAACGCTGCAGACTTGCGCGCGACGAGCGAAGCTATCGCGGGCCGGTTCAAGGTTCGCGTTCTGATCGAGGCGCTCGATCTCGCCGACGGCAGCAAGGTGGTGGCCGTGGCGCGGAATCACCCTGCTGTCGACATCCTCGTAAACAACGCGGGCGCGATTCCGGGCGGTGCGCTGGCCGATGTCGACGAGGCGCGCTGGCGCGCGGCCTGGGACCTGAAGGTGATGGGCACTATCAACATGACCCGCGCCTACTACCCGCTGATGAAGGCGCGGGGCGGCGGCACGATTATCAACATCATCGGCAATGCGGCGCTCATGCGCGATCCGGACTACATCTGCGGTGTCACCGGCAACGCCGGCTTGACCGCGTTCACCGAGTCGATCGGAAGCGTAAGCTTGCGCGACAACATCCGCGTCAACGGCGTCAGCCCGGGGCTCACAGCCACGGATCGCGTGGTGACCCTACTCAGTGCACGTGCTGAAAAGCAGTTGGGCGAAGCGGGTCGCTGGCGGGAATTGATTGGCCTGGTTCCCGGCGGTCGGCTTGGCGAGCCGTCGGAGATCGCCGCCATGGTGGCGCTGCTCGCTTCGCCCAGGTCGAACATCACGAGCGGTGCAGTGATCACCATGGATGCCGGCGTTTCGTCACGATCCGGCTAGTCCGCGTCGCCACCCGAACCCGTTTCAGGAGTCCCGAATGCCTCTCTTGACCACCGACGATAACGTGAAGCTCCACTACGAGGAGGCTGGCATCGGGAAGCCCATCATTTTTGTGCACGAATTCGCCGGCGACTGCCGGTCCTGGGAAGCTCAGATGCGGCACTTCGCACGCCGTTACCGCTGTATTGCTTTCAACGCGCGCGGCTATCCGCCTTCCGATGTGCCGGACGACGTGAACAAGTATTCGCAGGAGCGCGCCCGCGATGACATCAAGGCGGTGATGGACGCGCTCAAGATCGACAAGGCCCACGTCGTCGGATTGTCGATGGGTGGCTTTGCGACGCTCCACTTCGGATTCACTTATCCAGAGAGGGCGCTGTCGCTGGTCATCGGCGGCTGCGGCTATGGCGCGCAGCCCGACAAGCGCGTGCAATTTGCGGCCGAAACTGAAGCGGCGGCGAAGCGCTTCGAGGAAATCGGCATGAACAAGGCGGCAGAAGGCTATGCGCTTGCGCCGTCGCGCGTGCAGTTCCAGAACAAGGATCCGCGCGGCTGGCGTGAGTTTGCCGATCAGCTTGCGACCAATTCCACAAAAGGCTCCGCCTTGACGATGCGTGGCGTGCAAAGTCGTCGCCCATCGCTGTTCGAGCTCGTCGAGCAGATGAAAAAAATCACGGCGCCGACGCTGATCATCACCGGCGACGAAGACTGGCCGTGCCTTGAGCCGGCGATCCTGATGAAGCGCACCATCATGACGGCGGGGCTCGTCGTGATGGCCAACTCCGGCCACACGGTGAACCTCGAGGAGCCAGTCGCCTTCAATCAGCATCTTGCCGACTTCCTGCACGCGGTCGAGGCCGGCCGCTGGGCCCCGCGCGATCCCCGCGCGATGGCAACCGCGATCCTCGGCAAATGACCTCGTTGCGAATTCGGGTCGCCATATGGATTTGACGAAACCCATCCTGGTCACCGGAGCGTCGGGACGAACCGGCCGGCGCGTGGTCGCGGCGCTTGCGGGCAGGGGCGGGCCCGTGCGGGCCTTCATCCGCCGTGCCGAGGCCAGAGACGAGCTCAAGCGCGGCGGCGCATCCGAGATCGCGTTGGGCGATCTCACGGACGATGCGTCGCTCCGACGGGCGCTGGATGGCGTCGGGCAGATCTTGCACATCTGTCCGCCGATGCATCCGAGAGAGGATGCAATTGCGAGGACGCTGATTGACTTTTGCGACGAGATGAACGTCGGGCGGTTCGTTCTATACTCCGTGCTGCATCCGCTCCTGTCGGACGTGCCGCATCACGCACGGAAGCTGGAAGCCGAACGCCATCTGGTCGGTTCGGGCTTGCCCTACACAATTCTTCAGCCAAGCCGGTACATGCAGCATCTCGTGCCGATCTGGAAGTCGGTGCTATCGACGGGCGTGCATGACATGCCGTTCAGCACCACAGCGCAGTTCAGCATTGTCGACCTGTCGGACCTTGCGGAGACGTGCGCGCGCGTCATGATGGAGCCCGGTCATGAGGGCGCCACCTATCAGCTCGCAGGACCCGAGGCGCTTAGCCAGAACGATATGGCGCGCATCCTCACGCAGGTGCTTGGCAAGCCGATACGCGCCGAGGCAAAACCGCTCGATCGATTCCGTAGCGAAGCTCAGGCTGCCGGCATGCCGGCCGAGCGCATCGAGACCATGTGCCTGATGAATGCGCACTACGATGCGCATGGACTTCTCGGAAACCCGAACGTGTTGCGCTGGCTGTTGGGGCGGGAGCCGAATCGCTTTGAGAGTTTCGTCCGGCGCGAGTTGTTGTGAGCGGAGCGCCCCAATATGGAGAGTTGAAATGTTGAGATCGAGCAAAGGATCCGTTGCAACGGCACCAAAGGGTTTTGGGGAAGGCATATCGGCGGCCTCGGTGTTCGTCGGTCTGGTGTTCGCGGTTGCTGCGTCGGCTGGGTCCGCAGCGGCACAGGGCACCGATTGGCCCAGTCGGGCCGTCAGCGTGGTGGTTCCGTTCGCTGCCGGAGGCAACACCGACATCATGGCGCGCCTTGCCAGCCAGAAGCTAGCGGAGGACATGAAGCAGACCTTCGTCGTCGAAAATCGCGTCGGCGCGGGCGGGGCGATCGCTGCCAACCACGTGCTTCAGGCGCCCGCCGACGGCTACACCTTGTTCTTTGCCGCAGCGCCGCAGGTTGCGGTGCTGCCGAAGGTGCAGAAGGTCAATTACGATCCGATCAAGGATTTTACGGCGGTCAGCATTTTCGGCACGGGGCCGTTTATGCTTGCCATCAGCAGTGCGATCCCGGCCAAGACCATTCGGGAATTTGTGACCTACGCGAAGAGCAAGAAGATTAACTACGGCTCCGGTGGTACCGGCTCGGTGAGCCATCTGTCCGGTGCGTTGTTCGTGGCGCGCGCGGGGCTCGATACCGTGCATATCCCATTCCGCGGCGGTGCGCCCGCCATGACCGCGCTGCTTGGCGGCCAGGTTGAAATGTATTTCGGCAACGCCGCGGACATCATCCCGTACGTTGAAAGCGGTAACGCCCGTGTTCTCGGTGTGGCGGCGGACAAGCGGATGAGCCAATTGCCAAACGTGCCGACCGTCAGCGAGTTCTATCCGAACTTCTCGCTTTCGGCGTGGAACGGCTTTCTTGTGTCCTCGAAGACGCCCAAGCCGATTGTCGACAAGCTAGCCAGGCAAGTGATCGCCGCAGCGAAGGATCCGGGCGTGGTCGCTCAGCTCTCCAGGCTGGGGATCGAGCCAAATGGCACCACGCCTGAACAGACCGCGGCGCAGATTGCTCGCGAGCAGCCTCAGTTTGACGCCGCGATCGAGGCAGCTGGAATCAAACTAAAGCCGTGAACTGTAGAATGGCCGTCGGATGCGTCCTATACGCAGATCGGGCTGTGTCTCTATCGGCATCCTATGAAGCAATTCGGCGGTATTTCGTGCGATATTCTAAGCTTTCAGGGAACTTGCCGGAGACTTGTCGATCGCAAACAGGAGTATGTTGGCATGAGACGGCGCGACTTCATTCGTCTGGTCGGAAGTGCAGCACTCGCTTGGCCCGCAACCGCACAGGCGCAATTCAACGCATCGCGGCCGATAACGATGGTCGTCCCTTTCCCTGCGGGCGGAGGGGCCGATATTTTGGTCCGAATGCTCACAAAGTACATGAGTGAGAATCTCGCGCATCCCTTCGTCGTGCAAAACATGCCGGGCGCGGGAGGGGGGCTTGCCTTCGGTCACATTGCGCGCGCTGCGCCCGATGGCCATACCCTTGGCTGGGTCTCGACCGGGTTTCCGGTCATGGCCGCCACGCTCTCGAACCTCACGTTCAAGCCGGAAAGCGATTTCGTCCACATCTGCAACGTGTCCGAAAACCCGTTCGTTCTGGTCGTCAACCCGCAGGTGCCGGTCCAGAGCGTGAAGGAACTGGTGGACTTGGCGAAATCCAAGCCCAACAGCTTGAACTTTGCGCACAACGGTGTTGCGACGCTGACGAATCTCGTCGTTGAGTTGCTCAAGATTCAAGCGGGCATCGATGTGGCGCAGGTCGCCTACCGCGGCGACAACTTTTCCGTCACCGATGTGATCGCGGGGCACGTGCAGGCCATGTTCTCCAACAGCCCCGTGGCTCTCCCGCATGTGGCGGCAGGGCGGCTGCGCGCGCTTGCGGTGACGACGCCGAAGCGGTCGCCGGCAGCGCCGAACCTGCCGACCATGGTGGAGTCCGGATACCCGGACTTCAAGGCCGTGGTCTGGCAGGGCTTCAGCGCTCCCGCCGGTACGCCGCGCGGTGTGGTCGATCGTCTCAATGCTTCGGCGCGCGAGGCGCTTCAGGCTCCGGAGGTGGTCAAGCGTTTTCAGGAGCTTGGTGCGGAGCGGGTGGGTTCGACCCCGGAACAGCTATCGCAGCTTGTCGCGCGCGAAATCGAGGTGTGGCGCGAAGTCGTGCGCCGCTCGGGCGTTAAGCCGAACTAGGCGCGCCTAGCGCACCTTGGCCGGCATGATCATGTTGAGAATGGCGCTCTTGCCGGCCGCCAAGTTTACAAGCGCCTGGTCGAGGGCGGCTTTCAATTCCGCCGGAGTTTCGACCCGGCAGCCGAAGCCGTCGATCATGGTGGCGGCCTGTTCGTACTTCGCGCCTTTCAAATCGACGCCGTAATAGTCCTTCGCGGCAATGGCCGTCCCCGAAGGGTAGAACCTGTCGTGGTAGTACTGCATCGCGGCGTATTTGGCGTTGTTGAACACCAGAATGAGCAGCGGCAGTTTGTGCTCGTCGGCGAATGCGAGCGCCGGAATGACCGGGTTGTACAGGAACGTACCGTCTCCGATGGTGACGACGACAGGGCGCTTCGGCATCGCAAGCTTGATGCCCAAACCATAGCCAAGCCCCTGTCCAAGTCCGTTCGGCGCGCGGTAGAATCCGAACGGCTCGTCCCACATCATGTGCTCGCGCACCAACCGCGCGTGGACGATCGTTTCGTCCACATAGACTGCATCCGGAAGCGCCTCCCGTAGCAGCCGGGCGACGAGCGGCACGGCAATGGACGCTTCGCCTGCGGCTTTGTCCTCCGCGGCCAGGAGCCGTTGCCGGAGTTTGTCGTGCTCGGCCCTCCAGCGTTCGCGGCGTGCGGCGATGGCCTCGGCGTCGAGCTTCTGGCGACGCAGCGCTTCGACAAGAAGCGACAGTATCAGGGCCGTATCGCCTTCCAGATAGCGATCGGCGCCCGTGACTTGATAGACCAGCGTGTCTTTCAGCGGGTTGCCGCCGATTGCCGCGATCTTTGCATGCTTCGGCGTACTGCTCGGCGGATACCACGGCGCCTCGTTCTCGACGAGCAGAGCGAAGTCCATCTCCGCAAGATACGGATTGGTGTCCAAACCGAGATAGAGTTCGTGCGATTTCGGGAAGTTCGAAAGACAAGCGCCGGGCGCGTCGATGACCGGTATGGCTAGCAGTTCTGCCAGCTCCACAAGCGCGTCGAATGTGTCCCGATCCGAACCGGCGCTCTCGACTAAAATGAACGGCGACCGCGCCGCTGCCAGTTCCGCCGCGACCGTTGCGATGTCTTCATCGGATGGCCTGTGCGACGGCGATGATGCGATCGCGCGCATCGCCTCGGGTTTGGTCCACTCGGCGATCATCGCTTCCATCGAGACGCAGACATAGGTTGGTCCGCAGGGCGTGCGTTGAGCGAGCTCGCCCGCCCGGGTGACGCTGTGAAAAAGCGTGTCGACGGACGTGGATTGAAACGCAATCTTCACGAGCGGCTCGACCAGCCGCTGCGGCCCGCCGACCACGTTGAGGCCGCGATACCACTGTGGGCCGGGATCGAAGTCTCCTTCGCCATAGCCCGATGACTCGCCGGACATCACCAGCATGGGCGTCGCCATCGTCCGCGCGCCGTAGATCGCCATGCTGCCCTGGAGCAACCCTGCGCCCGCATGCAGCAGGACCGCCTGCATACGGCCGGTGACCTGCGTGTATCCGGTCGCCATGGCCACGGCCAAAGTCTCGTGCCCGCAGTCCAGGTATGTCGGACCCGGCGTGCCACTTTTCTTTTGCCGCGCCAGCGCCTCCCACAACGACGGCCACTCCGAGCCCGGAGACGAAATGATGTAGTCGATGCGTAGGCATCGGAGCGCTTCAAGAATGGCTTCGCCGCCGTCGTGGATGTTTTTCAAAACTCGACCTCCGCGTCGCGCGATGGCTACGGCAAAGTGGTGCGCAACCGGTCAACCCAGTCCTTGCCTTGGAGCCAAGTCTCCAAAGACGCTTGCTGTGGTGTCCGGCCGGCCAATGCCTCCACCGCGCGCCATGCCAAGCACAAATTGCATGACATCACCGGTGCGCCTCGCCAGCCGATGGACTGCGCGATCGGCCGCAACGTCGGCATACCGGTCCCCAGCATGACGATGGCATCGAGCGGCTTGTCTTCGAGCTGCAGGAGGGCCTGTCCGGCTGCCGATCCGCCCAGACTGTATATCGGATGGAACGAACTCTCCTTGTTGAAAGCGTTCGAAATCGCGGCAACCTCGAAGCCTTGGCTCTGCCAATAGGCCGTGCTGGCGCGATTGAGATCGTCTGGATAGGGGGACACCAGTCCGATGCGTTTTGCCTTCAGAACCGCCAACGCATCGACAACTGCTAGCGCCGCAGTCAAGAACCGGTGGCCGCAACGCGCTTCGATATCCTTGACCGCCACTGCTTCGCGCTCGCGTCCTGCGAGATACGACGCGCCGGTGCATGCGGCTGCCGCAACGCCCAGGGGCGCATTGGCGAACTGACGCATCGACCCGCTGTAGCTTTCGAAGTAATCGGCAAGGCGCTCGGACATTACCGCCTTGTCGCTCATCAGGCGCGCGTTAATCATGGCTACGCCGCGCGGCCAAAGGATGTTGAACTCCGGTTCAACCGTCGTGTTAGCCTGGGGCGTCAGCATCCCGACAAGCCCGCACGGCGCGTACTCGATCGACATGGGCTACCGAGCGTCTGGCGCCTTCGCGCCGGAGTCCTTTACCACTTGGCCGAGCCGCACGATGTCACGCGCAACAATAGCTCCAAGCTCGTCCGGCGTCGTCGCCATCACTGAGAAGACCTGGGATAGAACCTTGTCGCGCACCTCTGGGCTTTGCAGCGCTTTGACGAACTCCGTGTTGAGCTTCTGCACGATATGGGCAGGTGTTTTTGCCGGCGCGAACAGGCCGAACCATTGGTCCATCCGTACCTCTGGATACCCGGCCTCGGCGGTGGTTGGGACGTCGGGAAGGCGCGGGTGTCGCTTCGAACCAGCGATGGCGAGGAGCCGCAGCCGTCCCGCCTCGACATGCGAACCGCTGGAGAGATATCCCGCGAACAGCATGTCCACGCGCCCGGCGACCGTGTCGGTCACAGCCGGTGCGACACCACGATAGGGTACGTGGACCAGCGTGATGCCGGCATGCTTGGCGAACAATACACCCAGCAGATGGCCGCCGGTGCCGACGCCCTGCGAGCCGTAGCTCAGCCCCTCGGGCTTCGACTTGGCATAGGTGGCCAGTTCGGCAACCGTCTTTGCCGGACTCGCGGTCGGCACGTTGAGGATGTTGTTGAAGGTCACGAGGCCCGTGATTGGCGCGAAGTCTTTGATCGGGTCGAATCTGAGGTCGCTGTAGAGCGTTGGGTTAATGGCATGGGTACCCGTGTGGCCGAGCATCAGCAGGTAACCGTCGGGCGGCGCGTTCTTGATCGCCATGGCGGCGACGTTGCCCGCCGCGCCCGGCCGGTTCTCGATGACGATGGTCTGCTTGAGTATCTCGGATGCTGTGCTCGCGACGAGCCGCATGACGATGTCCGAGCTTCCGCCGGGCGGGAAGGGCACGACGATGGTGATCGCTCGGGACGGATAATCGTCAGCGCGCGAAGGCGAAACGACCAGCAGGGCCGCTACTGCAATGACCACAAGCAGGCGTCGGATCGATATAGGGTTCATTGTGCTTGTCCTTTCACTAGCGTTCACGGTGCTGTGGCTATGCTGTGGCCGAGGCGCGGCGCAGGCCTTCGATCATCGACGACTTAAGAAGATAGGCCTTCAGCTTGGCGGGGTCGTCGATGGTTCGTTGCAGTTCTTCTAGCAGCGCGCGGCGCCGCGCCGGGTCGCGCTCCTGCATGCGAGTGCGATTGCGATGCGCCTGCTGGATGATTTCGTCCGCGGCAATCGGCCGGCGTTGGCGCTCGTAGTGATCGAGCACGCTTTCGTCCGTACCCTCCTGAAGCACCGCAACCAGCTTTTCGCACAGGCTGAAGGCGTCGTGGATGCCGCCATTCATGCCCATGCCGCCGGAAGGGCTGTTCAGGTGTGCGGCGTCGCCTGCGAGAAACACGCGGCCCTTCCGGTAGGCGGACGCTAGGCGACGATGAATACGGTAGGGGCGCGTCTCCAGAACATCGATGCGGCCGGCATCCGGCACGATATCGTGCAGCAGGTCCTGCTGCGCATCGTCCTGCATGGCCTCTTCCGTGGTCTGGCCATCGCGCGCATAGAGACTGACACGCCAGACGCCGGGCAAGCGCAGCAAACTGAAGGTGCCGTCCGGCTTCCAGCAATAGGAGACGTTGGAAAGGCCTTCGAGCTTGTTGTGGAAGGGGTAGGCTGTGGTCGTGAGGATGGTGGTTTCGGGATAGATGTCGCCGGACAATTCTATGCCGAGCGCGCGGCGAACGACGCTGCGCGCACCGTCCGCGCCGATTGCGTAGTCGGCGGCAAACGTGATTTCGCCCTCCTCGGGCGATGCAGTGACCTTCACGCCACCCGAGGTTTGCTCCACCTGCGTGACTGGGGCGGAGAAGATCACAGACACACTCGGAAGCTTGCGGATGGCATCCAGGACGAACTCGCAATACTTCGACTGCTCGCATTGCAACCGATAAGGATGCTCGCTGTCGTCCTTCAGCACCGACAGATCGAACACCGCGCGTTCTCCGGACGGGTGCAGGCGAATTTGCCATGTCGGGCAGGGCAGTCCGGCCTCCAGCATCTTCTGCGTAATGCCGTAGGGCGCCATCATGTCGAGAGTCGGCGGGTGGAATGTCGAAGCGCGCAATTCCTGCGAGATCGCGGTTTCGGCTTCCAGCACCGTGACGCCGATGCCCTTGCTGCCGAGCAGCAACGCGGCCGTCAGCCCGACCGGCCCCGCCCCGACTACAACGACTTTGCGCGGCGCGTTCATGGATTGGCAGCCGGGATCGCCCAGGGGCGCTTGGTTTGATCCTTGGACTTGAACGCGGCGATTTTGTCGCGATAGCTCTCGGTGAGCGCGATGTCGTCCCAGCCGTTGAGCAGGCGCGTACGGCGCACGGGATCGATCGCAAACGCATAGGTGCGGTTGCCGCAGACGACGGTCTGCTGCTCGAGATCGACTGCGACAGGCAACTCGGGATTGGCCGTCAGCGCATCGATAATCTCAGATGCCTCCTCGTCCGTAACGGTTGCCGTCAGCAATCCGTTCTGCACCGCGTTGCCCGAAAAGATGTCGCCGAAGGATGGTGCGATCACGCAACGCACGCCATGATCGCAAAGCGCATACACCGCGGCTTCGCGCGACGAGCCGCAACCGAAGTTGCGCGCCGCCACGATAATCTTTGGGTTCCGCCATGCCGGTTTGTTGATCGGAAATTCAGGTCTCTCGTTGCCTTCGGCATCGAACCGCAGGTCGTGGAACAGAACCTTCCCGATTCCCATCGCGCGAGTCCATTTCAGGTAACGCGCCGGGAGAATCTGGTCGGTGTTCACATTGCTCTGATCGATTGGGCAAGCCGAGCCGGTCAGTTTGACGAACTTCTCCATGGTCAAACCTTCCGCCCGGCGAGGAGAGGGCGAACGTCCGCGAGACGGCCTGCGACGGCGGCGGCAGCAACCATGGCCGGCGACATCAGGTGCGTTCGCGCGCCGGGGCCCTGGCGGCCCCGAAAATTTCGATTGGTGGTCGAAGCACAACGCTCGCCCGCGGCCACCAAGTCGCCGTTGATGCCGACGCACATCGAACAGCCGGATTCTCCCCAATCGAGACCGGCTTCGCGGAAGATGCGGTCGAGCCCCTCCTCCTCAGCCTGACGCTTGATCGGCGTCGATCCGGCCGACACGAGCCCGGGCACTTTGCTGGTCCGGCCGGCCAGTACCGCAGCCGCGGCGCGAAGGTCTTCGATGCGCGCGTTGGTACAGGAGCCGATGAAGACTCGGTCGATCGCGATATCGGTCAGCCTCTTACCAGGTGCAATGCCCATGTAGTCGAGCGCGTCGCGCAGATATTTGGCTCGATTTTCATCCGCCTCGCTCGAGGGGTCCGGGACGCTCGCGTCGATTGGCAGTGCGTCTTCCGGGCTGGTGCCCCAGGTGACGACCGGCGCGATCCGCCTGCCGTCGAGCGTGACTTCCTCTTCGAACGCGGCGTCGGGGTCCGATTTCAGCATCGACCATTCCTCAACGGCGGCGTCAAAGGCCGCGCCTGCGGGCGCGTAGGGACGGCCCTTGAGGTAGGAGAACGTCGTTTGGTCCGGCGCGACCATGCCGCATCGCGCGCCAGCTTCGATCGACATGTTGCAGAGCGTCAGGCGGCCTTCGATCGACAGCGCGCGGATCGCGGAGCCCGAAAATTCGACGGCGCATCCGGTCGCGCCGTCGGCGCCGATGTGCGCGATAATCGCAAGCACGATATCCTTTCCGGATATGCCGGGCGCGGTTGCGCCATCGACGGTTACGCGCATTCGCCTGGGCTTTTTCTGCCAGATCGTCTGCGTCATCAGGACGTGGGCGACTTCGGACGCGCCGATGCCGAAGGCATAGGCGCCGAGCGCGCCATGCGTCGAGGTGTGACTGTCGCCGCACACGATCAGCAAGCCGGGCAGCGTCAGTCCCTTCTCGGGGCCGACGACGTGCACAATGCCTTGGCCGGGATCGTCGAGGCCGAAAAGCCGGATGTTGTGTTTGGCGGTGTTCTCCTCCACCTGCCGGACCATGCGGGCGATTTCGGGATTGGCGATGTCGCGACGGGAGCCGCGGGTCGGCACGTAATGGTCGGCGACACCGAACGTCAGGCCCGGCTCGGCCACCGTCACCCCTCGCTCGGAGAGCTTATTGAAGGCGTGGAACGAGCCCTCGTGCACATAGTGCCGGTCGACCCACAGCAGCGATTCTCCATCGTCGCGGCGCAGAATTTCGTGCGCGGACCAGAGCTTGTCGACCAGGGTTTGCGGTGCCGTCATTGCGCTCGCGAACGGCCGTCGTTGCTGGGCTCTCGCATTGTCGGCCGGGATTTTGTATGATAAATAATACCAAGTAAAGACCGCTGCGCACAGCAGGGACGGCATGTGACTGCATGGCTGAGGGGCTGAGCGAGGGCAAGTCGCGGCGCATCTATCTGGTGCTGCGCGACCGCATTCTCAGCAATGCGCTGACGCGCGGCTCGCGGCTCCCCACCGAGAACGACCTGGCGCGGTTTCATCGTGTGTCGCGCGTGACAGTGCGGCGCGCGTTGGCTGAACTCGAACGCGAGCGTTTGATCGAGCGGCGGCGCAGCAGCGGCACGCGCGTGATCTATCAGCCGAAGTCCAAGCCGATGACGGCGGATATCTCCGGCGTGCTGGCCAATCTCACCGAGATGGGCGAGAGGACCACGAGCGATTTGCGCGAATTTGGCTATCTCGCGGCCCCTGCCGCGGTCGCCGACGCGCTGAGCCTCAAGCCGGGCGCGAAGGTCCAGCGCTCGGTTCGCGTTCGCTCGGTCAAGGGCATGCCGTTCTCGTATCTCACGGCGCATGTTCCAGAGGACATTGGTCGAACCTACTCAAGGAATGAGCTCGCGGCGCAACCGATGCTTGCGCTGCTGGAGCGATCCGGGGCCAAGCTTGACCGCGCTTCGCAGCGGATCGGCGCGGTCCTCGCCAGCCCGGACGTGGCGCGCGCTCTGAAGGTGCCGGCATGGTCTCCGCTGATTGAATTGGTCCGCGTGGTGTTCGACCGTAACGGGCGGGGTGTCGAGCATCTACACGCGCTTTACCGTCCAGACCGCTATAGTTTCGAAATGGAATTGGTGCGCACCGGCGATGTCGACGCGCGCACCTGGAGGCCGGACGCCGACCCGATGTGCCGCAAGCGCACCCGATCATTTGACGCATAGGAAAAGGGGGATAGTGATGAGCCGTGACAATTTGAATCGCCGCCGCTTCCTGCAAAGCACCGCCGCCGCCGCGCTCAGCGCGCCATCAATCGCTCGCGCGCAAGGCTCGGCGGTCAAAGTCGGCGTCCTGCATCCGGTGTCGGGCGCGTTGTCCTATTCCGGCCAGCAGGGCCGGATCGGCGCTCAACTGGCGATCGAGGACATCAATGCCGCGGGCGGTATCAAGGCGTTGGGCGGCGCGAAGATCGAAGCGGTGTTGGGTGACGCGCAGTCGACGCCCGACGGCGGGAACGCCGAGGTCGAAAAGATGAATTCGGCCGGCGTCGCCGCGATCGTCGGCGGCTACGCCAGCAGCATCTGCCTCGCCGCAAGCCAGACCGCCGCGCGCTACAATCTGCCCTATATCGTCGATGTCGGCGTGGTGGACAGTATCGTCACGCGCGGCCTTAAGAATACCTTCCGCTTCGGTCCGGGATTCGGCGTCATCGCCAAGACCGCGCTCGACAACCTTGTCGCCATCAACGATGCCGCGGGTAAGCCGGCGAAGACCGTGATGATCGTGCACGAGGATTCCGCATTCGGTTCCGGCCTCTCGAAGCTTCTCAACACGCAGCTTCCGGAGCGCGGTTTCCAGGTGCTGGAGGTCATCTCGCATCCGACCCCGACGCGCGACTTCAACAACGTCGCTCTGAAGGTCCGCGCGCAGAACCCGGACATTGTGATCCCGGCGAACTACTACAATGAGTACGTTCTGTTCGCCCGCACCATGCAGCAACAGCGCGTGCGTCCGAAGGGCATCTATTCCGTGCTGGGTGGTGCGGCGTCGTCCTACAAGTTCGTCAAGGAATTTCCGGAGGCGGCGCAATACATCATGGATTGCAACCATTGGTTCGATCCGAAAAACCAGAAGGCGCTCGAACTGAAGAAGAGAATCGACGCCAGAAACGAGTTCTACACGTACGAAGTCTACATGAACTACTCCTGCATTCTGCTGCTGGCCGACGCCATAGAGCGGGCGGGAAGCGCGGACCGCGCCAGGATCATCGGCGCACTGGAGAATTCGACCTTCGGCGGTCACCTCATGCCCTATGGCCCAACCAAGTTCGTCAACGGCCAGAACCAGGGTGCGGCGCCGGTCAATACGCAGGTCATCGGCAACGACATCCAGGTGATCCTGCCGGCGAGCTTCGCTTCGGCGAAGGCCGTGTTCCCAATGCCGCGGGCCTGACGCCCGCGGCGGTGTGCGCGCCACCGTGATGGTCTCATCGGTCATCCTTGTTCCGGCCCTGTTGAACGGGCTGATGACCGGCGCCGTCTATGCGCTGGTGGCGCTTGGGCTGACGCTTATCTACGGCGTTCTGCACATCATCAACTTCGCACATGGCGCGCTGCTGACGGCGGCTTTGTTCGCCGCCTTCTTTGCGAACAAGCTGCTGGGTATCGATCCGTACGTCGCCGCGCTTTTTCTCGCGCCGCTGTTCTTCGGCATCGGGTATGCGCTGCAGCGCTTCGTGATCGGGCCGGCGGCCCATGGCGAGGATCGCAACATCCTGCTCGTAACGCTCGGTTTGGCGGTGATGATCGAGAACGCGCTGCTGTATGCGTTCCGCGCCGACACGCGCACGATCAACCTCTCCTATGCTTTCGATGTCGTCGAGATCGGCAACTCCTTTCTGGCCGTGCCGCGCGTGGTCGCATTTGGGGTGGTCGTTGCGATCGCTGCATTGCTCTGGTTTGCCATGCGATGGACCGACACCGGCAAGGCAATTCGCGCGGTGGCGAAGGAAAAACTCGGCGCGGAGCTGTCGGGCATTAATGTGGCCCATATCTATGCGGTAACCTTCGGCCTCGGCACTGCGTGCCTGGCCGTCACCGCGTGCCTGCTGATTCCGACGTATTACGTCAATCCGCACGCCGGAAACGCATTCGTGCTGATTGCGTTTACCATCGTCGTCCTTGGCGGCATGGGTTCGGTTGCAGGGGCGATGCTGGGAGGCTTGTTCGTCGGGGTGGTCGAGAGTTTTTCGGGCCTCTATCTCGGCGAGTCGCTCGGCCAAATCGGCATCTTTGTGATGTTCATCCTGGTGCTGCTGTTCCGTCCGAGCGGCTTGTTCGGAGAGCGCGCATGAAGGGGCTCGCGCCGATTGCGACCGTTGCCGTGCTGCTGGCGCTGGTGCCGTTCATCACCGCATCGAATGCGGTGCTGAACTTTCTCGTGATGGCGTTTCTGATCGCGTTGGCCGGGCAGGGCTGGAACATCCTCGGCGGCTACGGCGGCCAGTACTCATTCGGCCATGCGGCGTTCTTCGGAACCGGCACCTACGTGACCGCGGTGCTGCAGGTTCGCTATGGCATGAACGCCTGGCTTTGCTTCGCCCTGGGCATTGCGGGCGGTGCGCTTGTCGGCGCAGTCATCGGGGGCCTGAGCTTCCGGTCCGGTCTGCGGGGCTCGTATTTCGCGCTGGTGACGCTCGCGTTCGCAGAGGTTCTCCGGATTGTCGCGAGCGTGGCGCCGATCACCGGTGCAGGCGTCGGCACCCTGATCAAGCTCGACCTGCGGCCCGAGGCGTTTCAGTTCCAGAGTCGCGCTCCATTCTATTGGGTTCTGCTCGCGCTGCTCGTCGTGTCGTTGATTCTGACACGGATCATCGAGGACAGCCGCTTCGGCGCCTACCTCGTGGCGCTGCGTGAGAACGAAGACGCGGCCAAGGCGCTCGGCGTCGATACGACGCTGGTCAAGCTTGGCGCAATGACGATCTCTGCGGCGATCACCGCCGCAGCCGGAGGCTTTTACGCACAGTACTTCCTGTTCGTCGACGCCGGTATCGCCTACGGACCGTGGATTTCCGTCGAGGCACTGTTGGCGCCGATCATCGGCGGCGTCGGGACGGTGTTCGGTCCGCTGCTCGGCGCCTTGGTCATCAGGACGCTCGGCGAATTGACGAAGATCGTCGCCGGCGATGCGCCCGGCCTCGATCTGGTGATCTACGGCAGCGTGCTTGTCGCCGTGGTCGCTTTCGCGCCGCGCGGCATCGCCGGTCTCATTGAGCGCGTGCGAGGCAGGCTAACCCCTCCGGCGGCGCCGAGCCTGGAGCGCAGCCATGGCTGAGCCGCTGCTTCAGGTCGAGAACGTATCCAAACACTTCGGAGGCCTGCGCGCGGTCGATGGCGCGTCATTGGCCGCCGAACAGGGACGTATCACGGTCGTGATCGGTCCGAACGGCGCCGGCAAAACCACTTTGTTCGCCATGATCACGGGCTTCCTGCGGCCGACGTCGGGCAGCATTCGTTATGACAGCGTCGACATCACGGGCGAGCCGCCGCATCGTCTCGCGCGGCGCGGGATCGCGCGCACCTTCCAGATCGTACAGCCGTTTCCCGCCTTGACGGTGAGGGAGAACATCGCGGTTGGTTCGCATCTGCGGCATGCCAAGCGCGCGGACGCATTGGCGGCAGCCAGCGCAACCGGCGAAGCCGTCGGACTTGGCGGGCAGCTTGACAAGCCGGCGTCGGCCCTGACGGTCGCGGGCCGCAAGCGCCTCGAACTCGCGCGGGCGCTTGCCATTGGGCCGCGGCTTCTTCTGCTCGACGAGGTACTCGCCGGCCTCAACCCGTCGGAGGTCCGCGACATGGTGCCGGTGATCCGCGGGATCGCGGCTCGGGGCGTGACGATCCTGATGATCGAGCATGTCATGCAGGCGGTGATGAGCTTGGCCGAGACCGTCTATGTGCTGTCCGAGGGGCGCATAATTGCCCAGGGCAGGCCGCAAGCCATCGCGAGCGACCGTCTCGTGGTCGAGGCCTATCTCGGCCGCGGGGCCGCAGCGCAAATGACCGAGGAGGCGGTGCATGCCTGAGCCGTTTCTGAGCGTGAGCGAGTTGCACACCGGTTACGGCGTGACCGAGATCCTGCGCGGCGTCAGTCTCGCGGTGCAGCCCGGCGAAGTCGTTGCCGTGCTTGGCTCGAACGGCACCGGAAAATCGACGCTCAACCGGACGATTTCCGGAGTGATGCGGTCGTGGCGCGGCGCCATCCGCTTCGACGGGGTGCCGATTGAACGAAAAAAGCCCTCCGACATCGTCGCTGCCGGATTGATCCATGTGCCCGAGGGCCGGCGAATTTTCCCGAACATGACCGTGCGCGAGAACCTCGATCTCGGCGCGTACCGCCGCAACCGCACGCGGCGTACGCCCAGCCGCGATCGCGTGTTCGGAATTTTTCCGCGGCTCGCGGAACGGCAATCCCAGCAGGCCGGGACGCTGTCCGGCGGCGAACAGCAGATGCTGGCGATTGGACGTGGGCTGATGGCAGACCCGAGGCTCCTGATCCTCGATGAGCCGTCGCTCGGCCTTTCGCCACTGCTGGTCGAGGAACTTTTTGCACTCATCAGAACCATAGCCGCGCAGGGCATCGCCCTGCTGCTTGTCGAGCAGAATGTCGCGCAGTCCCTCGAGGTCGCGCAGCGTGGCTATGTTCTTGATAATGGCCGCGTCGTGCTGGAGGGCAGCGCCGACGCAATCGGAAACGATCCAAACCTCAAGCGCACCTATCTTGGGATGTAGAAAATGCATGAAGCAGAATCTTTGCGCTCGCGTCTCGCCCGCAAGCCCATCGTTGTGGCGCCCGGCGTGTACGATCCGTTTACCGCGCTGGTGGCGTCGCAGGCGGGATTCACGGTGCTCTACGTCTCGGGTGCCGCCATCGCCTACACACGGCTGGGCCGCCCGGACGTCGGGCTGATCGGCATGACCGAGGTTGTTGACACCCTGACGCCGATTCGCGAGCGCGTGGGCGCCCTCCTGGTCGTCGATGGCGACACGGGGTACGGCAACGCATTGAATGTCGTTCGTACTGTCCGCGAGTTCGAGCGCGCGGGCGCGAACGCGATCCAGTTCGAGGACCAGGACTTCCCGAAGCGGTGCGGGCATCTCGACGGCAAGGTGCTCATTCCGGCTGCGGAGATGTGCGGGAAGGTCAAGGCTGCAGTCGACGCGCGGCGGTCGCAGGAGACGCTCATTGTCGCGCGCACCGACGCGGTAGCGGTCGAAGGCTTCGACCGCGCCATCGAGCGCGCCGCGCAGTACCGCGAAGCGGGAGCCGACGTGTTGTTTGTCGAGGCGCCCAAGACCCGCGACGATCTCGCCCGCATCGCCACGGCGCTGGGCCGCACGCTGCCGCTGATGGCGAACATGGTCGAGGGCGGCCAGACGCCGCCGCTGCCCGCAAGCGAGCTCGAAGCACTGGGCTTCGCGCTGGTCATCTTTCCCGGGGGCATTGTGCGCGCGCTCGGGAAGATGGCGGGCGAATACTACGGCTCGCTGGCCGCGCATGGCACCACGGAGCCGTTCCGCGCGCGCATGCTCGACTTCGACGGGCTGAACGCGCTGATCGGCACGCCGGACATGATCGCGCTGGGACGGCGTTATGAGACACCCGGGCGCGCGGCGGGCCGTAAGGCGGGCATGCAGCGGTGAGCGCGCTCGATCCCGTGACGCTGGCGGTGTTGAACGGCCGTCTTGTCCAGATTGCGGACGAGATGGATGCAACGCTCTACCGTTCTGCCTTCAACCCGATTATCGCCGAGGCGCACGACGCCTGCCACGGCCTCTACCATGCAGACACCGGTGCGACGCTGGTGCAGGGCACGGCGGGATTGCCGATCTTCGTCGGCGCGATGGCCTTCGCGGTGAAGGCCGTGATCGACAAGGTCGCGCGCGACGGCGGCCTGGAGGCCGGCGACACGTTCCTGTTCAACGACCCCTACGATGGCGGTACGCATCTCAACGACTTCCGTCTGGTGCGTCCGCTGATGCGGGAGGGAAAGGTATTCGTCTGGCTGGCGTCCGTCGGCCACTGGCTCGATGTCGGTGGAAACGTTCCGGGAAACTTCAATGCCAAGGCGACCGAGAGCTTCCAGGAGGGTTTTCGCGTTCCCCCGGTCAAGCTCGCGCGAGCCGGCGTCGTTCAACAGGACATCGTCGATATTCTGGCGGCCAACTCGCGAGTCCCGCTGTCCAACTGGGGCGATCTGAACGCCCAGATCAACGCGCTCGACCTAGGCGAGAGAAGGTTATGCGCGCTGCTCGACGAGTATGGCGACGGCCTCGTTCAAACGGCGCTCATGATGTTGTCCAAGCGTGCGGAAGCGCTGATGCGGTGCAATATCGCGGCGCTGCCCGACGGCACCTATTCCTACGACGACTTCCTGGACAACGACGGCATCACCGATGCGCCGATCCGGATTGCGCTTGACCTGACCGTCAAGGGCGATCACATGACGCTCGACTTTTCGCGCACCGCGCCGCCCTGCGACGGCCCGCTGAACATTTCGCGCTCGACAACCATTGCATGCTGCTATGTCGCGCTCAAACACTTGTTCACCGACGTGCCCGCGAACGCAGGCTGCCTGGAGCCGATTGAGTTCGTCGTGCCGGACACGACGCTGCTCGGCGTGTCCGCCCCCAAGCCGGTCGGCGGCTACACCGAGACGATCCTGCGTGTGATCGACACGATCTTCGGCGCCTTTGCAAAGGCGGTGCCCGAGCGTGCGAACGGAAGTCCGTTTGCGACCATCAACGCGCTCTCGCTGGCCGGCTGGAACCGGCACGGCCGGCGCTGGGTGATGTTCTGTTTCTTCGGCGGAGGGCTCGGCGGCAATCCCGAGGGCGACGGTCTCAATCACGGCAACAACCCGATCTCGACGGCGACCATTCCGCCGGTGGAAATTCTGGAGTCGCTCTATCCCGTCATGTTCACGAAATGGTCGCTGCGGCCGGATTCGGCGGGCCCTGGCCGGCATCGCGGCGGTCTCGGCGCGATCTACGAGGTCGAAGCCCTGGCGGACGGAGGAGCCGAGGTCTTCCTGCTTGGCGAACGTGGGAAATTTCCGCCGTTCGGCGTCAATGGCGGCCGATCCGCCGCGCTCAATCGCTTCGTCTTTGACACCGATGGCGGCGAGGCCGCGCCGCCGCTCGTATCGAAGATCACCGACGTCAAAATTCGCCGCGGCCAGAAGGTCCGGCTCGAGACGCCCGGTGGTGGCGGCTTCGGTGACCCCGCCGAGCGCGATCCAGAGCGTGTGGTCCGCGATGTGCGGCTCGGATATGTGTCGCACGACCGGGCGCGAGAAGCATACAAGGTGGCGGTGAACAACGACGGCACACTCGACGCCGCTACGACTGCAAAGTTGCGCGGCATGGTATGAGCGCATCCGGGGCCATCGTCGGTGTCGATGTCGGTGGTACTTTTACCGACCTTTTCCTGTTTGACCCTGTGCAAGGTGTTTTTCGCACTGCAAAGGTTCCGTCCCGGCGGGACGACGAAGCGGTCGGGTTCCTGAATGGCCTGAATGCGCTTGGCGGCGCGGCGGGCATCGCCTCGATCGTTCATGGGACGACTGTCGGCACAAACACGCTCCTGGAGCGGCGGGGCCCGAAAATCGGCGTGATCGCCACCCGTGGCTTTCGCGATGTGCTGGAAATGCGCCGCCGTGACCGCCGGCGGACCTGGGGGCTGTGGGGCGACTTCGTTCCGATCGCCGAGCGCGACATGCGGATCGAGATTGACGAGCGCACGCTCGCGGACGGAAGCATTCGTCAGGCGATCGATGAGGACGAGATTCGCGATCTCGCGCGGCGGCTGTTGGACCAGGGTGCCCAGGCTGTCGCCGTCGCCTTTGTCAACGCCTATGCCAACGCGGAGAACGAGAGGCGCGCGGTTGCGGCGCTCCGCAACATCTGGCCAAACGAATTCGTGACGGCCTCGCACGAGGTTCTGTCGGAAATTCGCGAATTCGAGCGTTCGTCGACCGCAGCTTTGAACACTTATCTGCAGCCGGTTGTCGCGTCCTACCTCGGCAAGCTCGACGCGGCGCTCGCCCGGCAGGAATACCCCGGCGCGTTGCATGTCGTGCAGTCGAATGGCGGGGTCATGTCCGCCGCTATGGCGCGTAGGTTTCCGGTGCGCACGGCGTTGTCCGGGCCTGCGGCGGGCGTCGTTGCGGGCATGGCGCTTGCGAAGGCGGCGGGTTTCGAGAACGTGATCACTTGCGATCTCGGCGGTACGTCGTTCGACGTTTCGGTGATCTCCGGCGGAAAGACCTCGACCGCGCCGCAGTCCACAATCGACTTCGGCCTCGTCATTCGCACACCGATGATCGAGATCACCACCATCGGCGCCGGCGGCGGCTCGATCGCCTGGGTGGACCGTGGCGGACTGTTGCAGGTCGGCCCGGAGAGCGCCGGGTCGGTGCCGGGGCCGGTCTGCTACGGCGCAGGCAACACGCGCCCGACGCTGACCGATGCGCAGGTCGTGCTCGGACGCATTAACGCGGCCCGTCCGCTCGGCGGAGAGCTGAAGGCGCTGGACGTGGATGCCGCGCGGAGCGCCATCGCGACCCACGTCGGCGAGCCGCTCAAGCTCGGCGCCGACGAGGCGGCGGCGGCCATCGTCCGTGTCGCCGAAGCGCGGATGGCGGGCGCGATCCGGCTGGTTTCGATCGAGCGCGGGCACGACCCCGCGCGCTTTGCCGCCATGCCGTTCGGCGGCGGCGGTGCGTTGCACGTGAGCGCGTTGATCCGCGAGATTGGCCTGAAGAGTGCAATCGTGCCGCGATTCCCGGGCATCACTTCGGCGCTCGGCTGCGTGCTGGCCGACCTGCGCCAGGACATGGTGCAGACGTTGAACTTGATGCTCGACGGTCTCGATGCAGCGGCGCTGGAGTGCCGCATGCAGGCTGCGGCGCACGACACAAGCGCGGCCGTGGCGTCGGCGGGCGTTCCCGTGACGCGAACCGACGTCGTCTACGAACTCGACATGCACTATCTCGGCCAGACCCACACGGTTGCGGTTCCGCTGCCCATGGCGCCGGATGGAGGCGGGTCTGGCGTGACGGAAGCGACGATCCGTGCCGGGTTCGACGCTGCGTATCGGGCTTCGTTCAGCCGGTCGCTGCTGGGTGTTCCCGTGCGCATCGCGACGCTGCGCGTCTCCGCCATCGGACGGCGGCCGCCATTCGATTTCTCGGTTTTCAGACCGGACGCGGCAACGTCGCTCGACGAGGCCCGACGCGGATCGCGGCGCGTTTTTTTCGATCGCTGGCGTGAAGCCACGATCTGGTCTCGGCTCGATCTCCCGGCCCATGCGCGCATCGACGGCCCCGCGATCCTGGAGCAGCCGGATGCGACGGTCGCAATCGAGCCGGGAATGGCCGGACGGGTCGACAACTTCGGCAATCTGATTGTGGAGCGGGTGGGATGAATCCGAAGACCAGCGCGCTCATTCTGGGGGACCTGCAGAATGACTTTCTGCATCCCGATGGCGCCTATGGCCGCGCAGGACAGAGCCATCCCTCGATTGCCGCGTTGCCGGATCGTCTCGCGCCGCTCGTCCGCGCCGCGCGCACGCGAGGGGTCCTTATTGTCGCGACGCTATTCACCTTGGTTCCGGGTCGCGATGGCGAGCCGATCATGTCGCCCCACTTGAAGACGCTGCGCCCCTTCCTGGCCAAGGGCGACTTTGCGTCAGGCTCCTGGGGACAGCAGTTGATCGACGCGCTGGCTCCCGCCGACGTTACGGTGGAAAAAGTCGCTTATTCGGCGTTCCATATGTCGCGTCTGGAATGGGCGCTGCGCAAGTGCGGTATCGAGCACCTCTTTTTCACAGGGATCGTAACCAGCGGCGGCGTCGCATCGACATTGCGCGATGCCCATGTGCGGGAATTCGAATGCACGTTGATCTCGGACGGCTGCGCCGCCTTCTCGGACGAAGTTCATCGTGCGGCCGTGGAGGGATTGAGGCCGATCGGCACGATCTCGACTGTCGCCGAAGCGATAGCGTCGATCGGGAACGGCTGACGGGCCGCCGCGTCCTGCCTGTCGATCGAACCGGAACGCGGCGTAACTTGCTTGGGCGCGCCGCGCTTACTATGCTTTAAGAAGTCGCGTCCGGAACACATGGGACATCGGCTTTGCAGGCGCAACCTCGCACGCTTTTCGACAAGGTCTGGTCGTCGCACGTGGTGGCGGATTTGAGCGGCGGCGTCTCGCTGCTGGCGATCGACCGTCATCTCCTGCACGATCTGGAAGGCGGCGGCAGTCTCAGGCGGATCGCCGGACGCGGCCTCAAGGTTCACAATCCGGAATTGACGTTCGGCGTGCCTGACCATGCGGTCGCGACCGCGCCGGACCGGCGCGCCGACTCCACGCCGAACAGCAGCCGCCTGCTGAGCGAGATGAAGGAGCGCTCGAAGGAATCGGGCGTCACCTATTTCGACCTGGGCACCGAAGGCCACGGGATTGTGCACGTCATCGGCCCGGAACTGGGCCTCAGCCAGCCCGGCATGACCATCGTCTGCGGCGACAGCCACACCTGCACCCACGGCGGGCTGGGCGCGCTCGCCTTCGGGATTGGCGCGACCGAGGTCATGCACGTGCTGGCGACGCAGACGTTGCGCCAGACCAGACCGACGACCATGCGCGTGACGCTCGACGGCCGGCTTGCTCCAAGCGTCGCCGCCAAGGACGTCATTCTTGCGACCATCGGGAAGATTGGCGCCGGCGCGGGCCGCGGGCATGCGGTCGAGTTCGCTGGTTCCGCGATCCGCGAAATGAGCATCGACGAGCGCCTGACGGTCTGCAATCTGTCGATCGAGCTTGGCGCAAAGATTGGCATGATCGCTCCTGACGACACGACGATTTCATATCTGGCGGGACGGCCCTATGCGCCGCAGGGCGAGCTGTTCGACCGGGCCTGCGAGCACTGGCGGTCGCTTCCGAGCGACGACGGCGCACGCTTCGACGTTGAACACAGAATCGACGCCGCTGCGATTGCGCCTCAGGTGACCTGGGGAACGAGCCCGCAGGATGTGATAGCGGTCGATCAGCGCATTCCCGATCCCGCGCACGAATCCGATCCGCAGCGCCGCCGGGCGATGGAAGCGGCGCTGGCCTATATGGGGCTGACCCCGGGGCAGGCGCTCGAGGGCACGCCTGTCGACTGGGTGTTCGTCGGCTCGTGCACCAATGGGCGGCTGTCGGACATTCGCGAGGCGGCACGTGTGGTCGCGGGCCGCAAGGTCGCGCCGAACGTGCTCGCCTGGGTCGTTCCAGGCTCGGAATCGACGCAGCGCGCGGCCGAGCGCGAAGGACTCGACAAGATTTTCCTCAGCGCCGGTTTCGAATGGCGCAAATCGGGCTGCTCGATGTGCGCCGGCATCAACGGCGACACGGTCCCTCCGGGCCAGCGCTCCGTGTCGACCACCAATCGCAATTTCGTCGGCCGGCAGGGCCCGAACGCGCGCACTCACCTCGCGAGCCCGGCGATGGCCGCCGCCGCAGCGATCGCCGGTTGCATCGCCGACGCACGCAAGCTGGTGTGATGCGATGGAGAAATTCACCCGCGTCACAGGCGTTGCCGTTCCGCTGATGAGGGCGAACATCGACACCGACGTCATCGTTCCCGCAAAACGGTTGGTCGGTCACCAGCGGGACGAGCTTGGCGGGTTCGCATTCGAGGCGCATCGATACCGGCCCGACCGGACAGACAATCCGGATTTTGTCCTGAACCAGGCGCGCTACCGCGGCGCAAAGATTTTGGTGACCGGCGAGAATTTCGGATGTGGCTCCTCGCGCGAGTCGGCTGTCTGGGCGCTCGCCGGTTTCGGGTTTCACTGCGTCATTGCGCCGAGCTTCGGCGATATCTTCTTCAACAATGCCTTCCAGAACGGCATGCTTCTGGTCTGCATGGCGAAGGATGAAGTCGAGCGTCTGGCCGCAGACGTCGAGGGCAGCGTCACGCCGGTGATGACGGTCAATCTAGTGTCCCGCGCCATTACGGCGCCGTCGGGTGCTGAAACGCCGTTCGAGATCGACGCGGAACGGCGGCAGGCGCTGCTGGAGGGCCGCGACGAAATCGGCATGACGCTGGCCCGGGATGCGGAGATTCGCGCCTTTCAGGCATGCGACCGCGCTGTCCGGCCATGGATCTATCGCACCGCTCCGCAGGACACGGAGTCCGCGTAAGGGGTCCGCCGCCGATATGCCGCCTATGCTGGGTGGTGCCCTTTCCAACGAAAATCCGGACGAACCGTTTCGCCGGCGCCCCCGCTTCGAGCGCCCTGGCGTCTGGATACGCCTTGCGCCGCACGGGCGCGGCGCTAGAGCAGTTTCCACCTTCTGTGAATCGAGGGGATTCCCTCGGAGCCACGAATAAGATTCTGTGGCCTTCTCGACTGAGGAGGCTGCGATGGCCTATTCGAACGATCTGCGCGTTCGAGTGATTCATGTGGTCGAGAGTGGGGCGGCGGCGCGTGCGGCGGCCCGGCAGTTTGCGATTGGGGATTCGACGGCGATCCGCTGGGCCAAGCGATGGCGGGAGTCCGTCGATTTCTGGCCTATAGTGCAAGCGAAAGTCCAGATCGTGCGAAGCTAATGATCACCCGCATTTTATTCAGCGATCATCGCAGCCTGGTAGTTGTCTAGCGTTACGAAACGAACGCCATGTTTCTCGCAGTACTCGTCCCAAGCGAGGCGGGCTCCAGGGAATCTCACGGATAGGTAGTCGTCGCAGAGGATAATGCCGCCGGGAGACATTCGCGGAACGAAGAAATCCAAGCAATCGCGGGTTGACCTGTAAAGGTCTACGTCGATGTGGACAAAGCTGAAACGGCGCGGCTCAAACCCGGCAAAGACTTCGGGAATCCAACCCTTCTGTGTCGAGACCCATGGGTAATCACGGAAGACTGCGCGCACCTCCTCTTCAGAGGTATTTGAAAACCGTCGCGGCGTAACCTTATGGAACGGATCGGGTCCAGTCCCTTGTGCGGCCTCGATGCTGGGCACGTCGCTGGAGGCTAAGTCGGGCAACCCCTCGAAGCTGTCGAAAAGCAGGAACTCCCTGCCTTGGATATCGAGCTTGCCAGTCTCGATTAGCTCCACAATCAGGCGCGCGGTTGAGCCTCTGAACACGCCCGCTTCAGCGATATCACCCTCCGCGTCTCGGGAGCGGATATAGAATAAGCAAAGGTTGTAACAGCGGCGCAGCTTGTTCATCGCTTGGTAGGGACTGATGCCGGCGTTCGTGAAATTGAGCGATGCTTCATATATTTCGAGGAACGATCTGCCGAAGAACTCGACGCCCGTGTAGCTGTCCGCCATGACGCCTAGCAGCTGTTGTTCGTCGATATGCGGAAAATGCGGCGCAAAACGGAATTTAGGCATGCGGTTCATATTATCCTCTGTCTTTAAGCGGGTCAGGGTGTGCTGTGGCGGTGTCATGCGCTCGCGGCCGGCGCAGCACTGCGAGCTCCGGCACTGTATTAGCAATACGCAATACCACCGCCCAGTCGGGAATTCCCGGTGGCAGGTGATCGAACAGAAGTTGCAACGCGTGCAGATCATCCGGCGTGTCGAGCGTCCAGCGGTGATGGGCCTCGGACGGACCCGGATTGGAAACGGTGACCCGCTTCACCCCGGCTTGGCGGCGCATCCACGGCGTCACGTGCTCGCGCTCGTCCGGCGCGGCGGCATTCGCGAACGCCTGCTCCAGCAAGTCTGCCGAGAATGCCTCGCAGTCGAGACCGTGCGGAAACGTGCGCGGCGAATTGTTGT
>Ga0194131_10001506_pt1 | contig 39794 bp, 24 predicted proteins | sample TA2KigO120mmetaG_FD_148631 | JGI IMG/M metagenome (GOLD analysis project Ga0194131, IMG submission 148631) | Freshwater microbial communities from Lake Tanganyika, Tanzania - TA2015053 Kigoma Offshore 120m | ecosystem: Environmental > Aquatic > Freshwater > Lake | place: Tanzania: Lake...
ATCACGGACACACAGAGCGCCGCCGCCAGGGCGATGTTGATCAGGCTCAGCCATTTGACGCCGACCTCCAAACCCAGCACCACCGAGAGCGTGGTCACGGCAGCAATCGAGACGATCAGCAGGATCTGATTGAGCGGGCTGAATTCGATGCCAAAGAGATAACCCATGCCCGCCAGTGCCTGCTGCGCGCCGAGTCCGAGCGAAGTCGCAAGACCCGCAACCGTCGCGACGATGGCAAGCCCATCCACGATATGCCCAAGCGGACCCCAGACGCGCTCGCCGAAGAGCGGATAAAGGCTGGAGCGAATGGTGAGCGGCAAACCGTGGTTATAAGAGAACAGCGCGAGTGCGACCGCCACCACCGCAAAGATCGACCACGGATGAATGGTCCAATGAAATATCGTCGCTGCCATCGCGAGGTCGGTTGCACCTCTGAGGTCGCCTGCCGTACCGCCCAAGGGCGCGGCACCGGCCGCATCACCCACGGCCGCCAGCGAACTCGAGAAATGCGAGATCGGCTCGGCGACCGAGTAAAACACCATGCCGATGCCCATGCCGGCCGCGAACAGCATCGCGAACCAGGCGATGTTCGAAAACTCGGGGCGCGCATCGGCGCCACCGAGGCGCACGCTGCCATAGGGTGTCACCATCAAGAAAATGCAGAACAGCACGAAGAAATTGGCCAGCGAGGCCATCAGCCAGCCCGCTTCGCGGGTGATGAACCCGAGCGCCGCGTCAAAGATTCCGGCGGCAGGCTTCGGGAAAGCGATGACGAGCGCGACGATGAGCACAATGACGGCCGCCGCGACCGGAAATACCACCCGGTGCACATCGAAGCCGCGCCACCGCCGGTTGTGTTCGCCGATCCGATGCTCGCTGCGATAACTCGCCATGTGGATGTCAGCCCTGCCTGTCCTGACTACGCTGATCTTCGAGCAGCATCTCTACGCCCTTCTCGGCCACCATCACCGTCGGCGCATTGGTATTGCCTGAGGTGACGGTCGGAAAGACCGAGGTATCGATGATGCGCAAGCCCTGGAGCCCGTGGACCCGCAAACGCGAATCGACCACGGACTCGCGCGGATCAACGCCCATGCGGCAGGTACAGGTTGGGTGGTAGACGGTGTCGGCGCGTCGACGGAAGTCGTCGAGCAGTTCGTCATCGCTGACCACCTTGGGACCCGGGTAGAGTTCTTCGGTGATGATGTCGGCAAGCGGTCGTGTAGCGGCAATTTGGCGCAGCAGACGACAGCCCATCCGCGCTTCCTCGAGATCGCGCTCGGTGGACAAATAATTCGGCTTGATGCTCGGCGCCACGCGCGGATCGATGGAACTGACACGCAACTCACCGCGACTCGTGGGCCGGCAGGAATTGAACGAAATAAGAAACGCCGAGAATGGATCGGGATTGAGAATCTTACGATCGGACAGCGGTGTGCGCGTGTAGCTCACGGGATTGAAGTAGAGCTGCAAGTTGGGCACAGGCTGCGCAGGGTCGCTGCGGATGAACCCCCCGCCGGAGTTCACGCTCATGGCGAGCGGGCCACGGCGCGTCAGGACATAACGCAAGGCCGCACGCACCTTGCCGAAGAAAGGCCCGAGTTGATCATTGAGCGTCGGCACGGTCGAGCCATAGAAATAGCTGACGGCGAGATGATCTTGCAAATTACGACCCACCGCAGGACTGTCCTGCAGCGTATTGATTCCGAGGGCCTGCAGCCGCGCGCCATCCCCCACCCCCGACAGCTGCAGCAACTGCGGCGTGTTGATGGCACCCGCAGACAGCACCACCTGCCGCCGCGCAGTCACCTCGACTTCGCGATTTTCTTGCAGGTAGCACACGCCGACCGCACGCTTATCTTTGAACAGGATACGCGAGGCAAGCACGCGCTTGCGTACGGTGAGATTGCTGCGGTGGCGAGCGCGCCGCAAATGCTCGTTGGCACTAGAAGAGCGCAGGCCGTTACGGGTGTTGATCTGATAAATGCCGACGCCCTCGCCCTGCGCGCCGTTGAAATCGGGCGTGCGCGCAAAACCGAGCGCCTCGCAGGCGGCCAGGTAGCGATCGCAGAGCGGGTGCACATCGCGCGACACGTCACTGACGTGAATCGGACCGCCGCGCCCGTGATACGCAGGGTCGCCGTCATCATGATCTTCGGCGCGGATGAAATACGGCAGCACGTCGTCGTAGCCCCAACCGGAGTTACCGAGATCACGCCAGTCGTCGAAGTCGTGACGCAGGCCGCGCATGTAAACCATGGCGTTGATCGAACCCGAGCCACCCAAAACCTTGCCGCGCGGCCAGAAACTGCGTCGACCGTTGAGTCCGGCATCGGGCTCGGTCTCGTACAGCCAATTCACGCTTTTGGCGAACAACAAACGCGCGTAACCGATCGGCAGCTGAACATAGGGCCGCAGATCGCTGCCGCCGGCTTCGAGCAACATCACACTTGCATCGGTATTGAGCGCGAGCCGGCTGGCTACCACACAACCTGCGGTGCCACCGCCCACGACGATGTAGTCAAAAGTTTCCTGCGTCATCAAGCTTCCCGCGTCATCGCCAATCTCAGCCCACCGACGGCTGCTGTGTCATCTCGAGATGCAGCATCTGCCCTCGATAAGGATTGGCCCGCGCAACCTCCTCGTTGAGCTCGACCCCCAACCCGGGCTCGCGCGAGGGAATGACATAGCCGTCTTGCCAAGTAATCGGCTTGCGCAAAATGTCGGCATGGAACCCCTGCCAACGCTCGATACCCTCGAGGATCAAAAAATTCGGGCTGCAGGTGGCAAGCTGAATATTCGCCGCGCCAACGATCGGCCCACAATAAAGATGCGGCGCAATCTGCACGTGCTGTGCCTCGGCCATCCCCGCGATTTTTTTGGCCTCGAGCAGACCGCCGACGCGACCGAGATTCATCTGCAGGATCGCCGCCGCCCCAGCGCGCAGTACCCGCGCGAAATCGTATTTGGTGGTCAGCCGCTCGCCGGCTGCGATCGGAATGCTGGTCGCCCGCGCAACCACCGCCATTTCTTCGGGCGAATCGGGCGGCACGGGCTCTTCAAACCAGAGCGGGTCGGCAAACTCGAGGCGCTTGGCGAGGCGGATCGCGCCCGCGGCGGTCATCTGCCCGTGCGTACCGAAAAGCAAGTCCATCTTGCTGCCGACCGCCTCGCGAATCAGGCGCACGAACCGTTCGCTGCGATCGAGTTCGTGCAAAGAGAGCTGCCGCCCATCAAAAGCTGTGTAGGGACCCGCCGGATCGAATTTGATCGCCGTGAAACCCTGCTGCAGGTACTCGACCGCGCGCTCGGCTGAGCGCTCGGCGTTGTGGTAGATCGAGTCGTTTTCGCTCGCCGTCGGGTAGATGTAGGTGTAGGTGCGGATCTTCTCGTGCACCCGCCCACCGAGCAGTTGATAGACCGGCTGCCCCGCCGCTTTGCCGATGATGTCCCAGCAAGCCATCTCGAGCGCGCTCAGCACGCCCATGAGCGTCAGGTCAGGATGCTGCGTGAAGCCGCTCGAATACACGCGACGCCACATGGTCTCGATCGAGTGCGGATCTTGCTCCGCCATGTAGCGCGCGAAGACATCTTCGAGCATGCGCGCCACGAGATCGGGATGAAACGGTACACAATAGGCCTCACCCACGCCCGAGACGCCGTCATTGGTCGTGAGCTTCACGAACACGAAATAGCGGCCACCGAAAGCCGGCGGCGGATTGCCGACGACGAAGGTCTCGATATCTTTGAGAATCATGCTGCGTAGAATCCGTTGATCGACTTGAGCTCGAGAAACTCAAGCAAACCGTAGGCACCGCACTCGCGTCCGTTGCCCGACTGCTTGAAACCGCCGAAAGGCTCGGCATAGCCTTGCGAAGCGCCGTTGACGTGCACACTTCCCGCGCGCAGCCGGCGCGCGACTGCGCGCCCCTTGTCGAGATCGCCCGTGTGCAGGTAGGCCGCAAGCCCATAGGGGGTGTCGTTGGCGATGGCGACGGCCTCTTCCAGGCTCGTGAACGGAATCATCGCCAGCACCGGCCCAAAGATTTCCTCGCGGGCGATACGCATCTGATTATTGACATCGGCAAACACCGTGGGCTTGACGAAAAATCCGCGCTCAAACCCGACCGGGCGCCCCGGGCCGCCAGTGACGAGGCGCGCGCCTTCATCGATACCGATCTGCATGTAGGCTTGCACACGCTCGAACTGGATGCGCGACGCGAGCGGTCCGATGTGACGACCGCTTTGCTGCGGGTCACCGACCTTGGTAGCTTCGGCGATGCGCTTGACGATCGCCACAGCCTGCTCGTACACGCTGGCCTCGACCAACATGCGTGTCGGCGCATTGCATGATTGCCCGGTGTTGTAGAAACAGCGACGTACCGAATTGGCGAGCGCACGTTCGAGATCAGCATCGGCAAAAATCAAATTGGGCGACTTGCCACCGAGTTCTTGTGCGACGCGCTTGACGGTATCTGCTGCGGTTTTTGCGACATCGATACCCGCACGAGTGGAACCCGTGAACGACATCATCTCGATCTCCGGATGCGCACTCAGCGCGTGGCCGATCGCAGGACCCGTGCCGTGCACCATGTTGAATACGCCGCTCGGCAGACCTGCTTCGTCAATGAATTCGGCCGTGAGCTGCGCCGAGAGCGGCGCCTGTTCGCTGGGCTTGAGCACCATGGTGCAGCCGGCGGCGAGCGCGGGCGCCACTTTGGCCACGATTTGGTTGATGGGCCAGTTCCAGGGCGTTACCAGACCGCAGACGCCGACGGGTTCGCGTACCACGTTCGAGCCATTCAAGCGGGTTTCCCAATCGAGCTGCTGCGCAGCGACGATGGTGGCTTCGATGTGATCAGGACCGCAGGCCGCCTGCGCTTCGCGCGACATGTCGCGTGGCGCGCCCATCTCGGCAGTGATGGCATCCGCCATTTCTTCTAAGCGCCGCACGAACACGGCCTTGAGGCGGCGCAGCGCCTCGAGGCGCTCGGCAAGTGGCGTCATCGACCAAGTCGGAAAAGCGCGCGCGGCGGCGGCCACGGCGAGATCGACATCCGCCGCTGAACCCATGCGGATCTCGGCGACCTGCGCTTCATCGGCTGGATTGATGACGGCAAAAGTAGCGCCGGGCTGGACGGGCGCAACCCAGCGACCGGCGATGTAATGCTGCAATATCTTCATGAATCAGGACCCCGTGGTTGGTGTAGCTATACTGCCAGAGCGCAACGAAACGCGCGGCCCGTAGCGTGGAGCGAACGACGCAATGCAAATTATCAAAACCAGATCTTTGCTGATGACCGGGCTCATGGCGATCTCGCTGTGTGCCGCCTCGCTGGCCGATGACCGCACGCCACTGCCCCGCGCAAAACCCGAGTCCGTAGGGATGTCATCGACGCGACTCGCCGCCATAGGCGAGTTTTTCCGGCGCGAGGCAGAGCGCGGCGCGGCGGGCGGCTACACGATACTCGTCGCCCGCGACGGCAAGCTCGTTTACTCGGCTGCGGTCGGCCTGCGCGATCGCGAGAACGCTGTGCCGATGTCACTCGACACGCGTTTTCGAATTTTCAGCATGAGTAAACCCGTGACTTCGGTGGCCGTGCTGATGCTCTACGAAGAGGGCAAATTACAGCTCGACGACCCGGTATCGCGTTTCCTGCCGGCCTTCGCCGATATGCGCGTGTTCACGGGTGTGGATGCTGCGGGCAACATCCAGACCGAGCCCGCACGCGAACCGATCACCATTCGGCATCTGCTCACGCATACCGGCGGCTTCGGCTATGGCGCCGGCTACGATCGAAATTCGCCGCTTGGTCCGCTCTGGGCGGGGGTCAATCTCGGCGGCGAGGTCACGAGCGAAGAAAAAATCCGCAAGCTCGCCGCGCTGCCTCTCTATTTTCAGCCTGGCACGCAGTGGCGCTATAGCTATGCGACCGACGTCCTCGGGTATCTCGTCGAAGTGGTCTCGGGCGTGCCTTTTGCGGAATTTTTGCAGACGCGTCTCTTCGATCCGCTCGGTATGTCGCATACCAGTTTTTATTTGGCGCCATCGGAGCTGAAGCTCATGGCCACGGTGTATCGGCGCGTGGCAAGCGACGGCGGCAAAGCCGGTAAACTCGAGCGGGTCGATGGTCCGTTCGCCACGCCGCCCACCTCACCGCCCGCACTGCCCTCGGGGGGCGGCGGTCTGATCTCGACCGCCGGCGATTACCTGCGCTTTGCGCAGATGCTCGCCAACGGCGGCCAATTTGCCGGCCGCCAATACCTTGCGCCGTCAACGGTCGAACTGATGACGAGCCAACAAGTCGCCGATGATGCGCAGGCCAAAGCCTATGGCGAAAAATGGCGCGGTCTCGGATTTGGTCTTGGCGTGTCGCCCGTCATCGATTTTCGCCGTATGCCGCAGGCGAATCGCAATGGTGATTACACCTGGCCGGGCGTACTCGGCACCAACTGGATGGTGAGCCCGAGCACCGGCGTGGTCGCCGTGGTGCTCACGCAAGTGGTGCGTGGCGCCGACGGTCTGCCGAATCGCACATACCAAGACATGCACAATCAGGTCTATCAGGCGATCCTCGACCTTGATCGGCGTTAAATCCGCAACCGAGCGGAGCGCAATATTTTCTTGAACGGCGTAAAGCCGTGCGTGGATGTCGTATTTTTACCTCATCGATTTCATACGATAGGTGTGAACCCGCGCGTCGGTTTCGAAGAGCACGTGCACGGCACCTTGTTAATCGCGCAGACCTCGTTCTATCCTTGCGTTGAGAAGGTTTCTGCGTCGGCCCCCACGTCGTCGCCGAAACCCGAACGTGGGGAAACTCAATCAAACAGCGCTACCGCTGTGTTGCCAAGGGGGAGACACCGTGAACAAAAAGATTTCGGCGGCCGTATTCGCCGCCCTCGCCTCGCAAGGCCAGAACGCCACCGCCCAAACCAGCGGCGGCGAAGATAGCCGGGGGCTCGATGAAATCGTCGTGACGGCCCAGCGCCGCAATGAAAACATTCAGGACGTGCCGATCACGGTGCAGGCCCTGACCACCGAAACGCTCGAAAACCTCAAAGTTTCGACGATCGATGAATTCGTGAAATTCCTGCCCAACGTGCAGGCGTCGTCGGCGGGTCCGACCCACGGCAACTTCTCTATTCGCGGTCTCAGCATCGGCGCCGCTGTTCTGCAAGGCGGCGGCACTGTGGGTCAATGGCCAACCGTCGGCCTCTACCTCGACGACCAGGCGGTACAGCTTCCCGGCCGTAACCTCGACGTCTACGCAGCCGACCTTGAGCGAATTGAGGTGCTGGAAGGCCCGCAGGGCACGCTGTTCGGTGCGGGCGCGCAAGCCGGCGTCGTTCGCTACATCACGAACAAGCCGAAGCAGGGTATCACTGAGTCGTACTTCCGTGCGGGTTACTCGACCACCGCGGGGGGCGACGAGAGCTCAAACGTACAGGGCGTGCTGAATCTACCCGTGTCCGACAAAATGGCTGTTCGCCTCGTTGCCTATAACGACTCGCGCGGAGGCTACATCGATAACGTACCCTCGACCTTCACGCGTCGCACGACGGATACTGCATTCAGGGTGCTCACCGGTGGTCGTGTACCAACAGATTCTGTGGCTATCGACAACTTTAAAATTGTCCGGGATAACATCAATCCCGTGACTTTTAAAGGCGCTCGGCTCGGGGTGTCCTATGATTTAAACGACAGTTGGAATGTGCTCGTCGCACAGAGCTTCCAAGATATTGACAGCAGCGGCGTGTTCTATGAAATGCCCTTTGGCTCAGATTGCCCAGATCCGAAAAGGGAAGCCACCTGCACCCAAGGTGGTCCACAAAATGCCGCTGTTCGCGGCAAACCTCTGGGTCGCTATCAAGTCACGCTGTTCAACGACAGTATTACCAAAGACAGCTATAGCAACACGGCCATCACCGTCACCGGGAGGGTGGGAGAGTTAGATCTCGTGTACTCGGGCTCGAGATTGAGCCGGGACAACTTCATCCAAGGCGACTACACCAACTACGCACGTGGCCTTTATGGCGTTTACTACCAGTGCACGGGTTACTCTGGTGCATCGGTTGATAAGTGCTACACGCCTTCGTCGATTTGGCAGGACACTATTAATAACACCAACGTTAGTCACGAACTGCGTCTTAGCACGCCGTCCGACTGGAACGTCGCCGCCATCGCCGGCGTTTTCTACGAAGAGCGCAAACTCAACGACGATACCGAGTGGCTATATAAGTCGGTGCCTGAGTGCACCATCGGCGGCCCAAAAAGCTGCTTCTTTGCTCTCAACCCCGGCGCCACGCCAAAGTTTGCAAATGCGTCATTCAATAATCCGGGTCTGCGTAATTCGTCGACGGGGTTCTTCAATGATTTCAAGCGCACATATGAACAGAAGGCGGCGTTCCTCTCGGTCGACTGGAAGCTGACCGACTCCGTGACCGTGACGGCGGGCACCCGCTACTTTGACGGCTACAACCAGATGCTAGGCGGTAACGTGGGCAGCTTTTTTTGTAAACAGTACGGCACCGGACTCTCCGATAAGACCGGTATCTGTACGGGTCCCGCCAATGGGTCTGCGCCCTACGGGACTAACGTTAACAATCAGGCTATCAACAGCTTCACCGATAAGGGCTTTCGAAGTCGCGTCAACGTGAGCTGGAGGATGTCGGATGACCTCTTGCTCTACGCCACGTGGTCGGAGGGCTTCCGTCCGGGCGGGTTTAATCGGGGCTCTAGCGCCGTGCTGCAGTCGGTCGATCGTAGCTCTGGAGTAGCGAAGGCTGGTACTGCCAGACAGTTCCAGATTCCGCTGTTCTTCAAGTCGGACGATCTCGTGAACTACGAGCTCGGTTGGAAGAGCACGATCATGGAAAATCGGGTGGTCTTCAATGGGGCGGTTTACCAGGTAAAGTGGGAAAATGCTCAGTCAGGTATTTTTGCTCCGCAAGCGGGCTTCGGTAACCTGACGGTGAGCGTCAACGGTCCGAGCTACGAGACCAAGGGCATCCAGATGAGTCTGAGCGCCCGCGTCTCCGAGGCTCTGACGATCGAAGGTGCAGCCTCGTACAACAAGGCTGAACTCACCAATAACCCGCAGTTCATCAACAACATCGCAGGCACTCCGGGCTTCGGCAAGCCGATTACCGAGTCTTGGGTCGGTGGGCCGGTGTCGGTGGCGAACGTGTTCGGTGTCGAGGGGGACCCGGCGGCGAATGCACCGAAGATCCAGGGCAACGTCCGCTCGCGTTACGAGTGGAGCGCGAACGAGTACGACTACTACTGGCAGCTCGGTCTCGTGTACATGGATGATCGTCGATCCGCAGCGAACCGCTTACAGACCTTTCAGCTGAAGTCCTACACTGATGTAAGCCTGTCAGCCGGTGTCGCCAGAGATAAATGGACAGCGGAGTTGGTCGTGAGCAACCTCACGGATCGTCGTGAGGCGGACTTCGCCTCAAGCTCGCAGTTCGTCGAGACGCGTAACCCGCCGCGTCCGCGCACGATTGGCGTGCAGTTCGGCTACAACTTCGGCGAGTAATGCTCGGCCAACCCAAGGCGGCGGATCGGCAACGGTCCGCCGCTTTTTTTTACTGCGTGCTTTGACCAACGAAACCACCACAGTCCTTCCCGACCTCGAAAATATTCTGCCTGTGCTGCGGCAGTCGCTGGGGCGTGGCCGATATGCCGAGGTTCTGCAGGTGGCCGATGCCTACCTAGGCGGGCATCTTGGGCATCGCGAGCTGCTTTATCTCGTCGCGGTCGCGCAGCGCATGCTGCAGCGTATTCCCGAGGCCTTGGGCACCCTCGCCACGCTGCAATCCTTTCATCCCAAGTACTCGCGGCTCTTTCAGGAGCGTGGGCACTGTCATGTGTTCACACGCGATGCGGCGAAAGCCGTCGAGGCTTTCGAATGGGCCATTCGCTACAACCCGGCGCTGCCTGCGAGCTGGCAGGCACTGGAGAAGCTCTATCGCATCGTGGGTCGAACCCAGGACGCAGCCAATGCGGCAGGACACGTGGCCAAGCTCGCGAACCTGCCGGCTGAGGTCGTCGCCGCGCGCAGCATGGTGGCCGATGGCGAGTTCAAGGATGCCGAGCGCACCACACGCGCCTACCTCGCTACCCATCCGGACGATGTCGAGGCCCTGAGGGTGCTGTCGATGATCGCTCGCCATTTCGAATACAACACCGATGCCGAGGTGCTGCTCGACAAGCTGCTCGCCAAGTCCCCCACCTACAACTCGGCGCGCTACGACCTCGTGCTCACGCTCGTCGATCTGCACAAACATCAGCGAGCTCGCGAGCAGGCCGAGATTTTATTGGCTGCCGAGTCGCGCAACCCAGGCGTCCGTGTCACCTATGCAGGGATCCTCATGGCACTCGGGCAGGTCAATGAGTCGATCGAGCGCTATCAGCAGCTACTCAAAGAAATGCCGCGAGATTCCGAGCTGCACCAGTCACTCGGTCACGCCCTCAAGACCACCGGCGAGGCCGCCAAAGCCATCGAGTGCTATCGGCGAGCCGTCGAAATACGTCCCGATTTCGGCGAGGCTTACTGGAGTCTGGCCAATCTCAAAACCTACCGGTTTCCCGAGACTGAACTCGAGCGTATGCGCCACTACGAGGCGCAGCCCTATCTGCAGCAAACCGACCGGTACCACTTGTGTTTTGCTCTCGGCAAGGCGCTCGAAGATCGTGGCGAGCATTCCGAATCCTTCACTTATTACGAACGTGGTAACGCGCTCAAAAAAGAAGGCAGCCTGTACCGCGCCGCGGCCCAGGAGCGCGCGGTGCGCAGGCAAATGGAGATCTGCACCCCCGAATTCTTTGCCGAGCGACGCGGCTGGGGCTACCCCAACGCTTCGCCGATCTTCGTGCTGGGTCTGCCGCGCGCGGGCTCGACGCTGCTCGAGCAAATTCTTGCCTCGCACTCGCAGGTCGAGGGCACGATGGAGCTTGCGAATATTCCGCGGCTCGTGGGTTCGCTAGGTAGTGGCGATAAATTCGGCGACACGCATTACCCGGGTGTGCTCACGGACCTCACGGTCGAGCAATGTCGTGAGTTTGGCGAGGCCTATATTCGTGACACGCAGGTGTACCGCAGCGGCGCGCCGTTCTTCATCGACAAGATGCCGAACAACTTTCGCAACATCGCGCTCATCCAGCTGATTTTGCCGAATGCCAAAGTCATCGACGCGCGGCGCGATGCCATGGATTGCTGCTTCAGCAATTTCAAACAGCTCTATGCGAACGGGCATCCGTTCTCGTACAACCTCGAGGATATCGGCCGGTATTACCGTGCTTACGTCGAGCTGATGAGCCATTGGGACAGGGTGCTGCCCGGGCGGGTGCTCTGCGTGTACCACGAAGAGGTGCTTGACGATCTCGAGAGCAGCGTACGTCGCATCCTCGATTATTGCGGCCTGCCCTTCGAGCAAGGCTGCATCGAGTTCCACCGCAATGAGCGGCGCGTACACACCGCGAGTGCCGAGCAAGTGCGACGGCCCATCAATCGCGATGGCGTCGGTCAGTGGCGCCCGTACGAGCCGTGGCTGGGGCCACTCAAAGAAGTGTTAGGCCCCCTCGCCCGCTGATCAGTGCGTCGCCTTGATGCGCTCGAAATCGAGCACCCGATCGTCCGGCGATGAGTTGATGGCGGCCACCCGCTCGCGGTGGGCGTACAGCAGATAGCCGATGCAGGCGAGGTAAATGCCCACCACCACGCTGCCGATCCACTGAATACGCAGCCACTGCGTCTGGAACATCACCGCGAGCGCAAACAATAGCGCGACATTCATGGTGATATGTCGCCAGCGCCCCAGTCGACTGACCGTCAGGCCCAAGTTGTCGGTGTAGAGCCTAATCAGACTGTCGAGCGAATTGATCACGAATACGCTACCGACCACGATCATCGAGAGATTGACCAGACCCGAGGTGTCGATGGCATGCAGGTGATAGTGATAAAGCAACGCAAACCAGACTGCGATCGGAATGGACGGAATCGTCAACAACGCGAGCAGCAGCTGCCAAGTGCGCAAGCCGCCGACGAAGCGCGAAGTGAATTGCCCAATCATGATCGACCAAGCGAACCACCAGAAAAGATAAAACTCGTGGTAATCGTTCATCGGCAGAACGAAGCGGTCCAAGTGGGTGAAATATTCGTTGACGCCACTCAAGGTGCGACCGAGGGTTGTGGGCCCGATATCAGCGTGCACGGCAAGTCCAACGATCAGCGCGAGGAACATCCAAACGGACGCCAAGCTGAGCAGACGTAAATATTTGATGTCGGTGGCGGTCACCGCAGAGGCCAGAATCACCAGCAGGGTGATCACATAAAATGGACCAATGACGTTTTTGCCATCTCCCATTTCCGGGATGTAGCTCGGCAGATTCGCCAGAAAAAGTGACGCAGTGAATGCACAGGTGCCCATGATCACGACATTATTGAGGATCCGCACCAGCGGGATCTCGAAGAAACGTACACGCGGTTCGATGACGCAAAAATAGAAACTGGTCAGAAAATAAAAGGACCAAATGAGAAAACCCCAGAAGCCGAACTCGATGGCCAGCGGGTTGGCAAACGCGTACTCGGGGTTGGCTCCGGTATCCGCATAAATCGGAAACTCGGTCAGCGGCAGCATGATGAGCCCCACGTCCAGACCGGACGTGAAGAGAATGGAGATCAGCGTGAATAACGGCACCGGGGTCTCGCCGATACAGCGGACATTCCCCCACTTCCAGAGGCAGAAAGCGGCCAAGAAGAGCACCAGCAACACGCCAACCGAGATGATGATCGTCAGCACCGCCCACCCCGCACTCGACCGCCCCCACTGACTATTAACCCTACCACGACCGCAACTCGCCGAAAGCCGCTATGATCGAGCCGGTCATATTCGGGGGATTGCATCGTGCAAGAAAACGATAAAACCGGGTCGACCGCCTCGCCGTTCACACGTTGGTACGTGTTACTCGTGATGGTGGGCGTCTATTCGCTCAGCATCGCGGACCGCTATGTCATATCCACCCTGCTCGAGCCGATCCGGCTTGAACTGCAACTCACCGACTCCGGAATCGCCTTCCTCACCGGTGTGTCGCTCGCGCTGTTTTATGTGCTGTTCGGTTTCCCGATGTCCTGGCTCATCGACCGCTATAGCCGACGAAATATCATCGCGCTCTCGGTCATCGCCTGGTCGGCCATGACCACATTCTGCGGTCTTGCACAAAATTACTGGCAGCTGCTGATCTCGCGCATCGGTGTCGGGGTGGGTGAAGCCGGCGGGACACCCGGCGCAAGCTCGATTCTCTCCGACTACTTCCCGGCCTCGCAGCGACCCATGGCTCTCACCGTGTTCGCGCTCGGCGCATCTATCGGCGCCTGGGTCGGCGCCGACGTCGCCGGACAACTCGCCGACCTTTACGGCTGGCGTTCAGTATTTCTTTGGCTCGGCATTCCGGGTGTCATCTTTGGTCTGCTGATTTTCTTCACCATCCGCGAACCGCGTCGCGGGCAGCTCGATCTCAAGGCGGCCGAACAAGCGCCGGACTTCATGACCACGATGCGTTATCTGTGGACGCAGCGCTCGGCGGTGCACGTGATGATCGGCAGCGCGCTCACCGCGCTTTGGGGTTGGGGACTCATTTGGTGGACGCCAACCTTCTTGATGCGCAATTTCGGTCTCACGGCGGGCGAAGCCGGCACCTTGACCGGACCCATGCATCTGATCGGCGGCAGCCTCGCCACAGTGTTCACCGCCTGGCTCGTTGCGCGTCCCTCCATGGCCGACCCGCGACGCGTCGTCTGGCTGATGGGCGCGGTCATCGGCGTGGCCTCGGTAGTGTCGTGGTTCATCTACACCAGCCACTCGCTGGCCACCACCGAGATCTTGTTCTGGCTTTTCATCCCATCGATTTATTTCTATATCGGACCCTGCTTCGGTCTGCTGAACAATCTCGCCGAACCGCGCATGCGAGCCATCTTCTGCGCGTCGACCTTGTTCGTCGCCAATGTGGGTAATCTCATCATCGCGCCGCAACTCGTCGGCTGGCTGAGTGACTCGTACATCGCCGATGGCATGAACAACGCCGCATCCCTGCGCACCGCGATGCTGTGGCTGGTGCCCACGGGCCTCTGGGCCACCTTCCATTATTTTTGGTCAGCACGGCAAATCGTCAGCGATCAAGTTCGGGCTACGGGTATCGATCCGGCGGCCGAGGCGCGTACATGACGCGGTGGTCGGTGGCTCTGCGCGCGGCGCTCTGGGCCGGCCTGCTGAGCTGCGGCGCATCGATCGCGAATGCAGCCGGCGGTACGCTGCGCATCATCACTTGGGCCGATTATGTGCCCGCTGATGTAGCCGCACAGTTCACCAAAGAAACCGGCATCAAGGTCGAGGTTGCGCTCTCCAACAACGAAGAGCTAATCTCCAAGCTGCGCGCGACGCGTGGCGCCGGCTTCGATCTCGCCCAGCCCTCGCAAGATCGCATCCTCGGGCCCCAACAAGAATTCGGCATCTACAAGCCGATCGACCTTGCCAAGGTTCAGGTCGATCGTATTCAACCCGACCTGCTCGCGACGGTGCGTCGTAATGCCACGATCGGCGGTCGTCTCTACGCCCTGCCCTATGTTTGGGGTGCCGAGGGCTTGGTGGTCAACACCAAGCGCACGCAGATCAATGATTATCTCGATCTCTGCCATGCCGATCTGCGCAGCCGTACCTCGGTGCGCTTGCGTCGCCCGACCTTGATGGCCTTCGCCTTCGCGATGGACAAAGATCCGTTCGCGCTCTACGGCGACACCAAAGCCTATACCGCACTGATGGAACAAGTCGGTGCGCGACTCATCGCCTGCAAGGCCAACTTCCGCTTCTTTTTCGATAATCGCGATCAACTTCTGAACGGCATGCGCTCGGGCGAACTGCATGCCGCGATGATGTGGGACTCGGGCGGTTGGAGACTCAACCGCGAAAATCCGGACATCAAATTCATTGCGCCAAAATCGGGTGCGCTCGGCTGGCTCGACACTTACGCCCTGCCTGCGCGCGGCAAGAACGAAGCGGCCGCCTACGCCTGGATCAACTTCACCCTGCGACCCGAGATCGCGGCGCGTATCGCCAAAGCCATCGGTAATTTCTCGGCCGCCAAGGGCGCCGACCAACTCACCGATCCCGTGCTGCGCGCGCAGTTCGCGGCAAGCTTCCCGGAAGGCTTCAAGAGCGTACGCTGGTATCCGGCGATTCCGCCTGGTCTCGAAGAAATCGAGGGCCGCATACTCGATCGCGTCAAGGCAGCCAAATAAATCGCGGCTTGCATGACGACGTTCGATCTCGAAGCCAAGGCTCTCAGCAAGCGCTTCGCCACGCACACCGCGGTCGATGCGCTGTCGTTCGGCGTCGAACGCGGCAGCTTTTTCTCGATCCTCGGCCCCTCGGGCTGTGGCAAAACCACCCTGCTACGCATGGTCGCGGGGTTCATCGAACCTGACGGCGGCGATGTCGAAATCGGCGGCCGCAGCATGTGCGGCGTGCCACCCAATCGCCGACCTGTGAACATGGTGTTCCAGCAGCTCGCGCTGTTTCCGATGATGTCGGTGGGCGAAAACGTCGCCTATGGCCTCGCGAGGCGCGGCGTGGCGCGCGCGGATCGTGAGCGCAAGGCAGCCGAGATGCTCGACCGTGTCGGCCTGCCAGGCTTAGCCGCGAAGCGGGTTGATCAGCTCTCGGGCGGACAACGACAGCGCGTGGCCATCGCGCGCAGTCTCGTGCTCAAACCTACGCTGTTGCTGCTCGACGAACCGCTCGGTGCGCTCGATCTCAAACTGCGCGAGCGTATGAAGATCGAGCTCAAACAATTGCAGGCGGCGTTCGGCACCACCTTTGTCTACATCACCCACGATCAATCCGAGGCGCTGGTGCTCTCTGATCGCGTGGCCGTCATGAATAGCGGCCGCTTTGAACAGGTCGGCACGCCGCAGGAACTGTATTACTCCCCGGCAACGCCCTTCGTCGCGGGTTTTGTCGGCGCCAACAATCGCATCGATGGCCAGGTGTCCGCGATCGATGGCGACCTTGTAGAGATTCGTTCCGCAGCAGGCTGGACCGTGAAAGCCCGTCGGCATGGCACGCTCAAGCCGGGGGATGCCGCAACGATCTTCGTTCGCCCCGAGGTCGCCGTGCTCGGTCGCTCGACGGCCGACCTTGCGCTCGCGGAACCGGCGGCGGTGCATCAAGGCACGGTCGAGAGCCTGCTCTTCGATGGCGCAAATTCTGCGGTGCTGCTGCGCGAGCAGGCGAGTCGCTGCGAATTCCGTGTGGCCCTGCCGCAAACGGGACGCTATGCCGATCTGAAAGTGAACGAACCCGTGTTCTTCAGCTTCGCTGCGGACCGTGCCGTGTGCTTTGGCGTCGGGTCGTCCCATGGCTAAGGCCACGGCCAGCGCCTCGCAGCGACTTATTCTTTGGTTGCTGCTGGCGCCGGCGCTGCTCTGGCTCTTCGGGCTGATCCTGTTGCCGCATCTTGATCTCGCCCTGCTGTCGCTACGCGAACGCACCGGCCCGGGCGAATATGCCTTCGGGCTGGCGCAATACCGGACTTTTTTCACCGAACCCCTGTACTGGGATGTGTTCGTGCGTACGGCAACGATCTCGCTGATCGCCACGGCGCTCACGCTGTTACTCGCCTTCCCCATCGCCTGGACCATCGCCAAGCTCACCCGTGGTCGCCTGAGCACACTGCTCTTTGCCGTCTGCCTGATTCCTTTTTGGGTCAGCGAAACCGTGCGCACGCTCGGCTGGATGATTCTGCTGCGCGAAACCGGCGTCATCCCCGGCCTGCTGGTGACGCTCGGCATCACCGAAGTGCCGATCGAAATGCTTTATCGCGATCCGACTATCCTGGTCGGCCTTGTCTACACCTCGCTCCTCTTCATGGTGGTACCGCTCTACGGCAGTCTCGAGAGTCTCGATGATTCTTTGATCGAGGCGGCTTATGACCTGGGTGGTAACGGCTGGACCGTATTGCGCACCGTGGTGATCCCGCACGCCTCGCCCGGCATCACCGCCGGCTGCATCGTGGTGTTCATGCTGACGCTCGGCAATTATCTGACGGCCTCGCTGCTCGGCGGCAAGAACTCGCTGTGGTTTACCGAGCAGATCTATACACAGTTCATCACCCGCTTCAATTGGGAGCAAGGTGCGGCATTTGGCTTCTTGCTGCTGCTGCTCTCCAGCGTGATGGTCTGGACGGGTTTACGCCTCAGCGGACAAAGATTTTCGGACGTCATGAGTCGGACCTGATGAGTCGCAACCGATGAGTCGCAGCTAATGGCCCGCCCATGATCCCCTCACTCCCCCGCCCACTTTGGCTACGCGCTGCCACGATATTTTTTGTCCTGGGGTTTCTGGTGTTGCTGTTCATGCCGCTCGTGACCGTGGCGGTATTTGCCTTCAACGATGCGCCCTATCCCGCACCCCCTTGGCAAGGCTTCACGCTCGACTGGTTCACCGGCAACGAAGCACACGGGCGTACCGGGCTCTTCAGCGACGAGGAATTGCTCGGCAGTATTCTCATCAGCATGTTGGTTGCGACTTGGGTCACGGTGCTCTCGGTGACCATTGGCACCACGAATGCATTTTTGATGGAGCGCATGAGCTTTCGTGGTCAGGGCGTGCTCGCGCTCTTGATGCTGGTCCCACTCGTCATTCCGGGCGTCATCCTCGGTATTTCGATTTTGGCCTTTGCGAGCCGCGTGGCCGATCTGCTGGGTAATCTCATGGGCTGGGAAGCCGAGTTCCTGCGGCCGGGCCTGCCCCTCGTGGTGCTCGGACAGGTGTCGTACATCATCGCCATCTCGACCTTGACCATCAGCGCGCGTCTCAAGCGCTTTGACCGCACACTCGAAGAGGCCGCCTGTAACCTCGGCGCCTCGCGACTCGCCGTGCTTGGCACGATAGTGCTGCCCTATCTGCGGCCCGCGCTCATCGGCTCGGCCGCCATCGCCTTCCTGATGTCCTTCGAGAACTTCAACACCACGCTCATGCTGGTGGGCGCAGATTCGCCGCTGACCGTGATGATGTACGGCCGCATGCGCGACGGTGCCACCCCGGTGCTCAATGCCGTGAGCGTATTTTTGATGGTGGCCTCGGCGGCGATCGCACTCGCGCTCATGCGTGGCGATCGGCGTGACGCGCAGCGCAGCTGATCCGCGCAACGATGTGCGCCTGGTCAGGCGCGCAACCGCAAGTTCTGCGGATCGTAGAGTGGCTCGGTGGCCACCACCGCGCGTCGCCGCTCGCCGAGAATCTCTACACTGAGTTCGGTACCCGGCGCCGCGAAATCGGTGCGCACATAGGCGAGCGCAATGCTCTGACGCAGACGATATCCATAGCCCCCGGAGGTCACTAGCCCCACCTGCTCAGCGCCGCGGAAGACAATCGACACCGCCGCCGCATCGGCATCCGCCGCATCGACCAGCAAGGGCACGAAACGCTCACGCAGACCGCTCGCGGCTTCGCGGCGCAGCGCCTCCTGACCGAGAAAGCCACAAGTTTTGTCGAGTTTGACGAAGCGATCGAGTGAGGCCATGAACGGCGTGTACTCGGTGGTGAGATCGCCCTTCCAGCCGCGATAGCATTTTTCGAGTCGCAGGCTGTCCATGGCATAGAGACCAAAGTCATGTATGCCAAGGGACTCACCGGCTTCCATCAACAAATCGTAGACCGACAACAGATGTTCGGCGGGAAGGTGTAACTCCCAGCCAAGCTCACCCACATAATTGACGCGCATCGCGAGCGCTCGCGTATAGCCGAGCTCGATCTCGCGAACCGAAAGCCACGGCAAATGGGTATTTGAGAGATCAGCCGCCGTGAGTCGTGACAGCAGGTCTCGAGAACGCGGACCAACCACGATCAAGGTGCCATAACGCGCCGAAAGATTATCGATGCGCACGCCCGAAGCCGGCAGATGTTCGCGCAACCAGTGTTCGTCGTGTCGCTCACCAGCGGCCGCGCTGATCAACCAGTAACGATCTGCATCAAAAGTCGTAAGCGTCATCTCGGTGACGATGCCACCCCGCTCGTTGCAAAAATAATTGAGTGCTGTACGACCGGGCTTGGGCACCACGCCGGTGACCATGCGATCGAGCCAATCGCGCGCACCGGCGCCGCTGACTTCGAATTTGGTGAAGCCTGGCAAGTCGAGTACCGCGACCCGCTGCTGCACGGCCTCACATTCGCGCGCCACCGCTGCGTGCCAGGTAGGACGACGGAACGACGTCTCTGGTCCCGTCGGATCGCCCGCTATAGGGAAATACACGGCCCGTTCCCAGCCACCGCGCGCACCGAACTTCGCGCCCTTCGCGCGCAAACGCGAGTACGCCGGCGAAGTTTTCGCGGGACGCCCGGCGGCGCGCTCCTCGGCCGGATACCCGATACCATATTCGTTTTGGTAAGTCTCGATCGCCTTGGCAAGAGTGAACTTGTGATTGTGGCAATCGAGGTAGCGGCGCGAGTCGAGCGGCCACATATCCCACTCGGGTGTGCCGTGCGCAACCCACTCGGCAATCAACTTGCCGGCGCCACCAGCTTGCGCAATACCAAAAGTGAATGCACAGCAATGATAAAAACCCGGCAATCCTGGCGCCGGCCCCATCAAAGGATTGCCGTCCGGCGCATAGGGAATCGGTCCATTGATGACGCGCTTGATGCCGACCGAGCCCAGGATAGGAACGCGCTCGCAGGCCGCTTCGATATAGTTTTCGATGCGTCCGAGATCGTCATCAAAAAGTTGATGCGCGAATTGATCGGGAATGGCATCGAGCCAATGCGCCGTCGCCTTCCACTCGTAAGGACCGAGAATGAGGCCGTGACGTTCTTGTCGCAGGTAATAGCTCACGTCCGGGTCGCGCAACAGCGGTAATCGATCGCTGCCGCGCGCCGCAAGCTCAGGGATATCGTCGGTGACGAGGTACTGGTGAGAGAGCGTGACGATCGGCAGATACTGGCCGACCATCGCCGCGACTTCGCCACCGCGATAACCTGCCGCGTTGATGACTTTCTGTGCCTGAATCACGCCCTTGTCGGTGGTGATGCGCCATTCCCCCGAAGCCGTGCGCTTAATCGCCGTGACTCGCGTGTGACGATGGATGGTCGCGCCCGCATCGCGCGCGCCCTTGGCGAGCGCCTGCGTCAACTGCGCGGGATCAATGTCGCCATCGTACGGATCGTAGAGTCCGGCCTTAAGATCGTCGGTGGTGACGAAGGGATAGCGATCGCGCAGCTCCGCGGGCGTCAACATCTCGAACTCGATGCCCTGTGCCCGCGCCTGCGACACCACGTGCTTGAACTCATCGACTCGATCTGCGGTGTGCGCCAACCGAATGCTGCCGGTGATGTGATAGTTGATGTCGTAGCCCACACGCTGCGCCAGTTGCGAGTAGAGCCGCGTGCTGTGCCGCTGCAGCTTAATGAGGTTCCACGAGGTCGAAAAATTCGGGCAATTACCCGCGGCATGCCAGGTGGAACCCGCCGTCAATTCATCCCGCTCGAGTAGCACCGCATCGGTGACCCCGAGTTGCGTCAAGTGATAGAGCGCACTGCAACCCACGGCGCCACCGCCGATGATGACCATCTCAGCATGCGTTTTCATTGAACAAACTCCTAAGACTTGATGCGCTCGCCTTTCGGGTCGTACCAAGGCTGCAACTGCACTCGGGCTGCATGAGGCACGCCCGCCACTTCGATTTCCCAGCGCCCTGCGGCCAACCAATCGGACGTGACGCCGGCATCGCAGTGCACATAGCCCATGCCGATCGAGCGCTCGATACGATGACCCCAAGCGCCGGAGCGCGTGGAGCCGACGATCTCGCCATCACGAATGATCGGTTCCTCGTGATACAGCATCGGCGCCGCGGCAGAATGATCTTCGAGCATGAGCTGCACCAGTCGCTTCGGCAGCGTACCGCGTTGTTTTTGCGCCAGCAGCGCGCCGCGACCAATGAAACCGCCTTCTTTGTCCCAGGCTACGGTGAAACCGAGCCCCGCCTCGAGCGGCGTGTCTTCATCGGCGATGTCGTGGCTCCAGTGACGGTAGCCTTTTTCGACGCGGCAAGCGGCCATCGCGTGATAACCCGCATGCTGCAGACCGAACTCCGCCCCGGCCTCGACCAAACGTTCATAGACATCAAGCACCTGCTCGGCGGGGATGTACAACTCCCAGCCGAGCTCACCCACATAAGTGATACGACTCGCTCGCACTCGCGCGTAGCCGATCTCAATTTCGCGTGATTGGCCGAAGGGATGCGCAGCATTGGACAAATCTGCACCCGAGACTTTTGTCAGTAGCGCCCGGCTCTGCGGGCCCATGACGCCGAGCATGGCAATGCCCGCAGTGACATCGGTCGCCGTGCAATGCAGCGCCGGGTGATCGTCGAGATAACGCGTGAGCCAAGCGAGATCGCGTGTCTGAGAGATGGCCGAAGTCACCACCAAAAATTTATTGGCTTCGAGACGCGTGATCGTGAGATCCGCCTCGATGCCGCCGCGTTCATTGAGCCATTGGGTATAGACAATACGTCCGGGCGCGACATCGAGATTGCTGGTCGAGAGCCGATTGAGCACCGCGCAGGCATCGCGGCCCTGCACCAAATATTTGGCGAAGCAGGTTTGATCGAAGAGCGCCACGGCATCGCGCACGGCGCGACTCTCATTACCGCAGTAATCAAACCAGTTCTGCCGACCGTAGGCGTATTCGTAGCGGGGCTCGACACCCGCCGGCGCAAACCAATTGGGCCGCTCCCAGCCTGCGGTCTCACCCATGCAGGCGCCGAGCGCGAGCAATCGATCATGCAAAGCCGTGCGCCGTGCGCCACGCGCGGTTTGGTATTGGTAGTAGGGCCAGTGCATGGCGTACAACAGCCCCAACGTCTCGACCGTGCGATCGTGGAGATAGCGACGGTTGGACTGAAACGGCAGTGCACGGCGGATGTCCACGTCGGCAAAATCCATCGGCGGTCGGCGATCGAGAATCCACTGCGCGACCACCTTGCCCGCACCACCACTCGCGGCGATGCCTACCGAATTGAAACCCGTCGCCACGAACAGATCACGAACTTCGGGCGCCTCGCCGATGTAGTAGCGATCATCCGGCGTGAAGCTCTCGGGACCATTGAAGAGAAGCTGGATGCCGGCATCGGCCAGCACCGGCACGCGGCGCACCGCCGCGGCCAGAATGGGCTCGAAGTGATCGGCGTCTTCGGGCAAAGAATCGAAGCAGAAACTCTCCGGAATTCCGTTCATGCCCCAAGGCTTGGCCACCGGCTCGAAGCAACCCATCAAAATTTTTCTGGCATCTTCTTTGTAATAGGCGCATTCATCGTAAACGCGCAGCACCGGTAAGTTCGACGGTAACTGGGCGATCGGCTCGGTGACGATGTAGAAGTGCTCGGCTGCGTGCAGCGGAATCGACACCCCCGCCGCCCGACCGAGCGCATGTGACCACATGCCGGCACAGAGCACGACGGTATCGGCCGCAATATAACCAGACTCCGTCTCGACACCGACCGCGCGTCCTTTTTCGACGCGGATGCCCTGCACCTTGGTGTTCTCGAATATTTTGGCGCCCCGCATGCGCGCGCCCCGCGCAAACGCCTGCGTGGTGTCGATGGGATTGGTCTGCCCGTCCTTACGAATGAAAATACCGCCGACGAGATCACCGACCTCGAGCAGCGGCCAGCGCTCGCGGATCTCTTCCACTCGAAGGTGATCGATCTCCAGACCAAACGTTTTGCCCATCGAGGCGCCGCGATAGAGCTCCTCGAGACGCGCAGGCGTCTTGGCAACGCTGATCGAGCCGTTTTGTTTGAAGCCCGTCGCCTGCCCCGTCTCGGCCTCCAGCGATCGATACAGATCAGCGGTGTATTTGGCCAGCTCGGTCAGATTGCGGGTCGCACGCAACTGCCCGACCAAACCCGCCGCGTGCCAAGTCGTGCCACAGGTGAGCTGCTTGCGCTCGAGCAGCACGACGTCGCTGATGCCGATCTTGGTGAGGTGATACGCGATCGAACAGCCAGCCACACCGCCGCCGATGATCACCACGTTCGCGTGGCTGGGGAGCGACATCGCGACTTAGCGCTTCAGCATTGCCGAACGTTCAAGCTTGACCGGATAGCGCTGCCGAATCGCCTCGTCAATTTTTTCCGGGATGTGTGCCGGATGATGTTCGGTGAGGATGTCGCGCACGCGCTGGGCGGCGCGCTCGAGCGCATCGGTGGAACCCTGCTCCGCCCACTCGTTCGGACTGCGGCGGTCGCCAATGGCTGGATAGAGGTACTCGGTCTGCATCAGCTCGAGCGTCTGCGAACTGCCGAGATAGTGCCCGGGACCATTGAGGCAAACATCTTTGATGGTCTCGAAGGACAGCCGCTCTTCGTTGACCTCGATTCCTTTGATGGTGCGCTGCGTGGCGCCGATGATGTCGTTGTCGATCACCAGACTCTCGAGCGAAAAGCCAAGCAGGCTCGCGTGCATGCCCGCCGATTCATAGATGAGATTGGCGCCGGAGTTGCCAACCAACGCATGGTTGAGGGCCTTTTCGCCCGCCGACTGCGCATCAGCCACCTTTGAGTCGGTCATACCCGAAGCGGTACCGATCGTCAGGTCATAGAAATTGCCCATCTGCCCGGCAGCCGCGGACAGCAACGCCTGTTCGGGACTACCGCCCGACATCGCGCCGGTACGCAAATCAGATACGAAACACCAGGTGCCAAAAATTGCCGGCGCGCCGGGCTTGATCGCGTTCACGTACACGATACCGGCGAGCACTTCCGCGACCTCTTGCGCGAGTGCACCGGCAAGCGCCGCCGGAGCCGTGGCTCCCGCCTGCCCTGCCGACAACAGGAGCACCGGCATGCCGCCGAGCACCGCCATCTCGAGACAACGACAGGCATCTGCCGCGAATTTCATGGGTGGCACGACGAAGCAGTTGGACTGACTGACGAACGGTCGCTCGCGCCATTTGTCTTCGCCACCGGCGATCGCATACAGCATCTGCAGCGAGGCCTCGAGGTGATCGGGGTGGACCCAACTGCTACCGACATGTTTGGTGGTGCTGCTCACCGCGGCGTAGCAGGTGTTGAAATCCATTTCGAACGGATCGGGAATGTCGCGCGGCACGACGGCGCGCTGGAAGAAATGGATGTGCTCCATTTGATCGACGACCCGACCGATATCGTAGAGATCACGAATGGTCGATTCACGATAACTGCCCGAGGCATCGACCATGTTGACTGCGGCGCCCGCCGTGCCGAAATAGGCACGCTTCTCCCAAGGCTCGAGGTCGTGCCGCGGATCTTGTCCATGCAGGGTGAACTTGCGCCCGGCCTTGGCGACCATGTCTTCCACGAGCGCGCGGGGAAAAAGCAGTCGCCCCGTGACACTCATTTCGCATCCGGCGGCCGTCATGATCTCGATGCCGGATTCGGTGGCATCCGCGAGGCCCACCTCGGCAAGCAACCGCAGCGCCGTCTGATGGATCTGCTCGATGCCGTGCTGGGTCAGCGGCTGGAAACGACCGCTTTGCATGCCTGGACGGACCGGGCGCAGGTGATCAGGCAGGGGGCCCGAACGCTGGGCTCTGCGGGCATCACGACCAGAGGGACGCCGGGCAGTCTGCGGTTCGCTCACTTTGAAACTCCAACGAGAGATTTGCGGGTTAGTATCTCATTTATCCGTCAGATAGAGCACTTGCACTCCGATGTCCGATACCGATTCGCTGCTGCCGTTGCGCCCCGATACCGAGGTGTCGGCAAGAAAGTTTGGTGTTCCGCTCGACATGATGGTGCCGGCGTTCAGCCAACGCTCCGAGTACGTCCCTGAGATCGACCCGGCGTACCACTTCGACCCCGACACCACCCTCGCCATCCTCGCGGGTTTTGCCCACGATCGCCGCGTGATGGTCCAGGGCTATCACGGTACGGGCAAATCGACGCATATCGAACAAGTCGCCGCACGTCTCAACTGGCCGTTGATTCGCATCAATCTGGATGGCCACGTGAGTCGCATCGATCTCGTCGGTCGCGATGCCATCGTGGTGACCGACGGCCGACAGGTCACCGAGTTTCGCGAAGGGCTGCTGCCTTGGGCGATCCAACGACCGGTCGCGCTGTTGTTCGATGAGTATGACGCCGGGCGCCCCGACGTGATGTTCGTGATTCAGCGGGTGCTCGAATCGAGCGGCAAACTGACGCTGCTCGACCAAAATCGGGTGATCACGCCGAACCGCTCTTTCAGGCTCTTTGCCACCAGCAACACCATCGGACTCGGCGATTCCTCGGGTCTCTATCACGGCACGCAACAGGTCAATCAGGGACAAATGGATCGCTGGTCGATCGTCGCCGTGCTCAATTACCTGCAGCACAACGTCGAAGCCGCGATCGTCGGCGGCAAAGTGCCGGGCTACGAAGACAGCGCAGGTCAAGGCAACATCAGAGCGATGGTCAGGGTCGCAGACATGACCCGCAACGCCTTCATGAACGGCGACATTTCGACTGTGATGAGCCCGCGTACCGTCATCACCTGGGCGCAGAACGCGAAAATCTTTGGTGATCTCGCGCTCGCATTCAAAGTCAGTTTTCTCAATCGCTGCGACGAGCTCGAGCGCCCAACCATCGCCGAATTCTATCAGCGTGCCTTCGGTGTCGAGCTCGCGCTCGGCTCGTCACAACTCAAGGTGCTCTAAATGCATATCACTCGTCCGTTCGTGGCGGCGACGCTGGCTGCGGTGCTCGTGCTCAGTGCCGCCGCATCGCCAGCGTCTGTAGCCGCGGAGCCTGTTGCAGCAGCCTCTGCAGCGGCCTCGGCAGCGGCGCGCGAACTCTCGCCGCTGCAGGCCAAAGCGCGCGAAATATTCGCCCGCATCATCGGCTTCAAAAGCATCGCCCCGGGATACGAAACGCCGCAGCTCGTCGACTATCTTGCAGGCGAGTTGCGCGCTGCGGGTTTCGAAGAAAAGGACATGTTGCGCGGGCGGCTCGCTGACACTGCCTATTTGGTGGTGCGCTACCGCGGTCGACCGCTCGCGGGTACCGCGCCACTCAAGCCGGTCTTGCTGTTGTCGCATCTCGATGTCGTGCCGGCGCTGAAAGAACACTGGAAGCGCGATCCATTTCGGCTCGATGAAGCGAACGGGTTTTTCTATGGTCGCGGGACACTCGATGTCAAACCCGGCGTAACCTCGCTCGTCATGCTGTTCCTGCGCTTGAAGCAGGAAAACTTTGTGCCGACGCGCGATCTCGTGATGGTATTGAGCGGTGACGAAGAAACGACCGGCGCCACCACGAGCAAGCTCCTCGAAGAGCACCGCGATTGGGTGGATGCCGAATACGCCCTCAACACCGATGCAGGCGGCGGTACGCTCGATCGCGAGGGACGCGCACGGTCGTACAACATTCAAACGGCGGAAAAAACTTACGCAAGCTACAAGCTGAGCGCCTACAACCCGGGCGGTCACAGCTCTCAACCCCGCGCCGACAACGCCATCTACGAACTCGCTGATGCCTTGAAGGCTGTGCAGGCTTATCAGTTTCCGGTGCGGTGGTCGGCTACGACACTGGGCTTTTTCCAGGCAACGGGCGCCATCACCGACGGGCCTTTGGGCGCTGCCATGCGCAACTTCGCGGCGAATCCGGGCGATGCGAACGCGGCTGCCGAACTCGCCAAACATCCGGTGTATATCGGCGCGACCCGCACCACCTGCGTCGCCACCATGTTGCGCGCGGGGCATGCCGAGAACGCTCTGCCACAACAGGCGACCGCCACGGTCAATTGCCGAATTTTTCCCGGCGTTACTCCGCAGGGGATTCGTGACGCTTTGCAAAAAGTCGTCGGCGAACGCATCGAAGTCGAGACGATCGACAACCCCCGTTACAGCGACGCCTCGCCGCTGCGCCAAGATGTGGTCGATGCCGTGACCGCTGCCGTGCATGCACGTCACCCCGGCATCCCCATCATCCCCGTTCAGGAATCAGGCGCGACGGATGGCCTCTTCTATCGTGCCGCGGGCATTCCGACCTACGGTATCGGCGAGACTTTCATCCGCAACGAGGATCAGTTTGCGCACGGTCTCGACGAGCGCATTCCCGTCCAGTCTTTTTACGAAGGGCTGGAGCATTGGTACCGCATCGTGCAGACCCTCTATGCGCCACCGAAGGGTACGGCCAGTTCGCTATTGATCGACTGCGGTCGCTTGATCGATGGCGTTTCGGACACGGTACGAGAGCAGCAGCGCTTGCGGATCGAAGACGAGCGCATCGTGTCGGTGCAGCCGATCGCCGCCAGCGGCTCGACCACAAAGAATCCGCCTCAGGCTGCGCCTTATCTCGATTTACGCGCGCACACCTGCATGCCGGGTCTGATCGATCTGCACACCCATCTGACCGACATCCCGGAAAACACCGCCGATTTTCGGATCTATCCGCGTCGCAGCCCCGCAGATCATCTCCAGCTTGCAAGGCCAAACGCCGCCGCGACTTTGCAGGCCGGCTTCACCACCGTTCGCGATGTTGGCGGTTATGTGGGCGGACTCGACCGCGAATTACGCGATGAAATCAACGCCGGTCGCACCCAGGGCCCGCGCATGCAGGTGGCGATCGGCTATCTCACGATCTCGGGCGGTGGCGGCGATATGCTGCTGCCTGGCTTTCCGCGTGCCGAGGCCCGCACCCCTATCGCGCGCCTACGGCGCGGCGTCGCCAAGGGACCCGAGGAATTTGCCGCCCGGGCCCGCGATTTTCTCGACGATGGCGCCGACGTCCTCAAAATAATCGCTTCGGGCGCAGTGTTGTCACCGGGTGGCGTACCGGGCTCACCCGAAATGACACTCGCAGAAATTTCTGCAGTGGCGCGCTCAGCTCACACTCGCGGCAAACGCCTTGCCGCCCATGCGCACGGGGCGCGCTCGGTCAAAGAAGCGATCCGTGCCGGGGCCGACACCATCGAACATGCCTCGTTGATCGACGAAGAGGGGCTGCTGCTTGCGCGCGCGAAGAACGTCGCCCTGGCGATGGATGTCTATAACGGCGATTACATCGATACCGAAGGTCGTCGACAGGGCTGGCCCGCCGAATTCCTGCAGAAAAACATCGACACCACCGAAGCGCAGCGCCGCGCGTTCACCCGCGCCGTGCAACTCGGCGTACCCATCGTTTTTGCGACCGATGCCGGGGTGTATCCGCACGGTCTCAATGCGCGTCAGTTTCGCATCATGGTCGAGCGCGGCATGACGCCGATGCAAGCAATCCAAGCAGCGACCGGTACCGCCGCGCGCTACATGGGTTGGGACGACCGTGTCGGCGCTCTGCTGCCCGGTCGGTACGGCGACCTCATAGCCGTTCGTAACGATCCGCTGCGAGATATCAGCGCACTCGAACGCATCGATGTGGTCGTCAAAGGCGGCGCAGTGCTCAAAAGCGATACGGTCGTCATCGGCGACGCGCTCGTCAAAACCCCCGCGACGGCGCGGACGGGCACGTGATCCGCAATCGCTGCATCGCCAGTATCGCGATTAGCGCTGCCGCGCTCGCCAGTGCCGCAAACCTTGCGCAGAGCGCAGCGCCAGCGCCAGCGCCAGCGCCGACGAGCTTGCGCGTCATGACGTTCAACATTTGGTACGGTGGCGAGCAAGTCAACTTCGCAAGCGTCGCCGAAGCAATTCGTGCAAGTGACGCCGATGTAATCGGCATTCAGGAATCTGAGGGTAACCTGCGCAGGCTCGCTGCCGCAGCCGGATACGCCCACGTAGACACCCGCCGCAATCTGCTGGCGCGGTTTCCCATTTTTGATGGCGACTTGCATGCCTGGGTAATGGTGCGCCCGGGCGAAGTGGTCGCCGTCGCGAATACCCACTTGAGCAGCGATCTGTATGGCCCCGAATCCGTGCGTGATGGTGCTGCGCTCGAGGCCGTGCTTGCCGATGAAGAACGTAGCCGTATCCCCGAACTGCGCCCCCTGCTCAAGCTTGCCGATTTGCCTGCCAGTACACCGATTTTTTTGACTGGCGATTTCAACACGCCTTCGCATCGCGACTGGACCGTGCGGATGCAAAGCCAGCGCCCCGCGGCGATCCGTTACCCGATCGAGTGGCCGGTGACTCGCTTGCTCGAAAATGCAGGGTTTCGTGATTCCTTCCGCGAGGTTTTCCCCGACCCTGCGCAGCGCCCAGGCTTCACCTGGACCGCAGGTATGCCACACCCGTATCTAAGACCGCGCGAGACCATCGACCGCATCGATTTTGTTTGGACCAAGGGCCCCGTCGAAACGCTGCGCAGCGAGATCGTGGGTGAGCCCGGCGGTGACGGCGTCGATATCTCCATCAATCCCTACCCTAGCGATCATCGCGCCGTCGTCTCGACGTTCCGTGTGGTGCCCACGGCTGCGCCCGCACTCGTCAGTGTCGCGCCGCGCGTTGTGACCAAAGGCGAGGATGCGCTGGTGCGTGCACATGATCCGCGCTCGGAAGGCTGGCGAGTCGTGATCGTGCGCGCCGGCGCTGCAGCCGCCAACGCCGTCCTGCGACTCGAGGAGTCGGTCACGGCGTGGCGACCCGCGGGGCGCTTGGCGACGCGCAGCCTTGCGAGCGGCGAATACGAGGCGATTTTACTTGCTGAAGATGGCAAAGAAATCGCCCGTAACCGCTTCGCTATTCGCGACCCGGCGCTGCCGGTGCAACTGCTCATCCCGGTCACCGGGACCCGCAGCGGCGAGCCACTGCGCGTCCGGTGGTCGAATGGACTCGGTAACAAGCACGACTCGATCGGCATCTTTAGGGTCGGTGCTGCCGTCGGCGATGCGCTCGCGCGCGGCTACCTCGATGCGCGTTACGCCGGCGAAATCGTCATACCGACCAGCACGGCGGACGGGCCCATCGCACCGGGTATCTATGAGCTGCGCTTTTTGCGCGATGATTCGCCGACGATCGAAGCCACGCTTCCCTTCCGACTGTTTTGAGTCGACTGGAAAAGAGGGGCAGCATGTCGGAAGGTGGTTTGGTTTCGAGACGCAGTCGGCAAAGTCGCAGGGCCGTACGCAGTCAGCAAGCTACGGCGAAGCTCGCCTATATTCAGCGGAAAATCCCGGTCGTCGAGCTGCTGCATGCCGAAGCCGTCGAGATCATCGAGCACAACGCCGAAACCATCCTGCAAGAAATCGGTATCGAGTTTCGCCGCGATCCGATTTCGCTGCAGCTTTGGCGTGAGGCGGGCGCCGATGTCACCGGTGAGCTCGTACGCTTTCCGCGCGGCCTGTGTCGCAAGCTGCTCGAGACTGCACCAAAGATTTTCGCGGTGCATGCACGAAACCCCGCCAAGACGGTGCGGTTCGGCGGCGATGCCACGGTGTTTTCGCCCGTTGGTGGCCCACCCTTCGTCACCGACCTCGATCGCGGTCGACGCTATGCGACCCTCGAAGATTTGACCAACTTCATCAAACTTGCGCACACCGCGCCGGCGATTCACTTCCTCGGTGGCAGTGCCTGCGAACCGATGGATATCCCGCCGGGCAAACGCCATCTTGATGTGCAGTACGCCTACTTTCGCTACAGCGATCAGGCCTGCGAGGGGACCCCGGAAACCCCCGGTCACGCGGCCGATGCCATTCGCATGGCGCAAATCTTGTTCGGTGCTGATTTTGTCGATTCGCATGCGGTGCTGCTCGGCAACATCAACTCGAATTCGCCGCTGACCTTTGATGGTCGCATGCTCGGCGCGCTACGCGAGTTCGCGATGCATAACCAGGGCAACATCGTGGTACCTGCCGTGCTCGCCGGGGCGATGGGGCCGGTCACACCCGCCGGCTGCATGGCGGAAGTCTTGGCCGAAACTTTGGCGGGCATGGCACTCACGCAGCTCGTCCGGCCTGGCGCGCCGGTGATCATGGGCTCTTTCGTCGGCGCCGTTTCCATGCGCTCGGGATCACCCACCTTCGGAACGCCCGAGGCCACGCAGATGATCTTCGCCACCGCTCAACTGGCGCGGCGCCTTGGCGTGCCCTGTCGCAGCGGTGGCTCGCTGTGTTCCTCGAAGATTGCCGATGCCCAGGCGGCTTACGAGAGCGCACACACCCTGCTGCCGACGCTGCTCGCCGGCGTACATCTGGTGACCCACGCTGCAGGCTGGCTCGAGGCGGGACTGGTTGCAGGCTACGAAAAATTCGTCATGGATGTCGATCAACTCGCGATGATGCAATCGCTCGCTGCGGGCATGGATCTCAGCGAGCGGGGTCAGGCGATGGACGCGATACGCGAAGTCGGTCCCGGCAGCCATTTCCTCGGCTGCTCGCATACGCTCGCCAACTTCGAGACGGCGTTCTATCAATCGACCATCGCCGATTATTCCTCGTTCGAGCAATGGTCCAGCGAGGGCAGTCTGACCGCCGAGCAACGGGCCAACGGCGTCTGGAAAAAAATGCTGCGTGAGTACAGCGACCCGGGTCTCGATCCGGCGCGCGATGAAGCATTGCAAGAGTTCATGATCCGCCGCAAATCAGAACTCGGCGATGCGGTGGAGGAAGAGTGAAACCCGCCGCACCGCGCCCGTTCGAGCGAGTGCTTGCCGAAGCAACGCGGGCGCTTGCCGGCGATACCGATCTGCGCGTGATCTTTGGCCCCTCGGGGCCACGACTCGAAGGCGATCGGATACTGCTGCAACCCACGCCCGAAAGTCCAACGCCCGAAGCACTGACCTTGGCGCGCGGGCAAGCCGATCGACTCGCCCTGCGTCATGCGCATCATGACCCGCAGTTGCATGCGCGCTATCGACCCACGGGCTATCGCGCGCGGGCGCTTTTCGATGCGCTCGAGGACGCGCGCTGTCTGTCGCTGGGTGCTCGCGATCTCGCGGGCGTCAATGCCAATCTGGCCGCCGTACTGCACGATGAGTTGCGACGCAGCAATATTTTGCGCGGTCCTGGCGACAACACGGAGGGTATGTCGCAGGCGCTGACTTTGCTGCTGCGTGAGCGGCTCGCCGGCATTCCCATTCCGACCGAGGCGCAAGTCCTCGTCGCCCGCTGGCAGTCATTCTTTGACAAGCGAGCGACCGCAAGCCTGCAGCGACTCGGTCAAGACACTCGTGATCAGGAAGCCTACGCGCTCGAGCTATACCAGCTACTGCGTGCACTCGGTTTCGGTCATGAGATTTCGACCCCACCGCCGAGTGCGCCAAGCAAGCCTGCGGCGGCCGTAACGCTACCGATACCGACTCGGGTCAAGCCTCGCGGCCTCGATGCTGCCGAAGGTGCCGTGCAAGAAGCGAAAGAAATTGCCGAGGAGGACGAGCCGGATATCGAGCCGCAGCGACCCTCGAGCGAAACGCGCTCGCCGCAAGCCAAACACCACACCGAGGATGGCAGTGAGGAATCTCCGGTCGGGAGTCGCCTGAGTCGCCTCGGCGATACCGACTCCACTCATCCCAACCGCAGTTATCGCGTCTATACGCGGGCGCACGACGAAATCCTCGAAGCAACGGATCTCGGCAGCAGCGAGGAACTGATTCGACTGCGGGCGGTGCTCGATGAGCAGACGAGGCAACTGCCGGGTATCGTCGCCCGCCTTGCGCGCAAGCTCGAGCGCGTACTGCGCGCGCAGCAGCGTCGTCGCTGGAATTTCGATCTCGAAGAAGGCGTTCTCGATGCCGCACGTCTGGCGCGAGTCCTGACCGACCCCCTCGTACCGCTAGCTTTCAAACAAGAGACCGAAACCGAGTTCAAAGATACCGTCGTCACTTTATTACTCGACAATTCGGGTTCGATGCGTGGCCGACCCATCCTGCTGACTGCCCTGTGTGCCGACCTGCTGGCAAAGACACTGGAGCGCTGCGGCGTCACCACCGAGATCCTCGGCTTCACCACCGTCGAGTGGGATGGCGGCAAGGCCAGACGCGACTGGATCGCCGCCGGCGCGCCACGAAATCCCGGCCGACTCACCGACGTGCGCTACATCATCTACAAATCGGGGGATATCGCCTGGCGGCGCTCACGCAACAACCTTGGCCTGCTGCTGCGCGATGATCTGATGAAAGACAACATTGACGGCGAGGCCTTGTGGTGGGCGCATCAAAGATTGCGGGCCCGACCCGAGCAGCGCCGGATATTGATGGTGATCTCCGACGGCGTACCACTCGAGCAAACCACCTTGTCGGTGAATCCGGGCGGCTACCTCGATCAGCACCTGCGTCAGGTGATCAAGTGGATCGAGGAGCGCTCGCCCGTGGAACTCGCGGCCGTGGGCATCGGCCACGAGGTCGGGGACTATTACTCGCGGGCATTGGCAATCGGCAGCGTCGACGAATTGGGCCCTGCCATGATCTGCAAGCTCGCTGAGCTGTTCGCACCGCGCTGACTACGCGGCCAACTCTTGATGACTTGTGCTCGTCGGGAAGTTGCGCGAGCGGCTCGGGACCTCACTTGAGCTCGTCGGGAAAACCCGGTGCGCGCAAATCGGTGCCAAGCGCATCCTCGAGCAACTTCACGATTTGCGTCGATTGCGCTTCACCGCCGTATTGCGAGCGCCCGCGACGGAAAATCTGTTCGGTGAGCCCGGCGAGCTCGAGCGGCACACCGAACTTGCGCCCGTATTCATAGGCGAAGCCAAGATCTTTGCAGGCGAGATCCATGGTGAAGTTAATGTTGTAGCTGCCATTGAGGACGAGCTGGCTTTCGGTCTCGTGAACGAAGCTGGTGCCGGAGCTCGCCTTGATCGCATGGAACACCTGGGCGAGATCGAGCCCACCGCGCTTGGCGAGCATCAGCGCCTCGCCGGCTGCCACCAAATGAATGAACGCGAGCATGTTGGTGATGACCTTGATCACGCTCGCCTTGCCAAGCTCGCCCATGTAGAAAATTTGCCCGCCCATCGCCTGCAGGGCCTCACGATGTTGCTCGAACACGGGCTGCTCGCCGCCCACCAATACCGTGATCTTGCCGGCTGCTGCCAAATGCACGCCACCGGTCACCGGACACTCGAGTGTCGAGATCCCGCGCTCTGCGGCAATCGCCGCCACGCGCTTGATCTCGCGCTCGTCGGTGGTGCTCATTTCGATCCAGGTGCCGCCCTTGCGCAGCCCCTGCAGCACGCCGTCGGGACCCGTCAGCACGGCGTTCGAGGCGGCGGGTGACGGCAAACAGGTAATGACGCAGTCCACCTGCTCGGCGAGCGCGCGCGGCGAATGCACCCAGATGCAGCCGGCGTCGAGCAGCGACTGCGCGGCCTCGCGATGCAAATCATTGACGACGACGGTGAGGCCCGCGCGGCGCAGACTGGCCGCCAGGTGCTTGCCGAGATTGCCGAGACCAATGTATCCGTACTTCACTTGTCTGCTCCTCTTCAAAGTTTTGCGCAGCGATACTCGGCGCGAGCCAACCACTGCGGGTTGATTTCGACACCCCAACCAGGTTCGGCGGGGATTTGTACATGACCGTCGACGACGCGGTACGGATCGCCGAGAAAAAGTTCCTGCTGCCAAGGGTAGTAATCGGCGCCCTCGATCGAAAGTTCGAGATACTTTCCGGCGTTCGGAATAGCCCCGAGCAGATGCATGGTGCACATCGTCACCAAAGAAAGATTGGCGCTGTGCGGGGTCACCGGCAGACCCGCCGCCGCCGCCATGCGCGCCACGGTCAGCGTGCGGGTCAGACCGCCCATGTACATGACATCGGGCTGCACCACATCCACCGCGCGCAGGTCGATCATGCGTTGCCAAGTCGCGAGGTCGAAGTCCTGCTCGCCACCGGTGACATCGAGCGCCAGCGCATCGGTTACTTGCTTGGTGTCGTCGAGATGCCAGTAGGGGCAAGGCTCTTCGAAATGGCCGACGCCCTCGGCTTCGAGCAAACGCCCCACCGCGATCGCGCGCCCGGGCGAATAGCCACTGTTCGCATCGACGAGTTTGTCGATCCCGGGTCCCAATGCCCGCGCCACCGTCGGCACAATCTCTTCGGTACGGCCGGGCCACTCATCGACATCGCGACCACACTCGGCGGCCACTCGCCACTTGAACGCCGTGAAGCCGAACTCATCGCGCAGGCGCACGAGGCGCAGGGCCTCATCGCGTGGCGTGATGTCACGCTTCATCGACGACGCATAAGCTCGCAGGCGCCCTGGTTTGCCGCCCAGCAACTCGACCACGGGCTGACCAGCCACGCGACCCTGCAAATCCCAGAGCGCGGTATCGAGGCCCGCCAGCGCGCGGCAGCGGTAACTGCCCGGAAACTTGTGCTCTTTCTCCTCGACGCGATCGATCAACGCCTGTATGTCATGCGCTTCGCGACCCAGCACCCAAGGCACCACCTGTCGGTGGAATACCGTGGCCGTGATATCGGCGTTATACGTCGAAGTCTGCCCCCAGCCGATGGCGCCCGCGTCCGTCGTCACTTTGACGAAGCAGACGAACTCGTTGGCGTAGGTTTCGAGTGTGGTGATTTTCATCTTGGCCGCGGATGCTAGCCGACCGCGCGAACACGGCACCACCAGGACCACGATGGAATGCGACGCTCGCTTGCAAGATTGCGGCGCGCAACTTCACTTGGAGCGATCTCGACTCGTGGTCATAATCCGCCGCGGGGTGGAGTCACGAGGAGCGGGTCATCTTGAGCACAGCGGCAAAACGCGTCGCCGTCGTCACGGGTGCAGCACAGGGGCTCGGTCGCGTGACCGCGCGCATGCTTGCCGAAGCCGGCCACAACCTCGCGCTGCTCGATCAGCAGCCGCTCGACGCGGTCGTACACGAACTGCAGCACGCGGGCCATCGCGCGATCGGTCTCTCGGGTGATGTCGCCGACGAAGCTTTCGTGATCGCGGCGGCCGCCCGCGTGCGCGAAAATCTTGACGGCGCCGATGTTCTGGTCAACAACGCCGGCATCAGTCAGATCATCCGCGCCGAAGATCTCACGGCGGCGCAATGGCGTCGCGTCATGGATGTGAATCTGCTCGGGCCTTTTTTGCTGTGCCGCGAATTCGGCAAACAAATGCTGCAGCGTGGGCGCGGCAGTATCGTCAATGTGGCCTCGGTCGCCGGCTTGCGCGCGGTTGCGCACCGCAGCGCTTATAACACCTCGAAGCACGGGCTGATCGGCCTCACGCGCACCCTTGCTGCCGAGTGGGGTGGGCGCGGCGTGCGCGTCAATGCCGTGTGCCCGGGCTGGATCAAAACCGAAATGGACGACGCTGATCAGGGCTCGGGCAACTACACCGACGCCGATATCATTGATCGCGTGCCGATGGCGCGCTTCGCGAAGCCCGAAGACATTGCTGCAGCGATCGTGTTTCTCGCCGATGCGCGCAGCGGTTTCATCAACGGTGTCAGTCTGCCCGTCGATGGCGGCTGGACGGCGGACATCGGCTGGGAATCCCTGCGACGCAAGACCCGCGCGTAAGACCAGCAAAATTTTTCAAGGAGCAACTCCATCCATGACTGAGGCAGACCCGGGATCAAGCACTGCGGCACCGGCCGCCGATCGACGTGGGCGCAGGCGCAGTGCGGCGCAAACCGTCGAAGCCCCGGCGCGCCAGTCGCGCTACCGGCACCTCGTCAATCCGTTCGAACCGCTCAAAGTATTCTCGGACGATCAGGTCGCCGCCATTCACGCGAGCGCCCTCACGCTACTCGCAAATCAGGGTATACGGGTGTTGCTGCCCGAAGCCCGCGAGGCCTATCGCCGCGGCGGCGCACAAGTCGATGAATCGACGCTGACGGTTCGCCTTGATCGCGGCCTCGTCGAGCAGTGCTTGAAGATGGCACCGCGCGAAATCGTCATGCGTGCCGCCAAGCCCGAGTTCGACATGCCCGTGTGGGGTCGGCATGTGATGTTTGCACCTACCTCCGGCCCACCGAACATCATGGACAGTGTCCGCGGCAAGCGCGCGGGCGCGTTCGAAGACTTCTGCAACATCATCAAAATTTGCCAGAGCTTCGAGGTCCTGCACGGTCTTGGCGGTCTCGTCGAACCGCAGGATATTCCGGTGCAGTTCCGGCATCTCGAAACCACCCGTGCGATGCTGCTGATGTCCGACAAGATCCCCAAGGTCTATGCGCGCGGCCCGGGACAGACCGTCGACAACTTCGAAATGATCCGTATCGCCTACGGACTCTCGGTCGAAGAATTCCAATCACGCCCCTGCGTCACCACCATCATCAACACCAACTCGCCACTGCAACTCGATATCCCGATGGCGAACGGCATCATGGATTACGCTGCTGCGGGGCAGGTACTGATCATCACGCCGTTCACGCTCGCGGGCGCGATGGCGCCAGTAACCATTGCAGGCGCGCTCACCCTCGCCCACGCCGAAGCGCTGGCAGGCCTGACCCTCGCGCAAATCATTCGCCCGGGTGCACCGATCATCTACGGCAGCTTCACGTCGAACGTCGACATGAAGTCGGGTTCGCCCGCATTCGGCACGCCGGAATACGTGAAAGCGGCTTTCGGCGCCGGACAACTCGCCCGCTACATCGGTCTGCCGTGGCGCTCGTCGAACGCAACGGCTTCGAATTGCCCCGATGCGCAGTCGGCTTATGAATCCGAAATGAGTCTCTGGGGCGCACTGCTCGGCGGCTGCAATTACATCCTGCATGCCGCGGGATGGCTCGAAGGCGGCCTCACGACGTCGTACGAAAAACTCATCCTCGACATCGAGATGCTGCAGATGTTCGCCGAAGTCTTCCAGCCGGTGGGGGCGAGCACCGACGACATCGCGCTCGACGCCATCGCCGAAGTGGGTGCGGGGGGACATTTCTTTGGTTGCGCCCATACCATGGCCCGCTATCGCAATGCCTTCTATGCGCCACTGGTCTCGGATTGGCAGAACTTTGGCCGGTGGCAGGCCGCGGGTGCCAAAACCGCCACCGAGCGCGCCACGGAGATCTGGCGCCAAACAGTCGATGCGTACCAGCCGCCACCCCGCGATCCTGCGATCGTCGAGGCGCTTAATGATTTCGTCGCCCGGCGTACGGCCGAAGGCGGCGCACCTCCCGTCAGCTGATTACAGTAGAAAGACAAGCGGAAAAACAAGTCATGAAAAATCAGGCAAAAGTAGTCGTGATCGGCGGTGGCGTAGTCGGCGTCAGCGTGCTTTATCACCTGACCAAGGCCGGCTGGCGCGATGTCATGCTGATCGAGCGTGCCGAGCTCACCTCGGGCTCGACCTGGCACGCCGCAGGCGGCATGCATACCGTCAACGGCGACCCGAACGTCGCCAAGCTGCAGCAGTACACCATCAATCTTTACCGCGAACTCGAGCAGATCTCAGGTCAATCCTGCGGCCTGCACATCACCGGCGGTCTGATGCTCGCCGGCACGCCGGAACGGCTCGACTGGCTGAGGATGACGGTGGCGCGCGGCCGTTATCTCGGCATGGATCTCGAACTCATCGACATGGCCGAGACCAAAAAGCGTTTTCCGCTGCTGGACGAAAAACATTTCGTCGGTGCGATCTATGACCCCATTGAGGGTCACGTCGATCCGTATGGCGTCACCCACGCCTACGCCAAATCGGCGCAAATCGGCGGCGCTGAAATCGTCCGACAAAATCGCGTGACCGATCTCAAGCAACGCGCTGATGGCAGTTGGGACGTGATCACCGAGCAAGGCAACGTACACGCCGAGCATGTCGTCAACGCCGGTGGACTATGGGCGCGTGAGGTGGGTCGCATGGTCGGCCTCGAGTTGCCGATTCTCGCCATGGAACACCAATACATCATCACTGATGATCTGCCCGAGTTGGCGGGTCAACCCGAGTTGCTGCACGTCATCGACTTCGAAGGCGAAATCTACATGCGACAAGAGCGCGGCGGCGTGCTGCTCGGCACTTACGAGCGCGCGGGCGTGCCCTGGTCGACGCGTACCACGCCTTGGGATTTCGGTCAGGACCTGCTGCCCAACGATCTCGAGCGTATCGCGCCCAGCCTGGACGTCGGCTTCAAACATTTTCCACGACTCGGCGAAGTCGGCATCCGCAAAATCGTCAACGGCCCCTTCACCTTTGCACCCGATGGCAATCCCCTCGTCGGCCCCGTTCCGGGATTGCGTAATTTTTGGGTGGCCTGCGGCGTCATGGCAGGTTTCAGTCAGGGCGGCGGCGTGGGTCTCGCGCTCGCGCACTGGATGGTCGATCGCGACCCCGGCGCCGACATCTGGGGCATGGACGTTGCGCGCTACGGCGAGTGGGCGACCCGTCGCTACACCAATGTCAAAGTCCGCGAAAATTACTCGCGGCGCTTCCGCATCCGCTTTCCGAACGAAGAATTGCCAGCCGCCCGCCCGCTCAAAACCACGCCGATTTACGATCGGCTGCAAGCCGAGAACCCGGTCTGGGGCGATTACTGCGGACTCGAACACGCGCTGTGGTTCGCGCCCAAGGGCAGCGACGCCCGCGAAGATGTCACCTTCCGTCGCTCCAATGCCCATGCGCATGTCGCCGCCGAGTGTCGCGCTGTACGCGATGCCGTAGGCATGATCGAAATCTCGAACTACGGCAAGTTTGAAGTCACCGGACCCGACGCCGAGCGCTGGCTCGCACAGATCATGGCCAACAAGGTACCGGCCAACGGACGCGTGACGCTAACACCGATGCTCAATGAAAACGGCAAGCTCATCGGTGATTTCACCATGTGTCGGATCAGCGTCGAGCGCTTCCTGCTGGTTGGCACGTATGCGGCAGAGCGTTTTTATCAGCGCTGGTTCGAAGCGCGCTTGGCCGGCTTCAAGGTACAAGTACGCGCCTGCGCGATGGAGTGGCTCGGGCTGTCGAT
>Ga0194131_10001509_pt1 | contig 39732 bp, 28 predicted proteins | sample TA2KigO120mmetaG_FD_148631 | JGI IMG/M metagenome (GOLD analysis project Ga0194131, IMG submission 148631) | Freshwater microbial communities from Lake Tanganyika, Tanzania - TA2015053 Kigoma Offshore 120m | ecosystem: Environmental > Aquatic > Freshwater > Lake | place: Tanzania: Lake...
ATGCGGAGGGTGTTGTTGGCAAAACTGGTCGCGAGGTCGTCGAAGGTAATCCACTGCGCCGGGGTCATCACGCCGCCGGGGATGCGCCCGCGCACCATCATGATGAACTTCTTGCCGGCCTTGCGGGCGTCGCGGTCGTCCTGCTGGTAAATGCCGTGGAACTTGATGAACTGCTGGTCGTCCGCGGAAAACCGGTCGGTGCCCGAAGCCATCGTGGCTGTGATGTTGCCGGCCAGCGTCGGGATGGCTGCCTTGATGACCTCGTTGTGGGTCGGTTTGGCTTCAGGCGGCGCGGACGGCGCCGGTCTTGGAGTTCCAATCATAAGTGAACCGCAAAAGGCCGTGTAGATTCGGCCTTCGAGAATCGCGAGTCAATAGACGGTTTCGTGATGTCGGCTTCCCATCGACGGGCACGCGGCGGTCGGACTCCAAGCTTGCCATCGAGACGCCCGGGCGATAGGAATCCCAATCATCCGCAAAGCCTTCGCGATCCTCTTGCTGGCTGCGGGTGTGTGCGGGGCCGTCATTTTCCACTCGAACGCGCGGCTTGGACGCACACGGGCAGACGTGTCGCGCCAGCAGGCCGAGTGGGCTGCCGAGAAGTTGAAGCTTGAGGAAGCGCTCAAGAAGGCGAAGGCGCGCGCCGCCGTGATCGAAACGCCTGCTGCAGCGCCTGAAGCCCCGGTGCCAGCCCTGGTGGTGAAGCCGGCGGGGCCAGACCCGCGCGCGATTCTCGACCGCTTGCAGACCTTCAAGTTTGCGCCTGCGCCGGGTGATGGCCAATCCGCCGCGCGCGTCCGGCAGTCGCGGCGGCTGATGCACGAGTTCGAGAGCCTCATTGACGCGGGGGCCGCCGCGCTGCCCGTCATCCGCGAGTTTCTCGCGCGCAATCTTGATCTCGACTATCAAGCCGGCGGGCTCAAGGGGCCCCGCGACGGGAGTGTGCAGACGGAATTCCTAGTGCCGCCGTCGCTGCGGCTCGGGTTATTCGACGCCCTGCGGCAAATGGGCGGCGCTCAAGCCGAGGGTTTGCTCGTGGAAGTCTTGAGGTCCACTGCGCGTGGCGTCGAGGTGGCTTATCTCTCCCGCGTGCTGCAGGAGATGGCGCCGAACAAGCATCGCGACATCGCGGTGGCCGCGGCGAAGGAGTTGCTGGCCAACCCCGTGGCCGAAGCGGCGGCGCTCGACAAGAACGACCGCAGTTATCTTTACGGCGTGCTTCATTTTTTCAACGACGCCTCGTATGCCGGCATCGCCCAGGGGCAGTTGCTCGCCGCGGATGGCAAGGTGGACCGCGCCGCGCTCGGGTATTTGCACATGGCGCTCGGCGAGCAGTCGGTGCCCATCGTGGCCAACGCCTACCAGGATCCGCGGCTGACGGATGCCGCCAGCAAGGAGCCGCTCGCCCGCGTTGCGCTCGCATTCGTCGGCACCAACCCGCAGGCGGAGCAGATGTTCGGCAAGGCCGTGCGCGACCCGGCGCTCGCGGGCGAGCCGGTCCGAAACCTCGTCGAGGATTTGAACCAGAACGGCTTTGCAAACCGGCGCGTCCTGACGCCCGAGGATGTGCGGCTCGCGACGTTCCGGCTCGCGTTGACGGAGCAATATCTTCAGCAGCCGTTCGTGCAATCGGACAAGACGCTTTCGCGCGCGTTCGCCGAGGCGAACAAGGACCTGACCGGGATGTTGCAACGCGCGTCCGGCGCGGCGCCGCCGTTGAAGGTCAAAGTGCCGGCGAATCCGTAGCACGCGGTTCAGCCGGCGCGGAAGCGATCATTGCTTCGGCGCGGCGGGGTTCGGCAGGGGCGGATTGCGCCGCCTTCTCAGCGGCTTTCTCGGCAGCCTCCTCCGCCTCGATGGCGAGCATCTCAGGTGTCTTCCACGGGACTTCGTAGATCGGCACTTCCTTCTCGATGCCTTTCACGTGCACCGGATCGAGCGCCACGCAGGTCTTCGCGAGTTCCGTGTCCGAGCGCTGGATGTCCGCGAGCGTGGTCTCGCCGATGATGATGCGGCCGCGGCCGGAGACGCCCTCGAGCCGGCTGGCGAGGTTCACTTCGCGGCCGAAGACGGTGTAGCTGAAGATGTGCTTCACGGAGCCCATGAGGCCGACGATGCAGACGCCGCTGTTGATGCCGGTGCCGAGCGCGAGGCGGTCGAGCAACGGCCTGGGCGGCTGGCCCGCCGCGGTGCGCTGCAGGTTCTCGGCCTTGCGCAGCTTGTTCTCCTGCCGGCGTTGCTCGTTGAGCCCCCACATGGCGCGCTGCGCGGCGACGGCGCAGCGCACGCAGGCGACCGCGTGGCGTTCGGTGGCGACGGGCGCGCCCCAAAACGCCATCACGCAGTCGCCGATGTATTTGTCGAGCGTGCCATCGTGCTCCTTGATGCGGTCGGCGATGGTGGCGAGATAAATGTTCACGGTCTCGAGCGTCTCGCGGGCGACTTCGTCGAAGTAAGCCTCGGCGGCGGCGCCCGACAGGTTGTGCTCCTTCACGTAAGCGTCGGCGTTGGCCTGGTTCTTGTCCGTGAGCGTGGTGAATCCGCGCACGTCGGCGAAGAGCACGGTGATGTTGCGCCGCGCGCCGCCGAGGTTGAGCGTCTCGGTGCTGAGCAGTTCGTTCACGACGTTGGGCGAGACGAGCTTGGAGAACACGCCGCGGATGCGGCGCTTTTCCTTCTGCTCGAAGATGACCTGATACGAGACGAGCACGGCGTGGTTGAGCAACGAGCCCGCGACCGGCAGGACGATGGGCATCCAGTATCGGTGCCGCACGTAAGCCACCAGCGCGACGAGGATGAACCCGCCCGCGAGCGCGAGTATCCCCGCCGTGCCCCACGGCGCGCGCGCCCTCAGCGTGAGCAGCGTGGTGACGACGCCGATGGCGGCAAGGAGCAGGAGTTCCTCGGCGTGGCTCATGCGACGAATGAACCGGTCCGTGAGGAACATATTGGCGACGTTCCAGTGCTTGCTGACCAGTTCAGTCTCCTTGGCGAACGGCGTTGCGCCGCGGTCGGTCAGGTCGTTGCCCGTCGCCGTCGAGCCGATGAACACCAGCTTGTTGCGCCAGATTTCGTGGACGCGAACGTCGGGCGACTCGCGCCGCGTCGAGTCGTTTTCGAGCATGCTGTGAAAGGTCTCCTTGGTCAGGCGGCGGCTCTGGATCGGAAGCGCCCAGTCGATGGGGAAACAGCCGTCCTTGTCGAGCTGGACTTCGCGGACCACGTTGGGGCCGCGCAGGATCATCACGTTGCGGGCCCGGTCGAACTCGGGCTTGGAGAGGTCGAGTTGCAACTGGCGCGCCGCGGCGACGATTCCCAGGTTCCAGATCCGGCGATCCTCGGCAGCAGTCCTCAACACGGGCGGCTTGCCGGGCGGCCGTCTTGCGCCGACGAGGTCGTATCGATCATACCGGCCTTGCGGGTCCAGTCGGAGGATGAACACTTGCCCGTTGGACAGCGGGAGCTTGACGCGCCGAGGTTCCACGACCGCGTTGGTCAGCTTCACGCCGTTGATTCTCGCGAAGTCTCGGATGTCCTCGTTCCAATCGCGGAAGTCCACGTAGGGCTTGGCGCGGCGCAGCACGCCGTCCTTGTCCTTGACCGCCTCGATGTGACCGAGGCGCCACGCGTTCGTGCGGAAGATCGCGGGGGGGACGATGCCGTTGGCCGCGGCGATGATGGCCCGCTGGTTCGTGCGGCACTGGGCCGCGAAGAACTCGTCTGATTCGACGAACTGGTCCTTCACGACTTCGAAGGGCGCGTGGTCTGGCCTCAACTCGCCAAACAACACGTCGAACGCGACGACGCGGGCGCCCTGCGCCGTGAGCTCCCTCAGGATCCTGCCGTAAATGGAGCGCGGCCAATAAAGTCCGAGGGGCGGGCCGTGTGCCCCGCGCGCAACCTCGGCGATGGAGTCGTCGCTGATGTCCACATATCCGAGGTTGGGTGCAACCTCGGCTGGGCGGTCGGCTGCGTGGCGGACGCGCCAGTCAAAGGTGAGCAGTTCGAGTTGCTTGAGACCGCCACCGCCCGGGAGATTCTCCGGTCCCATCGAGTAGAGGCACACCATCAGGGTCACCAGCATCGCGAGCAGGTAAGGCGTGCGCCTGGTGATGTGGAGCTTGAAGGTCACCGGGCGCATCTAAACAAAAACCCCGGAGCCGCTCAAGCCGCTCCGGGGTTTCAAAGGTTGCGTGTCTGGCCGACTCAGTTAATCGGCGAGGACGGATTGCCCGTCAGGTCAGGATTGCTCAAGCCGGGTCGCAGGCTGCCTCCGATTGCCACAGCGTTGCTCCGGAGCGTGTTGAGCGCATTCTGATTCGTCGCGAGGTTGGGGTTCTGCAGCAGGTTCGTGCGAAGATGAACATTGAGCGAGTTCGCGCCGCTGGCGGCCTGGCCTTCCGTCTGCCCGTTATTCCGCCCATCGCGGAATGTGCCCAAGACGCCGTTGGAGAGGACGTTCGCGAGATTCGTGCTCAATCCCGCGGTGATGGCATTGGAGAACGCTTGGGAGGCAAACCGGGTCGCCTGAATCGCGTCGCGCGTTTCCAGGTTTTGGACCCCTGCGTTCTGCGCTCGCTCACGGGCATCGGTGTCGCGACGGTCGGCCTCGCGACGATCCTGGTCTTTCTTTCCTTGATCCTCGCTGCGGTCCGGCGCGGGGGGCCGCACGATGGGCGCATCACGGACCACGATGGCCTGCGTCTGTGTCTCGACAACAATGATCTGACGGGCATCGGTAGTCAGCGGCACCACGCGGGGCGGAGCGGGAGGCGTTCCCGGCGCCGAGGTCGGGGTCGTGGTCGCCTCGCGTCCACCGGGCACGGTGATGGTGACGGTCCGGCCTGTGGAACCGGGAGGTCTGGTCAAATCCGTCACGCGGATGACGATCGAGCCGTTGGCGACGCGGAAAATCCCGATGGCGTAGATGTGAAAGCTCGTGCCGCGGATGCCGGCGACGCCGTTCTGCGTCTTCACTTCGTAGCGGGACGCGGCGGAGAGCTTCTTCACATTGCCGATGATCGAGCCCTTGGTGAGGTCCAATTCCGTCGTCGCCACGGAGTCGACGCCGGTCTTTTGAATCGTGAGCGTGTCGATCTTGAGCGTGCTGTCGGGCTTCACGCTGAGCGCGTTGCCGTTTTCGCCGAGGTCGAGGATCACCGTCGAACCGGGCCCGGTGCTGATGGTGTCGCCGGCCTTGAGTTCCAAGCCGGTGCTGGCAGGTCGCGCGGCGCCGCCGATGGTTGCGGTCGCGTTGCCGGTGATGACTCTGACGGTGGCCTTGCCCTGCACTGGGGCGGGCGCCGCGGCGCCCTGCGCGTTGTGCGTGGCTGCGGCGGCGATGAGTGTCGCCGCGGCGGCGAGCACGAAGGAAAGTCGCTTCATAAGTTGACTCCGAGTAGTGTGAGTATTGACTTGTAAGCTGGCGGGACGGTGGAACAAAGGCTTCGCGATGTCAACGACTTATCGGATCGGGAATTCGCTGTAGCGGACCGACCGTTCGCGGACGCGGGTGTTTGGGTGCGCAACCGCCACCTTTGCCCTCGAGTGGACGTGTCCTGCCGGGGCGCGCGGATTTCCCAAAAACCGTTGACAGTCGCGAGCGACGACAGCAACAATTCGCTGCGTTGCCGGCGGTTGAAAACTCCCCGTGGTGGAGTTTCGTCCCATGGAACCGCGGCGCCTGCATCCATGAGTCGCAAGCTCAACGTCGCCATCGTCGGTCTCGGCTTTGGTGCGGAGTTCATCCCCCTTTGGCAGAAGCACCCGCACGCGGACTGCCACGCCATCTGCCAGCGCAACGAGGTCAAGCTCAACGCGGTCGGCGATTACTTCGGCGTCGGGAAGCGCTACACCGACTACAAGGCGCTCCTCAAGGATCCCGCGGTGGACGTCGTCCACATCAACTCCCCCATCCCCGACCACGCGTGGATGTCCATCGCCGCGCTCAAGGCCGGCAAGCACGTCGCCTGCACCGTGCCGATGGCCACGAACATCGCCGACTGCAAGAAGATCGTGGACCTCGCCAAGTCCACCGGCCTCAAATACATGATGATGGAGACCGTCGTCTATGCGCGCGAATACCTCTTCATGAAGTCGCTGCTCGACGCGGGCAAGCTGGGCAAACTCCAGTTCGTGCAGGCGTCGCACCAGCAGGACATGGACGGCTGGCCCAACTACTGGCCCGGTCTTCCGCCGATGTGGTACGCCACGCACTGTGTCGGCCCGGTCGCCGGCCTCGTAGGCAAACCCGCTGAATACGTGAGCTGCTTCGGCTCCGGCACCATTCGCAAGGAACTTCAGAAATGCTACGGCTCGCCCTTCGCCGTCGAGACCGCCCACATCAAGTTCAAGGGCAGCGACGTTTCCGCCCGCATCATCCGCAGCCTATTCGACACCGCGCGCCAGTATCGCGAGAGCATTGATGTGTATGGCGACAAGAGGTCCGTGGAGTGGCCGCTCATCGAGCACGAACCGCTGGTGCTGCACACGGCGAAGAAGCCCGAGCCGAAGATCCCGAGCCACGTGAAGTGCCCCGACTTCGCGAGCCGGCTGCCCAGGAGCATCGCGAAATACACGACTCAGGGCGTCTACGACGCGAGCAAGAAGACGCACCTGAGCTTCACGCAGGGCAGCGGCCACGGCGGCAGCCACCCGCACCTCGCGCACGAGTTCGCGATGGCGCTGGTCGAAAAACGTGATCCGTTTCCGAACGCCGTGCAGTCCGCCAACTGGACCTGCGTGGGACTGTGCTCGCACGAGTCCGCGATGAAAGGCGGCACCATCGTGAAGCTGCCGTCGTTTACGCTTTAGTTTCCGTCGCATCGCATCGCAACCCAACCCAACCCAACCCAACGACCCACCATGACTGAAGACAAGACCATCTCAAACGCGCCCGCAGCGGCGAACGCCAACCGCCTCCTCTGGGCCGGCTTCATGGCGATTCTCGCCGCAGGAGTCGGCTTCGCCATCCGCGGCGGCATTTTCGACAACTGGGGCGCGGAGTTCGGCTTCACGGGCGCGCAACTCGGAGCGATCGGGGGCGCGGGCTTCTCCGGGTTCTGCTTCGGCATCATCATCGGCGGCGTCATCTGCGACCGCATCGGTTACGGGAAATTGGTCGTCCTCGCGTTTGCCCTGCATGTGCTTTCGGCGGTCGTGACATTCAGCGCCTCCGGCAACGGCGCATACCAGGCGCTCTACTGGGGCATGTTTATCTTCGCCTTCGCCAACGGCACCTTGGAAGCGGTCGCCAACCCGCTCGTTGCCACGCTCTTCCCCCACAAACGCACACACTATCTGAACATCCTCCACGCGAGCTGGCCCGCCGGCCTCATCATCGGTGGTGCTCTCGGTTGGTGGCTGGACGACAAGCTGAAATGGGATTGGAAGTGGCAGCTCGCCCTGTATCTGATCCCTACCATCATTTACGGCGTCATGTTCCTGGGACAGAACTTTCCGAAGTCGGAGGCATCGGAGAAGGGGTTGAGCCTGGGCGAGATGTTCAAGGACGTTGGTGTTCTTGGCGGCGCGGTGACGTGCTTCCTGATCACACTGTTTGTCACCAATGCACTTGGCATGGCCAACGCGTCCTACGCCGTTGGCATCGGTTTGCTCCTCGTGGTCGTGCTTCTGACCCATACCCACGGGAGTCGTGGTGAATCCATCGTGCCGCTTGGTTCGTTCCTGCTGTTTTTCCTCTTCGTTGCCCACGCGCTGGTCGGCGCGGTCGAACTCGGCACCGACGGCTGGATCCAAAACATCACCGGCAACATCCTCAGTTCTGAACAGGGCAAGATTCTGTTCGTGTTCACCTCGGCCCTGATGTTTCTGCTGCGGTTCTGCGCGGACTTCATTGAAAAGAAGATGGGGCTTTCGCCCATCGGCATCCTGGTGACATGCGCAATTCTCGCGTGCGTCGGGTTGAATCTGGCCAGTAACATCCAGACCTTCGCCGGCGCCTTTCTTGCATTGACGGTTTATGCGGTCGGCAAGACGTTCTTCTGGCCAACCATGCTTGCGGTCGCGTCTGACCGGTTCCCGCGCACGGGTGCCATCGCCATCTCCATTATGGGCGGCATCGGGATGCTATCCGCCGGCATGATCGGTTCGCCCGGCCTTGGATACGCCAAGGATCGGTTTTCCGGCGAAGCTTTGAAAGCCTCCGACCCCAAGCTCTACGACCAATACAAGGCGGAGAAACCCAGCTCCTTCTTGTTCTTCGCCGATGCCAGTGGGTTCGATGGCAAGAAATTCGGCGAAGTCAGCGGCAAACTCGCCAAGGAACGCGAGACTATCGACAAGGCCAAAGGCGATGTCTCCAAGGCGGTCGAGAAGCTCACGCCGGAGGAGCAAAAGGTCCACGCTGCGAGCATCACCGGCGACCGCAAGACACTCGTGGCCGACTCGGCAATTCCAGCGCTCATGGCGCTCATCTATCTCGGCATCCTCGTTTACTTCAGGTCCATCGGCGGCTACAAGGCCGTGCACCTCGAAGGCACCAGCGGCGCGGGCGACAAGAAGTCCTGACGCGCTCCTGCTTTATCATCCAGGCGGCCTCGCAAGGGGCCGCCTTTTTTTGTGCGCCGGACGCGCATTCTTTCACTTGTCCTATCAACCCGCCCGTGCATCATCCCGCCAACCGCCATGAAAACCAATTCGATCACATCCCCCATGTCCCCCATCACCCGCCGGACGTTTCTCCGCACCGGTGCCGTGCTCACCGCGGGCGCGGCTGCGCTCTCGCTTCCCGCGCGCGCGCAGGTCAACAAGAACAGCCGGCTGCGCATCTTCCAGATGGGCGTCGGCGGCATCGGCGGGATGCAGCGCGGCGGCTTGAAGGGCCACCCCATGGTTGAGTGGGCGGGCTTTTGCGACGTGGACCAGCGCGAACTCGACCGCATCAAGAAGGAGCACGCGAACGCCTGGACGGTGAAGGATTATCGCGAGGCCTTCGCGACGCGCGCGGGTGACTTCGACGCGGCCATCGTGGACGTGCCGGACTTCCACCACGCGCCGATGATGCTGACCGCGCTCAAGCACAACAAACATCTCTACGGCCAGAAACCGCTCGTGCACCAGCTCGACGAATTGCGCCTGATGCGCGACGGCCTCAAGGCCCGCCCCGGACTTGTCACGCAGATGGGCAACCAGCGCGCGTGCAACGCCGGTCGCATGCAGGCCGTGGAAATCCTCAAGCACAACGGCCTCGGCAAACCCGTCGAGGCATGGGTCTGGACGGGCAGCGTCTCGCGCGGCACGTATTTCACCGAACCGTGGGCGCCTTACACCGCGGCCAAGCCCGTGCCCGATTATCTCGACTGGGACCTTTGGCACGGTCCGCTCACGGCCAAGCTGCCATACAGCGAGGACCTCGTCCCGCGCCGGTGGCGGGCGTTCTGGGAGACGGGCGGCGGCCAGCTCGCCGACTGGGGTTGCCACCTGCTCGACCTGCTTTACTTCGCCTACGACATGCCCGCGCCCGAGGCGGTGATCACGCACACGCCGAAGCCTTCCAGCACCGGCCACACGTCGCACAATCAAAGCACCATCACGTATCCCGGCGGCGGACGGTTCGCGCGGGAGAAGTTCGTCGTGCGCTACAATGACGACGCGTTGCTGCCATCCTTCGCCGCGCTCGGCCTGCCGCCGACGAACGTCGGGGCGAACCATACCATGGTCGTGTGCACCGAGGGCACGTTGCTGCTTCAGGCCGACGGCAAGATCACCATCTTCCGCAAGGGCAAGGTCGTGACCGACGAGCCGTTGCCTGCCACCGAGCCGCACAACCATTGGAAGGACTGGGCCGACAACTGCCTCGGCGCGAAGAAACACTTGTGGACGCCGCTCACCATCGGCTGGCGCATCACGGAACCGGCGCTGCTCGCGACGAAGGCCACGCGATTCCCGGGCAAGGAACTCCGCTGGGACGCCGCGAACTTCCGCTTCACCAACCACGACCAGGCGAACAAGGAAGTCTTGTCGCGAACGTACCGCGATGGATTCGCCCCGCCGGCGGTGGGTTGATTCCGGGCGCCGAAGCTGGTTTCACGGAAGACAACGAAGGCAACGGAGCGGCTGGACTCGGATTGGGAATCAGCCCGACCGGCCATCCGGCTGCTCCCCTCGTCCCCCCGCGTCACTTCATCGTGCACGTCAGATCACGGCGCGGATCGATGTCCCACCGGCGCGCGACGCCTTCGAGGTCGGGATTCAGCGGCCAGCGGTCCGCCTGCGCGATGCCGAGGAATTCCGGGTTGCCCCCCTTGAGTTCCATGCATCCCTTGTTGTTGCCGACTTCCGCGATGAAGTCGCACTCCTCGCGGCTGAGCGTGATCCCGGGCAGCGCCGCGAGTTCGTCCACCTTCGTCTCGATGGATTTGCCGCCGCCGCCCGGTTCCTGAATCAGCGTGGGCACCACGCTGCGCACCGCGGGCTGCGAGAGATTCCAAAGGCAGGCCAGTTGGAGCAGCGTGACGTTGTGCTTTCGCGCGATGTCGCGCAGGCGCTCGATCTTCGCGCAACCGGCCTCGACCCAGCCCGCGGGCCGGAACGCGCGGTGATCCTGCGCGCCGAACTTGTGCCCCGGCCGCACGTCGTCGTGAAACAGCCCGCCGTAATCCACCACGCGCGTGAGCAACCGGATGTCGTGCTTCTCCGCGGCGCGCAGGCTGAGATTCCCCGGCCACGGCTCGAGCGGATTCAGGATGATCATCGCCCAGTCGAGCAGCGCGCCGAACCGCTCGAAGCACAGGATGACGTCCAGCGAGAAGCCGTTCGCCGGCCCCGGCGCGACGCCGATGCGATCGGTCAGCCCGGCCTCGCGCAGCTTGTCCATCGCCGTCCACACCGCCTCGTGGCTGTAGCCGGTCGAGTCTGGATTGTGGAGCATGAGCAGGTCGAACTTCGCCGCGCGGCACCGCGCAAGCGACTTCTCCGTGGCCATGCGCAGGTAGCCGGCGTAGTCGCCCGGCTGCCGAAGCTCCGGGTTCGTGAAGCGCGGATAGCCCTTCGAGCCGTCGCGCTTTCCCGTGTAAATGTCATGGCCGACAAGCCCCGCGAGGCAGTAGCTCTCGCGCGGGATGCCCGCGAGCGCGCGGCCGGTCATCTCATCCGCGGCGCCGAGCCCATAAGTGTCCGCCGTGATGAACGTCCTCGTGCCCCGGTCGTAGGCGCGCCGGATGACCTGGAGAAAACGCTCCTCGTCGAGCGCTTCGCCGAAGTTCATGAATCGTCCCCCGCTCCAGATGCCGTGCGCCGTGCGTGTCAGTTCCATATAGCACCGCGAATGAAACGCAACGCGTCTGGTGATGGCAACACCGCTTTTGCCGGACGCGGACCGTCCCTTGTCGCCCGCGAGTCGGACGACGCTTCCAGCCTGTCGCGCAGTTGACACCCACCAGCGGCTGCCGGACGCTTCCGCCGTGTCCGCTTTCCCCTGCATCGCGCGCGTGATCGCCCTGTGCGGGTTCATCGCGGGATGTTCCGCCCGCGCGGCGGACAACTTCGACTGGCCGCAATGGCGCGGTCCGAATCGCGACGGCGTCTCCGCGGAAACGAACCTCAATTTCACCTGGCCCCGCGAGGGCCCGCGCCGCGCGTGGGTCGCAAAGGTCGGCCTCGGCTGGTCCGGCATGTCCGTCGTCGGCAACCGCCTCTACACGATGGGCAACGCCGCCGACCTCGATGCCGTGCTGTGCCTCGACGCGAACACGGGCCGGCAGCTTTGGGAGTTCAACTACATCTGCGCCACGGCGGACCCCAACGGCTACCACGGCCCGCGCTGCACGCCGACCGTCGACGGCCGGCTCGTCTACACCGTCAGCCGGAACGGCGACCTCGCGTGCGTGAACGCCGAGACCGGCGCGCTCGTGTGGAGCCACCAGCTCGTCAACGAATTCGGCGCGCGCATTCCCAAGTGGGGCTTCGCCGGTTCGCCGCTCGTCGAGGGCGGGCTGCTCCTCGTCGAGACCGGCGCCCGCGGGCGCTCGATGATGGCGTTTGACAAGCTCACGGGCCGCCCCGTCTGGGCGAACGGCGTGGACACGGCGGCGTATTCGTCGCCCGTCGGGTTCGGTTCGGAGTCGAACCGCTTCGTCGCCCTGTTCAGCGCAAGCGGCCTGACCGTTCGCGCCGCGCGCGACGGGCGCATCGCGGGCACGTTTCCATGGAGGACGACGTTCGATGTGAACGCGGCCACGCCCGTCGTCGTGGGCGACAAGCTGTTTCTCTCGTCGGGATACGGAACGGGCTGCGCGATGGTGCAGGTGTCGACGAACGGCGCGTTGAAGCCGCTGTGGACCGGCAAGCAGATGCGCAACCACGTGAACTCGTGCGTGGTGTTCAACGACCACCTCTACGGCTTCGACGACAACCAGAACGCGCAGTTCCGCTGCATCAGCACGGTGAACGGCAACATCCGCTGGACCACGCCTGCGCTGGGCAAGGGCTCCATCATCCTCGCGGGCGACAAGATGATCCTCTACACCGAGCGAGGCCGGCTCGTGGTGGTCGAGGCGGCGCCGGACACCTACCGCGAGATCGCGTCCGCGCAACTCGTCGGCGGGCGCGACACCTGGGTGCCGCCCGCCCTGTCGCACGGCAGGCTTTACGTGCGCAGCGCGGAGAATCTGCTGTGCTTCGACCTCTCCACCCGCGAACCGACCCCGGCGAAGAAGGGGAAGTGAGTTGCACCGACACGCCTCGCTACCTGAAACCACGTCCCGCCAATCCCGTCGAACAGCCATGCACGTCCACCGAACTTTCCTGCTCGCGTGCGTGGCCATCCTCGCGTTGCGCACGACCCCGGCTCCGGCCGCTCCCTTCGGCTCGTCCAGATCTGCACCGCCCTCCTTCGAGAAGGAGGTCCGCCCGCTGCTCGCCCACTACTGCTTGTCCTGCCACGACACCGACCGCAAGAAAGGCGGCCTCGCGCTCGACACATTCTCGTATCCCGCCGGCGAATCTCCCGCGCGCGATCGCAAGGTGTGGGCGCACGTGCTCACGAACCTGCGCAACGGCGAGATGCCGCCGCAGGGCAAACGGCAGCCCTCGATCGCCGAGCGCGAGCGCATCATGCGCTGGATCGAGCAGGCCGTCTTTCTTGTCGACTGCAACAACCCCGACCCCGGCCGCGTCACGATCCGCCGCCTCAACCGCGCCGAATACAACAACACCATCCGCGACCTCGTGGGCGTGGACTTCCAGCCCGCGGCGGATTTCCCCGCGGATGATTCCGGGCATGGCTTCGACAACGTCGGCGACGCGCTGAGCCTCGCGCCCGTGCTGCTCGAGAAGTATCTGTCCGCCGCGGAGAAGATTCTCGACCGCGCGATCGTCGCGCGGCCCGGCATCGAGACGACGAAGCGCTATTCCGCGGACTCCGTCGAGGTCGGCTACAACGCCCGCCGCCGCGGCGACGGGTGGGTTACGCTCACGAGCGTCGAGGAGGACGACGTGGCCGTGGACCACTGGGTGCAGGTTGCGGGCGAGTATTCATTCCGCGTGTTTGCCGCGAGCCGGCAGGAGACCAACGTGCCCATGCGCTTGAGCCTCCTGCTCGACCAGTCGGTGCTCGGGGAATTCGAGGTCGCGCCCGGGACGGACTTCGCAAAACTCCACGAGGTCAAAACGCGGCTCGCGACCGGGCGCCACCGCTTGCGCGCGGTGATGCGGCGCGACAAGACGGGCCTCCCGCCCGCCGAGGCCGCGAAGTGGAAGTCCGGCCTGAACCAAAGGGGCATGGTCTTCGTGAAGTTCCTCGAGATCGCCGGTCCAACGGGCGGGCGCGGCGAACTTCCGGCGAGTCACGCGCGCCTGTTCGCGCCGGCGGCCGGCGCGGCCGATGCCGCCGCGGCGGCGCGCGCCATTGTCGGGGACTTCATGCGCCGCGCCTACCGCCGTCCCGTGTCCGCGGACGAAGTCACCCGCGTGCTGCGTTTCGTGGAGATGTCGCGAAAGCACGGCGATTCGATCGAGGCGGCGGTGAAGCTCGCGCTGCAAGCCGTGCTCGTCTCTCCGCACTTTCTTTTTCGAGGCGAACTCCAGCCCGAGCCCGACAATCCGCGCGCCGTGCATCCGGTGAACGAATTCGCGCTCGCATCGCGGCTCTCCTATTTCCTGTGGAGCAGCATGCCGGACGAGGAGTTGTTCGCCGAGGCCCGACGCGGCACGCTTCGCAAAAATCTCGAACCGCAGGTGCGCCGGATGTTGCGCGACCCGCGGAGCGCCGCGCTGTCGGAGAACTTCGCGGGCCAGTGGCTGCAGCTTCGCAACCTCCGGCTGATGACGCCCGACAAGGCCGCGTTCCCCGCGTGGGACGACCCGCTCCGCGCCTCGATGCAGCGGGAGACGGAGCTGTTCTTCGATCACGTCGCCCGCGAGGACCGCAGCGTGCTCGAGTTTCTCACCGCCGACTATTCGTTCGCCGACCCGCGCCTCGCCCGGCATTACGGGATTTCCGGCGTGACGGGCGACGGCTTCCAGCGCGTGAGCCTCAAGGGCACCGGCCGCGTCGGCGTGCTCACGCACGCGAGCATCCTCACGCTCACGTCGAACCCGACGCGCACCTCGCCCGTGAAGCGCGGCAAGTGGGTGCTCGAAAACATCCTCGCCACTCCGCCGCCGCCTCCGCCTCCCGATGTGCCGGAACTCAAGGAAGGCAAGGAACTCACCGGCACACTCCGGCAGCGGATGGAGCAGCATCGCGACAACCCGTCGTGCGCCTCGTGCCATGCGCGGATGGACCCGATCGGGTTCGGATTCGAGAACTTCGACGGCATCGGCGCGTGGCGCGCGACGGACTCGGGCGCGGCCGTGGACGCGGCGGGCAGGCTCGCCACCGGCGAGACCTTCAAGGGCCCGGCCGACCTGGTGGCCGTGTTATCCACGCGCAAGCGCGAGGAATTCCTCCGCTGCATCGCCGAGAAGTTGCTCACCTACGCGCTCGGCCGCGGCCTCGATTACCCGGACAAGTGCGCCGTGGACCAGATCATGAAAGGCCTCGCGAAGGGGCAGCACAAGTTCTCCGCGCTCGTCCTCGAAATCACGAAGAGCGTTCCCTTCCAAATGCGCCGCGGAGAAGGCGACCGCGCGGTCCCAAGCGCGGGGCGGTGACGGCGGCGCCGCGAATCACGCGCGCACGTCCACGAACGTTTTCACGGCGCGATTCCCGGCGGTCATGGACTTCAGCAGGGCGGGCAGTTCGCTCAAGCCGCACGCGCCGTCCACGAAATCCTTCGCGCGGATCACGCCCGACTCGATGAATTCGAACGCGCGCCGGACCGTGCGCGGGGTGTGATGGAAACTCGCCTTGAGCGTGAGGCTCGAATAGTGCAGCAGCCCGGTGTCGAGCGTCACGCTCGTGCCCGCCGGGCAGCCGCCGAAGAAGTTCACAAGCCCGCCCTTGCGCGCGAGGCGCGTCGCGGTTTCCCACACCTCGGGCTTGCCGACAGCCTCGATGACGACGTCGAAGCCGCCGCCACCGCGGCCGGACAGCTCGCTTTCGAGGTTGCGGTCGCCGCCAACGTCCACCGCGGTCGCACCGAGTCTCGCGGCGGTTTGAAGGCGCCCTTCGCCACGGCCCGCCGCGGTGACGTCGCAGCCGAGGTGTTTCGCGAGCGCGACGAACATCAACCCGACCGGCCCCGCGCCGATCACGAGCACGCGCTGCCCGGCGCGGAGTTGCGAATCCTCGATGCCGAGCACGACGCACGCGAGCGGTTCCGTGAGTGCGGCGTCACGAAAGGCTGTGGTGTCGCGCAGTCGCAGCAGGTTTTTCTCGACGAGCCGCGAAGGCACGGCGATGGACTCCGCATACGCGCCGTTGAGGAAGAGCAGGTCATCGCACAGCGCCTCCTGTCCGCCCCGGCACCACGGGCACTCGCCGCAGGGGGCGGAGTTCGCGACGACGACGCGGTCGCCGATTCGCCATCCAACCGCGCTCGATTCGGAGATTTCGCCGGCGAGTTCGTGGCCGAACACGGCCGGCGGCCGGATCATCTTCGCGTGGTAGCCGCGTTTGAAGACCTTCAGGTCGGTGCCGCAGGTGAGCGCGGCCTGGATGCCGATGCGCACCTCGCCCGGCCCGAGCGGCCGCGGAGCGACTTCCTCGATGCGGACATCTTCCTTCCCATGAAGCACGGCGGCGCGCATGGGCGGAGTGTGCAACATCGGCCTTGCGTCGCAACGGGTTTCTCGCGCACGGTTCGCGCCACGTGACCGCATGGAACTGCTCAAGAAGCTGCTCGACATCGTCCTGCACCTCAACCGGCACCTCGACGCGCTCGTGGGCGAATACGGGGCGTGGGTTTACGCGATCCTGTTCCTGATCGTGTTCTGCGAGACGGGGCTCGTGGTGACGCCGTTCCTGCCGGGCGACTCGCTGCTGTTCGCCGTGGGCGCGATCGCGGCGGGCGGGAAGCTCGACGTGTGGCTGGTCAGCGCGTTGCTCATCGCCGCGGCGATCCTCGGCGACACCGTGAACTACGGGGTCGGGAAATTCGCCGGCGAACGGCTCCAGCGGAAATTCCCGCGGCTCATCAAACCGGAGCATCTCGCGCGCACGCACGAGTTCTTCGAGCGCTACGGCGGCAAGACGATCATCATCGCGCGGTTCGTGCCGATCGTGCGGACGTTCGCGCCGTTCGTCGCGGGCGCGGGCAGGATGACCTACGCGCGATTCATGATGTTCAACGTCACGGGAGCGCTGCTCTGGATCGGGTTGCTGGTGCCCGCGGGTTACTTCTTTGGCACGATGCCGTGGGTGAAGAGGAATTTCTCGTCGGTGATTCTTGCGATCATTTTCATCTCCATCCTGCCGGGCGTGTTTGAATTCTGGCGCGAGCGAAGGCGGATCAAGTCGGAGCAGCAGCGTGGATAGCGGAGGGGAGCCGGGTGATTGACGCTCCCGCGGCCGGACACTAACTTGCGCCACGATGATTGACTTGAACGAAGTCCAGCCGCTGCGAACCGGCGCGCCCTCCGTCCGGAAGGGCATGCCGCGCGCGCAGTTTGACCCGATGGCGGAGGAGATTCGCGAGCTCAAGCGCCGGCTCAACGCCGTCATCCTCGCGCACAACTATCAGGTCCCCGAGATTCAGGATGTGGCGGATTACGTCGGCGATTCGCTCGGCCTCTCGCAGCAGGCCGCTGCCACGAGCGCGGACGTGATCGTGTTCTGCGGCGTCCATTTCATGGCGGAGACGGCGAAGATTTTGAACCCCGGCAAGATCGTGGTGCTGCCGGACAAGGACGCGGGGTGCTCGCTCGAGGAAAGCTGCCCGGCACCGGAGCTGGCCAGGTTGCAGGCGACCAACCCGAACTTCTACACCATCGCCTACATCAACTGCTCCGCCGCCGTGAAGGCATTGACCGACTGCATCTGCACCAGCGGCAATGCGGTGAAGATCGTCAATGCCGCGCCGAAGGATCGCGACCTGCTATTCGTGCCGGATGAAAACCTCGGCGCGTGGGTGATGGAGCAGACGGGCCGGCCGATGACGTTGTGGCGCGGCAACTGTTACGCGCACGTCGAGTTCCGCCGCGACCAGGTACTCCGCGCGCGCGCGTCGTGGCCGGACGCGAAAATCGTGGTGCATCCCGAGAGCCTGCGCGAGGTGCGCGAGCTGGCCGACGCGGTGTGCTCGACCGAGAAAATGATCACATGGTGCAGACAGAGCCCGGCCAAGCGGTTCGTCATCGTCACCGAGTCGGGCATCCTGCACCGCATGCAGAAGGAATGCCCGGACAAGGAATTCTTCTGCGCGCCGGTGTTCGATGTGATGCGGATGCCGACGGACCACTGCCGGTGCAGTGAGTGCAAATTCATGAAGCTGAACACGCTCGCGAAGGTGCGCGACTGCATGAAGAACCTTGCGCCGAGGCTGGAACTGCCCGCGGAAATCCTCACGCGCGCCCGGGCGCCGATCGAGCGGATGCTGGAGATTTCGGCTGCGCCGTAGCCGCGCCCAACGGCGCTCGCGCCGCGCGTTCCAGCGCCCCCACGGTGAAAATGAGCGGGTAGAGGCGCTCGAAATACCAGAGCTTCGCGAAGTAGAAACCGATGGGCGAAGGCTGCGTCCACGAACCATTTTCGATCCGCGTGACGAGCCACTCGACGCCGCGCGCGACCTCAGCTTCGTGCGACGGGAACGGGGCGAGCGAGTCGACGGCAAGCGCGGTTTCCTCGACGGACGGCGGGCCGCCGTGTCCACCGCCCCAACTGCCGTCACGGTTCTGAATCGATCCCAGCCACGCGCCTGCGCGTTCCCGCATCCCGGATACTCCGGGGAATTCCCGGTCGTCCAGCGGCTCGAGCCCTTGCAGCACGCGGGACGTGCCGTAGGTCGGGTTCTCGTCGTCGCGCGAGTGCTGGTTGCCAAACCAGAGCGGCAGCCACGAGCCATCGGCGCGTTGCGCTCGTTCGAGGTAGCCGAGTCCACGCGATATCGCACGCGTCATTCGCGCGGCCAGGGAGTCGGGCAGCGCGGCGCGCCAAGCCGCCCATGCGCGCAGGGCGTGCGCCGTGAGGTCCGGGCTGCTGCGGTCGAAGGGCAGATTCGTCCAGCCGCGGCAAAAGGTCGGGATGCCGCCGTCGGAGTTCTGAAGACCGAGCAGCCAGCGCGTGCCGAGGTCCGCCGCGGCGAGAGTCGGCGCGTGCGGCGTTTCGCCCGTCTGGATGGCGGAAAGATTTGCGAGCGCGAGCAGCGCGCCCGCGGTGTCGTCGGCGTCCGGCACGCCGCCGGGCAGGTCGGTCCAAGCCCAGCCCCCCGGCGCGGCGTGCGTGTAAGGATGCTCCACGCGGTATTGCTGGCTCAGGAGCCACTGCACGACTTGCGCGCGTTCCGACACATCAAGCACGGGCGCGCCGCCCGCAGCGAGGGCGTTCACGGCGAGTGTCGTCACCCACGTGGCGAGGTTCGTGTCAATCGGCCAGCTTCCATCCCCGCGCGCGGATGCGAGCAGAAATGCGACGGCGTTGCGCGTGACCGGATGGTTTGCGTTGCCACTCGCCGCAAGGCTCATCGCGACAAAGCTCGTCAGCGGCGTGGCTTCGAGGAAACCGCCGCTCGCGGGCTGGATTTCGGCGAGCGTGCGAAGCGTCCGGGCGCGGGCCGCGTTTCGAATCCCGCGCGTGAGCGGGTTGCGCGGCGGCAAGTGGTGATGGCGCGCCTGCCCGATGGCGATGAGCGCGGGGAGCGCGTAGCTCACGACCGGCAGCCGCAACGCCGCGAAAAGCTGACGCGGCGCGGCGGCGAGTTCGAAGGGCAGCGGAAGCACCGAACGCCACGCGCCCGCGCCCGGGCCGAGCCGGCCGGCCAGGGCGCACATCGTGAGAATGGGCACGGAAAACGTGCGGTCCTTTCCGTAGCGGGCGGTGATGGCTTCGACAAGCCGCTGGATGTCGAGCGCCGCGCCGCCGCTGCTGTGCCCGGCGAGCCAGCGTTCGGCGCGTTGCACGCTGGCTCTGAGGCGCACTTCCCCGCCGGGCACGACGGCGAACGCCGCCCAGCCGAGCGCGGTGGTGCTGATGTTGCTGAGACTCTGGACGGTGTCGCCCCAACCGCCATCGGGGTTTTGATGCTCGGCCAGCCAGTCTAGTCCGCGTCCCAGCAAGCGCGGCGAGATTCGCGCGATGGCGTCGCCCGATTCGCGGGTGACGAGCGCGAGCGCCGTGACCGCTGTGGCGGTGGAGAGGGCACTCGCGGACAGTTCGCCGGTCCAATGATCGTCCTGCGCTCGGGCGTCAAGCAGGGCGCGACGGGCGGTCGCGAGCGCCGCGCGGAGGCGCGTGCATGCGGAACGGCTCATGCGGCGTGGATTTCTGGATTGCGCCCGACGACTGAGTCTGGTCTTTTCTCGCCCGAAAAGTCCGCGGCCGGGCGGTTCCGCCACGCAGACTGAAACTTGCAGAAGGTTCGAATCATCGTTTTTGAGTCATGAGTTCATTTTTTGAACGCCCGGACACCAAGGGCAGGTATTCGGGCAAGAACAACACGCGGTGGATGAGTTTCATCTGCAACGCGCCGGCGGCGCAATCGGTGTCCGTGGTCGGCGACTTCAACGATTGGGATGCCGCGGCAAACCCGATGGAGCGTCAGGTGGACGGCAACTGGACCGCAATGGCGCAACTGAACCACGGGCATCATCTTTACGTGTTCATGGTGGATGGCAAGCCGGTGCTCGACCCGCGAGCGCAAGGTGTCGGGCGCAATGGGAAGAACGAGCGCGTCTCGCTGGTGCTGGTCAGCTGATCAAGCACCCGGGCTGGAGTCCGCGTGGCCCAAGGCGGGTGTGGCGGGTTGTGTTAGGGCATTGTAAATTCCCAAGAATGGCGTTGACAAAGCCGACTCGGGTCCTAGCTTACCCTTACTTTTTGGCTCAGGTTTTTGATTCGGGTGGCAGCACGTTTCTTCAGAGGGGTTCCCCACCCCCACCTCCTTGGCGTCTGCTGCCCGAATCGCTCTTGGGCACTTTAGTGCCGGATTGGGCGGGCTCCGCGGAGTCCGCCCTTTTCTTTCTCCCGCTGGATTCTGGGTGCGCCGGAGGTCGGTCCGTCGTCACTCAGGCGAGCTTGGGGGCGGGGGAAGCACCGGGTGTCGGGGCTGCGGGCTGTGCGCCAGCCTCTGGCATTGCTGCGGGTGCGGATTTGAGGGACTCGCACTCCGGGCAGGTGAAATGGTGCCGATTCACGTCCTCCTCGCCGAAGCTGATGGAGACTTTGAGCTTGTGCCAGTTGCCGTCGAGGTCGCGGATCTTCTTGCAGGATTCGCACCGTGGGACGAATTGGAGCGCCTGCCCGAGAAGCCGGAGCGCGGTTTCATACTGCGCAAGTTGCCGGCGCAGTTCCGCCTGCACCTTTGCGGCGCGCGCGCCGGCCAAAATCCGGGCGCGAAGCTCATCGGGATGGAACGGCTTGCTGAGAAAATCATCCGCTCCCGCCCCGAGGCCCTCGACAATCTGCGCCTTGCCGGACTTTGCCGTGAGAATGAGGATGTGCAGCGTGGAACTGTGGAGTTTTGACCGGATTTTCCGGCAAAGCTCGAACCCGTTCATGCCTTGGAGCATGTAGTCCACCACGGCCACACGGATCTCATCGTCGTGCACGAGGATGTCGAATGCCTTGTCGGCCTCGGACGCGGTCACCGTCCGGAATCCCCACTGGTCCAGCATGGTCTCGAGCTTGCCGAGCATGCCGGGGTCGTCGTCCAACAGGAGGACCTTCGGCCGGTCAGGAACGGTCACAATTGCCATGGTCAGGATTCGGTTGTGTGCTGACGGACGGCCCGCCCGCCCGGGGACGCACAAGCCCGCCTGCGCATCCCGTCGACGCCTGAAGCCGGGGTTGGCGGGCGATTGCCGCGCACGACCATGCGCGGGGGGCGCGGGTGCATCCATCGCCGCCGCATCAAACCCGCGAAAGGTTCGAGCTTCCCCCCCTCCGCGTCAATCACGGAACGAATCCGCCCGCGCTCGCGTTTTCGCACGCTGATGCTTGCGTCCGCAGGGGAGCTTCGGCCAACTTTCGGCTCACGATGCACTGGTCATTCTCTGCGCTCGACGACCTGCCCGGACTCGTCTGGCGCGCGCTCGAAGAAGCCGCCGCCGCCGCCGAGCATCCGCTCCGCACCGCGGCCTTCGGGACTGCCACCCAGTTCGATGCCTCGATGCGCACGGTCGTGCTCCGGTCGGTCGACACGGCCAGGCGCCAGCTTGCCTGCCACTCGGATGTCCGCACCGCCAAAGTCCAGCACCTGCGGCTCAATCCCAACGTCCAGTGGCTCTTCCACGATGCCGCCGCCCGCGTTCAACTGCGCATCACGGCCCTTGCCATGACGCATCATGTCGACGCGATCGCCGAGGCGGCGTGGAAGTCCGTGCCGGTCACGAACCGGCCCAACTACTGTTCCCGCCATCCGCCCGGCACGGCGATCGCCGCGCCCGAACTTGCCCTGCCCGCCGAGTGGCGCGAGCGGGTCCCAACTCCCGACGAGACCGCGCGCGGATTCGACAACTTTGCCGTCCTCGTCACGACCGTGGAGCACATGGACTGGCTTCAACTCGGCGCGGATGGAAGACACCGGCGCGCGGGGTTCACATGGACTGGCACCCGCTTCTCGGGCGTGTGGCTTGCGCCGTGAACCGGGCCCGGCGTCGCGCCCGCGGCGATTCAGATGGCGTCGCCCGTCGCGCGGCTCATCGAGGACGAACTGGAATCCGGCGCGCACGCGCAACGCCCGTCGTTCAAATATTGGGACAGGGGCGGCATGTCGACCATCGGCCGCTCGGCGGCCGTTGCGCAGGCGGGCCCGATGGAACTGACAGGCTTCCCCGCGTGGCTCGCGTGGACCGGGATTCACCTGCTGTTCCTCGTCGGGTTCCGCAACAAGGCCGCGGCGCTCTTGCGGTGGGTTTACAGCCATTTCACCTGCAAGCGCGGCGCGCGCATCATCATGGGATTCCCGGAACGACATCGGGACACGGGAACCCGCGCGGCAGTCACTTCTTCTTCGGCGGCGGCTTCGACGAATCGTCCAACCCTGGAATGAGCTGCTTCAACGTGTGGAATGGCCGCAGAGGGAGCAGCAGGAACTTCGGCACGTAAGTCGGCTCGCCCTCGGGCCGCGAGAGCGTGCCGGTCACCTTGTATTCGAACACCTTCGTCAACGGCGTGGTGATGAAACTCAGCAGCGGCCCGACGAGAAACGCGTCACGAAACAACTCCGCCTCCACGCGCGCGTTCACACGCGATTCGAAGTCGATCGTGCCGTCGTAGTGCAGCCGGGCGGGCGGCGACCGGATTTCCAGGTCGGTGGTGCGGACGACGCTGTTGGTGATGGTGAAGTTCGCGGTCGCCTCGCGGGCGCGGCTCGCCCCGAGGCCGGGCACGATCGCGTTGAGCACCGGCGAAAAAATGCCGACCAGCGGCACGTCCCACAACAGGCCGTTGGTCAGCCGCGCGCTGCCGAACCCCTGCCAGCTCTTGAAATCTTCCGTGCGCCCGGAGGTCACGCTCAACACGCCGCTGAGCGTCCCCTCGAGCCGGTTCGTCGGCGTCGAGACATCCGCGACCAGCGCCCGCAAGTCCGCGCCCGCGGTGACCATCGAGAAGCGAAAGTCCGCGCCGTCGTCGCGGGTGAAGTCAAACGCCGCGTCGCCCCGCAACTCGCCGCCGTAGAATCTCCCGGTCACGTTGGTGAGCACGAGCGTGTTCGTGACCCAGTGTATCCCGCCGCGGATGTCCGGCAGGTTGAAGCGCTGCCACGCGAAGGGCCCGCCGCTGATCTCGAAGTGCAGGTCGGTCGTCTCGCCGTCCCGGAGGGGCAGCGAGCCGTTCACCCGCGCCACGGGCGGCTTCCCGAACCGATACGGCGCGAGGTGCTGCGCCGTCTTCGGGCCGATGGCCCGCGCCACGGGCATCGGGTCGAGCGTGCTGTGGACGTTGGTGAGGAAGAGCCGCTGCGCCCGCAGGTCCACGACGCCGAGCGGCACCGTGGCGAGCCCCGCGCCGCGTGTGATGCGCGCGTCGGTGACACGAAAGACCTCGTTCGTGAATTGCACCGCGGCGGTGAAGCTTCCGCACTCCTCGCCGCGGAGGATGAAGTTCGTCACCGCCACGCGCACGTCGAGTCCCACGCGGTCGCGCGCAAGCCAGCACCCGCGCACTTCGCCCTCGATGCGCGGCGGCACCGTGAATCGCAGGTCGTCCAGCACGCGGCGCTGCCCGTCATCCTCGAGCAACGGCCGCACCGCGCGCGGATCGATCGCCGCGTGGCCGCGGAACCGGTAGTCCCGCGTCCGCAGCACCTCGGTGTAGGAGAACTCGGCGCGCCCCTCGGGCCGCTGCACGGCGAGGTTCGGCAGGTGCAGCACTTCGTTCGAGAGCGTCACGTCGGTGCGGACCGCGGTGAACGGCACGGTGCGATACGAGCCGCGGCCGCCCGCGACGTTGCCGGCGAGCGTCAGCGTGGGCAGCACGTCGGCCTTCCAGTCCGGTGCCTTGTTCGTCCACGCCGGCAGCGTGACGGCGGCCTCGACGCTCACGCGCGGTGGCGTGTCGAACTGGTATTGCGCGAGGAACCGCCTCGTGCCCGGATCGACCAGCGGGGCGAGTTTCCAGAAGTCGAAACTCGCGTGACGCGCCTTCGCGGTCAGCCGGCGCGTCTCGGTGTCCAGTGATGCGCTGCCATCGAGCCTGCCGTCGTAAAGTTTGGTGGAGAGGCTCTTGATTTCCAACTGCGGCTGGCGCCACGAGCCGTCGGCATGGAGGTTTGCCAGGGCGAGGTTCGTGGCGGTGACATTGGTGGCTTGGACGGTCCACTGCACATTCCACGCCGCAGGATCAGCCCACTTGAACATGACAGGGTTCGTGGCGGAGCCGGTGTAATGGCGGTAAACGCCAATCTCCGCGTGATCCGCGGAGGCCCACCTCGATTTCGGAGAACGAAGGGTCAGGTCGGTCATCGCGCCGGCAAACGACTTGAAGTCGGGCGACACCGTGAGCAGCACGGCGGCGTTTCCAGAGGCCGCCTCGCCCCAAGTTGTTTTCAGTTCCTCGGCGTTCAGCGAAATCTCGGAGCTTGCCCCATGGGCCTTCAAGAGCGACGAGACGACCAGATGCAAGGCTCGGGCCGAAGCGTCCGCCGACCGGACATTCTCGGACTTCAAATTCAGGACGACGGAGCTGGCGTGATTCGTTCCGAATTGATGGTGATCCGTAAGATAGCCGTGAAGCTCGAGTTCGCCTTGTCCCATCCGGACTGGGCCCGCGGCGAACTCGGCAAACCGCGTGGTCGCCTCCGCGCGGACCGGCGAATTGGTGCCGTAGCTTCGGCGGGCCCAGCCTTCGACGTGCAGCCCGCGCGCCGAGCCCCACGGCGATTTCACGCCGGAGGTGGCGAGCTTCACGCGCGCGTCGAAGCCGCCGCCGTCCCGCGCGTCCGCGCGCACGTCGAGCGCGAGCTCGGGCTGTGACTCGAACTGAATGCGGTCCATCTCGTCGAGTCCGCGACGCAGGAGCGAGGCACCGCGGCCCGTGGAGACGCCGGGGTCCGCGGACGCCGCGCGCGCGCGCAACCGGCTCGCGTGCGTCACGGCGCCGCCGAGCGTGACGGGGAAGTCGTTCAACCGTCCGGTGAACTTCTCGAGTTCCCAGGTTTCGTTGGGCAGGAAGCGAAGTTCCGTGGTGATGCCCGCGGCGACGAGTTCGCGCGGGGGTTCGTTCGACACCGCCACGGGCCACACGAGGCGTCCCTCGCGCACGGCGATCGAGGGCACCTTGATCTGCCGCCGCCGCAACGCGTCGGGGTCGAGCCGGATTTCCATCTCCGCGATGAAGAGGCTCGCGCCTTTCATCCGGGCCGGTGCGGCGACGGTGAGTTTTTCGGCGACGATGCCGCGATACCAGCGGAGGCGGACGCGCTCGAACTCGATGTCCAGCCCGCGCGCGTGCAACTCGGCTTGCAGCCGGCGCTTGGCGAAGCCGGGCAGGCCAATCTGGTTCAGGTAGATGAACCCCGCCACGCCGCCGAGCACGAGCAGCAGGCACGCGATGCGAAGCCGGCGGAAGAGCCGGCGCGCGATGAGCCAGCCGCGTTTCGCCTCACGCCCGGTTGCGCGTTCCTCGGTCATCGCAGGGGGCGCCTCACTCGGGGACGACGAGGTATCGCTGGATGAACCCGGCGTAGAGCGTGGTGGGGAAGATGAACAGCACGGGCTGGCCGTCGAGCGTCACGGCGGCGAGCGGGCCCTTCGGCGTCATCGGGCCAAAGGCGAGCGACTGCAGGCGTTCCTGCCCGTTGACGAGCAGGATCACATTGACCTTGTAGGCCTTGGCCGCGAATCCGCGCGCGATGAGCTGCTGCGTGCCGCGCGCAAACCACGAGTCGACGCGCAGGGTGCCGAGCCGGTGCGCGGTCTCCTCGATCGCCGCGCTGATGTTTGGATCGAGGGCTTCACCGTCGGCCTTCCACTGCTGGGCGGAGACGCGCTGGAGCTTGCGCTCGCGGCCCTGGAACGTGACTTCGAGCCTGGCGACCTGCGCGGTCGTGAAGTCCCAGACCTGCCGGTCGCGGACCTTCCACAACTCCAGCGGCGTGCGTTCGAGGTCCTGCATGCGGACGGTGTAGACAAAGTTTTCATCGTGGCGCCGGGCGAACACGCGGTCGGTGCGGGCGGCGCCCTCCATTTCGTTGAGACCGAAATCCACCGCGGCAACGAGCGCGTTGGCCGGCGTGCCGGCGGCATTCGTGGTCGAGCGCAGGAGGGCCACGCGGCGCTGCGGCGGGTCGAGGCCGAAGACTTTGAAATCCGTGACGACTTCCTTCGCGAGCGAGATGGCTTCGAGCGAGGCGAGGCGCGCGAGAAGGGACTCGATGGCCTCGGTGTCGGCGGCGAGATTGGTCGGCGAGAGGATTCGCCACGAGTGGTTGGTCTGCCGTTGCGCGAGGAAACCGTCCGGACCCGTGACTTCGAGCGTGTCGAAGCTCGTCGGCGCGAGGCTGTCCACCATGTGGGCGTCGCACCATTCCCAGTAGGGCGCGCGGAGCTTGTCGAGGAGCGGGCGGGGGACGAGGACGATGTTGGTGTGCGCAAGCCGGCGCGCGAAGAGCAGGTCGGGCGCGTTCGTGGGGCCGAGGCCGAACTGGACCCCGAGCACGTCGTTGGTGCCGCGGGAAAAGGCGAGTTCGGCTTGCGGCGTGGCGAGACCGAAGGGTTCGAGGTCGGCCTTCGGGTCGTCGGTGACGAAGGCCTGCACGGCCCACTCCTGCAAATCCCTCAGCAACTGCGTGACGAGCGGGGTGTCGGCGCGCTTGGCGGGCGGCGGGCTGGTGATCCGCCAGAGGCCGTTGGTCGCGTCGCGCTCGAACACCAGGTCGCGCGTGCCGGAGCGGAGCCGCAAGCGGTCGAACGCGCCCGGGCCGAGGCTCAGCAACCGGCGGTCGCGCCAGTCATCGGGGGAGCGCGGGAGAATTTCGAGCAGCGCGGCGTCGAGCGCCGCGACGCCGGTGTCGCCGCCGGCTTGCACGTAGACCTGGTTGCCCACGGGCGAGCGGTTGCCGACGCGCAGCTCGTGCGTCGTGCCCCCGGCCCGGAACTTGAACACGGCCTGCGGGGTGGCGAGTCCGAATTCCGCGGCGGACTTCACCTGCGCGGCGGGGATGAGCGCCTGCGGCTTGATGCGCGCGCACACGTCGAGCAGCCCCTCGATCGGAATGGCGTGCGCCGGGTAGCGGATGGGCGCGGAGAGCGACCACATGCCGTTGGAGCGCGCGGCGCGGAGCGAGAGGTTGGTGCGGGTGAACTCGACGGCCGTCACGTCGGCCGGCCGGAGGTTGCGGAAAAGCCGCGGGATCTCGGCGGCGGCGGGGTCCGCGCCGGAGTCGCGGAACTCGAACATGAGGATGAAGGCCGCGAGGAGCGCGGCGACCAGCAGGAGCGCCTTGGTTTGGGTCGTGTTCACGCGGGTCAATGTCTCCGGCGGATGAAGACGAGCCAGCCCCAGAACAGCACGGCGCCGGGCATCGCGCCGAGGACGATCCAGCGCACGCGGGCCAGCGCGTCGTCGGACAGGTTGAACTTGAACTCGCGGATGGACTGCGGGGCGATGCCGAGCATGTTCGAGCGGTCGAGCAGCCAGTTGACGGCGTTCCACGCGAAGTCGCGGTTGGCCGCGCTCGTGATCATCTGGTTGTCGAGGAAGAACGAATCGCCCGCGACGACCAGCCGCGTGGACCCGGAGGCGCGGGACTCGCCCTTGACGCCGAGCTTCTCGACGGCGACCGCAAGCGGAATGACGCCGCGCCGGTCGCGCAGCGGGTCGCGCCGCAGGCCGTTGCGATAGTCGACAATGGCCTCGCCGCCCTCGGTGGTGCTGAAGAGCGTGTGAATCTGCGGCGCGTCGGAGATGGTGGGGTAATCCTTGAGCCGCTCGACGACGCGCGGCATGGCGAGTTGCAGCGGCAGCGCGGCGAGCGAGAGCGGGCGGACGATGTCATGGCTCGAATAGTTGCCGATGAGGATCGAGGCGTCCGAACGGAGGGTCATGCGGTCGGTCACGTGGCGGTCGAGCGATTGCACGCCCCAGCGTTCCAGAAGCGCCTCGAGGCCGGTGTTCGCCGCATAGTGGTGCAGCACGAGGAGTCGTCCGCCCTGACCGAGGTAGCGGTGGAGTTTTTCCAGTTCGACGGGCTCGAACGGGAGCTTCGGCCCGGCGACAATCACCAGGTTGATGTCCGTGGGAATGTCATTGGTGCCGCCGAGGATCATGCGGACGGCCTCGACGTTGTTCTCGTTGAGCAGCGTGAGGAGGCGGCCGTAGCCGGTGTCGTTGACGCCGTCGCCGGGGTCGTGTTCGCCGTGGCCGACCGAAAACGCGGCGCGCAGGGGCGTGCGGTCGCCGAGGGTGATCAGCGCGGAGGTGAAGTGCTGCTCGCCGTTGAAGGACTTGCGCCTGACTTCGCGGCCCTTGCCGCTGACGACGTCGCTCATGTCGTAGTTCGACAGGTCGGACGCGCGCACGATCTTGGTCTTGCCGCCGGCGTCGAAGATGACGAGGTCCTTGGAGGAGGGCGGGAGTTTGTAGGTGGCCTTGACGAGTTCGGCCTTGCCGGGCTCGATCGCGTAGTTCACGGAGTCGAGGACGATGCGCGGGTTGCGCAGGCTGTATTCCTTGAGCAGGCCGCTGACGTGGCTGTAGAGCGGGTCCTCGGGGTCGAAGTAGATGGTGACCTTCACCTGGTTTGTCAGGCTGCGGAGAACGTGCTGGGTCGAGGTGGCGAGCACGTATTTGCGTTCGCCCGAGAGCGCATGGCGCCTGAAATGCCGTGCGGAAAGGAAGTTCACCATCACGATGATGGCGACCATGACGACGATGCCGAGCAGGACGTTGAAGCCCGCGCCGAAGCGGCGGCTCAACGAGAAGCTGGGGCGCGATGGGGAGTCTTCAGTCATTCGCGTCACTTCCAACGCCGGCTTTCCACGGCCTTCAACGTGAAGAACAAGAACAGCGTCGTGAGGCTGAGGTAGTAGGTGACGTGCCGTGTGTCCACGATGCCGCGCGTGAAGTCCCGCATGTGGTCAATCATCGACATGTGGTCGAACACGGCTTTTTGCCAGCCGGGCTTGGGCTGGAGAATCACGCCGAGGTAGCCGATGAGGAACAGCCCGAGGCCGAGCGCGAAGGTGTTCATCGCCGCGATGATCTGGCTGCGCGTGAGCGCGGAGGCCATGCAGCCGAGCGCGATGTAGACCGACCCGTAGAGCAGCATCCCGATGAAGGTTCCCGCGAGCGCCCCGACATCCACCTGCCCGAACCCGGGCGTGTAATGCTTGAGCAGCACGGGATAGAGCAGCACCGGCGTCCATGTCGCGAGATAGAACAGCAGCGCGCCGGAGAACTTCGCGAGCACGACCTGCAAGTCGCCGACGGGCGCGGTCATGAGCGTTTCGTATGTGCCGGTGAGTTTTTCGAGCGCGAAGGTCCGCATCGTGATGACCGGCGGCGCGAGCAGCAGCACGAGCCAGCAGAGGCCGTTGTTGTAGAACGCCTCCGTCACCGGCATGTCGAACGACTGGCCGTTGAGCGCCTTCAGCACGATCCACAGGCTCATGCCCAGCAGGAATTGCACCCCGGCGATGATCACGTAGCCCGTCGGCGAGGCGAAGCTCGCGCCCAGTTCGCGCCGGACCAGTGTGGCAAACACGCGCATCAGAATCCCTCCTCTTCCGGCTCGGCGCGCGTGACGTGCACGAAGATATCCTCGAGTGAATGACGGCTGCGCGTCAGCTCGCGCAACGCCCACCCGCGCTGGCGCGCGAGGTCGAACACCTGCGGGCGGATGTCCACGCCTTCGCGCGGCGTGAGCGCGCAGCGTTGATACTCGCCGTCCGCGGGCGAGATGTCGAAGTGCTGGATTTCCGCCGTGGCTTCCCAGGCGAGGCGCAAGTCGGCGGCGGGCGCGGCGATTTCGGCGATGACCTGGTTGCCGCCGCCCATCCTCTTCTGGAGATTCTCGACCGTGTCCGCGGCGAAGATGCGGCCCTCCTTGATGATGATGACGCGGTTGCAGGTCATCTCGACCTCCGGGAGGATGTGCGTGGAGATGAGCACGGTGCGCTCCCTGCCGAGGTCCTTCACGAGCTGGCGCACGGTGCGAATCTGGTGCGGGTCCAGGCCGATCGTTGGTTCGTCGAGGATGACCAGTTCGGGCTCGTGCACGAGGGCATCGGCAATGCCGACGCGCTGGCGGTAGCCTTTCGAGAGATGGCCGATGACCTTGCGGGTGACCTCGCCGAGGCCGCATTGGTCGAGCACGGTGTCCACGCGGTCGCGGCTGCGCGCGGCGCCGAGTCCCTTGAGCCGCGCGCGGAACTTGAGGTATTCGCGCACGCGCATGTCGAGGTAGAGCGGGTTGTTCTCCGGCATGTAGCCGATGCGGCGGCGCACTTCCAGCGCCTGCGTGTAAACATCGAATCCCGCCACGCGCGCCGAGCCGCTCGTGGCCGGCATGAAGCACGAGAGGATGCGCATGGTCGTGGACTTGCCCGCGCCGTTGCGGCCGAGGAAGCCGACGACCTCGCCGCGGCCGACCGTGAAGGTCAGGTCCTGCACCGCGGTCACGCCGGCAAACCTCTTGGTGAGGTGCTCGACTTCGATCATCGGTGCGGCGGCGCTCATGCGGGCGTCATCGGACGGTAAGCTCGATCGCGCGCGTCATCGTCTGGACGAAGTTGCCGCGCTGCACCTGGATGAGCAGGTCGAGGCGGACGCGGTCGCCGGCTTTGCGCGGGCTCACGAGCTTGGCGGCTTCGACAACGTCGGACGTGGCGAGATTGTCCACGCCGCGCAAGATCATGCCGGGCTTGAGTCCCGCGCGGTCGGCGGCCGTGCCGGCCTCGACGTCCTTGATGATCAGCCCGGCTTTCGGATTGAGCCCGAGCTGGTCGGCGCGCGCGGGCGTGAGTTCCTCGACGCCGAAGCCGAGGCGCTTCTGCACGAGCGCGGAGTTGAAGTGGGACTCCAGCTTCACGAAACGGATGGTGACGTCGCGCGGCTCGCCGCCGCGCCGGATGCCGAGCGTCACGTCGCCCTTGGAGCCCTCCTCGGTCAGCGTGAGCAACGCGTCGAAGAAACTCCGCGGCGTGTGGTTCTGGATGCGGAGCAACTGGTCCCCGACGCGCAGGCCGGCCTTGTCGGCGGGGCTCTCGGGCTGGACGTCCATCACGGACACGGGTTGCGAGCCGGGACGGAATCGCGCGCCGAACCAGAGCCGCTTGTTGGTGACCTCGGGGACGATGAGTTCGCTGATGGCGGCGACGATTCGCTTGGCGGGGATGGCGAAGCCGATGCCCTGTCCGGCTTTGAGCACGGCGACGTTCATGCCAAGGATTTCACCGCGCAGGTTGATGAGGGGGCCGCCGCTGTTGCCGGGGTTGATCGAGGCGTCGGTTTGCAGCCAGTCGGCGGGCCGCAAGGGCTGGTCGTCGAGCGGCGCGCGCCGCGGTCCCGAACTGAGGATGCCGCGGCTCACGCTGCCGCCGAGCCCGAACGGGTTTCCGAGCGCGATCACGGTCTCGCCAAGCAGCAGGTCGTCGTCGCCGGCAAACTTCACCGCGGGGAACTTCTCGCCGGCGGGCGCGCGGAGCTTGAGCAGCGCGACGTCGCTCTTGCGCGTGCCGGTCTCGAGCTTCGCCTGCAAAATGCGCCCGTCATGGAGGCGCACCCAGATTTCGTCCGCGTCCTCGACCACATGCGCGTTGGTGAGAATCCAGCCGTCCTCGTCGATGATCACGCCCGAGCCGGCGCTCTCGGCGGGCGGGAGTTCCTGCGTGAAGGGAATCCAGTTGTCGCGGAACCAGTCGATCGCGTAGCCGCGGCGCTCGCGCCTGGTCTTGGTGCCGATGTTGACGACGCCCGGCATCACTTTCTCCACGGCGGCGACGGTGGCGTCGCGGCGGATGTCCGGTTGCGCGGCCGGAACCGGCTGCGCGGGAGCGAGGGCGACTGCGACAAGCAGGGCGCGCCCCGTTGCGACGAGGGCACGGGTCGCGGCGCGGCGGGGTTGGCGAATTGTGCGATGTCCCTTCATGCTGGGAAAGACAGACGGCTGGCTGCGACGTTCAGTTTCCCGCGGCGCTTGGGAGCGTTTACATTCAGCGGTGCCTGGCGCAGCCTTCCCACGGTCATGACGTGGGCGCCAGTGTGCAAAACGACCTTTTGAAAAGCAACCGCAAGTCCAGCGCATGAGCGCATTGCCCGCCCAGTTCTATGCCGGCTGGCGGCAGGCGCAACGCGCCGCCGCGCTTCGCGAGGCCGGCTCCGGCGCGCCGCCCGAGCGACTGCTGCAAGCGGTGTGGGCGCACCAGCGCTTGCTCCGAGCGCGGCTCGTGACGACCGATGGCCGGGCCGTGCGCGTCCTGCATCCGGGATTTTGGAACCGCGGCGCCGGGCCGGATTTTCAACGCGCCATGATCCAACTCGGCGCGGACTCACCGCGCGCGGGCGATGTGGAGATTGACCTCGAGCCCTCCGGCTGGAGAAGCCATTCGCACGAATCCAATCCGGCCTACTCAAATGTCCTGTTGCATGTCGTGTGGCGCGGCACGGGGCGCGGGACGCCGCCGACGCTCGAACTCGAGCGCGTGCTCGACTCGACGCAGGATGAACTCGCGCAATGGCTCGGCGCCGAGGGCAGCCGCGCGACTCCCTCGGCCGTCGCAGGACAGTGCAGCGCGCCGTTGCGAGACCTCGACGAACCGGCCCGCCTCGCGTTGTTCCGCCAGGCGGCGCAAGTGCGCCTTCAATCGAAGGCCGCCGCGCTCCACGCCCGCGCCCGCGAGTCGGGCTGGGAACCCGCGCTGCTCGCGGGGCTGATGTCCACGCTCGGCTACAGGCACAACGTCTGGCCCATGCTTCACCTCGCCGAAATGGCCCCGCTCCTTCGCGGCGCGGGTTCGCGCGTGGACGTTGAACTTCTGCAGGCCCGCCTCCTCGGCGCGGCCGGACTTCTCCCCCCGGAACTGCCGCGCAAGCTCCCCGTCGCGAGCGAATACCTGCGCCGGCTTTGGGACGCCTGGTGGCGCGAGCGCGACGCGCTGGCGGGCGTGACGCTGCCGCGCGCGGCGTGGCGCTTCGCCGGGCTTCGCCCCGCGAACAGACCCGAGCGGCGCCTCGCGCTCGCCGCGCACTGGCTCGTGGAACGGGATTTCGCCGGCCGGGTTCGCGCGTGGTCATCGGCTCCGCACGCCGACCGGGCGCTGGTTCCGACGTTGCTCGCCATCCTTGAAGGCGGACGCGATGACTTCTGGTCGCGCCATGCGACGCTGAATTCCGGTCCGGCGCGCAAGCGCCCGCGACCTGCGGATGCGCCCGGGCCTGCGCTTCACGCCGGACCGCTTGCCGCGCCCCAACCATTGCTCGGCGCCCCGCGGCTTACAGACCTTGCCGTGAACGTGGTGCTGCCGTGGCTCTGGGCCCGGGCGGTCGCCGAGCGCGACGAACCCGCGCGCGCCGAGGCCGAACGACGATTCCACGCATGGCCCGCCGCGGAGGACAACTCGGTGTTGAAGCTCGCGCGCCAGCGGTTGCTCGGCGGCGCTTCCGCCTCGGGCTTTCGCACCGCTTCGACGCAGCAGGGCTTGATGCAAATCGTCCGGGACTTCTGCGACCAGACCGACGCGCTCTGCACCGGCTGCCGTTTTCCGGAACTGGTCCGCGCCCTCCGGCCGGCCGTCGCCGGAAGGGATTTGTTTTGAATCTTCCCCGGTGAATCTGGTTTCGTCTGTCCCACGACCACCACGAATGAGTGACGCAACCCCCACCTGCGGAGACGCATCGAACCGGCGGATTCGCACGATCCTCATGGTGGACGACGATCTGGAGCTGGCGATGATCTACAAGGAGTTGCTCGGCTCGCAGGGTTACACCGTCACCGTCGCGCCGAACGGCGCCGAGGCGCTGAAGATCATCATGAAACAGGATCTCGACGCGATCGTCTGTGACATGCTCATGCCGCACATGGCAGGCGACATGTTCTACCTCGCGGTCGAGCGCGTGAAGCCCAACCTCTGCAAGCGCTTCATCTTCGTCACCGCCTACGATTCCAACCCAAGGATTTCCGAGTTCTTCAAGAAAGTGAAGGCTGTCCCCCTCTACAAGCCGGTCACGCACAGCAAAATGCTCGTCACGCTCAACATCCTCAACCAGCGCCTGCTGGACGAGGAGAAGAATGCGCGGGCCTGAACCGGCTGGGAGCCCTGTCCGGCTCCGCGCGCAGTGCTTGTGCTGAAGCGAGCCACCTCGATTCTTCTGAATCCGCCGGCGATTCGGTCAGTCAGTTTTGCTGCGGATCCATGCAGCGCGCGGCACAGACTTTGACGCTTCCGATACGGCGAGTTCTCCTCGCCGTGCTGGTTCTGGATGCAGCGGGCGCGGCCGCGGCGCCGTCGTCGAAATCCGCGCCGGCTTACGAGACCGACATCCGGCCCATCCTCAAGGCAAACTGTTTCCACTGCCACGGCGAGGGCGACAAGCTCAAGGGTGGCCTTGACTTGCGGTTGCGCCATTTCATCGCCAAGGGCGGCGGGTCCGGTCCGGCCATCGTGCCTGGCAAGCCGGACAAGAGCCTGCTCTTCAAGCAAGTCGCCAGCGGCGAAATGCCGAAGGCCGAGAAGAAGCTCGCTCCGGAACAAATCGCGCTCATCAGCCAGTGGATCGCTGCCGGCGCGAAGACTGAGAAACCCGAACCTGCCTCGCTCGGCGACGGCTACCACTTCACCGAGACGGAGCGGAATTACTGGGCCTTCCAGCGCGTGAAGCGCCCCGTGCCGCCGACGATCCGCAATCCGCCATCGGCCATCCGCAATCCAATCGATGCGTTCCTGCTTGCCAGGCTCGCCGAGAAGAAGCTCGCGTTCTCGCCCGAGGCCGACCGCGCCACGCTCGTGCGCCGCGTTGCGTTCGATCTCACCGGACTCCCGCCGACGCCAGAGGAGATCCAGCGCTTCGCCGTCGGCTCCTTGAAGTCCGCCTCGTCCGACACGTCCGCCTCGTCCTACGAATCCATGCTCGACCACTACCTCGCCTCGCCCCACTACGGCGAGCGCTGGGGCCGCCACTGGCTCGACGTCGCGGGCTATGCCGACTCCGAGGGTTACAACGAGGCCGACCTCGTCCGGCAATGGGCGTGGAAGTATCGCGACTACGTCATCCAGTCGCTCAACAGCGACAAGCCGTTCGATCGGTTCATCCGCGAACAACTCGCGGGCGACGAGATGGTCAAGCCGCCTTACAAAAACCTCGACGCCGACGCCGTCGAAAAGCTCACGGCCACGGGCTTCCTGCGCATGGTCCCCGACGGCACGGCGTCCGCGGGCGTCGAGCAGAAGGCTGCGCGCAACGCCGTCGTCGCCGACGTCATCAAGGTCGTCTCCACGTCGCTGATGGGCCTGACCGTCGGCTGCGCACAGTGCCACGATCATCGTTACGACCCGATACCCCAGGCGGATTACTACCGGTTGCGCGCCGTGTTCGAGCCCGCCCTCGACCCGAAGAACTGGCGCACGCCGCCGGCGCGGCTCGTCTCGCTCCAGCACGACGCCGACCGCGCGAAGGCCGCCGGGATCGAGACGGAAGCCAATGTCATCGAAACCGCGCGCCTCGCGAAACAGGAGGAATTCATCGCCGAGGTGCTCGAGAAGGAACTGCTCAAGCGCCCGGAGGAACTGCGCGCGCCATTGCGGGAAGCCTACAAAACCGCCGCCGCCAAGCGCACCGCCGCGCAGACGAAACTGCTCCGCGACCACCCGACCGTCGGCCAGCTCAGTCCCGGCTCGCTGTATCTTTACGAGCAGAAGAAGGCGGACGAACTCACGAAGATGACCGACGAGGCCAACAAGATTCGCGCGAGGAAACCCGTCGAGGAAATGGTGCCCACGCTCACGGAGCCAGCCGCCGCGAGCAACGTCGTCACCGTCGTCTTCCATCGAGGCGACCCCGACCAGCCGAAGCAAGTCGTGAAGCCCGGCGACCTCACCGTGCTCGCCTCGTGGCGCCCGGTGGACTTGCTTGAGAAAGACCCGGCGCTGCCCTCGACTGGACGCCGGCTCGCCTTCGCCAAGGAGCTCACCGACGGCTCGCATCCCCTCACGGCACGCGTGCTCGTGAACCGCGTGTGGATGCACCACTTCGGCCGCGGCATCGTGGCGAGCGCGGGCGACTTCGGATTGCTCGGCGAGCGCCCGACGCATCCGGAGCTGCTCGACTGGCTCACGAGCGAGTTCGTCGCGCAAGGCTGGAGCCTCAAGCAGCTCCACAAGCTCATCATGACCAGCGCGGCATACCGGCAGCGGGCGGGAAACGCGGAACTCGGACGGCGCAACACCGGGGCCCGGCACGTTTCCACCGCTCCCCATTTGATCGATCCCGACAACCGCCTGCTCTGGCACTTCCCGCTGCGGCGCGTCGAGGCGGAGACGTTGCGCGACGCGATGCTCGCCGTCAGCGGCAAGCTCAACCCCAGGCAGGGCGGAGCGCCCGTGCCCATCATGACCGACGAGACCGGGCAGGTCGTCGTGGGCGTCAACACCGACGACACCGCGGGCCGGCCGAGCGGCCGATTCGTGCCGCTCAACGGCGAGGAATTCCGCCGCAGCCTCTACATTCAGGTGCGCCGCACCAAGCCCGTCGGATTGATGGAGACCTTCGACGCGCCGCGCATGGAGCCGAACTGCGAGTCGCGCAGCGCCTCGACCGTCGCGCCGCAATCGCTTGCGCTGATGAACGGCGAGTTCGCGGTCACACAGTCGAAGTTCTTCGCCGAGCGCGTCGCGAAGGAGGCCGGCGACGCGCCCGAGGCGCAGGTGAAGCGCGCGTGGCTGCTGGCCTTCGCGCGGACGCCGAGCGACGCCGAACTGAAGGACTCGCTCGACTTCCTCGACACGCAGTTGAGCCTCTTCACCAAACAATCCACGGAGAAACCCGCCGAACCCGTTGCGGCCGCGCCCGCCGCGAAAGCGCCCGCGCCAAAAGCTGCCGGGGCGGCGAAAGGCAAGGAACCTCCGCCGGGAGCGCCTGCCGCGCAGGCACTGGCTACGTTCTGCCAGGCATTGCTCACGTCGAACCGCTTTTTGTATGTGGATTGAGTTGAATGCGGTGCGCACGAACCTGAACGAATGAAAGCAACAGCTCCCAGACTCACCCGGCGCAACTTTGTCTCCGCAGCCTCCGTCGCAGGCGCGGCGGCCGCGCTCGGGAGCGCGCGCGGCTTGGGGCAGGAAGCAAAGGCACGCGGCACGGACCTCGCCGACCCCGCGCGTCCCGCGAAGCATGTCCTGCTCATCGTCGGCGAGAACTTCGAGGAGCTCGAATTCGCGGCGTTCACCGGCGTGCTGGCGTGGACGCGCGTTTACAGCTTCAAGGGCACGCCCATCAACGTGACCGTCGCGGGCTTCGACAAGGTGATCGGCGGCATGGGGAGCATGCGCATCGTGCCGGACGTGCTCGTCGGCGAGTTGACCGACAAGGAAATCGAGTCACTCGACGCCGTGGCCATTCCGTGTTCCGTCGGCCCGGGCCGCGGCCGGCGCACGGGCAGGGGCCAGGCGCACCTCGAAAGCAAGCCGGTGCTCGACATCGTGAAGCGCGTCCACGCCAAAGGCGGCGTGATCGCCACGATGTGCTGCTCCCGCGAGACCCTCGCGAAAGCCGGCCTGCTCAAGCCCGAGGACACGCAGTGCCGCTACTGGACGGAGGCGAAAAAGAACGACGCGTCACGCTCGTCCGCCGCCGACGCGCCCATCGTCGTCTCCAACCGCATCATCAGCACGATGGGCCCGGCCGTGTCCTGGCAGTCCGTGATGGTGCTCATCGAGTTGCTGCTCGGCAGGGAACAGGCGGCGGACTTCGTGAAGACCTGCCCGTGGGTGTTCGGCCAGAGGGACGAACTCACGCTCAAGGTTCCTGTTCATCACGTGACAACCACGAAGCGTTGAGCAATCCTTGAGGCGAACATGAAGTCAACCACCTGCAACTCGCGCCGCCACTTCCTCGCGCAATCGGGCTTCGGCCTCGGCTCGGTCGCGCTCGCGTGGCTGCTCAAGCAGGACGGCCTGCTCGCGCAGGACGCCTCCAAGCCCGAGCTGTCGCGCCCCGAGCTCGAACAGAAGCAATTCGACCTGCTGCCCAAGCGCCCGCACTTCGAACCGCGCGCGCGCGCGATGATCTCGATGTTCATGCAGGGCGGGCCGAGCCACATCGACCTGTTCGACCCGAAGCCCGAGCTCGCGAAATACGACGGCCAGAAATTCCCCGGCGAGGTGAAATACGACAACGCCGCGCAGGCCAGCCCACGCGCGCTCGGGTCGCCGTGGAGTTTTTCGAGGCACGGACAGAGCGGCATCGAACTCTCCGAACTCGTGCCCGGACTTGCGGGCATCATTGACGACGTGTGCCTGCTCCGCGGCATGCACACGGGCGTGAACAATCACGGCCAGTCCATCTACGCGCTGCAAAACGGCCGCATCCTCGGCGGCCGGCCGACGCTCGGGAGCTGGCTCGGCTACGCGCTCGGCAGCGAGGCGCGCGACCTGCCGGCGTTCGTGGCGCTGACCGACCCGCGCGGCCTGCCGGTGCTCGGCGTGGACAACTGGACCCACGGCTGGCTGCCCTCGATTTACCAGGGCACCGCGGTGCGCGCGAAGGAGCCGCGCATCCTCAACCTCGACCCGCCGCCGCACCTGCGCGGCGAGGCGCAGCAGAATTACCTGGGCTTCCTCGACAAGTTGAACCGCGAGCATCTCAAGCAGCATCCGGGCGAAAGTGACCTGGAGGCGCGCATCGCCAGCTACGAACTCGCCGCGAAAATGCAGACGGCCGCGAAGGAGGCGCTCGACATCGCCCACGAAAGCGCCGCGACGAAGAAACTCTACGGTGTGGACGACCCGGCCACGCGAGACTTCGGCACACGCTGCCTGCTCGCGCGGCGGCTCATCGAGCGCGGCGTGCGCTTCGTGCAGATTTACACCGGCAACCAGTCGTGGGACCACCACGGCAGCATCCGCTCCGCGCTGCCCGCGGCGTGCACCTATGTGGACAAACCCGCCGCCGCGCTTGTGACGGACCTCAAGTCGCGCGGGTTGCTCGACTCGACCGTCGTCCATTGGGGCGGCGAGATGGGCCGGCTGCCGACGATCCAAAACGACGTGGGCAAGGAGAAGGTCGGCCGCGACCACAACACCTACGGCTTTTCGATGTGGGTCGCCGGCGGCGGCTTCAAGGGAGGGATCACTTACGGTGAGACCGACGAGTTCGGCCACAAGGCGGTGAAGGATGTGGTGAACCACTTCGACTATCACGCGACGCTGCTGCACCTCTTCGGCCTCGACCACGCGAAGCTCACCTTCAAGCGGAACAACACCGAGATGTCGCTCACCGACGGCCAGCCCGGCCGCGTGGTGAACGAAATTCTGCGCGCATGAATCGGCTCGCGTTGTTCTGCGGACTCGGATTCGCCGCGTCGTTCGCTTCAGCCGCCTCCGCGACGGCAACGAAGCCGCCGGCGTCGCCGGATAAGCCGGTCAGCTTCGTCAACGACGTGCTGCCCGTGTTGGGCAAGGCCGGATGCAACGCCGGCACCTGCCACGCGAAGGCCGACGGCAAGGGCGGCTTCAAGCTTTCCGTCTTCGCCTACGACCCGCGCGCGGATTTCTACAACATCACGCGCGCCGCGCGCGGCC
>Ga0194131_10001511_pt1 | contig 39716 bp, 36 predicted proteins | sample TA2KigO120mmetaG_FD_148631 | JGI IMG/M metagenome (GOLD analysis project Ga0194131, IMG submission 148631) | Freshwater microbial communities from Lake Tanganyika, Tanzania - TA2015053 Kigoma Offshore 120m | ecosystem: Environmental > Aquatic > Freshwater > Lake | place: Tanzania: Lake...
GCGCGACTTCGAGCGCTACGAGCGAACCGTCGCCGCCTTCTTCCGCCTCGCCATGATCCGCCTCATGCTCCGCCGCTTGACCCGAACAACAGCTTGCTCCTGAATCTCAACTTCCTGGATCGGCTCTTAGGACATTGGATGCTCTGCATCTTGCGATAGCTCTGGATGCCAAAGCCTCGACGTAGCAACGGCGGACCGAGCACTTGGGCTCGCAGCCAAAGAACTCGGATTGATCGTGCACGCCTTCGACTGAAGGTGCGGTAGCCGCGCTTTCACTCCTTCGTCGCCGCCGCCGCCTCCGGCTGCGGCACGTCGCTGAAGGACAGGAACGAGCGCAGGATGCCGCGCACGTCCTCCTCCTCCATGTCGCGCGTGATGAACACGAGGCGCGAGCGCCGGTCGTCGTTCGGCCAGGCCGGCAGGGCGCCGGGCGGATGAAACAGCGTCTGCACGCCGTGGATGACCACGGGCTTGTCGGTCTCGACCAGGTTGAGCAGGCCCTTCACGCGCAGCAGCTTGTCGCCGTGGAACTGGACAAGGAGGTCGAGCGCCTGGGCGAGCGCGCCCCATTTGAGCGGCTTGTCGAAGGTCAGGCAGAACGCCCGGATGTGATCGTCATGGCGGTTCTTGTCATGGGCGTGTTGGCCGTGGCGGTGACCATGCTCATGTTCATGCTCATGCCCGTGCCCGTGATGTTCGTGATCATGGTCGTGATCGTGGTCATGATCTACTGGTGTGCTGTGGTAGGCCTCTTCGTTGAGCCAGCGCATGACGTCGGCTGATTTCTTCTTGGGGTCATAGAGCCCCGCGTCGAACAGCCGGTCCGGGTCGATCTCGCCCAGCACGGTCGGCATGACCGGCGCGCCGGGGTTGATCGTCTTGAGCCGGTCCTGCAATGCCGCGACGTCGGGATCCTTGGCGATATCGGTCTTGGTCAGCACGATGCGGTCGGCGACGGCCGCCTGCTTGACCGATTCGAACTGCTTGTCGAGCTGGCCCATGCCGTGCACGGCGTCGACCGTGGTGACCACGCTGTCGAGTCGGAAGCGCGCGGCGATCAGCGGATCGGCCATCAGCGTGTGCAGGATCGGCGCGGGGTCGGCGAGGCCGGTCGTCTCGATGACGACGCGCTGGAATTCCGGCACCTCGCCCTTGACCCGCTTGAGGTAGAGATTGCGCATCGCCTCGGACAGATCGTTGCGGATCGTGCAGCAGAGGCAGCCGCTCGACAGCAGCACCGTGTCGTCCTCGGCCTTCTCGACCAGCGCGTCGTCGAGGCCGATCTCGCCGAACTCGTTGATGATGACGGCGGTGCGCGCCATGCCCGGGTGGCGCAGCAGCTTGGACAGCAGCGTCGTCTTGCCGCTGCCGAGGAAGCCGGTCAGCACCGAGACGGGCAGGCGGTCGGCGGCGGAAGGCGGTTGAGCTTGTTCGGTCATGGACGGGTTTCCGCTTTTGAAGTGACAGCCAGCCGGTCGGGGACCAGCAGGCCGAGGGCGAAGAGCGCAACGGCCGCGACCACCACGGCAGGGCCGGACGGCAGGTCCCAACGCAGCGACGAACCGAGGCCGATCAGCACCGCGGCAACGCCGGCGAGGGCCGCCAGCAGCGCCATCTGCTCCGGCGAGCGCGCGAGCCGGCGGGCGGTCGCGGCCGGCACGATGAGCAGCGACGTGATCAGGATGATGCCGACGATCTTCATGGCCACGGCTATGACAATGGCGATGAGCAGCATGTGAATCAAGCGGATGCGGTCGACGGCCACACCCTCGATGCGGGCGAGGTCCTCGTGCACCGTGATCGACAGGAGCGGGCGCCAGAGTGCCAGCATAGCCGCGGCGACCAGCGCGCCGCCGCCATAGATCCAGATCAGGTCTCGCCGGTCGATCGCGAGGATGTCGCCGAACAGATAGCCGCCGAGATCGACGCGCTGGAACTCGAGAAAAACCAGCGCCACCAAGCCCAGGGCGAGCGCGCCGTGCGACAGGATGCCGAGCAGCGTGTCGGTCGCGAGCGAGGTCCGGTTCTGCAGGACGCTGAGGCCGAGCGCCACGGTGATGCAGACGACCGCAACCGCGAGGTTGAGATCGAGGTCGGCGAGCACGCCGAACGCCACGCCCAGCAAGGCCGAATGTGCGAGCGTGTCGCCGAAATAGGCCATGCGTCGCCAGACGATGAAGGTGCCGAGCGGTCCGGCGACCACGGCAACGCCGATGCCGCCCAGCAGGGCGCGAATGAGAAAATCATCCATGGCGATGGTGATGGTGGTGGTCATGGCCGTCGTGGCCGTGGCCGTGATCATGACCGTGATGGGAATGACCGGTTTCGCCCTCGATCGGCAGCACGCCGCCATCGTCGCTGTGGACGTGGTCGTGATGGTGCGTATAGACCGCGAGCGCCGGGCGCGCTGCCTCGCCGAACAGGCCGAGAAAGGCGGGGTCGCGGCTGACCTGCTCGGGATGGCCGGTGCAGCAGACGTGATGGTTGAGGCAGACGACCCGGTCGGTCGCGGCCATGACGAAATGCAGATCGTGCGACACCAGCATCACGCCGCAGCCGCGCTGCCGCGCGATCGATGCGATCAGCTCGAAGAGCTGGGCTCGGCCGGTGACGTCGACGCCCTGCACCGGCTCGTCGAGCACGAGCAGCTCCGGCTCGCCGAGCAGTGCACGGGCCAGCAGCGCGCGCTGGGTCTCGCCGCCCGAGAGCGCCTGCATGGGCAGGCCGAAGATGTGGGCGGCGCCGACCTCGCCGAGGGCGGCGCGGATCGCCGCCTCGCCAGGCTCCCCGCGCGGCGTTCGCGTCAGGCGCAGGAAGCGGGCGACGGACAAGGGCAGCGTCCGGTCGAGCGCCAGCTTCTGCGGCATGTAGCCGATGCGCAGACCCCGCCGCCGGCGCACTTCGCCGCGATCGGGTCGCAGCAGCCCGAGCATGACGCGCAGCAGCGTCGTCTTGCCGGCACCATTGGGGCCGATCAGGCTGACGATCTCGTGCGACCGCACGGAAAGCGCGACGCCGGTCAGAACCGGGCGGCCGTCAAACGCCACGGCGACGCCCTCGGCTTCGATCAGCACCGCTCCCGGTGACGCGTTCCGTGCTGCTTGCTCAGCCATGGCGATGCTCTGCGTGGGCGGGCTGTGTCGCGCCGGACCTGACGCAATTCGGACAGATGCCCCTGACCTCGATCGTCGGGCGCTCGACTTTGAAGCCGAGGCGCGTCGCGCAGGATGCGAGCGCGTTCGCAATGCCTGCGTCGTTGAGCTCGAGCGCCACGCCGCAGTGGCCGCAGATCATGAATTGTCCCGCATGAGTCGCCTGGGGCTGGTCGCAGCCGACGAAGGCATTCAGCGATTCGATGCGGTGCACCAGGCCCTGCTCGATCAGAAAGTCGAGCGCGCGATAGACGGTTGGCGGTGCGGCGCGCCTGGCCTTGCCGCGCATCTGGCCGGGCAGGGGCCGGTCGAGCTGCTCGAGGATACGATAGGCGCCGATCGGCTCGTGGCTCGACCACACCAGTTCGAGCACGCGACGCCGCAGCTCGGTCAGTTGCGTGCCGCGACTTTCGCAGAGCGCCACCGCCCGCTGCAGCGCCTCGGCGATGCAGCTCATGTGGTCGTGACCGTCGGCTGCGAAGGCGACAGGACGTGCGGTCTTGCGACTGGATCGGGTCATGGCCGAGGGGTGTCCCAGCGTGTTGCGGACTGCGGTATGTAATAGTATAACATCTCGGAGCGAGAGTTATAACCTATCATTCCGGCAGGATGACACGCGAGGCCGCCATGACAGAAGTGCGAACCGTTGCCGCCATCGCCATCGGGCTGTCGCTCGCCCTACTCCACACCGCTGCGGCCGACGCGGCGCCCAAGGTGGCGGTCAGCATCAAGCCGATCCACGCGCTCGCTGCCGGCGTCATGGCGGGGGCCGGCGCGCCGGAGCTGATCGTCAGGGGCAGGGGTTCCGAGCACAGCTATGCGCTCAAGCCCTCGGAGGCACGGACGCTCACGGGAGCCCAGCTCGTCGTGTGGGTCGGCGAGCCGCTCGAGACCTTCCTGGTCAAGCCGCTGCGCTCGGTGTCCAAAGCGACGCGCGTGCTCGAGCTGCTCGAGCTCGAAGGCCTCACGCTGCTCAAGCCGCGCGAGGGCGGCGTGTGGGAGAAGCACGGCCACGCCGCCAAGTCCGGCGGGCACGGCCAGGCGCATGGCCACGCGCATGGTGCCGATGTCGACGGACACGTCTGGCTCGATCCCGACAATGCGCGCATCATCGTCGCGGCGCTCGTCAAGTCATTGAGCGAGATCGATGCCGCCAATCGCGCCACCTATGAGAAGAACGGCGCGGCACTCGCGGCCAAGCTGGCCGCGCTTGATGCCGAGCTGAAGCAGCAAATGGCCGCGATCAAGAACCGACCCTACATCGTCTTCCACGACGCCTATCAGTATTTCGAGCAGCGCTACGGATTGAACGCGGTCGGTTCAATCACCGTCCATCCCGAGAGCAAGCCGAGCGCCCGCCGGTTGACCCAGATCCGCGACAAGCTCGCCAAGTCGGCCGCGCGTTGCGTGTTCAGCGAGCCGCAGTACAATGCCGCGCTGGTCGGCACGGTGATCGAGGGCAGTGCGGCCAGGGTTGGCGTGCTCGATCCGCTCGGCGCCGACCTGCCCGAAGGACAAGAGGCCTATTTCACCATGATGCGCAATCTGGCGCGCAGCCTGACTGACTGCCTCGGCGTCGGCAGTTGAAAAGAGCGGCCGAGCAATGGTTCTGAATCGCCCGGCCGCGGTCGCGCCCTCGGACGCAGCTAACTGCCGATGACGCCGCCATCCTGCTTGGTGATGACGACCACCGACGGGTGCGCGGACATATCGGCCTTGAAGTCGGGCCGGCGCGTCGCCGGATTCTCGCAAGTCGACTCCTGGCCGAAGGGTGCGGCGGCCTTGGGCGATCGCCCACGGCAGACCGGATTGCGGAACGCTGGCCTGCGGCCGCGACTCGACAGTGACTGATGTATGGCCGCTCCGGTTTATCCGGGACAGTGCCGGTCAGCTTCCGACCACCCCGCCGTCCTTCTTGGTGATCGCCAGCACGGCAGGCCGCGGCGGGACATTCGGCTTGAAGTCCGGCCACCTTGTCGATGGCTTCTCCAGCGTCGAGTCCTTTTCTTCGGCCGGGTGCTGGATCGCCACGAACAGCGTCGTGTTGTCGGGTGTGAAGCACGGCCCGCACACCTCGCTGCCGCGCGGACCGTTGAAGAACAGCCGCGTGATGCCGCGCCCCGGACCGCTCGTGTCGGCGGCGTAGATCGAATCGGCCGAGCCGAAGGCGTCGTCCTGGCCGTCCGTCGAGATCCAGATGCGGCCCTGGTTGTCGAAGGCGAAATTGTCGGGCGTGGCAAGCCAGCCCTCCGACGACACGGCCCCGCCATATTGCGCGCCGTGCTCCGGCTTGCGCGGATCGCCGCCCTTGACGAAGAAGTTCCACTTGAACTCGGTCGCGGCATGATCGGACTGCGAGCCGCGGCCGCCCGGTGGGATCATCTCGACGATTTGGCCGAACACGTTGTTGGCGCGGGGATTGGCCGCATCGACCCGGTCTTGCTTGCGTTCGGCGTTCTTGGTGAGCGCGATATAGACGCGGCCGGTCCTTGGATTGGCTTCGATGTACTCTGGGCGATCCATCGGGGTGGCGCCGACCAGGTCGGCTGCGCGGCGCGTCTCGATCAGTACGTCGGCCTGGCTGTTGAAGCCGTTGGCCGCGGTCAGCGGACCCTGGCCAAAGACGAGCGGCAGCCACTTGACCGAGCCGTCGGCGTCGAAACGCGCGACATAGAGCACGCCGTCGTCGAGCAGATCGCGGTTGGCGGCGCGGTTGCCAGGCTGAAAAGGTTTGTTGGTGACGAACTTGTAGACATACTCGAAGGACTGGTCGTCGCCCGTGTAGAGCGCGACGAGGCCGCCCTTGCCGACGAAGGTGGCGGCACCCTCGTGCCGGCAGCGGCCGAGCGAGGTGCGCTTGACCGGCGTCGACTTCGGATCATAGGGATCGACCTCGACGATCCACCCGAAGCGATTGGCCTCGTTCGGTTCCTTCTCGACGTCGAAGCGCTCGTCGAACTTGAACCAGGGATTGCGTGGCCGGCCGCCCACGCCCATGCGCTTGTGCGCGGCCGCCTCTGGCGTCTTGCTGGCGTCACCGGTGAAGAAATTGTTGATGTTCTCCTCGCCCGACAGGCAGGTGCCCCAGGGCGTGGTGCCGCCGGCGCAGTTGTTGAGCGTGCCGAGCGCGGTGAGGCCGGCCGGATCGGCTTTGGTCTTCATGCGCGGGTGGCCGGCGCAAGGGCCGGCGATGCGGAACGGCGTCGAGGTGATGAAACGCCGGTTGTAACGGCTGTTGACCACGACGTTCCAGCGGCCATCCGTGCGCTTCAGCTCGACCACGCTGAGACCATGCGCGTTCATTTCCACGGCGACCTGATCGGCGGTGAGCTTGTCGCGCTTGTCGTTGTTGCTGGCGATGCCGGGCCACATGAGCTCGCCATTGGTGTACTCATGATTGGAAAACAGCAGGCCACGGTCCGACGCATTGGACCCACGCGGCAGAGGCATGAAGGCGAGGAAGTCGTTGTTGTAGCCGAACTGCTTGGCCTGGGCCGCCGCGGTCTGCTTGGTGACGTCGAAGGCGGGCGCGTCGGCCGCCAGCTTGTCGCCCCAACGGACGACGATCTGCGCCGAATAGCCGCGCGGCACGTGGTGGGTCCCGTCGAGCCCGTGCTTGATCTCGCGGAAACGCAAGGTCGAGCCGGCTGCTTCGGCCGGGCTCGAATCGAGCGTGGTTCCGAAGAAGCTGGCGAGCGCAGTGCCCGCCGCCAGCCCCTTGAGCATGCCGCGCCGGGTGATCCGTTCGGCGATGACGTCGCGTATATGAGGCGACTGGGTGGGATTGCAGGGTTGATCGTCCAGATCAGCGGGAGCGCCGGAACGGCGGTCCTGGTCATTCATGTTTGACATTGGGGATCGCCTCGGGCGCGGCCGCGTGCTGGGGCCTGGGTGGGTTGATTCGTTGCAGGAATGTGACAGCGATCAGCTTGCGCCCGCGCCAAGGCGGGCGTCAGCCATCCCCCATCCGTCAGCTATCGGCTTGAAAAACTGGTTTTTGGGTCAAGATCATGTCGTGCTTGCCAGGCAGCTACCAAGGGGACCGACCCGGATGTTGGGCACACGACGAATGGTGCAGATGGCTGCGCTGGCATTCGCCTTTGTTGCCATACCCGCCCAGGCCGTCGGACCCGAAGGCGCCATCCCGGCGAGCGGCGTCATTGAATTCGACATTCTGCGCAATGGTTCGCCCTTCGGCGCCGAGCGCATCGACTTCCGTCGCGACGGCGACCGCCTGATCGTCGACATCAAGATCGACATGGAATACCGCCTGCTCATCCCGCTGTTCCGCTACAGCCATCGCAGTCGTGAGGTCTGGAAAGACGGGCGTCTGATCCAGATCGACACGACGACCGATGACGACGGCGAGAAGTTCTTCGTGACCGGGCGCGCGACGCCTCGGGGCTTCGCGGTCAAGTCGACGTCGGGCGAGTTCACCATGCCGGCGGATGTGGTGCCCGGCAGCTATTGGAACGAAGACATGCTGTCCGGCCGCGCGATCCTCAACACCCAGGCCGGCAAGCTGGTCGACAGCCAGGTCAGGAAGCTGCCGCCTGAGCCGGTCGTCGCGCGCGGCCAGCAGGTCACGGGACGTGTCTACGACGTGACCGGCGATTTCAATCTTCGCCTCTGGTACGGCGACCGCGGCGACTGGGTCAAGCTGCGCTTTACCACGCGCGGCTCCGAAATCGAATACGTGCTGCGCCCGTGACGACCACCGCGTCAACGGGCTGCGTCTGGATCACCGGGGCGAGCTCGGGCATCGGCCGGGCGTTGGCGCTGCGGCTGGCGCGCGCCGGACGGCCGGTGGCCGCCAGTGCGCGGTCGCTGCGCGACCTGGCCGAGCTTTCCGACGAGGCGCGGCTGGTTGGCGGTTTCGTCCAGGCCCATCCAGTCGACGTCAGCGATCGGTCGGCGATGCTCGCCGCGGCGCGCGACATCGCCTCGGACCTGGGCCCGATCCGGCTCGCCGTGTTCGCGGCAGGAAACCATTTGCCCATGAGTCTCGAGACGTTCAACGCCGACGTTTTCCAGCGGCTGGTCCAGGTCAACCTGTTCGGCGTGGTCCACGGCATCGAGGCGGTCCTGCCCGACATGCTCGCGCGCCGTGCCGGCCATATCGCCGTTGTGTCCTCGGTGGCGGGCTATCGCGGCCTGCCGACGGCTTCTGCCTATGGCGCGACCAAGGCGGCGCTCATCAACATGACCGAGGCGCTCAAGCTCGACTGCGACCGGCACGGCATCAAGCTGCAGCTCATCGATCCCGGCTTCGTCAAGACGCCGCTGACCGACAAGAACCCGTTTCCCATGCCATTCCTGATCTCGGCCGAGCTCGCCGCCGAGCGCATCGAGGCGGGTCTCAAGAGCGGACGCTTTGAGATCACGTTTCCGAAGCGCTTCACCTGGATGCTCAAGCTCATGCGCGTTCTCCCCTATGCGCTCTATTTCCGCCTGACGCGGCAAGCGACACGCCAGCGATGAGCGCCGTGCCCCATGACGTGCTGGTACGCGCGCTCGATGCCTATGCCGCTTTCTACGAGACCCTGACGCCGGCATCCCTGGCGCGACTTGCAGACCATGTCACCCCCGATGTGCACTTCCGCGATCCCTTCAACGACGTGCGCGGCATCGATCGGTTGCGCCGCATTCTCGAGCATATGTTCAGTGTCACGGACGACTCCCGGTTCGTCGTGACCGATCGCGCATTCGGCGCAGACGCTGCCTATGTGCGTTGGCGCTATACCTTCCGGCCGAAAGGGGCTGCGGGCGCACCGTGGGAGATCGTCGGGCTCAGCGAACTCAGCTTCGGCGCCGACGGGCGCGTTATCAGCCACATCGACCATTGGGATGCCGCGGGTCAATTCTACGAGCGGATACCCGTCCTGGGCGCGCTCCTGCGTCTGGCGCGCCGTCGCGTGGCCGCGCCGTAAAGAAACGTCGCGACCGCACCGCGGACGCAGTCATCGATCTCGCGCGAGGAGGGACGCCTGCCCGCGCCGAACAGCGTCCGCGTGTGCAGATCGCCCTTGACCATCTCGAGGAACTGCCGCGCCGCCAGGTCGGGATCGGCGACGGCAAGACGGCCTTGTTGCGTGGCGCGCCGCAGATAGTCCGACAGTCGCTCGGCTGCCGCTGCCGGCCCCGCCTCGAACACGAGTCGTCCGAGCTCGGGAAAATGCCGCGTCTCGCCGATGACGAGGCGGTAGAGGGCGAGGCTCTCGTCGGTCATCAGGATCGACATGAAGCGACGCCCGAATCCCACAAGGACTTCGGCCGGATTGCTGCGCTCGCCATCGGCGGCCGTCCCGAGCGGCGCGACGATCTTGTCGCGCAGGTCGCGGATGATGGCCGCGAACAGGCCGGCCTTGCCGCCGAACCGCTGGTAGAGCGTTGCGCGGGACCCGCCGGATCGTCCGATGACCAGGTCGAGTGTTGCCGCCTCGAAGCCATGCTCGAGGAAGACGGCGCGCGCCGCTTCCAGGATCGCCGCGTCGCGCGCTCGACCGCGGATGGTCGGAGCAGGGGCAGCCGACGACATGCGGCTTTTCGATTTGCGCATTTCTGTACTATACAGTACACTTTGGCATGGCAAAAGAGTGCGGGGGCACATCGGTGGGATGCAATCAGCATGGACCAGATATCGCCCTTTCACGTCGAAACCGACTTCCAAGTGACCTATGACCGTGACGTGCCTTGCGTTGTCATGGTTTGGCGCGGCTATCACGACAGCGCCTCCTTTCGCGCCAATAACTGGCGTGTGCTCGCCGCGCTGATCGAGCATGGCGCCAGCCGGCTGCTCGGTGACGTCCGGCATTTTCTGCTGATCGGCGCGACCGACCAGGATTGGCTCAATCGCGAATGGCTGCCGCGCGTCATCGAGGCCGGACTGACGACCTGCGCCCTCGTCGTGCCCGTCTACTATTTCAACCGCGTCGCGGTGAACACCGTGGTCGAGCGCATGGGCACATCGGCCGTGCGGGTCGAGTATTTCGATGCTCCCGAGCCGGCGCGGCGCTGGCTGCAGTCGGCTTCGTCAGGCCCTACTGCGGCGCGGGAAATGGCGCTAGCCTGTCGGCCATGATCCGGGTCACCGCCAGCATCGCCATCGACGAGAGCGAGATCATCGAGAGCTTCATCCGCGGCGCCGGCCCTGGCGGGCAGAACGTCAACAAGGTGGCGACTGCCGTCCAGCTGCGCTTCGACGTGCGCCGCTCGCCGAACCTGCCTTCGGAGGTGCGCGCACGACTGGAAAGCCAGGCCGGACGCCAGCTCACCCGCGACGGCGTGCTCGTCCTGACCGCACGACGCCACCGCACGCAGGAAGCCAATCGGCGCGACGCGCTCGAACGGCTGATCGCGATGATCCAGCGCGCTGCGGTGCCGCCCGTGCCGCGCCGACCGACCCGGCCGACCGCGGGCTCGCGCCGGCGCCGGCTCGAAACCAAGCGCCGACGCAGCACCGCCAAGCGGCTGCGGTCGAGCCGTCCGAGCGAGGAGTGACGGGTGATCAGCCAGTCGCGCTGTCGATGCGTTGCCGCAGATCGGCCTGCGCCGCCGCGTCGAGCGGAAAGCGCCAGATCAGCGCGCACGCAGCGAGTTTGAACAGCACCGGCAGTCCGCCGTAGAGCAGCGCCAGCGCCAGCAGTGCGGGCGGCTCGTTGGCCTGGCCGGCGCGGAAGCCCGCCAGATCGAGCAACGGAAAGGCGATGCCGACGGCGAGCGCGAGCGCGAGCTTGGTCGCCATCGCCCATAGCGCGAAGTAGAGACCTGTGCGCTGACCGCCGCCCGCAGCCGTGTCGACATCGACGACGTCGGCCTGGATCGAGGCGGGCAGCGCGAGGTCGGCGCCGAGCGCCAAGCCGGACAGCAGGCAGAGGGCCAGATATGGCCAGAAATCGCCGGCGCCGAGGAGCGGGGCCCAGCAGAAGGCGATGGAGGCCCACAGCATGGCGGCGACCCAGGTGCGGTGCTTGCCGAGCCACCGGCTGATGGCGAGCCACACCGGCACGCCGGCGACACCGGCGAGGAAATAGGTGAAGAGCAGGAGACCGGCTTGGTCCGGTAGCTGGAGCAGGTCCGAGACAAAGACGAGGAACAGTGTCGCCGGCAGGCCGTTGGCGACACCATTCATCAGATAGGCGACGATGAGGCGGCGGAACGGCGCGTTTCGCATCAGCAGCGCCGTGCCGGCACGCCAATCGACGCCGTGGCTGGGGCGGTAGGGCGGCTCGGGCACGGCGAGCACGGCGATCACAATGGACGCAGGCAGCACGACCACGAGGATTTCTGCCAGCAGGCCGAGTGATGGCGCGCGGCCGGCCGAGGCACCGAGCAGCGCCGGCGGCAGCGCGATGGCGGTCAGCGTGCCGGCGATCACCAGCGCCTCGCGCACGCCGGCGATGCGCGAGCGCTCGTGATAGTCGTCGGAGAGTTCCGCACCCCAGGCTGTGTATGGGAGCTGCAGGATGGTCCAGGCGAGATAGAGCAGCGCGCTCCACACGAAGAGGTAGAGGTTTCCGGCACCGGCCGGCGGCATGAACAGCATCCACAGCGCAAGGCAGGCAAGCGGCGCGGCGACCACGAGCCACGGCCGGCGCCGGCCGAAGCGCGTCGTCCAGTGATCGCTCAGCGCGCCGATGACGGGGTCGGCGACCACGTCGATCAGCCGGGCCGCCAGCAGAATGGCGCCGACCGCCGTCAGGCCGAGCCCGATGTCGTCCGCGTAGAAGGCGGGCAGATAAACGTAGAGCGGGACGCCCAGCGCCGCGAGCGGCAAGCCCGGCAGGCCGTAGGCGGCGAGCCGGCCCCAGCCCAGGCGCAGACCCTCAGGCACGTACCAGCGCGATCTGCCGCACGTCGATCGCGCCGTGCCGGAAGCCCGACGCGCAGTAGCAGAGGTAATAATCCCACATGCGCCGGAAGCGCTCGTCGAAGCCGAGGCTCTGGATGTCCGGCCAGCTCGCGAGGAAACGCTCGCGCCAGCGCGTCAGCGTGTGGGCGTAGTCGAGCGCGAAGCCGGCGTCCTCGCGCCATGCGAGCCCGGCGCGCTGCACGAGCTGCTTCAGCACTGTCGGGCTCGGCAGCATCCCGCCGGGGAAGATGTACTTCTGGATGAAGTCCGGATTGCGTCGGTAGGCCTCGAAGCGCGAATCGGCGATCGTGATGATCTGCAATGCGGCACGCCCGCCTTCGGCCAGGAGCGCGCGCACACGATCGAAGTAGACCGGCCAATAGGCTTCGCCGACCGCCTCGAACATCTCGATCGATGCGATGCGGTCGAAACGGCCGATCACGTCGCGATAGTCCTGCAGCTTGATCTTGATGCGGTCGGCAAGGCCGGCCCGCTCGGCCCGCTCGCGGGCATAGTCGTGCTGGGCGCGCGACAGCGTGATGCCCGTCACTTCGACGCCGAAATTGCGCGCGGCGTGCTCGGCGAAGCCGCCCCAGCCGCAGCCGATCTCGAGCACCTGCATGCCAGGACGTAGATCGAGCAGCCGACAGATGCGTTCGTATTTGCGGAGCTGCGCTGTCGCGAGATCGTCGTTGGCGCGCTCGTAGACCGCGGCCGAATAGGTCATGGTCGGATCGAGCCAGCGCGCGTAGAACGCGTTGCCGAGGTCGTAGTGATGCGCGATGTTGCGCCGGCTGCCGCGCCGCGAATTCCGTCGCAGGACATGCCAGAGGCGCCGCGCCGCCTTGTACAGAAGCTTGCCCTGCAGCACGCGGCTGAGCGCCGCGTCGTTCACTGTTGCCAGCTCGACCAGGGCCGCGAGATCAGGACAGTCGCAGTCGCCCGACATGAACGCCTCGGCGAAGGCGAGATCGCCGCCGAACAGGATGCGGCGCGCGACGCTCGAGCGGTTGATGACGAGCACTGCCTCGGGGCCGGGTTGCGAGCCGACGAAATCGTGCTGGCTGCCGTCCGGCAACACCAGGCGAAGCCTGCCGCACCGGATATGGCGCGCCACCGCCACCAAGAGCCGCGTCCATCGGTCGCCGCGTGTCGCGTCCGGTTGCCTCTGATCGTGCATTGCCCCGACCCTGTCGTTCGTTGCTGGGTCTACGAGCCCCGCCTAACACCTTACGTCGATACTTCGTGCTCCGGCGGCCGCGGCCGCGCGTGGTAGCGCGCGCCCTTGAGCCACAACCGGAGTGCCTCCCAATGAATGCTGGCGATCACCTTCAAGGTAATCAAGGGATGACTGACAAATGCCCTGAGCAGACCGGCGTCGTCAAGCGGCGCACGGCGCGCCGTATGGGTGGCGATCAGCAGTTCGCCGGCCGGGGACTCCTGCCGGATCAGGATGGCAAGCCGCTCATCGGGCTCATCGAGGCGGAACCGGTAGCTCGCGGTCATGCCGATGAAGGGCGACACGTGAAAGCGCTTGTCGCAGCGCTGCAGGATCGGCTGGTGCCGGTTGCGTCCCGGCTCGACCGGCAGCAGGTAGCAGTGCTGCTCGCCGAAGGTGTTCTTGACCTCGTAGAGGACCGCGCGCAGCTCGCCGTCGCCGTGCCAGCAGAAATAGATTGTCAGCGGGTTGAACACGTAGCCGAGCACGCGCGGGAAGCACAGCACGGCGATCCGCCCGCCGCCGAGATCGAGCCCGCGTTCCGTCAGGAGGCGCTCGATCCAGGGCTTGAGCGCACCGCCGTCGCGCGGGCCATGGTCGCGGTCGTGAAACGAGAAGAGGTTGAAGCGGTTGTGCGAGAACCAGCGCAGCCGTTCGGCGAGCTGCGGGATCTCGTCGAGATCGAGAAAGAGGGAGAAGACGCGGTAGGCGAATTTGTGCCCGAACGGAATCAGGCGCCGATGCATGACCTGTCCGAGATAGAGGCATGAGGCGGTCATGGCTGGCGATCAGTCGTCCGAGGCGGCCGCCAGCGCCGGGCCTGGTAGCGCTTCGGCCGGGGCCAACACGGGCGCCGGCGCCGGATCGATCTCCCAGGGCGGCGCCACGCCGAGCCCGCGCGTAACGGCGATAGCCGAGCTCAGCGCGTCCTCATGGAAGCCATAGCCGCAGTAGCTGCCGCAATAGGAGACACGCGATACGCCCTGGATGCGTGCCAACTCCGCCTGCGCGCGAACCGCCCCGACATCGAACACGGGGTGGTCATAGTCGAAGCTGCGCAGCGTCATGTCCGGACGGGGCTCGACCACCGGATTGAGCGAGACGAAGAGCTGATGCGACCAGTCGATGTTCTGCAGCATGTTCATCCAATAGGTCACGGCCACCCGCCGGCTGGAGTCGCGGCCGCCGGCGGCCATGTAGTTCCAGCTCGACCATACCCGGCGGTCGTGCGGCATCAGCCGCTCGTCGCGGTGGAGCACCGCGCGATTGCGCTGATAGCGGAAGGCGCCGAGCAGCCGGCGCTCCTCGTCGCTCGGTTGCGCCAGCAACGCTAGCGCCTCGTCGGCATGGGTGGCAATGACGACGTGATCGAACCGCTCGCTGGCGCCGCTGGCGTCGCGGACGACGACGCCGTGCCCGTCGCGTTCGACGGCCACGGCCGGCATCGCGGTTCGCGCGTCGATGCTGAACAGTCGGGTCAGACGGCGCACATATTCCCGGCTGCCGCCGCTGACCGTGCGCCAGCGCGGACGATTGGCCAGGCTGAGCAGGCCGTGATTGTGCAGGAATCGGGCGAAGCTCGCGGCCGGGAAGTCGAGCATGGTGGCGAATGGGCAGGACCAGATCGCGGCCGCCATGGGCAGCAGGTGATCGTAGACGAAGGCATCGCCGTAGCGTCCGCGCGCGAGATATGCGCCGAGCGTCACCTCGTGCTCGCCCCCGCTCGCCAGCAAACGCCGCGCGCCGACGAAGAAGCGCAGGATGTCGGCGATCATGCCGAGGAAGCGCGGATCGTGCAGATTGCGCTTCTGGGCGAAGAGCTGGGACAGCGAGCCGCCGCCGTATTCGAGAGCATGCGATTCGCCGGGGCGTTCGACGCTGACGGCGAATGACATGTCCGAACTTTCGGTCGGTACCTCGAGATGCGCAAACAGCCGCGTCAAATTCGGGTAGTTGCGCTCGTTGTAGACGATGAAGCCGGTATCGACAGGACAACTCCGGCCGTCGATTTCGACGTCGACCGTGTTGCTGTGTCCCCCGAGATAGCAATTGCGCTCGAAGAGCCGGACCCGGTGACGCTGCCCCAGGATATAGGCAGCCCCCAGCCCGGCAATCCCGGCGCCGATGACGGCAAATTTCATTCCCCTGTCCCCCGCCGCATCATATCACGCGGCTCTCTTGATGGCAGCGAAAGCGGCCAGCGCCCGCACGCGCGCCGCCGAGTGGTCGACGATTGGTTGCGGGTAGGTCCGATCCAGTGTCACGCCGGCATCGGCCAGAACGCGGACCGGCGCTTGCCAAGGGCGGTGCAGCCAGCGGTCCGGCAGGCGGGCCAGCTCGGGCACGAAGCGCCTGATATAGGCGCCCTGCGGATCCCAGGTCTCGCCCTGAACGGTTGGATTGAAGATGCGGAAATAGGGCGCGGCATCGATGCCGCAGCCCGCTGCCCATTGCCAGCCTGCCGTGTTGTTGGCGAGGTCGGCATCGACCAGCGTGTCGTGGAACCACGCGGCACCATGACGCCAGTCCTGCATCAGGTGCTTGGTGAGGAAGGACGCGACGACCATGCGCGCACGGTTGTGCAGCCACCCCGTTTGCCACAAGGCGCGCATGGCAGCATCGACCATAGGATAGCCCGTGTGGCCGCGCTGCCAGGCGCGGAGCGCATGGGGGTCGGTGCGCCAGGGGAAATCGGCAAAGGCCGGCCGCAGCGGCTGATCGGGGCAGGTCGGATTGTGCGCCAGCAGATGATAGGCGAACTCGCGCCAGCCGAGCTGGCGCAGCATACCCCAGCCGCGGTCGTCGCCCGCTTGCGCCATGCGCGCACGCAAGCCATGCCAGACCTGGCGTGGCGAGATCTCGCCCCAGTGCAGATGGGGCGACAGGTGCGACGTGCCCGCGAGGTCGGGCCGGTCGCGCAGCCTGTCATAGGTGAGAACGGCACCGTCAAGAAAGTCGGCCAGGAGTCGGCGCGCGCCCGCTTCGCCCGGCCGCCAGTTCGCGCGCAAACCGCCGGACCAATCCGTCCCACGGGGCAGTAGTTGCCATGCCTCGATGGCGTCGCCCATCGGCGCGCCGGCAAAGGGAGCGAGTCGTGGCGCGGGCGTCGGCGGCGCGGGATCGCCGGCCATCTGCAGCGCGCGCCAGAACGGCGTGAACATCCGGTAGGGCGTGCCAGCGGCCGTCAGCAGTCCGGTCGGTTCGTGCAGCAGTGCGCCATTGTGGATCTGCACGCGGATGCCGCGCCGCTCCAGTCGCGATGCGATCGCTCCGTCGCGCGCCATCGCATGGGGCTCATAGCAACGGTTCCAGCAGACCGAGCAGGCGCCGGTCGTTTCGACCAGCTCGTCGAGGATCGCGGTCGCGTCGCCGCGGCGCATCACGAGCGCCATGCCGGCCTGGCCGAGGTCGCCGGCCAGCGCGGTCAGGCTGTGGTGCAGCCACCAGCGTGCCGCGCCACCGGGCGGCACGGGATCGGTCGTGTCCCAGATAAAGACAGGGATCACCGGCCCCGTCGCGGCGGCCGCGCACAATGCCGCATTGTCGGCCAGCCGCAGATCCTGCCTGAACCACAGGATCGTCGGCGGTGCGGAAGCCGGAGGTATGGCGCGGGCGCCGACGGTCAAGGTCAAGGGTCTTGGGCTGCGAGGATAGATCATGGTGATACGCACGGGCGCGTGGCCCGGATCACCAGACCGGTGAAAGCCTCGCGCTCGGGAAGGCGCGCACCGTGGCGCGGCCGATCAAATATGCGTGAAATCCGCGTTCGAACAGGTCCGAGATGGCCGGGTCGAGCACGTCGAGGCCGCCGGCATAGGCGCCGAAGGCCGGCAGGATCAGGCGCCGTCCGTCCGTGGCAAAGCACCGCCCGGTGATGCGCCGCGCGCGCGTCGCGATGGCCGCCTTGGGATGGAAATGGCCGCTCACTTCGCCAGGGCCGGCCTGCCGGTCGGCCTCATGGCGGAAGGTCAGCGCGCCGAAGGTGACGACCGCTTCCGCCCGCCCGCCCCAGGCCCGAGGCACCGCTTGCCGGGCAGTGTCGCGCGTCCTGCCGCCTGGTCTCGCATCGTGATTGCCGATGATCCAGATCCACTCGACCAGACGCGTCAGGCGAACCAGTCGCGCGACCTCCACGGCATCGAGTCGCTCCGGCGCGTCGCCGTCGTGAAAGCTGTCGCCGAGGCAGATGACGCGCCGCGCGCGCGTACGCGCAATGGCATCCTCCAGCCGGTCGAGCGTGGCGCGGCTGTCATAGGGCGGCAGCAGCGTGCCCCGACGGGCCATGGCCGAGCCCTTTTCGAGATGCAGATCGGCGACCACGATCGTCGCAGCCTCGGGCCAGATCAGCGCGCCCGATGCTTCGGCTACGAGATCGACGCCGTTGACGCGCAGCGTGGAGGTCACAGCGGCAGCTCCGGCGCCGATGGCGATCCGGTCGCCTCGGCCATCAGCTCCTCGGCGGCTTCCTCGATCAGATCGTCGATCGCCGAGCCTGCGACGCTCTCCCGGCCGATCTCCAGGAGGATCGGGATGGCAAGCGGCGAGATGCGGTCGAGCCGCTGATGGCGGATCCAGCCCTTGATGCGCGCGAGCATCCCGGACAGTCGCCTCAAGTCAACCAGGTCGGAGGCGGCGTCAGCCCGCGTCGCGCGCAGCAGGATGTGGTTGGCATCATGCTTGCGCAGCACGTCGTAGATCAGGTCGGAGTTGAACGTCATCTGCCGGCCGGTCTTCTCCTCACCCGGGTGGCGGCGCTCGATCAGTCCGGCAATCACGGCGACGTTGCGGAAAGTCCGCTTGAGCAGGCTCGATTCCGCCATCCACGCTTCGAGATCATCGCCCAGCATGTCCTGGTCGAACAGATCGTCGAAGTCGCGCACAGGCCGCAGCGACCAGATCGCGATCACATAGTCGGTGGCGACGAAGCCAAGCGGCCTCAGGCCTGCGCGCTCCATGCGGCGGGTCAGCAGCATACCCAGCGTCTGGTGGGCATTGCGTCCCTCAAAGCAATAGGCGACGAGAAACTCCTTGTTGCCGCGCGGGAAGGTCTCGATCAGCAGGCCGCGCTCGGGCGGCAGCACCGAGAAGTGCTCCTGGAGCCGCAGCCAGCGTTCGACCGGCAGGGGCAGGCCGCCCCATTGGCGCTGGTCGGCCAGCAGAGCGCGAACGCGTTCTGCGAGGTGAGTGGTCAGAGGCAGGCGGCCGCCTTCGTAGGCCGGCACCTTCGGCTCGGTCTCGCCCTTGGCGCGCGTCACCTCGACCATGGTCTCGCGCAGTCCCTGATAGGACAGCAATTCGCCGGCGAAGATGAAGGTGTCGCCGGGCACCAGGCCTTGGACGAAATACTCCTCGATCTCGCCCAGGATCGGGCCGCGCATGAGCTTCACCTTGAGCGTGACCGCTTCGACGATGGTGCCGATATTCATGCGATAGCGGCGCACGAAATGAGGTGCGGCGACCTTGTAGCGGCCATTCTCGTCGCGCGACAGACGACGCCAGCGCTCGTAAGCGCCGAGCGCGTAGCCGCCCGTGGCGACGAACTCGACGACATCGTCGAAATCCTTGCGCTCGAGATCGGCATAGGGCGCGGCCGTCACCACTTCGCGATAGAGCGCGTCGGCGTCGAACGGTCCGGCGCACGCCGTGCCCATGACGTGCTGAGCCAGCACGTCGAGGCCGCCCGGGCGCGGCGGGTCGCCGTCGAGCGTGTTCTGGCGCACCGCGTCGAGTGCCGCGCGACACTCCAGCACCTCGAAGCGGTTGGCCGGCACCAGCAGTGCCTGGCTCGGCTCGTCGATGCGATGGTTGGCACGGCCGATGCGCTGGATCAGCCGGCTGGCGCCCTTGGGCGCTCCGATCTGCACGACGAGATCGACGGCCGCCCAATCGATTCCCAGATCGAGTGAGGATGTCGCGACCACGGCGCGCAGGCGCCCGGCGGCCATGGCGGCTTCGATCTTGCGGCGCTGCTCGACCGCCAGGGAGCCGTGGTGCAGACCGATCGCCAGGTTCTGCTCGTTGAGACGCCACAGGTTGTGAAAGACGATCTCGGCCTGGGCGCGCGTGTTGACGAAGACGATCGTCGTGCCGTGCCGGCAGATCTCGCGATAGACCTCGGCCAGCGCATGGACGGCCATATGACCCGACCAGGGCAGGCGCTCGCGCGAGTCGAGAATGCTCACGCGCGCGCGCGCGCCCTCGCGCCCGACGATCTGCCGGACTGCGTCCGGATTGTCGCGCCCAGTCTTCGACAACCAGGCGCGCAATGCATCCGGCCGGGCGACGGTCGCCGATAGGGCGACGCGCCGGCAGTTCGGCGCGAGGCTGGCGATGCGCGCCAGGCCGAGCGCCAGGAGCTCGCCCCGCTTGGTGCCGGCCAGCGCGTGCAGCTCGTCGATGACGACGCAGCTCAGGCTTTTGAACAGGTCGGGCGCATCGCTGTAGGAGATCAGGAGCGCCAGTGATTCCGGCGTGGTCAGCAGGATGTGCGGCGGGCGCGCCCTCTGGCGCTGGCGCTTGGCGTGCGGCGTGTCGCCGGTGCGCGTCTCGGCACGGATCGGCAGGCCCATCTCGGCGATCGGCGCTTCGAGATTGCGGTGGATGTCGACGGCGAGCGCCTTGAGCGGCGAGATGTAGAGGGTATGCAATCCGGACGGCGCGCCTTCCCAGAGTTGGATCAGGCTGGGCAGGAAGCCGGCCAGCGTCTTGCCGCCGCCGGTCGGCGCGATCAGCAGCGCCGACTGGCCGGCATGGGCGGCCTCGACCATCTCGATCTGGTGCCGGTGGGGTGCCCAGCCGCGCTGGGCAAACCAGCCTGCGAACGGCGCCGGCAGGCCCCGCTGGACTGCCATGCCGTCCGCCAGATCGGCAGTCATGGACTCCGATCGGCGACCGGAACGGTGGCCGGACTGGCGACTTGGCAGTGATCCTGACGGCATGAACCGACTATAGGTCGATGCGAAGGCCGGCTTCAAATGCGATGGCTTGCCGTCGACGCCCCGGACGATTTTCCGTGCCCCTGGACATCAGCCGTTGCGGCTCAAGAGGCGTTGTGAGTTTCCGAGGAGGACTCGTTCGAACGGAATGCCAGCAGCAATGTGGAAACGGTCCGAAGCAGATCGACCACGAGTATACGTTGACGCTTGTCGAGACTCGAGCTTGCGGCGAGCCCACGAAGGAGCGTCATCTGCTCCACCAGCGTTTCGCCATTGAGATGGAGAGTAACGCGGCTCGGGGCCCGACCGGCATTCGGCGGCATCGATGCGTCCCGGGCCTTCATGCCGTTTCTGGGGCGCTTTCCGGGGCCTGCCGATTGATGCGCAGGTCGACGGTTTCGTGCTTGTCGCCATGCTGTCGATGGTATTCCTCGCGAACCCGCGCCTCTCGCTCGCTGTAGAAGAACGACAGGAGGGCGAAACGGCGCCCCGACGTGACCGGCCGTGCCTCGTGAAGAAGGCAGCCGGAGAAGACGATAGCCTCGCCGGTTCCGGGCCGGTATAGGCGCGGACCATACTCCGGAAAGCACAGCTCACCGCCCGTGTACTCTTCTGAATTAAGATTGAGCGTCATGGCAAAGGCATGGTGAGAGGTCGATCCGACAAAATCCCGGTGCGCGCCGAAGAAGCCCCGATCGGCACCGTCATAGCAGGCGACGCAGTAGCGTTCGACGCGCGTGATTCTGTAGTGAAACACGCGTTGCACCTGCGGAATGATTCGCCGCTGGATGAGCAGTTTCAGTTCTTCGCGGATTGGATTGTCGCGTGCCAGGAAGTGATCTCGCCTGCGCTTTCGTGCGTCATCGAGGATGCCAATCCGTTTTCCGTCCTTGCCGGACCGCATGAAGCCGGATTCGCCATTGTCGATTTGCCAGGCGTCGATCAGCCGTCGGCACATTGCCCGATCGATGACGCGCGGAACGACAAGGGCAGGTGCGAAACCTGACGTCGGAACCGGTGCTCTCGGTGGCCAGATCTCGTCTATTCGTGCCAGCAGGAGATCGGGATTCCAGTCGATCTCCGAAAGATCGAGCATGGCTGCCAACAACAGGCCGCGATCCATGAGGTAGAAGCAAGGACGCAATGAATATCGTCCTGACACGTTCGGGTTCGCGTGCACGATGTCGAAGGCCCTGGCGACACGCAAATCGCCATCCCAAAACATGGTCGGCAAGCCATTCGGAGCCATCTGCGCGTAGCGGGCCGGATCGGCTGGGTCCTGGCTCACGCCGACAATCTGTATGTGCCGCTTGCCAAGCTCGCGGGCTGAGCGGGCCAGGCCGGTCCACAGCGCCACGGCTGGGGCCAGGCCGAGCGAGCCAAGAAAGACCACGACGACGCAGTGCCCGGCGAGCTGATCAAAATGATAATCCTCGTTGACGCTCGAAGGCGCGGCAAACCAGGGCAATGGGTCGCCAATCGTCAGCATCTCTCAAGCCGCTTCGGTCAAGGCAAGCGCCAAGACCGTTGAAATGAGCCGCACCCCCGCAACGACGCCCTTGATCCGATCGATTGTGCTGCGCATCACCGGGGTAAGTTTCTGTTGCATCGCTGTTCCGTTTCCACGCCGAGATCCGAGCCAAGCGGACAGGCTGAAATTTACGGACAACGATTTCGCAAGGGAATCCGTGCGACTACGCAGACGTGACGCTGTCTATGAGACCTTGGCATCCAGCATCAGGTGGATCAGAGCGGCGAGATTCCGCACTTCCATCTTTTCCATGACGCGCGAGCGATGACTCTCAACGGTTCGATGACTGATGGAGAGCCGCAGGCCGATTGCCTTGTTGGTGTGGCCGGCAAGCATCAGATCCATGATCTCGCGTTCGCGCTCGGTCAGGCGCGAAAGCTGCTCCCGCACCAATGCCTGATCGTGCCGGCCGATCGGGTGTTGGCCCCGGCGGTCCACGGCCTCGTAAATGCTGTCGAGCAGGAGGGTCGGATCGAACGGCTTTTCAATGAAGTCGACCGTGCCGGCCTTGATGGCGGCCACCGCCATCTTGATATCGCCATGCGCCGTGATGATCACCGTGCCAACCGATGGGAACTCGCGGCTCAGCCATTCCTGCAGGGCAAGCCCGTCCATGCCCGGTAGGCGCAGGTCGACAACGGCGCAATTCAGCACGCTCAGATGCGGGCGAGCGTCGATCAGCGCCTCAGCCGAGGCGAAAGACAAGACCTTGAATCCGGCCGCTGTCAGGAGCGACTCGAGTGCATCTCGAAGAGGCGGATCATCTTCGACCACCGCCAGCCAAATATCAGGCACTGGCGCCTTCCTTCGTCGGTAGTCTGATCACGAATCTTGCGCCGCGCGGGCTTACCGGCTCGTACGCCAGCGTGCCGCCATGGGCCTGTATCATGGAGCGGCTGACCGACAGACCGAGGCCCATCCCTTTTTCCTTGGTGCCGACGAACGGATGGAACAGCCGATCGACGATCGAACTGTCGATGCCCGGTCCGCTGTCCGACACCGAGATTTCCAGTGCTCCCGGCGACCGAAGAACGTCGATGCGCAGTCTTCGCGCGTCCGGGGGATCGTCCAGCATCGCCTCGATCGCATTGCGGATGAGATTGAGCAGCACCTGCTCGATATGCATGCGCTCAAGCGGTATCTCGGGCAGGTGCGCCGGCAGCCCCAACTCGACGCGCACGCCGTTTGCCGCCAGTTCAGGCTGAAGCATGCCGATGACGGCCCCGATCGTGCGCGTCACGTCAGTTGGCTCCGGCTTCATTGCGCTGCCATGAAGCAGCTCACGCAGCCGATTGAAGATGCCGACGCTGCGCAACGCCTCGCTCGAAGCCTTGTTGAGGCTTTCCAGGATGCGGGCCCGGTCGATTTCGGGTTGGGCGAGGAGGATGCGTGCCGTGGTGACGTAGGTGGCGACGGCAGAAGTGGGTTGACCGACCTCGTGAATGATGGCGGCTGCTGTCTCGCCGGCGATCGCGGCGCGCGATACGCGCGCCAGCTCGGCCTGATACCGGCGCTGGCGGGCCTCGGACTCCTTCCGAAGCGTGGCGTCGCGCAGGACGATTGTAAGGGCCCCCGCCGTGGACTCGAAGGCGGTGCTGATGGACGCCTCGACCGGAACGACGCCGCGATCCGCTCGGCGAATGGAAGCTTCCCAGGGAGCCTGGCGGTTGTCGGGAATTCCGCCGTCGAGCACGTCTGCAATGGCTCGACCGATCAATTCGGTGCGCGCCAAACTGAACAGGTGGAACGCCGCAGGGTTTGCCGAGGTAATGGCGCCCTTGGCGTCGATGACGATGATCCCATCCGCGGCGGCCCTGAAGATGGTGTCCAGTCGCAGTTCCCGATCGGCCGTCGCTGCCATGGCGTCTTGTCTCTCGCTTACGACGGCACCGAGAAACAGCCCGGTGATCGCGATCGAAAGCACGAAGAACTGGAAAGAGATGACGCGATCGATGTCGTAGCCGTGGCTTTCCAGCGCAAGCATCATTGCGACCTGAACGATGGCCAGCGCGACTGCGGCGCCTTCGATTCCATGCCTGACCGTGATCCAGATGATGGGCAGGAACAGCGGGTAGAGCGGTGAAAAGTCATTCAGGTCGAGCGACAGATCGAGGCCGAAGACGATCCACAATGCGATCAGGATCGCGGCGAGCTGGGCCAGCATTTCTGCCGCCTTCGGCCAGCTCGGCTCGGCCAGCAGCCGGGCAAGGTGCGGCCGGGGGTCGAACATCAGCGGCGTGAAGACGAGTATGCCCAGCACGTCGCCGATCCAATAGCGGATCAACGCGTCCAGTATGGATTGGGCACCAATCAAACCCGACAACCGGAAGACGCCGGCGCAGGATGCCGCGACAACCATGGCCGAAACGACGCCGGCGATCGCGAACCAGGTGACATGCCTCAAGCTGCGCAATTGAAGTGTGCTGCCGGATTTTGACGTCAGCACCCAGATCGCGCCGGCATAGCCCACGCACTTGATTGCGGCGAGCACCATGGACCACAGGAGGGGAATGCGCTGGTTGCCTACCAGGAAGTCGGAGGCGACCGATGCGACGAAGAAGAAAGGCAGGAAAGAGAGCTTGTGCCGGAGCAGCTGTGCGACGGCCAGTCCAGTCGACAGACCCCAGGGTGTGACGCCGATCGGCTCCAAGGCATAGATGAATGTCAGCCAGTCGAGACACACGTAGGCGACGATGAATGTCGCCCCATGTGCGCCGAATTTGACGAGACGTCCCGGGCGCACCGGCTCAACATCGTGAGCTTGGGCGCCCGCCGCGTGTAGGGGTGGAGATCGAAATACTGTAACCATGGCCAGGGCCGGGCACTGTGCCAATTTGGCAGACCGACTGTCCATCCGTGAGAATACGTGTTCCAAGCAGTGGCCGGTGTCTGTGGCCGGGGTGCCGTCGACGGTGCCTGTCTTCGCAATCGGGCGATGCATCCTCGCGTGTCTTGGACATTGAATGTACGACGATTTCCGGCCATCATCGCGTCATCTTCGCGTCAAATCACATTCCGCAATGGAGGGGGAAGCTATGAAGATGTTCGGATTGGCTCTCGGCGCCGCATTGCTTGTCGCGGGCAGCGTCAACGCCGCGCAGATGACGGTCACGATGAATGCCGTCAACGCCGACGGAGTCGGCGCCATGGTGGGCACACTTAAGCTGCGCGACACCAAGCATGGGCTTTTCATTCAACCGCTGGTCGGCGGCCTGACGCCGGGCGCCCACGGTTTCCATGTTCATGAGAACAACAATTGCGGCAATACGGCGCCCGACGGCGCCAAGGGTGCCGGTCTCGCCGCCGGCGGTCACTATGACCCGAAGGGAACCAAGATGCATCACGGTCCGCACGACAAGGCCGGCCATCTCGGCGACCTGCCGGTCCTGGTCGCCGATGGCAACGGCAATGCGACGGTGCCGGTGCTGGCGCCCAACCTCACGGTCAGCCAAGTCAAGGGCCGCGCGATTGTCATCCATGCCGGCGGAGACAACTATTCCGACCAGCCGGCCGCGCTCGGCGGCGGTGGCGCGCGCGTCGCCTGCGGCACGACGAAGTAGGCTTTATCTACGCCGATGTAAAGGGGCCGGATCGCGCCAGGGCGTCCGCGATCCGGCCCTGTGTTTCTGTGAGCATCTCTGCCGGGTATTGCTGCACGGGTACGACGCCCCAGACGGGGCGCATGCCGGCCGGGTCTGACTTGAATCGCGCAATGACGTGGACATGGAGCTGCGGCACCGCGTTGCCGAGGGCAGCCACATTGAGCTTGTCCGGCTTGTAGAGCTGCTCGAGCGCCTGCTGGGCGCGCACGATCTCGTCCATCAGCAGGTTACGGTCGTCGCGCGCGAGCTGATGGATCTCGCGGATATCGGCACGCTCGGGCACCAGGATCAGCCAGGGGTAGGTGCGATCGTTCATCAGCAGGCACCGGCTGAGCTTTAGCCGGCCGACCGTGCTCGTGTCGGCGGCGAGTTTCTCGTGCAGAACGAAGGATGGCATCGGCTACCCCCGGTTTGAGCCCCCGGTTTTCGAGCGGGGCCCACATGGTCTATGGTAGCGCCAATCCGAACATCCTGCAGTGAAAGGACGTCTGCGATGATCGACGTGTACTTCTGGCCGACCCCCAATGGCTACAAGATCACGATCTTCCTCGAAGAGGTGGGTCTGCCCTACCAGGTGATCCCGGTCGACATCGGCGCGGGCGACCAGTTCAAGCCCGATTTTCTCAAGATCAGCCCGAACAACCGCATGCCCGCCATCGTCGATTCCGACGGTCCCGGCGGCAAGCCGATGTCGGTTTTCGAATCCGGCGCCATCCTGATGTACCTCGCGGACAAGACCGGCAAGTTCTGGTCGAAGGATCCGGTGACGAAGTGGCGCACCGTCGAATGGCTGATGTTCCAGATGGCGAGCGTCGGCCCGATGCTCGGCCAGAACGGTCACTTCCGCAACTACGCGCCCGAGAAGCTCGACTACGCGATCAATCGATACACCAACGAGACCAAGCGCATTTGGGGCGTGCTCGACCGTCAGCTCAAGGACCGGGAATTCGTCGTCGGCGACTATTCGATCGCCGACATGGCGATTTACCCCTGGCTGCGTTTCCCCGAGCGTCACGGCGTCGATCTGGACAGCTTCCCCAACGTCAAGCGCTGGCGTGCCGCGATCGATGCGCGTCCGGCGGTCAAGAAGGCGATCGTCATTCTCGACGAGAAGCGCCGCACCCAGCCGATCGACGACAAACAACGCGACGTCCTGTTCGGCGCCACGCAATACGCGCGGCGATGAGCGATCCCGCGCGCGGGGGACACTGGATCAGGCCAACGCCGACCGGGCTCTACGTCGAGCCCGGCGACTTCTACATCGATCCGGGGCGGCCGGTCGGCCGCGCCGTGATCAGTCATGGCCATAGCGACCATGCGCGCTCCGGCCACGACCATGTGCTGGCCACGCGCGAGACGCTGGCCATCATGGCGGGACGGCACGGTCAGGATTGCGCCGGCGCCATGCAGGCGGTCGCCTATGGTGAGAGCCTTGTCATCGGCGGCGTGACGCTGCGCCTGGCGCCGGCCGGGCACATTCTCGGCAGCGCGCAGATCGTGCTCGAGCATGCGGGCCAGCGCATCGTCGTCTCCGGCGACTACAAGCGACGGCCGGATCCCACCTGTCCGCCCTTCGAGGCGGTGCCATGCGACGTCTTCATCACCGAGGCGACGTTCGGCCTGCCGGTCTTCCGCCACCCGCCCGATCGCGACGAGATCGCCAAGCTGCTGGCGACGGCCGCATTGTTCCCCGAACGCGCGATGCTGGTCGGCGTCTACGCGCTGGGCAAGTGCCAACGCGTCATCGCGCTGCTGCGCCAGGCCGGATACGACAAGCCGATCTTCCTGCACGGCCAACTCGGGGCCATGTGCGACGTCTACCGCCGGTGCGGCGTCGAGCTCGGCGAGCTCAGGCCGGTGATCGGCATGATCAAGGAGGGCTTGGCCGGCGCCATCGTGCTGGCGCCGCCGGGCGCGGCCGCCGAGCGTTGGGCGCGCCGGTTGCCCGAGCCTCTGGTCGCTCAGGCTTCGGGCTGGATGCGCGTCAAGCAGCGCGCCAAGCAGAGCGGCGTCGAACTGCCGCTGGTCATTTCTGACCATGCCGACTGGGACGAGCTGCTGCAGACGATCGACGAGATCGAGGCACCCGAGATCTGGGTGACCCATGGCCGCGAGGAGGCGCTGGTTCACGCGGCCAAGGCGCGTGGCCGCAAGGCTCGCGCGCTTGCCCTCGTCGGCTATGACGAGGAAGGCTCTTGAAGGCGTTCGCCGCGCTGCTCGACCGCCTCGTCTACACGCCCGGGCGCGACGCTAAGCTGCGGCTCCTGGCCGACTATTTCGCGCGCAATCCAGATCCCGACCGTGGCTATGCCCTGGCGGCGCTCACCGGCACGCTCGATCTGGCCCAGGCGAAGCCTGCGTTGGTGCGCGACCTGGTCGAGGCGCGCGTCGATGCCGAGCTGTTCCGCTGGTCCTACGATTTCGTCGGCGACCTCGCCGAGACCGTTTCGCTGATCTGGCCCAAGCGTCCCGAGGGAGAGGTGCCGACCTTGTCCGAGGTGGTGGAGAGCCTGCAGCGCGCCGGCCGCCGCGACGTGCCAGGCCTGATCGAGGGCTGGCTCGACCGTCTCGACGTCGATCAGCGCTGGGCGCTGATCAAGCTGGTGACCGGCGGCTTGCGCGTCGGCGTCTCGGCGCGTCTCGCACGGACCGCGCTCGCCACATGGTCGGGCAAGCCCCTGGCCGAGATCGAGGAGATCTGGCACGGCGTGACGCCGCCCTTCACGGGGCTATTCGCCTGGCTCGCCGGGCGAGGCGAACGGCCGGCGGCCGATGCGACGGCCCTGTTCCGGCCACTCATGCTCGCCCATCCGATCGAGGATGCCGAGCTCAACGAGCTCGATGCGCGCGCCTATCGCGCGGAATGGAAGTGGGACGGCATCCGCGTTCAGCTCGTGGCGGGAGGCGCCGCGCGCCGGCTCTACTCGCGCAGCGGCGACGACGTCAGCGCGACCTTCCCCGAAATCGTCGAGGCCATGGATTTCGACGCCGTGCTCGACGGCGAGCTGCTGGTCGGACGCGTGACCGACCAGGGCTGGCAGCCCGCGCCCTTCAACGACCTGCAGCAACGGCTCAACCGCAAGACCGGCGTGCGCGGCTTGATGGAATCCCATCCGGCCTTTGTCAGGCTTTACGACATTCTGCTGGACGGCGGCGAAGATCTTCGGGCACAGCCCTTCGACGAGCGGCGCCGACGACTGGTCGCGTGGCATGGGGCCCATGCCCGCGAGCGTTTCGACATTTCACCACTGATCGAGTTTGCCGATTGGGGCCGATTGCGCGAGCTGCGCGCCGAGGCGCGCGAGGCATCGATCGAGGGGCTGATGCTGAAGCGCGGCGACAGTCCCTATCTCGCCGGCCGGGTGCGCGGCCCGTGGTTCAAATGGAAGCGCGCGCCCCTGACGGTCGATGCGGTCTTGATGTATGCCCAGCGCGGTCACGGCAAGCGCTCGTCCTTCTATTCGGATTTCACCTTCGGCGTCTGGCGCCGCGACCTCGGCGGTGCTGCCGAACTCGTGCCGGTCGGCAAGGCCTATTTCGGTTTCACCGATGCCGAGCTGGCAGCGCTCGACCGCTGGGTCAGATCGCACACCGTGGAGCGCTATGGCCCGGTTCGGGCCGTCGAGCATGCCCTCGTGCTCGAGATCGCCTGCGACAGCGTGCACGCCTCGCCGCGCCACAAGTCGGGCGTCGCCATGCGCTTCCCGCGCGTCCACCGTATCCGCTGGGACAAGCCGGCGGCCGAGGCCGACGACCTGGAGACGGTGACGCGCATGGTCGTTGCGGCCTCTTGACCAGCGTTCACATGCCGTTCCTCCCCTTGCAGGTCGGGTGCACGGGGCCGCGCGTCAATGCCAGGCGTATCGTCGGCAAAGCCAAGCCGGTTACGACCAGGGCGCACACCACGGTCGGTCCGGTCGGAAGGTCGGAGAGCGCCGAAAGGACCAGTCCGGCACCATAAGCCACTGCGCCGCCGAGATATGCGATGCCGAGGGCGCGCGCCGGAGGCAGCCGGCGCACCATGATGGCAGGCACGATCAGGCTCGCGAAGACAAGATAGATGCCGACGAGCTGCACCGAGGCTGTCACAGTCAGGGCGAACAACCCGTAGAAGCCGATCCGGCCGAGGCGCTCGCCGGCGCCGAACCAGAGCGCGAGGACACCGGCATAGAGCGCCGCTGCGGGAACGAGGTCACCCGGCGTCACCCACAGAATCTGTCCGACCAGCAAGTCCTTCAGATGCTCGCCGCCGTGGGGATCGTGGGCCAGCAGCAGGAGCTCTGTGCTGGCTGCCGTGACGAAGAGCACGCCGATCAGTGCCTCGAGAATGTCGGGCCAATGCCGCTCGATCCAGGTCAAGAGCGCGGCGGCGGTCAGCGCTGCGATGCAGGCCGCCGCCTGCGCGTGCCAACCGCTGATCGGCCAGCCGGCGACGTCGGCGGCGACCACCCCGAGTGCCGCGACCTGGGCAATCGCCAGGTCAATGAACACGATTCCGCGCGCCAGCACGTGCCGACCGAGGGGCACATGGGTCGACAGCACGAGCAGCCCGGCGATGAAGGCCGGTGCCAGAATTCCGAGCTCGACGCCCGCCATGGCCGTGCGGGAAGCCGGCTAGCCGCTCGGATTGCTGGCCGCGCGCAACAGGCGCGCGATCGTCGCGTCGAACAGACCGATCAGATCGCGCGCATCTTCCGTGCCGCCCACCGTGAACGGCAGCTCGACAGCCGGCACTCGGGCGCGCTCAGCAAGCCATTGTGCGGCGCGCGGACTCTCGTAGGCGGCATGAATGATCATGCGCACCGGATCGCTCCTGACGCGCGCAAGCACGTCGCTCAAGTGGCCGCCGCTGGGCGGCACACCCGGCTTTGGCTCGAGCGTCGCCTCTTCGCGCAGACCGAGCCAGTTGATCAGGTAGCTCCAGTTCTTGTGCGCGACGACGACCGGCACGTAGCGCAACGGGGCTGCCGTCTGCTGCCAGCGGGCGATCGCCTGCTCGAACTCCGCGGCGAATGCGGCCTGGCGTGCGCGATAGGCGGCGGCATTGGCCGCGTCGATCTGGCCGAGCCGGCGACTCAGTTCTTGGGCGACCGGCAGCAGGTTGCGCGGATCGGTCTGGATGTGAGGGTTGCCATCGGCGTGCACGTCGCCCTGGGAGCGGTCGAGCACGCTCGGCACCTCGACGAGGCTGACCAATGTCGCCGCTTCGAGGTAGCCGGGTCCACCGGGCCGAATGCGCGGATTGGCCGCTTGGCGCAACACGAGCGGCATCCAGCCGACCTCGAGCTCCGCGCCCGTGCAGATCACGAGATCGGCGGCGCGCGCGCGCGCGATCAGGCTGGGCCGCGCCTGCACCTGGTGGGGATCCTGCTTTGCCGTGGTCGCCGCGTAGATGGAGACGAGATCGCCGCCGATGCGCTCGGCGAGAGCCGCCCACTCCGGCTCGCAGGCAAACACGTTCACCGCGGCCGTGACGGGAGCCGCCGTCATCAGCCAGAGAGCCAGCGCAATCGTAAGTCGAAACGGCATGGCGCGCACCTCAGTACTTGTGGGCGCCATGAGCGCCGATGCTGACCACATAGTTGAGGAAGACTTCGTGATTGGTTTCCTGCGTCGCCCGATCGTGGTTGTACTGCAGGCGAAATCTGCCGAACTCGCTGGTCTCGTACTCGAGCAGGCCGCTCACGCGGCGCGGATTGCGCCCGAGGTCATCGAGCGTCGTGCCGGCGAACTCGGCGCCGAGCGCGCGCGCCGACAGCTGGTCGTAGCGCGCCCCGAGCCGCCATTGCGGCATGAACTGGAACACCGCATGGGCATACCAGCCGAACTGGCGACCCGAATAGGCGAGGCCGTTGAAGGTGCCATCCTCGTCGCGATAGAAGAATTCGCCCTGCAGCTTCAGATTTCGCTCGCTCGGATTGCCTCCAGGCGCCCACTTGTAGACCAGGCTCGCGATGCCGAGATCGCTGCCACCAGTGAATGTGTCGGCATTGGTCGCGCGGTTGTCCGCGTCGGCGTGGAGATAGGACAGGCCGGCCAGCCAGCTATGACTCGCGCCGAAATCGCCACCGGTGCGCACGAACGCCGCGACCGAGCCCTTGCCGTTGTTGGTGGCTGTCGCGGGGAAGCTGTCGCCCCGGAAACCCTCGGCGCCGAACTCCAGGAAGTGTTCGGTTGGCGCCAGCCAGCGGAGCTGGATGCCGTCGTCGCCATACTGGGTGTTGAGCATCACGCGATACGGCAGCGCGGGGTCGATGAAGTCCCAGGCATGGCTGTGCTGCTCGTTCATGTAGCCGATGCCAGAGAAGAATCGTCCGCCCTTCACGGTCAGGCCCCAAGGCAGCCCAGTCGTCTGGACAAACGCCTCCTCGACCTCGACGCCGCCCTCGCGCGGGTGGGCGAGGGTGGCCTCCGCATAGAACAGGTGATCGACGCTGGCGCTGAGATTGATCTCCGTCTCGCCGAGCGAGAAGCCGCGATCGCCGATGGTGGCTTCCTCGCCCACCATGAAGCCGGGAACTCGGTTGTCGGGATCCCGGCTGAAGTGGCTGAAGGTACCCTGCAGCACGGCACCGATCGCGGGATTGAATGCGCTTGCGCTGCCGCCGCGCGTGCCGAAGCTGGGGCCGCTGGTGACACCTGGCCGAGCGGCGGCTGGGAGGTTCGCTGTCGTCGGGCGGCGCATAGCCGTTGTGGAGGCCGATGGGGCTGGTTGCGTCGATGCCGGCGACGAGACCTGGCCCGAACGGACGGTGCGTAGCTGCGCGTCGGCATCGCTCAGGCGCCGCTCGAGCATTTCGATGCGCGCCTGGTCTTCCTGCCGGCGCTGCTCCAGCTGGCGGATGGCGTCGCGGATGGCGGCAAGGTCGTCAGCAGTCGCGGCAAGGCTGAGGCTGGGAACCGCGAGCACGAGTGCGAGCGGCCCGAATGCTTTGATTCGAATCGTGATGGTGGTTCCTTGGTGGGGAGGTGCCGCCGGCGCGGATCCGATGTGCCCAGCAAGCGGTGCCTCGCAGGCGTCGCGCGGAGTGTCGGAGGTCGCTAGGAGACGATGATCGGCGGTGCGCGCGCACGGAAGCCGGAGGGAAGGTTGGTCGCCGCGGCCCACAATGTCGGGATCGGATAGGCGACAAGCGACCAGATGATCTCGCGCGGCACGACTGCGGCTGCCAGGAGGTCGTCGAGGCCACCAAGCAGCGCGCACATACGGCACGCTGCCTCGAACGCGCCGTGTCGGTCGAGACGATGCTCGACGTCGTGATGCGCCAGCGCCGCCAACCCCAAGACCAGCAGTGCGACGATCGCGACAGCCCGTGCGCGCGTCGCGCCAAGCCGGCGAGATGGCTGCCGCAGAGGTGGCGCACCTTCGACGGTCGATCCGTTTCGCATGACGGAGAAATGTTATAATATTACATAAAGGAAGGCAAGGCAGCATCGCTCCGGTTCGGGGTTGCGGGCTTGCGCTGACGTGTCGCCGGGCGGGCCGCCGGGGTCGCCGCCCGCCACCTTCTGCCCGAGGAGTGAAGTCGAGTTGAGCCGCGTTCAGTCGCTGGCGTGCGACGCAATGGGTCGGGTGCGTCGCTCAAGCACCGCGACGAGCTGGGACAACAGCGTGCCGATCCGGAACGGCTTGACCACGTAGCCGTCGAAGCCCGCGGCGTTGATCTCCTCCGCCTCGTGCGGCATGGCCGCTCCGGTCAAGGCAATCACGGCCAGATCCTTGGTGCGCGTGTCCGCACGCAGAAGCTTGAGCGCTTCGAGGCCGCTCATGCCGGGCATTCGCATGTCCATGAGGATGATGTCGGGCCGTTCGCGGCGCGCGAGCTCGATGCCTTGCTCGCCGCTCTCCGCCTCGAGATAGCGGACATTCGGATAGCGGCCGAGCAACCTGCGCACGAGATTGCGGTTCTCGACGGTATCCTCGACATAGAGAATGGACACCTGCCCGACGTCATGCAGCGAATGCGGGCTGGTATCGACGACCAGGGTGCGTGCGCGGCTCACGGCGATGGCCGCCACAGGCAGCGTGAACCAGAACGTCGAGCCCTGACCGACGGCGCTGTCGCAACCGATCGTGCCACCCATTTGCTCGACCAGCCCCTTGGCGATGGTCAAACCGATGCCGGTCCCCTCTGTGCCGGACTGCTCGGCGCCGGCGCGGTTGAAGGGCTGGAACAGATGGGCTTGTCGGTGCGGCGCGATGCCGGGGCCGCGATCGGTGATGGCGAAGCGGACGAAGCTTCCAGTCTGATTGGCGTCCAACGTGATGTCGCCTCCGGAACGCCCGTACTTGATCGCATTCGACAGGAGATTGGTCAGCACCTGGATGACGCGCCGGCGATCGCCCAGGACGCCGGGCAGACCATCCAGATTGGATCCAACCGTGATCTTCGCGCCATGGCTGCTCGCCATGGTTTCGGTGTGCGACAGCACCTCACGGACGATCTCTTTGACCGCGACCTGCTCCCTGGCCAGTTGCATGGCCTGGTTCTCGATGCGGGACAAATCGAGAATATCCTCGACCATCTCCAGCAGATGCCGGCCCGTCCGCTCAATCGTCTCGACGGCTTCTCGGTGGCGCCCCGTGATCGCGTCGCGACCATCCTCCAACAGCAGGATCTGGGCGAAACCGAGCACGGCATTGAGCGGCGTGCGCAGGTCGTGGCTCATGCGGGACAGGAATTCCGACTTGGCGCGGCTGGCGTGCTCGGCCGTATCGCGCGCATCCTGCAGTTCACGCTCGTGGCGCTTGTGCTGGGTGATGTCCGTGCGGATCTGGACGATGCCGCCCTCGTCGGTGCGGTGCTCGCGCGCTTCGAACCAGCGCCCGTCGGATCGCGCGATCTCGACCGGCGTGCCATCGGCGCGTCGATGCTGTTCGACGCGCTCGCGAATGTACGCCTCCTCGCGCCCGATGGCGGACGGGAACAGGCCGCGGGTAAAGGCGGCGCGAATGTCCTCCTCGAAGGTGCGCCCGACCACGGTCCCTTCGAGCGTGATCGCCTGCGACTTGAACGCGCGATTGCACAGGACCAACCGGTCATCGGCGTCCCACAGGCGGAAGCCGTCGGCCAGATTGTTGAGGGCGTCATTCAAGCGCTGCTCGGCCTGCAGCGCGCGCTGCTCGGCGATCTTCAGGTCGGTGAAGTCGGTGTAGATATGGGCGAAGCCACCATCCTGCAGCGGATGAGACCGCACCAGGAACCAGTGACCGTCCTTCCGCTGATAGGCACGCGCTTCCTTTTCTCTCAATCGCTGGGTCTGCAGCCGGTCGGCAACGAACTCATCCTCGGACTTGCCGGAGAAGGCGTGCAGACCGCGCCGATAGCGGCGGCGCATGATCTCCTCGTAGGTCAAGCCGATCTGGAAATCCTCGGCAAACTGGGTCATCTGCGCGATGTTGTTGGAGCACATGACCAGGCGAAAGTCGCGATCGTAGATGAACCAGGCGTCCGTGCTGGCGCTGACCGCATCGCGCAGCCGCGATTCGGCATGGAGCGCCCGGTTTTGCGCCAGACGCATCTCTACGACCGCCGTCGTCGCCTCGTCGCGCGCCGCGGTGGCGAGGCGCAATTGCGTTTCGAGATCGCCCTGCATCGCGGTCAGGCGCCGCAACGCGTCCTCCGCGATGCGGAAGGGCGCGTAGCGCAGCGGAAGCAGCAATCCCGCGGCGATGATCAATCCGAGGACGCCTGAGGCGCTGGTCCAGGCCAAGGCGGGTGCGATGCCGATGTCAACGTGGACCCGACCAAGCATCTGCTGGTTCGCCACGATCGGCTCGCTGGCTGTCGTCACCAACCAGCCGCGCGGAGCACCCAGCATTGCGATCGTCCTGCCGTCTCGGTCCTCCACGCGAATTGCGATGAGGTCGAGCGTGGATGGCGCCGGCTGCAGGAGCGCCAGTTCCGCTTCGACCTGGCCCGACCAGGCGGCGCCATCCATTCGCGTCCGCTGCGCCAGGCTGAAAGCGAAATCCGCGGCGTAGTCGCCGCCGACCGTTCTGGCCTCGCGGACCGTAAAGAATGCCGTCACGGATGTCAGCACGATCACGATGGCTACGCCGGATGCGATCGCCAGTCCCCAGAGCAGCCGGCGAAGACGTTGAATAGACCGGGCGACTGCCGACGGGGTGTCCTGGGCAGTGTGCGGTCGCTTCATGGCCGGAACGGCGTGTCGATACGCACGGCCGGGCGCGCGGCCATGCCGCCCGCGCCGATCGAGGTCGAGTGGATGCGTGCCGCGCGAGGCGGGAGCCCGATCATAGGTCTGTCGGATCCCAGGGTTTTTGGCGTTGCCTCACTACTATAGCGCGGTATCGTGCTCGACGAGTCACAGCCGGAAGTATGTCGGAACGCATGCGTCCGCTGCCGGCTTCACACAAGCCGGAGTGCCGGGCAGCCAACGTGCCGACGCAGCCGCACCTCCGAGACTTTGCCTCGCGATGAACAATGCGGGGACCCTTCCATCGATGGTCGCCGGAAAGCACTTGCGCGGCCTAGTATCCGGTTTTCGATGTCGGATCGCCAATGCCCTTTCGGGCTGCGCCTGGACGCGAGCGCCGAGAACGCGGTTCGCCGGTCGCGGTCTAGTGCCCGACCCGCTCGACGCGCTTTTCGAGGGCGCCGACGAGCTGTGACAGCAGTGTGCTGATGCGGAACGGCTTCGTGACGTAACCATCAAAGCCGGCCTTCCTGATTGTCGACGCTTCGTGCGGCATCGCCGCTCCGGTCAATGCGATCACGGGAAGATCCCGGGTCCGAGGATCGGACCGCAGCACGCGCAGCGCGTCAAGGCCGCTCATTCCAGGCATGCGCATATCCATGAGGATCACGTCGGGCCGCTCACGGAGCGCAATTTCGATGCCGAGCTCTGCGGCCTCGGCTTCCAGGTAGCGGACGTTGGGGTAGCGTCCGAGAATGCGGCGCACCAGCGCCAGGTTGTCGGGTGTGTCCTCAATGTAGAGGATGGTCACGGTGCCGATGTCACGCAGTGAAGAGTGCTCTTTCGACGGTTGCGGAGTCGAAATCTCGCGTTCGGCAGGATGGGCCGTCGCGCGCGGCAGCGTGAACCAGAAACGAGCGCCTTGTCCGGGCTTGCTCTCGCAGCCGATTGCACCTCCCATCTGCTCGACCAGGCCTTTGGCGATGGTCAGGCCGATTCCCGTGCCTTCAGTGGCGGAGTGCTCCGCGCCGGCGCGGTTGAATGGCTCGAACAGGCGCATCTGATGCTCGGGGGCGATGCCTGGACCGTTGTCGGAGACCGAGACGCGGATGTGGTCGTCCACCGGCGCGGCGTCGATCGCTACCTCGCCTCCGGCAATTCCGTACTTGATGGCGTTGGACAGCAGGTTGGTCATCACTTGAACGACCCGCCTGCGGTCGCCGATGACGCGCGGCTGCAAGCCGAAATCCGTAAGCAGGACGAGCCGCGTGCGGTGATCGGCGGCCATTGCCGCTGTATGGGACTGCGCCTCAGCGACGACTTGATCCAGCGCGAGCATTTCGATGGACAGCTGGATTGCCCGGTTCTCGATGCGAGAGAGATCGAGGATGTCCTCGACCAGTTCGAGCAAATGGCGCCCGGTTCGCTCGATCGTGCCGACGGCGCTGCGCTGCTGTTCGGAGAGCCGCTCGCCTCCCTCTTCGAGCAGGAGGATCTGGGCGAAGCCGAGCACCGCGTTGAGTGGCGTACGCAGATCGTGGCTCATTTTGGACAGGAATTCGGACTTTGCCCGGCTGGCTCGTTCGGCGGCGTCGCGCGCGCTCCGAAGCTCTGTCTCGTATCGCTTCTGATGCGTGACGTCCAGGCGGATCTGGACGACGCCACCCTCGTCGGTTCGGTGCTCGCGCACCTCGAACCAGCGCCCGTCGGCGTGTCTGAACTCGATCGGGCTGCCGTCCGCCCGTCGATGTTGCGCCAGGCGCTGGCGGACGTATTCCTCCTCGCAGCCCGCGGCTTCTTGGATTTCTCCCAGCGCGACGGCTGCCCGGAGATCTTGCTCGAACGTCGTGCCGTTCGCGGTCGACCGTGGCTCGGCAGACTGGGCTTTGAATGCCCGATTGCTGAGGATCAGACGATCGTCCGCGTCCCACAGACGAAAGCCTTCAGCGAGGGCGTCGATTGCGTTGAACAACCGAAGTTCGGCTTGGCGCGCGCGCTCCTCGGCGATCCGCAGTTCGCGCGCATGCTGCTTGGACTCTTCCAACAGGCGGCGCTGATTCGCTTCGCTTTCGGTCAACGCCGCGATGCGCCGATGCACCTCCGCGGCCATGATGTTGAAGCTGGCGCCGAGATCGGCAATCTCGTCGCGGCCCGTCACCGGCACGCTCACGTCGTGGCGGCCGGCGCGAACCGCATGGCTGGCGGCGGTCAAAAGCACGAGCGGCCGGGTGAGCGTGCGATGGGTTAGGGCCAGAACCATTGCCAGGAGCGACAGGCATCCGACGCCGACCAGGGCGTTTTTGGTCAAGAGCGCCGTGAAGGCATCCTCGATCGAATCGGAGCATATGGCGTAGCAGAGACCGCCGAGCTTCTGGCCCGCCAGCATGATCGGCATCTCGTAGGGCACGGGAAATCGGCAGTTCGCGCGCGCAGGCAGCGGCGCGTCCTTGGGCGGCCGGCCTTCGAGCGCCGCGTCCCAGCCGGCGGCGGCAACGAAGCGGGCTTGCGCATCGTAGAGGACCATGTAGGTAAAGCTGTTCAACGCGACGCTCTCCCGGAGCATCTCGTCGACCGACGCATAGTCGCGCGCGGCCAGGGGCGCCGCCAATGCCGCATTGAGGAACGGCTGGTCCTTGATCGACCGCTCAGCCGTTTGCCGCAGCAGCTCGGCCTTGAAGATGAGCGCGTTGGTCAGCGTGACCGAAGCGGCAGTGATGACCAACGCAAGCATTCCCGCCAGAAGCAGCTTGGCGCGAAAACTCATGGCAGGATCGGGTCGCGTGGGTCGGTCGCCCTCAGGGCTGGCTCATCAGCCTCCGAGTCTCGGCCAGGACGCTGTCCAGCGTAGCAAGCTCGGTTTGTTCGACCGCGCGGATCGCCTTGAATCCCGATCGGCGGAAGAATTCTTCGCCCTCCGGGTGCCGCGCCAACTCGATGACCGCATCGCGGATCGACGCCGCGAGGCTCTTCTCGATGTGGTTGCCGGTGAGCGCCAGGAAACCGGGGACCCGCACGAACTCGACCAGTATCTCGAGATCCTTGCGTAGCTCCTCGCGTATCGCCCGGAACTCTCCGAGGCTCATCATGGCCATGGGAGCCTCGCCGCTGCCAAGCACCTGGGCCAGGCTGTCATCATTGCGCGCGTGCAGGGTTGTGAAATCGGTGCCCGCATGCAGGCCCTGGGCGGCGAACCATTCCATTCCCTTCATCGCCACGAGCGATTGTGGGTTGGCCAGCGCCAGAACCTTGCCGCGCAGCTCGGCGGGGCTCTTGATCTGCTTGGCGCGGAGTACGGCGACTATCCCGGGAATCGGCGGCTCGTAGATGGCGAAGACGTGATGCCCCGCGTCGATTTCGGCGAGGCGGCCGAGATTTGCCGCGGTGACGGCGAGGTCGTATTTCCCGGCCATCAGGTTCGCGTGGTAGGCCTTGAAGCTTGGCGCCGTGACGATCTCGACCGCTCGGCCGAGCCGGCGCTCCAAGTAGGTGCGGAAGGGCTGGTAGCTCTCGACAATGACGCGCGCGCTGAGGTTGGGGAGCACGCCGAATTGCAGCGGTGCCGGTTGGGCGCGCGCCTCGGCGAGCTGAGCCACCGCGATGGCGATGCCGGAGACAATCAAAACCCGGCCAATCCAGTCGAACACCTGTCTCATGGGATCTAACTCCGGTTGCTATATGGCTGGCGGGATTGGCGAATTCTTCCTCTTTCCGATCCCTGGGACGGCGCAGGCGGCGCTTCGAATCCGGTGGCGCCGTGCTGACACCGGGCCGACCATGACGCAAATTCGCTAATGTGCAGTTAACGGTGGTCGAGACGGAAAAGCGCGCCCGGGCGGGTATAGTCCTTAGGCAGGCGCCGGACGCCTGCGACCGACAGCGCTGGCCCTGCGGCTCAACTCAGGGCAAATTGCCGCCCGACATACTCGACCAGATCGGCGACGCAGCCTTCGACGTCGCGGGCGCCGGTGTCGATCACCAGCTCGGCACAGACAGGCGGCTCGTAGGGCGCGGAGATGCCGGTGAAATCGGGGATCTGGCCGGCCCGCGCCTTCTTATAGAGGCCTTTCGGGTCGCGCCGCTCGCACTCGGCGAGATCGGCCTTGACGTGGATCTCATGAAACAGCTCGGGCGCGGTTGAACGCACGTGATCGCGGTCGGAGCGGTATGGTGAGATGAAGGCAGTGATGACGACCACCCCCGCCCGCGCGAACAGCGCGGCGACCTCGCCGACGCGCCTGATGTTCTCGGCGCGGTCGTCGGGCGAG